>Ga0334900_1000269_pt1 | contig 85578 bp, 72 predicted proteins | sample GraSluR3_MG_2_FD_207231 | JGI IMG/M metagenome (GOLD analysis project Ga0334900, IMG submission 207231) | Sludge microbial communities from methane-producing bioreactor in Wageningen University, Netherlands - Granular Sludge_31_08-R3 | ecosystem: Engineered > Bioreactor > Anaerobic >... | reverse complement strand
CTAACGATCAGCCTGGGCAATGTAAAAATCCTACCAGCGTATCAGACTCTCACGCAGATTTTCATCATCAGAGCGAGGACTATTTCTGTTATCTACCACTTTTCACTGCTGTTTTCTTCATTCTTATTTCTTGCCTCTGGGATTTTCCAGCAGACCATCAATCCAACCAAGCTTTGGCAGTACTCCTTTTTTGGTGCCGCCAGTGCCTTGATGCTCTCCATCCTTGTACCGGTATCAGTCAACAGTCCCTCTTATCTTTGGGAGGCAAAGGTAACGAACAGCCTATTTTTGGGAATCTGCGTGCTGATCAATGTACTGGCAGTGGCCACATTTCTGATTGCCATGTTCGAGGAACATTTCAGCAGACAGAATTTTTCACGCTGTCTGGCTTTTATCTTGATGATCATAGGAAACGCCATGGTAACCATAAGCCAGAACACCTTGTATAACTTCCTCGGTCTCTTGCTCTATGTTGCTGGGACAAGTACCCTGATCCTGGTTACCAGAACGTACCACATCTGGACGTAGATTTAGCTAAACAACGGTGTTATTCCCTCTTGCTTAACCAAAGCTTCCATCTCCTTATCGCTTGGCTTCCTGATCGGCTCCTGCGCAGCCTTGAGAATATGGGGCAGTATATGGATATCGCCGGTACTGTTCAGGAAGACCTGCTCATTGGAAAGAACCCAGTGTACAGCCTTTCGGATGGAAGCCTCATCGGTAAGAGGATCATACCAAGTAGCATAGAGCTTCTCCTTGTCTCCAAGTTCTCCCCTCGCAAGGCTCTTGATGGTCTGCACAGCAATACTCCTCTCCTTGCATACATGGAAGAGCTTTTCAGCTTGCTCCCGATACAACGAATTCTGCATCATGGAGTAGTTGTAGGGCAGAAGAACTGAATCAAAATCATAGACTTCCAGACTCTTCAGGTGTGCTGAAGGAGCCCCAACACCGTGTCCGGTTACTCCAATGAAACGAACCAATCCCTGTTCCTTTGCTTCGATGGCAGCTTCCAAAGCTCCTCCCTCACCCATCGCGGTTTCCCACTCATCCGGTTCTACAAGGTAGTGAAGTTGCCATAGATCAAGGTGATCGGTCTGGAGGCGCTTAAGGGTCTGTTTCAACTCCTCCAGTGCCTCTTCCTTGGTACGCTTGTTTGTTTTTGAAGCGAGGAAGAACGAGGATCGATGTTTTTTCATCCAAGGGCCTATTCGTAGCTCAGCCTCACCATAACTCCTTGCGGTATCGATATGGTTGATCCCATTATCGAGCAGGAGAGCCAACGTCTCATCAGCTTCCTTTTGGCTCACTTCCCCAAAAGCAGCAGCCCCAAAAAGCACCCTACTAGAGGTATGGCCGGTTTTCCCGAATGCTTTGTATTCCATCGTTTCCTCCTTCTAAAAACACAACAGGGGCATGAAGCCCCTGTTTCATCAGAGCGTAGAACTCATCATTTTACCGTTATAATACTTGGATCGTATTCGCTTGGAGACTCAAAGTCGAGCAGATTCATGCAGGTTGCTGCAATACTGCTTATTCCGAGTCCACTCTTGAGCTCAGTCTCATACTCTCCCTGATAGTTGCTGTCACAGATGATGCATGGTACAGGGTTGAGCGAGTGACTGGTCTTTGCCTGAGGGTCACCATTCTCCTTGTACTTCACACTACCATCCTTGGCATGCTCAAACATATCATCAGCATTCCCATGGTCTGCGGTGATTACCATCACGCCACCTGCTTCCATGACCGCCTTGTATATTCTACCAATCTGCAGATCAAGCCCTTCCATCGAGCAAACAACAGCTTGGTAGTTACCGGTATGACCCACCATATCTCCATTGGGGAAATTCAGCTTGATGAAATCCCAATCACCGTTTTCAACCTCTTTGATGACACGGTCAGCAATTTCTGCACACTTCATCCAGGGACGTTCCTCAAAGGGGACGATGTCACTAAGAATCTCTACATACTCTTCAAGGGACGCGTCAAATTTCCCACTCCTGTTTCCATTGAAGAAGTAGGTTATATGCCCGAACTTCTGGGTCTCACTGATGGAGAACTGTTTCACCTTTGAGGCACAGAGATACTCAGCAAGTGTTTTATCAATTGCCGGGGGTGTTACCAAGAACTGTGCGGGTACATGCAAGTCACCATCATACTCCATCATACCGGCATACTCGATATCGGGACGACGCTTGCGATCAAATTCGGTGAGCTCTTCGGCCTCAAAAGCCTTGGTAATCTCAAGAGCACGGTCACCTCGGAAGTTGAAGAGAATGACACTGTCCCCATCTTCAATGGTACCTACCGGTTTTCCGTCCTTTGCAATTACGAAAGGAGGCAGGTCCTGGTCAATTGCCTTTGACTCTTCACGAAGTGTTACAATAGCCTCATGAGCGCTGTCAAACATTCTTCCTTCACCCAATACATGGGTTTCCCAGCCCTTCTTGACCATATTCCAGTTTGCGTTATACCGGTCCATAGTAATGACCATTCTACCACCACCACTGGCAATCTTTGCATCAAATCCTTCATCATTGAGGCCAGAGAGGAACTCCTCAAATGGATCGAAGTATTCAAGGGCACTGAGCTCTCCTACATCCCGTCCATCAAGTAGTGCATGTACACGAACCTTGGATACCCCTTCCTTTTTTGCCTGGACAATCATTGCCTTGAGGTTGTCGATATGGGAGTGTACATTCCCATCGCTCAGCAAACCAATGAAGTGGAGGGTTGATTGCTTCTCTTTTGCATTATTGATCAACTTCTTCCAAGTAGGTCCTTCATACATCGCACCTGTAGAGATGGAAGCATTGACCAGCTTCGCCCCTTGGGCAAAAACCCTTCCACAACCCATGGCATTGTGACCAACCTCACTATTACCCATATCATCGTCTGAGGGGAGCCCCACTGCAGTGCCGTGAGCCTTGAGTTTGGTCCAGGGGTAAGCCTTGTACAGCTTGTTCAGGGTTCCGGTACGTGAGGATGCCACTGCATCCCCTTCTTTGTATTTTCCAAATCCTACGCCATCCATGATGACCAATACAACAGGACCTTTCCGGGAAATTTTTCCCATTTTTTTCAATGCATCAACCATTATATAAAACTCCTTGTAATTCCATTTCGTGTGCTGGCTAAAGAGGTTTTGTTGCACCCCGTAGATACTCCAGCGCTTCCTCATCAACCAGATGCTCCAGCTCTTCATAGACCCAGTGATGATATGCATCCACCATAGCTATCTCTTGGGCTGAAAGCAGGTTCTTGTCTATCAATCTGCGTTCAAACGGACAAATGGTCAAGACCTCAAAGCTCAAGAATTGCCCGAATTCCGTTTTCACATCCTCTCGAACTGCAACAATGTTCTCAATCCGGATTCCATGCCGACCTTCTTTGTACAGGCCTGGTTCATCACTGACCACCATACCTTTCTTCAATGAAACTGGAAGAGGCTTTGGGCTGATGGAGTGAGGGCCTTCGTGAACGTTGAGACGGAACCCAATACCATGACCAGTACCATGGAAGTAACTCATCCCCTGTTGCCAAAGGAACTGCCGAGCCAATGCATCCAATTGGTATCCACATGTTCCCTCAGGAAAACGTGCAGAAGCGATGGCAAGATTTCCTTTCAATACCAGCGTATAGTCCCTGATCTGCTCATCAGTGGGTTCCCCGAAGAGAATTGTGCGGGTTACATCGGTCATCCCAAAGGTATACATCCCTCCGGTGTCGAGAACCAACAAACCATTTCCTTCAACCGTCAGATTACTCTCCTCTGTTGCACTGTAGTGACATATTGCACCATGCTCTGCCCAGCCACTGATAGGAGAGAAAGATTCTCCAATGCAATCAGGATTACGCATTCTCTGTTCCTTGAGTAGGTTTGAGATAGCAATTTCAGTATAGGTTCCTTGCTTAGTATCGAGACGGGAGAGGAAATTGACCAAGGCTACTCCATCCAGCAGGTGCGCTTTCCGCATCCCTTCCATTTCTGTATCATTCTTGCAAGCCTTCAATTCAGTGGTGAAATCAAGGCCAGTGACTGTTTTTATCCCCCCGAAGGTCTCTGCAATGAGAAGATTGGTCTTTTCTGGATTGAAGTACAGAACATCCCTCTCTTTCAAAACACGCTTGAGTGTTGAGACCACATCCTGGTAGGGAAGAATGGTGAAATCCTGGGAAACATCGTTACTCAGGGCATCAGTAAATCTTCCTGGATTGGTAAAAAGCCATGCATCCGTCTTGCCAATTACAAGATAGGCAAGGAACACAGGATTGTAAGGAACATCATCACCCCTAAGATTGGTTATCCACGCAATATCATCCAAGGAAGAAATTACCGTATAGGAGGCCCCTTGCTGCACCATGGCATAGCGGACCATGGCAAGTTTTTGACTGCGGGAGAATCCGGCAATATCATCAGGAAGCGAGCTCACCGGCTTTGCAGGGACTTCACTCCTGTCCTGCCAAATCTGTTCCAGCAAGTCATCAAAAGGAACCAAATCCAAGTCTTCCTTGAAGGCTTTCTGCAAGTCCTGCTCTCCTTTTACCGTCAACGTCGCCTTGTCGATTCCTATCCTACTTCCTTTCTGCAGATGCTCCTTTAAATAAGCACTGGGATCAGGATAGGAGGGGGTGTCAATCTTCATCATCTGGAAACAGGTTCCCTCAATCTGCTGCCCTGCCTGGATGAAGTAGCGTGAATCGACCCATAGCAAGGCATCTTCCTGAGTGATGAGAACTGTTCCTGCACTCCCAGTGAAACCACTGATCCAAGCTCGGCTCTTCCATCTATCACAGACATATTCGCTTTGATGGGGATCGGTTCCATTGATAATCCACCCATCAAGGTTATTGTTAGACATTAGGGAACGGAGTTTTCCAACCCGTTCATCAATTACTGACATGCTTGACTCCTTCACGCCGTTTCAGAAAAACAGCGAAGATACCTGCTGAAACAATCATGGCCAGACAGAAGAGCTGACCCAAGGAAAAATTGAAAAAGGATTGGAACAAGGCAATATTGTCCGAATTACTGCCAAGGGCGATGATGTAGCCAAGGTTCTCATCAGGAGCCCTAAAGTATTCAATGAAGAATCGAACAAAACCATATCCTGCCGTATACCAGACCAAGCCAAATCCTGAAGGATGTTGCTTTCGTCTCGGCCTGATTACAAACCAGAGGAATAGGAACAGCAATATCCCTTCAAACAAAGCTTCATAAAGCTGACTCGGATGCCTGGGAAGATTGACCATAGCTCCACTTTGATACCTGATGCCTACTTGGTCGGCTATCGTTCGCACCCATGCATAGTTGGTGGAAAAGGATGGTGCATCAGGAAAAATCATTGCCCAAGGTTTGGTAGAAACCCTGCCAAAGAGTTCTCCATTGATAAAATTACCCAAACGTCCAAAGGTATACCCGAGCGGAGCTGCATAGGCGACCGTATCGGCAATGGAAAAAAAGGATAGCTTGTATCGCCTACTGTAAATCCATCCTCCGATGATAGCCCCTACCAAGCCTCCATGGTAACTCATTCCAGGGAGACCAATAAATCTTCCACCCCTAAAAGGCCAGAATATCATCCAAGGGTGGGTCCAGTAATAGAAGGAGCCATCATAGAAGAGAACACTGAATAAGCGTGCTCCAAGGATCAAACCAACTACACAATACAATACAAGATTCAGTGTTTGGTCAGCATCAATGGCTATTTCACCCTTTCTTGCCTGTACACGGATCATCAGATAAGCAACACTAAAGGCTACCACGTACATCAGACCATACCATCTGAGAGGCAGACCGGGTATGATTTCCGGTGAAATCCAACTGGGAAATTCGATGAATAAGGTCATGAGGCAAGTGTAATGTGCAATACTAGTGTGGTCAATACTCAACAACCTAGCCGATTTCCTTCCAATGCTGTATATTCAGTATATGAAAAGCAAAAATACCCGTAGGCTCAGCCTAAGTCTCATAGTATTGTTGATGATTCTTCCCCTCTTTGCAGGGGGCTCGGTGGAACAGGTTCTTGCTTCTCCGCTGTCGGGTGGCTATACCTCCCAGGGATCAACGGTAGACCAAATCTCAATCGATATGGCCTCCTTGGAGCGGTTATACCGCTATGTGGATTCCATTTATATCGATGAAGTCGACAAAGAGAAAATGTTCAATGACCTTGCTACAGCGCTGGTCGCCAGTCTCGATGACCCCTATTCTTTCTACGTACCACCTTCTGAGGCGAAACAGTACCAGGAAGAGACAGTAGGAGTGTATGGAGGAATCGGGACCTATCTCAATAAACCAGTTCCTGAAAACAAGGATCCTGGTGATCCATCCACCTATATGATCACCATCGTCTCTCCGTTCCCAGGTTCTCCTGCCCAACGGGCTGGTTTGCGTGCTGGAGATTTGATCAGTCATATTGAAGGGGAAGCGGTAGATGAGTTGACCAGTTATGAAGCAAGTATGCTTCTTCGGGGTGAACCCAATACCACTGTCACCATTACCGTCTATAGGAATGGAACTTCCTTCGACATTACCCTGGTACGGGAGATGATTACTACCCCGACCGTGGATAGCGGTGTATTGGAAGGTGACATTGGGTATATCATTCTCTATGAATTTACTCCCCAAACCGGGAAACAACTTCTCGAACATGTTAAGAAGCTCATGGAAGAGGACATCGTTGGACTCATCATTGATGAGCGCAACAATGGAGGAGGAGCGGTTGATGGAACCATGCAAGCAGCAAATATTTTCCTGGAAGAAGGGAAGACGTTGGTTACCATCCAAGGAAAGAAGGGAACAAAAAGGGATCAACGGTATATCTCCAGTGGAGATCCAGAGGTTCCTTTGGATCTTCCTATCGTCATCCTGACAAACAAAGGATCAGCATCCTCTGCAGAAATTTTTGCTGCGGCAATGAAGGACAACAATCGGGCAACCTTGATCGGTACAAAAACCTTTGGAAAGGGTGTCGTACAGGATGTATTCCAATTTGGAGAAGGGTTTGCCCAGGTAACCACTGCACACTACTACACCCCCAACGGGGAGAATATCCACAAGAAGGGTATCGAGCCCGATATACTGGTGGAGGATGTAGAACTCAGTGAGGAAGAAATCCCACTCTTTGAAGCGCTGATGACAGAAAATGTCCTCTCCTCCTATGTCCAGAAGTACCCAGAGCCGACAGATGAACATATCAGGGCATTTGCCGAACAGTACAAGGAGAGAGGAATCAATGAGGAAATTCTGCTTTTGCTGATCAGAAACGAGTATCTCTCCAAGATGCCCTATGAAGATCGTCCTATTGCAGACCCCATATTTGATAGGCAATTAAGACGAGCCATTGAATTCATCAGGAATGGATCGTGAGGCAGTATATCCTTCCAAAAACCTTCAAAGGGGAATCCTCTCTGGTACTCAAAGGAAAAGAGAGCCAGTACCTGAGCAAGGTGCTTCGACTCAAGGAAGGGCAACACATTCTTGGTCGTGACCAAGAGGGAAAGGCCTATCAACTCACAGTTGATAGAATAAGCAACCGTGAATGTACGCTCTCCTGCCAACAGGTAGAAGAAGATGCATCGGTCCAAACAACCGATGCACTTCCTTCCTATACTGGTCCCTATCCAAATTTGACGCTTATGCAGTGTCTCTGCAAAGGGAAAAAGGAAGAACAGATTGTTCGCCAGGCAACAGAAATTGGAACCAGAGAGATTGTACTTATTCAAAGTAGATACTGTGTGCCAGATCTATCAGGGAAACGTGAAAAAGCTTTGGACAACCGCTTCCAACGGCTGGATCGACAAGTCAAAGAGGCTTTGCAGCAGAGTGGCTCTCCAGTCCCCACTGAAATTGTTCCAAAGGTTATTGCACTGACAGAAATCCCAAAGTGGTGGAACAACCGTGGCCCTGCACTGTTCTTCCATCAGAGCAAGCGTCAAGAAACCCAGAAAACGCTTCATGAACTCATTGAAGAGATACCCATAGAAAACCCAATTGCCTTACTTGTCGGCCCAGAAGGTGGATTGAGCGAAGAGGAGTGCATATTCCTTGAGGATGCTGGATTTCATCCAGTACTCTTAAGGACCAATATTCTCCGTAGCGAAACTGCAGGAATGTATGCACTTTCGGCAATTCAGACCATTATGACAGAGAAGAAAAACTACTGAACCGGTACACCTCTCAAAAAGAGAGTAGAGCACGATTCTCACAGCTTTCATAGTATACCAAGGAATACACGAATCCAACCTTGTTGCCTCTCCCTCTGCTGTCTCGGGTATTCCTATGATTATATATTGGGAGTCTCAACATGTCTCTGTTCATCATCTCTTCGGATTGGCGATTCAAAGAGCAGTTTAAACATCATTTCAACCAGAGTTTTCTTCATGAATTCACTATTTCCCATAAACTTTTGGAAGCACTGGATACCAGCTCTGTAAAACCAGAGCTGGTCATCATCGACGAACGAATGAGCAAGGGAACCCAACGTTCAATCCTTGAACAACTTACCTATCAGAAGTGTAAAATCCCGATTCTGCTCTTTTCCAGCGATGAAACCCAAATAGACAAGCAATTCTGTAAGAACCTTATTCTTCATGTAGTACAAAGGAATGGTATGGATTTTGATTCCCTCTTTTCCTATTTAGATCGTTTTCTCGGAGAAACAGAGGGAAGAGAACCAAAAAAAACCTATGTCCCTTGTGGGCTGATCGGTAACAGCAATCGTATGCAAAATCTCAGAACAGACCTCTACCGTTATGCAAAACAGAATTGTTCGATTCACCTCTATGGGGAAACAGGAACAGGAAAGGAACTTGCGGCAACGTATATTCATCGCCTCTCTTACCCACATCGGAACATGATTTCGGTCAACTGTTCACTTCTCTCCAGCTCGTTGGGAAACTCAATGTTCTTTGGCCACGCAAAAGGGGCCTTTACAGATGGGAAAACGGAGCTCCCGGGATTGGTCCACGAAGCTAACCAATCGACACTATTCCTGGATGAAGTGGAGAACCTCTCTCTTTCTTTCCAAGCCTACATGCTCAGACTCCTGGAAAATGGGCAGTACCGGCGTTTGGGAGATACACAGTTGCATACCTCGCGATTCCGCCTCATCACTGCTTCCAATGAAGACCTCATATCGCTGATGCAAGCGAACCGGGTCCGCAAGGACTTCTTTTATCGTATCAACGATGTGAGTATCACCTTACCACCACTGAGAGAGCATCTAGAGGACATTCCTCAGCTTTGTGAACACTTTCTGCTTCGCTGCAAATCCAAGAAACAGGTGGATGACAAAGGGCTGGAACTACTGAAGAGTTATCATTGGCCTGGAAATGTACGCCAGCTCTTCTCCACCATCAGACGATGCATGATCAACAGTGTAGAAGAGCCGGCCATAGTGGTTAGGCATGATGATATTTATGTGAGTTGACGAAAAGAACTCCTACCACAGGAAGTACCGCTTTCCATACTGAACAAGATTTTATCCTGAAAACAGATTTGCATTGGGCAAAACACATCAACACATATTTCAACCTAAGTAACCTTTGAAGGTGAGTTACTGCACCAAAACGCAACGTGCAAAGGTTGTGGATACCTTGTTGACAACTCGTCTATTTGTCATAAATCCAACCTCTTTACTAAACAATAAGAAGTGCATTAAACCTATATAAAAATACGATGAAATCTATTTGGTAAACTTATGTTTTATTTATTATAATGTAAATAGTTATCATATTCTTTGGTACTGTATAAAAACCATTGTTTCTTATTAGAAATCTGTCTTAACTGCACCCACTTGCAACCTGGGTATCACTTGCTTGTGGATAACTTGTGGATAACTTCTGGACAAGTGAGTGAACTCCAGTAAAAACAGGGAGTTACACATCCCGCTCGATGGCCAGACCCAATGCTTGGAGCTTGCCACACAAATTTTCATAACCGCGTTCAATTTGATAGATATTCTGGATTACGCTGACCCCTTTTGCACATGCAGCGGCAATGACAAGCGCCATTCCAGCTCGCACATCGGGACTGGAAAGTTCTGAACCTAGAAGTTGGCTGGGACCATTGACTACTGCTCGATGCGGGTCACAGAGAATAATATCCGCGCCCATTCTGATCAACCAATCAACGAAGAACATCCTCGACTCAAACATCTTCTCATGGATAAGAATAGAACCTTCCATCTGGGTGGCACAGACCGTGATGATACTCAACAGGTCGGCAGGGAATCCAGGCCAAGGGGCGTCATCAATCTTTGCTGTATGACCTCCTACTTCCTTTGCAAGAATCCGTTTCTGGTTTTTCGGCACAAGGATGGATGAAGGACCATCGGCAACGAAGGAGATTCCAATTCGTTCAAAACCCAAACGAATCATTCTCAGTTGCTCAGGGTCGACACCCTTGAGCAGCAACTGACCTCCAGTAGCACCAGCAAGGCCGATATAAGAACCGGCTTCCATGTAATCTGCGGTAAGACGAAATTCACAGCCATGGAGTTTCTTCTTACCGGTGACATAGAGACGGTTGGAACCAATTCCCTCAATATGGCACCCCATGCTGTTGAGCATTCGACAAAGATCCTGTACATGGGGCTCACTCGCTGCATTGCTGATGATGCTCTCGCCTTCGGCGAGCGAAGAAGCCATGATGACATTCTCAGTAGCCGTGACGGAAGCTTCATCAAGGAAGATATCATTTGCCTTCAATCTGCTTCCCTCGGATTTGATATGGATCTCCCCTTCTTCATTGATCAGGCAAGAAGCTCCTAAGGCCGAAAGACCAATGAAGTGGGTATCAAGTCTACGAAGCCCGATAACATCCCCTCCTGGAGGAGTCAAACGAACTTCATTGATTGTAGCCAGCAATGGTCCTAAAAGAAGAATGGACCCCCTGACCGATTGAACAAGCTTCTTCTTGAGGTTTCCGTTCCTGCCTCCGCTCATGATGGTGTAGGTGTTTGCATCCTCTTTGACAACCTTGGAACCAAGGTTTTCCAAGAGTTTGATCATAACCTGAACATCCTCGATATCAGGGACGTTCAATAATCGAACAGGGTTATCAGTCAGCAAAGTGGCAGCAAGACACGGTAGTGCACCATTCTTGTTTCCACTGATTTGCACCTCCCCGCTTGCAGGATTCCCCCCGGTTATCCGATATGCTCCCATTGTTGCCTCCTCGTTCATCCTACCCTTGGCTCAATAGTTTCGCAAGCTTCTTGTTGAATACAGATGGAAAGCAATGGTAGAATGGCTGTACATGAAAGAGCGTGAGCACATAATCTATGGCATTGGGAATCCCCTCATCGACATCATCGTCAGTGTTGAGGAAAATGACATAACTGCACTTGGAATCCATAAGGGTACCATGGCTTTGATTGGCCCACAGAGAATGGAAGAGCTTATGCTCCTCTCAAAGGAACGCAAAACAACCTACAGCTGTGGAGGTTCCTGCCCCAATACCATCATTGCTCTTGCCTCCCTGGGAGTTACTACAACCTTGGCAGGGAAAATTGGCAATGATGAGAATGGACGTATGTATCAACAACGCCTCAAGGAGCTTGGGGTTGGAGATCAACTTGTTACAACAGACAAGGAAATGACTGGTTCCACTGTTATCCTCATCACACCAGATAGTGAGCGGAGTATGAACACCTTTCTAGGAGCGAACCGGCTCTATGAGATGTCTGATGTAGATGAAAAAACCGTAGCAGAAGCATCCTTCTTTCACTTTACTGGCTATATGTGGGATACAAAAAGCCAGCAAGGGGCCATTAAAAAAGCATTGGGCATTGCAAAAGCCAACAATACAGTTGTCTCTTTTGATCTAGCAGATCCCTTCGCCGTTGGACGCTATCGAGAACCGTTCCTTAACCTTATTGAGCAAGATTGTGATATTGTTTTTGCAAACCGTGAAGAAGCAAGAATCCTCTTTGACAACTATGACCCCTATGAGTGCTGCCGCTCCATGGGTAAGCTCTGTAGGACAGCCATTGTTAAGAATGGGAAAAAAGGCTCCTACGTCTGCCATGAAGGGAAGATTATAAATATCCCAGTCAAGGGACCAGTAGTCCCTACTGACACCACAGGAGCTGGAGACGTATATGCTGCAGGTTTTCTCTATGGACTGTACCATGGCTACTCAACCAGGAATTCAGGTACGATAGCATCCATCCTTGCTGGGGAGATTATCACCCAGCGTGGTGCCCAGTTCAGCAAGGAAAAAGCAAAAGAACTCAGAGATCTCTTTGCTTCAGGAGATTGGAAAACGCTGTAACAACGGTTTTGCCAGCGTCAGCATCCCTACCGCCCCCACAAGAGCAGAAACCTTCCAGAAGAACGCAATACCTCCCAAGAGAAATAATGATGCGGCAAATACATTTGTCAAAACTCCACCAGCCTGCAAGCTGAATGAGGAGAGGCTGATCATACTTGTCCTTACCCTATCCTCTGCCACCTTGTTCAATACATAGGTTCCTATCACTGAAAGTACTCCAAGCAGGAGATAGATTAGGGAGAACACACCCAAAAACCATAGGATGTTTGTGCTCATGGAGAGCAGTACCTGAAGCATATAGACAAGGATAAAGAGTATACAATAGATGCCTATAGGGCTCTTATGACGTACTATTTTCTTCCCAATTACCGATCCAAGGATACTGATTGAGAAAATGATAGCTGTCGTCACCCCCAGTATCCAAAGCATGGAATCATTCAGGAGCAATGCTTTGAGATACGGCTGCCAATAGCTCTCAAGGGAGGCCAGCAGCATCCCTTGCAGAAGTACACTCGCACTGTAAAATACAAGAAATGGAGAGGAGCGTAAAACAGAAGCAAACAAACGAAACTGTTCCCCATATGAGCTACGCTTTATATCCTGGGCTACCTCTTCCTTGATGGATAAGGTCACAAGTACCATAGATCCAACCAACAACACCATACGTACAAGAAGCAGTGGTTGGGTGAGGGAGGGACCATCTTTACCAAAGGTAAGCAGCCACCCTCCCAGTAGGGCCCCTACACTGAGGGAAATTCCTGAATTGATCTCCAAAGCATACACAAGGTCCTCGAGCTTGTTTCCTGCTTTCTGCCCATCCTCAATATATTTTGCATCGAGACTCCCACTTCCAAAAGCTCTTCCAAGACCGGTAAGCAAGAATCCCAAACCAAGCAGGTAAAGGGAGTCAAATAAAGTACAAATGGTTCCCACCAAAGAGAAGGCAAGCCCAAGGAGAAAACTTGCTTTCCTTCCCCAGGTATCGGCAAATACACCACTTGGAACCTCGGCCACCATTACAGCTATCGAGTACATGACCATGATCACGGCCAAATACTCAAGTGGATATCCCTTGCTTATTATAATCAGACTCATTGCTGGCAGGGTCACTCCTAACGCAAGATAGGAAGCAGACAGACTGGCTAGATAGGGGGCAGGATGAAAGGTACTGCTAAGCATGGTAGGCCATCAGCGAGAAAACAAAAGGCTCAGTCCCGTCCTCTTTCTTCTCCTTCTCATCTATAAACGCTCTGATAAGCTTATAAAGCTCATCAGCCTCCGGTTTACTGAGGTGTATTACCCCGGAAAGCTGGTCTGCTTGGAAATGACCATTTTCATCAGTAAATGATTGCGCCTTCTTGTAAAAGTCATCATGGATTTGCTTGGCAACCACACCACAAACAAGCTTTCTTTTCTCCTCGGCGAGGGAGCTGAAACTTACCGTTACCAAACGCTTTCGATAATAGGTAGCGGTAATACCGTGGATCAATTCAGTGTGATCAACCTCGACTACCTGCAACTCCATCAAACGAGATACATGATGTTTTGCACTGGAGGGGGTCATCCCGAGTGCATCACTGAGCATCTTGGCTGTCATCGGTCCCTGTACGCTCAACGCATGTAAAATCTGCTGCCGTTTGGGATGCATGTAGATTTCCAACTGTTTTCCATCTTGTATATAAAGCATCTTCATAACAATATATATATCATAACAATTAGTGTTATGTAAATCTCTGATATTTGTGAGCTCTGCCGATTTGTTACACTCAAACCTCTGAAATATTCCATTCTCGTTGAATAAAGCTCGGGTTCATAACGAATTCCGGGCTTTTTTTGTTGCAATTCATCGATGTCTCTTGTACAATATTGAGTGTAACCGTTAAACTCGTACAGGAGGCAGCATGTACCACGATTTCACCATCAATATCCCTGAGGCAAAGGGCAAGATCACCATCAAGAGGAAAGGCGGTTCTTCCTTCGTGCTGTTCGAGTATGGGCGGGTCTATGATCCTGAGCGCAAGTTCAACATCCCCAGGCGGGCGATCATCGGCAAGGTCAGCAAGGAAGATGCCTCCCTGATGTACCCGAATGAGAACTACCAGACCCACTTCCCATCTGCGGTCCTTCCAGAGGAGAGACCGCAGGCCTACAGGAGCTGCTGCCTGAGGATCGGGGCATACCTGGTCATTGACAAGGTCGCCCGGGAATATGGCCTCGCCCCAATGCTCGAGAGACATCTCGGGAAGGATGGCGGCCTGCTGCTCGACCTCGCCTGTTTCTCCATCATCAATGAGGACAATGCAGCGCAATACTACCCGGACTTTGCCTTCTCCCATCCCCTGTTCTCACACAACATGAGGATCTACAGCGACTCGAAGGTCTCCAGGCTGCTGGGTTCCCTCACAAGGGACCACACCATCGGCTTCCTTGACAGCTGGAATGCCAGGCGGGACAGGAGACAGCGCCTGTACATCTCCTACGACTCGACCAACAAGAACTGCCAGGCAGGGGACGTCGACATCGTGGAGTTCGGCAAGGCCAAGGACGACAAGGGGCTTCCCGTCTTCAATCTCGCCCTTGCCTTCGACAAGACCAACCAGGTCCCCCTGTTCTACGAGGAGTACCCGGGCTCGATCAATGATGTCTCCCAGTTCAGCTTCCTTGTCGACAAGGTGATCGAATACGGGTACAAGAGGATGGGCTTCATCCTGGACAGGGGGTACTTCAGCAAGGAGAACATCCGCTACATGGATGAGAACGGCTACAGCTTCATCATCATGGTCAAGGGCATGAAGGATCTCGTCTCGGCCCTGGTCACCAGCAGGATCCACACCTTCGAGACCTCCCGTGGATGTGCCATCCGCTCCTACAGGGTCTACGGGACCACGGTCAGGGCCCGGTTGTATGCGGACGACACCAGGGACCGCCATTTCCACATCTACTACAACAGTGGGCGCCAGGCAGCCGAGCGGGAGAAGCTGGAACAGAGGATTGAGGGCTACAAGAAGCTTCTCAGGCGTGTCGAGGGCCGGGCGGTCACCTTCAGCAAGAACATCACGCAGTATTTCGACATCTACTACGGCAAGGAAGATACGTTTCTTTACGCAAAAGAGAAGGCATCGGTCATTGAGGCTGAACTGGCCCTGTGCGGCTACTTCTGCATCGTCACTTCCGAGAGGATGAGTGCCGAGCAGGCGCTCATCCTGTACAAGGGAAGGGATGCCTCGGAGAAACTCTTCAGCTCAGACAAGACCTTCCTGGGAGGCAGGAGCATGCGGGTGCAGTCCCAGAATGCCCTCTCTTCCAAGATCTTCATCGAGTTCGTGGCCCTCATCATACGCAACAGGATCTACACCCTCCTGAAGGAGGAGCTGTTCAGGCTTGAGACAAAACCGAACTACATGACGGTTCCCGAGGCACTCAGGGAACTTGAGAAGATCGAGATGGTCAGGAGGAACAATGGGACCTACAGGCTGGACCATGCGGTGACCAAGAGGCAGAAAACAATCCTGGGGGCCTTCGGCCTGGATGAGGGGTATGTGAGGCTCAAGGCAACCGAGATCGGCAGGCTGCTTGCCGAGGGAAGGTCCCTGATGGACTCACCCGACAACGAAGGAGATGATGAAGATGGCAAGAACGAAGAGTATTGATTCAATTGAGGCACAGATTGCCAAGGCCCGGGAAGACCTGGTGAAGGCGAAAGCGAAATACGATGCCGTAGCTGACAATCTGGAAAGCCTCATGGTGCAGAAGAAGGAGCATCAGGCCCGTCAGATAATGGAAGCGTTCATCAGGAGCGGCAAGAGTTTCCAGGAAATCATGAACTTCCTCGATGCTGGTAGAAACTGACCGCTAAGATGCTTGAGTGTAACTTTTATGCAGAGTTCACAATATTATCTTGTAAAAAACCGTGGTTCTTGGTATTATCTGTAGTGACGTCGATTTGTCAGCCTCCCGGCTTGCGGGCGTCAATAAAGAAACTTGCTAAAAGGGGAGCGTATCAATCCATTCGAGTTGAGTTCCCCCTTCCGCAGTTCCATAAGGAAGGGTGTAGTATGTTAACACACGGTTCACACATTTTCACTTCAGAATCAGTCAGTGAGGGACATCCGGACAAGGTCTGCGACCAGATTTCCGATGCCATTTTGGATGCTTGTCTTGCCCAGGATCCACAGAGCAGAGTTGCTTGTGAAGTCTTTGCAACTACGGACAGGGTCGTGGTAGGAGGAGAACTCTCCACCAAGGCAACTATCGACATCGAACAAATTGTCCGATCTACAGTAAAGGAAATTGGATATACCGATAAAGGATTCGGCTTTGACTATCATACCCTTACAGTGATGGATTTCACCAATACCCAGTCACCAGACATCTCCATGGGAGTTAGCGCAGAGACTTCATTGTACGGTCAACAGGGTGCAGGAGACCAGGGCATGATGTTCGGGTATGCCTGTAATGAAACAGAGTGTCTTATGCCAGCTCCAATTTATTGGGCACATCAACTCCTGGAGAGAGCAAGCATGCTCAGAAAAAGCGGGGAAGCCCCCTTCTTGAGACCCGATGCAAAGAGTCAAGTTTCTCTGCTGTACCAAGAGGGGAAACCGGTGCATATCGACTCGGTGGTCATCAGTCATCAACATACAGAACAGGCACGACGTGATACATTGATCCCATACCTCACCAAGGAAGTCATTGAAGCGGTTCTTATGCCTACAGGTCTATTGAATGAGAAGACCAAGATGTACATAAACCCAACAGGGAGATTTGTCACAGGAGGCCCTGCAGGGGACACTGGATTAACAGGTAGGAAAATCATTGTCGATACCTATGGCGGCATGGGCCGCCATGGGGGGGGAGCCTTTAGTGGAAAGGATCCCTCCAAGGTTGACCGCAGCGGTGCCTACATGGCTCGCTACGTTGCAAAGAACCTGGTGGCAAATGGCTTATGCACAACCTGTGAGGTCCAACTCTCCTATGCAATTGGAGTTCCTTATCCCATCAGTGTCTATGTCGATACCTTTGGAACTGGAACAGAGGACGATGAACAGTTGGAAAAACTGGTGCGGGAGAAGTTTGACCTCACTCCTGCAGGCATCATAAAGACCTTGGATCTAAAAAGGCCTATCTACCAGAAGACCATGAACTATGGACACTTTGGCAAGAGTGACCTTCCCTGGGAACAGATTATCTCACTCGCTTGAGATTCGGCTGCAAGAGGAGCAATCTCTCTTGCAAGCCAACAACCTCCCGCTCACCAAGAGCGGGTAGGTTGATCCTCTCTTCATCCTTCTGCCTGTAATCCTTCGGTGTACGATAGAAGGTAAGTACCCAACGGTTTACTTCAGGCAGCATGGTAGCAATCTCAAACAAATCAGCTTCCCCCAAGGTTGGAGCCAAAGTGGTTCTTACCTCCCATCGAAAGGCAGGATGCGTCCCTTGATACTCCTGAAGCAAAGACACACAGCGTTGTACATTTTTTGGGTCGGCCCCTTTTCCTGCAATTTCCCGATACCTTGCCCATGGCGCTTTCACATCCAGCGCAACGTAGTCGAGCAGTCCTGCTTCCAACAATTCCAAAAGCACTTTAGGCCGACTCCCATTGGTATCCAGCTTGGTAAAAAACCCCAGGTCTTTTGCCAAGAGAAAGTATTGGGCGAGCTCACCATGCAAGGTAGGCTCACCACCACTGATGACAACTGCTTGTAGAAAACCAACCCGTTTCTTCAAGAAACTTTCTATCTCTTGATAGCCAATACTCCCATTCTGATGAGCAATCAAGGAACGGTTATGACAATAAAAGCAGTCATAGTTACATCCTTGGGTAAAGAGAACACAGCTCAACATCCCTGGATAGTCCAGGAATGAAGAGCCTTCAACACCACTGACAATCATGACACCTTTACCGTATACGACTTTCTCTGACGATGCTCCTCTTGCTTTCCAGGATGGAAATCCTCCTTGGGCCTGAGATACCCAACCACCCTGGTCCATACCTCGGTCTTTTCCCCGCAGTAGGGACAGAATTCGACCTCACCATCAAGATATCCATGGTTCTTGCAGGTAGAAAAGGTTGGGGTAAGGGAGACATAGGGAAGTTTGTAACGGGTACATACATTCCTCACTAACTGCTTGGCAAGCTTTGGGTCCTCTATTCTCTGGGCAAGATAGAGGTGCAGGACCGTTCCTCCTGTGTATTGGCACTGCAGGGCGTCCTGCTTCTCCAACGTCTCATAGAGGTCGTCTGTATATCCTACTGGGAGCTGCGAGGAATTGGTGTAGTATGCAACCTTCTCGCCTGCGGTGATGATATCGCCAAATGCTCTCTTATCGAGGTTAGCCAATCGATAACTGGCTCCCTCGGCAGGAGTCGCTTCAAGGTTGTAGAAGTTTCCGGTCTCCTCCTGAAAGCCTTGAATGCTCTCTCGCAAGGAAGTGAGTACCTGCAGGGCAAAGGACTGCCCTTTCTCGGTTGTCAGGGATCCTTCCTTGCCGAATAGATTGAGACATGCCTCTTCCATTCCCACGATACCGATGGTACTGAAGTGGTTTGCCCAATAACGTCCATTACGTTGCTTTACCGCTTCCAACGAACATTGACTGAATGGATACATCCCACGTTCCGTTTGTTTCTCGATAACGTTCCTCTTGATCTCAAGACTCTCCTTTGCAAGCTTGGAAAGACCATGGAGTGCAGAGATGAATTCTTGTTCATCTTGGCTCTCATAGGCAAGCCGGGGAAGATTCAGTGTCACCACACCAATTGAGCCAGTAAGTGGATTGGAACCAAAAAGCCCTCCTCCCCGTTTCTTGAGCTCAGAGGTATCGAGTCTGAGTCGGCAACACATTGAAAGTGCATCCTCAGGAGAGAGGTCACTGTTCACATAATTGGAGAAGTAGGGAATCCCGTATTTGGCTGTCATCGCAAAGATGGAATCCACAACCTTCGATTCCCAAGGAAATTGCTTGGTCACATTGTAGGTAGGGATTGGGAATGTGAAGACCCTGCCAGAGGCATCACCTTCCTCCATCACTTCACAGAAGGCGAGGTTGATCAGATCCATCTCTTTTTGGAATTCTCCATAGGTCTCTTTCTGTGCGACCCCTCCCCGGATGACCGGAACATCCTGCAAACTGGAGGGAACGGTTATATCAAAAGTAAGATTGGAGAAGGGGCATTGAAAGCCTACGCGGGTAGGGACATTGAGATTGAAAATGAACTCCTGCATAGCTTGCTTTACCTCCATAAAGGTGAGTCCATCATATCTAATGAAGGGAGCACAATATGTATCGAAGGAAGACCAAGCCTGAGCTCCTGCACACTCACCTTGAAAGGTGAAGGTTGCATTTACTACCTGTCCCAAGAGCGCCCGAAAATGTTTTGCCGGGTTACTAGAAACTTTCCCGTCAACACCTCCAAAGCCTGAGGCAAGGAGTTGACGAAGGTCCCACCCACAACAGTACGGTCCAAAAAAGCCAAGGTCATGCAGATGCAGAGCTCCCCTCTGGTGTGCACCACGAATTGTCTCTGGATAGATTTCATGCAACCAGTACTGTTCGGTAAATCGTTCTCGGATGTAGTTGTTCATACCATTGACCGAACGACGGGTATTGGCATTCTCCTTGACTCTCCAGGTTGTATCATCAAGATACGCACTGAACATATCATTGGTTGCCTTGATCAAGGCTTTGCCCTCTCTCACCCGTTCCCTGTCCTTACGGTACAGGATGTAGGCTTTTGCCGTTGCTTGATAGGCATGTTCCATCAAGGTTTCTTCAACAAGGTCCTGGATGTGTTCCACCCCAACCTTTTCCATCTCCTTGACCTTGGACAAAACGAGGGTGGCTACCTTTTTGGCATCCACATTTTGTCCTGCAGCATTGGCTGCTTTTTCGATTGCATCGATGATTTTCTGAACCTCGCAGAGAACCACCTGCCCGTCTCGTTTTACCACTTGCTGTTGCATGGTTTCCTCCTGGCGGAGACAAGACGTAAAAAGAGGGTGCTCTAAAGCACACGCCTTATGTCATGCTCCGTGACGGCGTGTCTGTACAGGCAAGGTCTTCTGGCTTAGGTTCTTCATCCCAGGCTCCTTCCCAGATTTCTCCAGTGGACCTTGCCCGGAACTCCCCATCACAGCGGCGGGACCGCGTAGGCTTCTACACCTAACTTCCCTTTTCCTATACACACAAGATATAGTGTTTTGTGCCATACGGCACACCAGCAATAGTATTTCTGTTCTACTTATATGTCAAGCACTAAAAAGCGGGAACCGTGATTGGCTCCCGCTGTTGGATCAGTTTCTCTCGTTCGAGATTCGGATTTGTTTATACAGTCCGTCTCCTTCACTCTTGGTTTCCACACCACCAAAATCATTGAGTGCAGTATGGACAAGCCTTCGCTCATACGGATTCATCGGTTCAAGCAACTTGCTCCTACCACTCTTCCGCACCTGTTCAGCCGTCTTGAAAGCCATTCTGATCAGTTGCTCCTCATGCCGCATGCGATAGTTCTCACTATCGACGATGACCTTCATGTCAGGGTCAAGCTGCCCAGCATAGACATTGGCAATAAGTTGAATGGCATCCAGATTCTTCCCTTTTCTCCCGATGATGATGTTTGAGTTGTTACTCTCAATATTCAGTCCAAGCTTGCGTTCCTTTCTAAACCCGATGGATACGCTGCCTTCATAGCCCATCTTTTCCAAAATAGTGGCTACAAATGCAAGCAACTTATCTTCAAGTTCACTGTTGATAGGCTGTTCCAGTTCTCTTTCATCATCCTCAAATGTATCCGGTTCCAGATTGCTTCCATCGTCAAAATGAATCCTGATCTTTACATTACTCTTCTTGAACAGTCCTTTCCTGACCGGTTCAACGATTTCCACATCGAAATCTTCACGCTCAATATGCAGTTCCTCAATTGCTTTTGCAATAGCTTCCTGCTCAGTACGTCCTTCGAATTCTTTCATCATATGTTACTCCGTTCGGGGGAAGCTCCCCCGCAGTTGAATTTCTATTTACGTCCCTTTCCCTTTGGTCTAGGGAATTGGGGCACGTTGTTTTGCGCTTCTTCGGCTGTTTCTTGCTGCTTCTTCTTGTTGGTATACAGCTGCTGGACGATGGACAGTGCATTCATCACTGACCAGTAGAGAATCAAACCAGAAGGTGCATTATACAGCACAAAGAAGAACATCAACGGCATTCCATAGGTCATGAATTTCATCATGCCCTGCTGACTACCTGCAGTTGAGGCGTTCTGGGTAATTTTCATTGAGTAAATCATACTTACCGTATAGAAAATAGGCAGCAAGTGCAGTTCATTGCCGAGGAACGGCAGGTTGAACGGTAAACTGGCAACCATATCAGGACGGCTCAAGTCGGGAATCCATCCCGGGATGAACATCGCCCCACGAAGCTCAAAGTGCTTGTTGAGCAATCCGTAGAAGGCGATAAGGATGGGGAACTGCAACAACATGGGAAGACATCCACCCATTGGGTTGATCTTCTCTTTCTTGTACATGGCAGCCATCTCTTCGTTCTGCTTGGTTGGATTGTCAGGGTACTTTTCCTTGATCTCCTGCATTTTTGGAGAGAGGGATGCCATCTTTGCAGTAGATTCCATGCCTTTCTTGGTAATCGGGTACAGTGCCAGCTTAAGAAGGAAGGTCAGAATGATAATACCGATACCATAGTTTGGGATTATCTTGTAAAGCAGGTTCAAGATGGTCTTCAGGATTGTCTCCAACCATCCAATCCACGAACTGCTGTCCAGTGCTGCTTCAAGTTGCAAACCGGAAACACCAAAGCTATTCAAGGAGGCATCGTTGTAGATAACCATATCTCTCTTGAGCTGTGGACCTGCATAGAACCTAAAGGTATCGGTCTGGGCTGCACTCTTGATGGTTGGCCTGCTCAGGTAGATGCTTGACTGCATGGGAATACCTTCTCCAGAAACTTCACTCAAGCTGACCATGTAATTGGTAGCATCAGGAATTGCAATCAGGGAGAAATACTTACCAACAAGAGCAACCCAGGAGAGTGGCTTGGTTGTTGTGTATGCACCATTGCTCAACTTGACCTGATCCTTCTTGGAAGATCCATCTTCCTTGATGTAAAAACGACGATAGTTGTAGTTGTTATCAAGGGAAGTGAAAGAAGGTCCAATCTGTGGCTCAAAAGCGAGTGTATATGCAAAATTCTCAAATGAGAGTGGAATCGCTTTATTTTCGCTGTTTCTGGTCTCTACATCAATTTCAAAAAGGTAATCCTCTTCACCAAATGTGTAGGTCTTGGTTATGGTAAATGGTGCTCCAGGAGTCTTTCCATCTTCCTCGAGGAGGGCAAACTCCTGAGTGAATTGCACTTGGTTTCCAATGATCTGATAGCGGAAGTTTGCATCAATGGGATTGGTCTTGTCATTTCCTGCATATAGCAAGAAAGCATCATTGGAGGTTGCATCCTTGAACAAGAGTTCGACTGGTTCTCCGTTATCTAGGTGGTCTTTCAATTTGAAGGAGGCAATCGATGCACCATTGGGGTTGAATTCAATCAAGAAATAGTTTGTTTCAAACGTGAATGGAGTACTGTTGCCTTTATTGCCAACTGCAACCAGTGAACCTGGTAGGTTGCTGTCCCACGCTATATTTGCTGAGACTTGACTCGATTGGGCTGGTGCCAAATAGGTGGTATCACCAGTGGTGGTCCTTGAGGTTTCAACACGTTCAGTGGTAGGCACCATTTCTGGTACAGGCGGCGCAAAGAAGGTGGCTTGAATGGTCATCCCTAGGGTAATGACCAATACGGATAGAACAATGGCTAGAATGGTATTTTTGTCCATATCTGCTCCTGATAGGGGGGATGTTTAGAGAAGAAAATAATCACAGGAAAGATAGGACAGAACAACAGAATGAGGAGTGTTATGAAAGCGTTTTAAGACTGGTAAAACACCCCAGCCTTATCGCAGAGAGAGAGTATTTGTTCCTTCTGGAATGCATAATCATGAACCTTTCCTGGATAGACAACAAATGCAAAATCGTAACCGGGGATCATCCTGGGTTTTTCTGTACGCCAAATTTCCTTGATTTGTCTACGGATCCTGTTTCTTTGGACAGCATTACCGTAATGACGGACCGGAATTACCACAATCCTATCAACATCTAGTTGGTTCTGACTTACAATAAGTTTCAATCCATGGCAGGAAAAATGCCTGCCAGTCTTGAATATTCGATCAATCTCCGGTTTACGTTTTACAATTTCTTTTTTAGAAAGGCTTCTTCTCATCACATACTGACAGTTTGTGTCTGCCTTTGGCTCTTCTGCGGGCCAAAACCAGGCGACCGCCCTTTGTTGCCATACGAGCCCTAAAACCAAACTTCCTGTTTCTCTTCACTCTACTGGGCTGGTAGGTTCTTTTTCCTTTGTAACTCATGAGATAATCTCCAATTTTTACATCGCTTTACGCGGATAGTTTCTACTTAATTCAGAGGATACTCCCCCGAGTGGTGCAGTATATAGACTGCTTGTATTTCCGTCAAGTAACTAAGAGCTTAGCATCTGAATGCTCTTGATGCCAAGAGATGGATATTTCTTTCCAAGCAGAGAAAGTATCCTTTTTTGTTGCATCATGGTAATCTGGGCCCAAGAAGGATGGTCAGCTTTCAAAACTAAGGTTGTGTGCTTTATTTCCACAATTTTCACATGGGGATATAAACGATTTCCGATAATCTTCTGCCATTCAAATCCAACTGCCGCTTTTGGATCATCCGGGCGGATATCAAGCCTGCGCAAGACATAATCCAGCACAGCTTTTGCTTCCAGTGGTTCTCCATCCTTGCACAGTCTCGTTTTCTTATCCTTCATGGCTGATAAATCTTCCCTGGTCGACAGTATACACCAATGCGTTCTCATCTGCCAGAGAGGAGAAATAGAGTTCTTCAGGCAGAAAGGTAAAGAAAGCTTGATTATAGGATTGCATTAATCTTAAAAATTGTGCCCGCCTTGTATGATCAAGTTCAAGGAGAACATCATCGACAAGTATTAATGGCTTTTGTCCTGTTTTTTTTTCGTAAAAAGCCATTTGCGCTGTACGGAAAATGAGAGAAGCAAGCCGTAATTGCCCAGTAGATCCTGTTTGGGAAAAATTTTGAGTACCTTTCATCACCTGGAATCTATCACGATGGATTCCACTGGTAGTCGTCAACAGATTCATATCCCTGCTTCTTGTTTGTTCCAAGTAGGCAATAACTTCCTCCTTGGTTGCACACGTACTCCAGGATGGTTGGTACTCAATATGCACATCAATATCCTGAAGCGAAACAGAGCGATACATATCGGGAAAAATCTGGTCAAATTCAAAAACAGCTCTAGTCCTTTCCTGTTGGATTGCGATTCCATAGGTGGCTAGCTGAATATCATACACAGGAAGCAGTTCAAAACGTTGTTCCTTAATTGCCATATTTCGTTGCTTCAAGACCGAACGATACCTACGCATATCATCGAAAAACAGTGGGTTGTACATGCTCATAATCTGGTCAAAGAATCTTCGCCGCTGCTCAGGTTCGCCCTTGATAAAAAAAATATCATCGTGACTGAACACGATACAGGGAATGTTGTAGATTAACTCCTTTCTGTCCCTGATTTCCCTCCCATCAAGCAACACCGTTCTTTTTGCATCCTTGTATTCGAGCACAAGCGTGTGCTGTTGCTCATCATCAGTTACATACAACCCTTCAAGTTTAAAGTTTTTTTCCTTGTCGGTTGCAAGTTCCTTCAGTTGGTTTGTACGGAAGGAAGAACCATAACAGAGCGTATATACAGCTTCGAGTAAGTTGGTTTTTCCCTGACCATTGGGTCCAATGAGGAATACCTGCCGGTTGTCGACAGGTATTTTCTCACTGACCAGATTTCTGAATTGGTTAGTCCAAAGCTGGGTAAAACGCATCAGGCATTCGGTTGCATTGGCATGATGATATGAAAGTAATCCCTATTACTATCAGGTTTTACTGTCATAGCACGTGTAGGCTCGGTAAAGCTTATAGAAAAGTACTCCCCTTCCATAACCTTCAGTGGGTTCACCAAGTATGTGTAGTTCAAGGAAACCTTGGTGTCAGGACCTTCATACTGACATGCAATAATCTCTTTTGCTTCTCCTACTTCACTTTCATCACTGGTAAGCAGCACTCCAGATTCACTGATATCGAGGAAAATCCGTTTTGCCTTGTTTTCAACCAAGAGAGAAACCCTCTTCAAAGCATCAAGCATATCCTGAATTCTCATCGTACATGTATAGGTTTGTGTTTCAGGAATAACCCTGCGATAGTTTGGATATTGTCCTTTGATCAGGGTCGTATAGAAAGTTCTGTTTCCAATTTTTGCAAAGAGGATGTTTTCTGTTATTGCGAGATCAAGCATTCCCTCATCAGTCGAGAGTTTTTTCAATTCAGTAAAGAATTTCGGTGGGATTATGATTGATGGAAACATGGGAAGGTCTTCTTCAAAGGTTCTTTCCACGATGGAAAGTCTTCTTCCATCGGTGGCAACCATATTCATTCCACTTGCATTTCTTTCGAGGTACAGACCACAGAGAAAATATCTTGTTTCATCCTCGCTGATGGCAAACATGGTCTGGTTCGCCATATCGGTAAAGGATTTTTGAGGAATCGTAAAATACGAAGATGATTCTGAATTTTCCAAGGATGGAAATTCATCAGCACCAATGGTTCTCAGTTTGAAATCAATGTTTTGTTCTTCAGGTTTGATTGTAAGCATTCCATCTTCCAATGAGAAGTCTATTTTGGTATCAGGAAGGCTTCTGAGAATATTTAGGAGTTTTTCGCAGAAAACAGTGGTTTTCCCTGCTTGCAAGGTTTCAACGGCAATTTCAGTACTGAATCCTAGTTTCTGGTCTGTAGCCCTGATGATGAGTCTTCCTCCAGAGGTTTCCAGATAGACGTTGCTGGTGATGGAAAGAGAGTTTCTCTGACTGGTAAAATCCATTGAATATAGTATCTCATTGAGGATGTCATCTTTGTTGCAGACGAATTTCATATTAATACTCCTAGATTATTAAAAAATATAGTAATAATAGTAATAATAGCACAGATTTTGTGGATAACTTTCTAATTTCTTCTCCAATCACTGCTTATTTTTTGTCATCTTGTGGATATCTTGCTAAGTTGCCCACATTTCTTCCACAAGGAAAAAAGCTGTATCCACAGGTTTTTGAAGTTATCCACAAGGAGTCCCGTGGTTATCCACAAGATATTATCGCTTACTATTTGTTAAGTCCCTTTTCAATTTTACAATGGTATTTGCAAACGATTCATCCCCTTTCATCAGGGACTCAATGCGATCATGTGCATGCATTACTGTAGTGTGGTCCCTGCCCCCAAATTCAGTACCTATTTCCGTGGTGGAATACTCGGTAATATCCCGAGCCAAGAACATGGCAATCTGTCTTGGTTGTATGAGAGATTTGTTCTTCTTTTTTCCTTTAATCTCGAAGCTGCTCACATTGAAATACTCTCCTACCACCTTGATGATGGTATCTATTGAAAGGGTCTGATTCGAGTTGGCAGCCAGGGATGGGAGAATGCCAAGGAGTTCCTTTGCTTTGTCAAACGATATTTCCTGTCCGAGCAGTTCGCTGTAGGCGATAAGCTTGGTGAGTGATGATTCAAGGTCCCTTACATTGGTACATACATTGGTTGCTATGTAGTTAAGAATCTCCTCACTCATCGAACCGCCTCTTTCTACGAGTTTCTTTTTAAGAATGGCCATTCTTGTTTCATAATTTGGTGGTTGTAGGTCGACGTTCAGTCCTCTTTCAAACCTGGAACTCAGACGGTCGGTGATGTTTTTTAATTCACTGATGGGACGGTCACACGTGAATACCATCTGCTTCTTTGACTCGTACAGGTTGTTGAACGTGTGGAACAATTCTTCCTGGGTGCTGTCTTTTCCCTGTAAAAAGTGTATATCATCAATGAGCAGTACATCTACTTTACGAAACTTGTTCTTGAATTGCTGGGTCCTTTGAGAACCGATTGACTCAATGAATTCATTGGTAAACATCTCAGCTGTAACATACATCACCTTCAACTCTGGAGTGTTGTTGATGATGTAGTTTCCTATGGAGTTCAAGAGGTGGGTTTTCCCAAGCCCAACACCACCATAGATGAGACAGGGGTTGTAACTAACCCCTGGGTTTTTTGCAATAGCAAGGCTTGCGTTATAGGCAAATGCAGAGTTATCCCCGATGACGAAGGTATGAAACTCATAGGAAGGATTCAGATTGCAGTCCTTCTTCATTTTCAAGGTTTTCTCTTCGCTTACCTGAGGCTTCGCTTGTAAGGCGAATGCTGTTGTTTCTTTTGGTGCTTCCTTGGGTTCCTTGGATGGTTGTTGTATTTGTTCAATTTTTGAACGTGATACCACCTCAAACACAATATCGATTTCCTCTCCAGTCAGTTCAATCATAGTATTGCGTATCATATCCCTGTAACGGGCTATTACTGTGTCAAGAATAAACTGGCTTGCTACAGCCAATACTACCTTATGATTATCAGATTTTAGGTAGGCAATTCGATTGAACCAGGTATGGTATTCCTGCTCTGGAAGGGTCTCCTTGATACGGGAGGCAGTTTCCTGCCAGAACTCATAGTATATGTTTTGTGCTTCGCTCATGCGGCCATTTTACCTTGTAGCGTCAGACGGTGCAAGTATTGTACAGCTTGCTGGTTGTGTTGTTTCTAAAATCTTGTAATAAAAGAATTAGTTAAATTGACTCGAACTCCTGTGCAAGCTTGCAACTCCCCCATAATTTTGGTATACTTGGTAGGAATTAATACATGTATTTTTTTTATTATTACATAAGGATATAACGAATGAGTGAAGGGAGCTTTGACAACGTAACGTTGGAGCCATCCTTGCACCTTGATGGTGTAGAGATGGCTTCCGTTTCCCATGGTTATTCTGCTGGGAGTATTCAGGTCCTCAAGGGTCTTGAGGCTGTTCGAAAACGACCTGGCATGTACATTGGATCCACAGGTATTGATGGTTTGCATCATCTCGTATATGAGGTGGTAGACAATAGCATTGATGAAGCGATGGCCGGTTACTGTTCAGAAATCAGGGTTTTTCTCGATATTGATGATAAGGGAAGAGAGGTTTGCACAGTAGAGGATAATGGCCGCGGCATTCCTGTTGATCCTCACCCAACTGAGAAGAAAAGCTCACTGGAGATTGCACTTACCCAACTGCATGCCGGAGGTAAGTTTGACAAGAACTCCTATAAGGTTTCCGGTGGTTTGCATGGAGTGGGTGTCTCTTGTGTAAATGCCCTCTCTATCTGGATGGAAGTTACCATCTATCGAGACGGGGGAGTATATCGACAGCTCTACAGCTGTGGATTGCCCACGACTGAAGTGCTCCGCATCGGAGATACCGATCGCAGCGGCACTGTGGTGAAATTCTCTCCCGATTACTCCATCATGGAGCAGAATGCGTTCAATTATGAAGTATTGGCCAACCGCTTCAGGGAACTTTCCTTCCTGAATAAGGGTGTCTCTATCTCACTCACTGACCGCAGGGGCAATGAGATAAAAGAACAGACATTCCACTCAGAGGGTGGTATTTCCCACTTTGTAAGTTACCTTAACGAATTCAAACGGGTCCTGTTTGACCCTCCCATCTCCATTGAAGGGGAACGGGATTCCATCAAGGTAGAGATTGGTCTTCAGTACAATGATAAGTACGATGAAAAGGTGCTTACCTTTGTCAACAATATCAACACCCGTGAAGGTGGTACCCACCTCACCGGGTTTAGAACCGGACTGAGCCGGGTGATCAACGTTCAGTTGCAGAAGAACCCCAAACTCTTGAAGAAGTATGAGGAAAAACTCGAACAGAGTGATATATCCGAAGGTTTGACCGCTGTTATTTCAGTCAAGGTTCCTGAGCCCCAGTTTGAGGGACAGACCAAGATGAAGTTGGGCAATTCTGCGGTAACCGGTGTAGTTTTCTCCATGGTATACGAGAAGCTGGGGAACTATTTCGATGAGTTCCCTGCACAGACGGAAATAATTCTGCAGAAGATCATCAACGCAGCCCTTGGAAGAGTTGCTGCCCGGAAGGCACGAGAGCAGATTAGGAAGAAGAGCGAAGGTGGTGGCCTACCTGGTAAACTGGCTGATTGTTCTGAAAAGGATCCTGCGAAGTGTGAGGTGTTCATCGTCGAGGGTGACTCAGCAGGTGGTTCTGCAAAACAGGGGCGTGACCGTAGATTCCAGGCAATCCTTCCACTTTGGGGTAAAATGCTCAATGTCGAGAAAGCCCAGGAGTTCAAGGTACTGGGAAATGACAAGCTTCAACCGGTTATTTCCTCCATTGGTGCTGGTATTACCCGGTACAACAACATGGGAAAGGATGAAGGTTTTGATAATGATGTAACGTTTGACCTCAGTAAATCGAGATATCACAAGATCATCATTATGGCAGATGCAGACGTCGATGGATCGCATATCAGGACATTGCTGCTGACATTCTTCTTCAGATACATGCGTCCCCTCATCGAAGCTGGCTATATCTACTTTGCAATGCCTCCTTTGTACAAGATCACCATAGGGAAGAAGATTTATTATGCCTATGATGAGGAAGCAAGGGTCAAGATTCTTCAGGAAAACAATGTGAAAGATGAAAACAAGGTTGGTATCCAACGGTACAAAGGTCTTGGTGAGATGAATCCCGACCAGCTTTGGGAAACAACCATGAATCCTGAAACACGTATGATCAGTCAGATCTCCCTGGATGATGCAGAGGAAGCTGATAGGGTCTTCAGCATGCTCATGGGTGAAGAAGTAGAGCCGCGTAGGGCTTTCATTGACGCGAATGCCGTCTATGTTTCGAATTTGGATATCTAGTATAAGGACAGAATCGTGGAAGAAGTAAACGAAAATAGGACGATAGTTGTAGACGTGGCAAAGGAGATGCGAACCTCATATCTCAACTATGCCATGTCCGTCATTGTCAGCAGGGCACTGCCGGATGTACGTGACGGTCTCAAACCAGTCCACAGAAGAATTCTCTTTGATATGTATGAGATGGGTCTAAGGGCCAACTCCTCATATAAGAAATGTGCTCGTATTGTTGGTGATGTGCTTGGTAAGTACCACCCCCATGGCGATGCATCGGTCTATGATGCTTTGGTACGACTTGCCCAGGATTTCTCCTTGCGCTACCCGGTGGTGAATCCCCAGGGTAACTTTGGATCCATTGATGGTGATCCTGCCGCAGCAATGCGATATACCGAGGCTAAGATGAGCCGAATCGGTGAGGAAATGCTGCAGGATATCCAGAAAGATACCGTTGACTTTGGGCCTAACTATGATGACTCGATGACTGAGCCTCTGGTGCTTCCTGCCTCATTCCCGTTCCTGTTGGCAAACGGGAGTAGTGGAATTGCAGTAGGTATGGCCACCAATATGGCTCCTCACAACTTGCAGGAAATCTGTGATGCTATCTGTGCAGTCATTGATAATCCTGATATCACCATCGACGAGTTGATGGAACATATCAAGGGACCTGATTTCCCTTCTGGAGGAATTATCTGTGGTGTACAGGGTATCAAGGATGCCTTTACCACCGGGCGAGGCAAGATTGTCATGCGTTCGGTGTACGAGATTGAGGAGAGTGACCGTGGTCACGACCAGATTGTGTTCACTGAGATTCCCTATCAGGTCAACAAAGCTGATTTGGTGAAGAAGATTGATGACCTTAGGAAGGATGGTGCGATTCCTATGATCAGTGTGGTACGTGATGAGTCTGACCGTAATGGTATCAGGGTCGTGGTAGAACTGAAAATGGGTTCTGAACCAATGGTCGTGCTCAATCAATTGTTCAGTCGGACCGCCCTACAGTCAAATTTCAATGTAAACAATCTTGCATTGGTGAAAGGTAGACCCCAGTTGCTTACGCTTAAGGAGATGTTGCTCTACTACATCGAGCATCGTACTGAGGTAGTAGTCAGAAGAACCAAGTATGATTTGCGTAAGGCACAAGAGCGTGCTCACATCCTCAGAGGCTTGAAAATTGGTCTGGATAATATTGATGAGGTCATTAAAATTATCAAGGAGTCAGATGATAATACGATAGCTGCAAATCGTCTTGTTCAGCGTTTTGGGTTGGACGATGTCCAAGCCCAAGCAATCATCGACATGAAACTTGGTCGTTTGAGCCATCTCGAGACCTCCAAGATATTGGACGAGTTGGGTGAACTTGAACAGAAGATTGCGTATTATCAGGAATTGCTTGGCGATGACCAGAAGATACTGGACGTTGTCAAATCTGAAGTTCGCTCCCTTCCTTCTTCCCTTGTACCCAAAGATCGTAGACTCACAAACATTGTACGAGAAGAACTAGGCCAAGCTACCGATGAGGATTTCATCAAGGAAGAGAGTGTTGTTGTTTTGATCAGCAACAAGGGCTTTGCAAAGCGGATACCCGTCGAGGAGTACGACGCCCACGGACGCGCAGGCAAGGGTACTAGGACAACAAAACTGCAGGACGGCGATTTTGTCGACCACATGTTTGTTGCTTCAACCCATGAATACGTCATGTTTGTGAGCAACGCAGGTAAGGCCTATTATATCAAGGGATTCCAGATTCCTGAAGCCACCAAAACTGCAAAGGGAACCAGTATCAAAAATATCCTTCAGTTGGAGACTACTGAGAAAATCACTTCCATCATTACATTCAAGGAATTTAGCGAAGACAAGTACCTGATGATGGCTACCCGACAGGGTGTTGTGAAGAAGGTAGCCTTGTCCAACTTTGTGAATGCAAAGGTTCGTGGTATTAGGGCTCTGTTCCTCGATGAAGGTGATGAATTACTCAGCTGTGATCTCATTGAGGAAGGTGAAGAAGTTATGTTGATTACCAAGAATGGCCGTGGTTTGCGTTTCCGGCAGGACGATGTTCGTGCTATGGGAAGAGCAAGCCGTGGTGTTCGTGGTATCCGCCTGATTGGAAATGACCAGGTTGCAGGGCTCCTTAAGGTTGATAATTCACGTAGGATTCTTATGATCACCGAAAATGGACAAGGCAAGCAGGTTACTTTCGATAGCTTCAATGTGCATGGGAGAGGAACACAAGGACAGAAAATCTTCCGCCTAGGAACCAAGGCTACTTTCATTGTTGGTGTGCTCAGTGTGAACGATGAGAATGATGTCGTGTGTGTTACCATGATGGGACAGACACTTAGAGTCCACTGTGATGCAATCTCCGTTCAAGGAAGAAATGCTGCAGGTGTTCGTGTGGTATCCATGAAGTGGAAAAACGACTCCATTGTAGCCATTGCTTCTACTGAGAAAGATGAAGAGGAAGAAGTAGAAATCCCAGAAGCCCCAAATCCAGAAGATGAGGTGCTAATGGATGATAGTGCTGATGAAGAGTCTGAAGAGGATGTAATTGACGATTCAGATAACGAATAAAACATCTGTTAAGTAGTATTGTGGGCTGTTTCCTCTTACGGGAATAGCCCATTTTATTTGCAAAATAAAAGCTCCCATTCCCAAGCAAATCTGTACTGTCATATAGAAACATTAGCATAAAAACCTGCAAATGGCGTTCTGAATTAGCGATTTTTGAGTTTTCAGGAAACATTTGAAATGCAAAGGTGAAAAACCAACCAAACAGATACAGGTTCTACAACTTTACAATCATAGTATAAGTAGATCTATGTTTCACGTGGAACATAAGCAACCTCTGAAGCTGAATCTGGTGTGCTCTCTATATCTCCTAACGGAGAGTAGTTGTATCCAGGTAAGGACCACTTTTCACTATTTTTGAGAAGGGATGTCTGATGATTGGACCGAGCTGAGAGTGGAAATCCTTGGGGCTGCCGTGGTGTTGTTTGGGTATCTTACAACAGATAGGTGTTGCAGCATTGGCGGTATTTTCTAGACAGACATCTTCGCTCCTTCCCGTGCCGTTGCTACATCCATGGGAGGGTTCCGATCATCAAATGCGAAGATTCCATCTTGCAGTCTTGTCCATTCGATTTAGTAAATAACATTAAGGATTGGTTAGCGATATAATGATGTTTCACGTGAAACATGGGTTCTCTCATGAACTGAGTTTACTCAGGCATATTGACAAAAAAAATACGCTTCACGCGAATGTTTCACGTGAAACGTACCAAGTTTGATATTCCGAATATTATAAATCTGGGGTGTTTACCACAGAGAGATTCGGGTCGACAAAGTTGCGAAGGTAGCGCTCTACTCCACCTTTCAGGGTCATCTGAGACATTGGACAGCCAGCACATGCGCCAACAAGACGAACAGTTACATCATTGCCAACCAAACTGATGAACTCAATATCTCCACCGTCATTTTGCAAAGAAGGCCTAATATCCTCAATTGCCTTTTTGACTTTATCTTCTATCATGAAATTATCCTCCATACGGTATCCTAAAGATACTATAGAGGCGAACAAGGGTCAAGTTGACAACCTTATTAGGTGACATGAATGCATTTATTACGTATAGTGACTAGTATGAATGCGCAAACAATACTGTTTCTGAACCAAAAAGGCGGAGTAGGAAAAACTACTTCGGCAGTCAACTTAGGAGCTGCATTAGCTCAACAGGGTAAAAAAGTACTGTTGGTTGACTTGGATGCACAGAGTAATCTTACCAGTGCAACCTCCATTGATGGCAGACGGCCAGGGATGTATGAGGTGATAGCAGGTAAATTATCTGCCGAAGAAGCAATTCAGCAAACGCCTGTTAAGAACCTTTATGCTATCCCAAGCAATATTAACATGGCAGGTCTTAATATAGAGCTTGTTGAAGAAGAAGAACGCGAGTTTTTTATTAAACGGGCATTGGTGCCCTTGGAGGAGTCATGGGAGTATATCCTTGCTGATTGTCCTCCCTCACTTGGGCTTGTTACGGTAAATGCAATGGCATGGGCAAAGCGAGTAATCATTCCCATGCAATGTGAGTACTTGGCAATGGAAGGGTTGAATCTATTGATGAGAACAGTAGGGAACATGAAGAAGGCAATCAATCCCGATCTTGAAGTCTTGGGAATACTTTTTACCATGTACAGTAAACGGACCAATCTCGCAAAAGAGGTAGTTGAAGATGTATCTTCTTTTTTCCCGCAGTTGGTCTTCAAGACAATGATACCCAGGAATATTCGGCTTGCAGAAGCTCCTTCTCACGGTCTGCCGATAACTGTCTACGATGGTTCAAGTAGTGGAGCAAAAGCATATAAGGTATTAGCTAAGGAGGTTACAAAACGTGTCGCAAGAAACCAATAAAAAACATGGATTGGGGAAAGGAATAGGCTCCTTGATGCAAGACTATTCATTCGATTCTGTTTTGGACTCCGCCCTTGGTCTTGCTTCTTCCAACCCGGATGTAGAGAAAGGACAACGTGTTTTGGAAGTCCCTGTTGAGCAGATTAGAGCGAATCCGAACCAACCAAGAAAGGATTTTAACCAAGAAGCTCTGGAAGAGCTGAGCCTTTCAATTAAAAGAGAGGGAGTGTTGCAACCGATTTTGGTCGAGGAAATTGCCCCTGGATTGTATAGTATTGTAGCGGGTGAGAGAAGATTCCGTGCCGCAAAAATTGCTGGGCTTGAACGAATACCGGTGTTGGTGAAGGATTTTACTCAGATGCAACGGCTGGAAGTCTCCCTTATTGAAAATATTCAAAGAGAGAATCTTAATCCCATTGAAGAAGCAAAAGCGTATGCGTACCTCATTCAAGAAGCTGGTATTACCCAAGAGGAGTTGGCCAAACGATTGGGTAAGAATAGATCTACGATCAGCAATAGTATTCGGTTATTGCAGTTGAGTTCTTCCATGCAGCAAGATTTACTGAATGGGAAATTTACTGCAGGTCAAGCAAGAGCAATCCTTTCAGTGGTTAACCCTGCTGACCGGGAGATTCTCTATCGTACCGTGTTAGAAAAAGATCTTTCAGTAAGAGCAACGGAACAGTTGGCTTCCCAGTTCAATATGGGAAAGCGTGCTGCATATCAATCAAAAAAGAAACGGGCCAAAAAGAGTTTGGCCAAGGCACCCGAAATTATTGCCATCGAGGATAAATTCCTGCATGCAGTAGGATCACAGGTGGAAATAAAAGGGTCACTGGAAAAAGGGAAAATTGAGATTCCTTTTACCAGTAGTGAAGAATTGGAACGACTTTATCAGTTGCTGATGCCAAATCAGGGACTGTTCGAACTATAAGATATAGTTAGGAGATACAATGGAAAAGAAAGATTTAAAGGACGGTTTGTATGCCGTATTGCATACCAGTAAGGGTGAGATCACTCTTTTTCTCGAAAGTGAGAAAGCTCCCATGACTACAGCAAATTTTGTAGGGCTTGCAGAAGGGACTTTGAATGTGAACGATGAGGGAAAGCCTTTCTATAATAATCTCACATTCCACCGGGTTATAGAAAACTTCATGATCCAGGGGGGTTGCCCTAAGGGAAACGGAACTGGAGGCCCCGGTTATACGTTTCCAGATGAGTTCGATGATTCCTTGAAGCATACGAGTCCTGGAGTTCTCTCCATGGCTAATGCCGGACCCGGAACGAACGGGAGCCAGTTTTTCATAACGCATGTTGCAACACCTTGGTTGGATGGTAAGCATTCCGTTTTTGGTCATGTCGTGGAAGGACAGGATGTGGTCAACTCCATTACGCAAGGTGACAAGCTCAATCGTGTTGAAGTTGTACGTGTAGGGAAGGATGCTGAGGCGTTTGAAGTCACTCGTGAGATTTTCACACAGTATGTTCTTGCTGCAGAGGAGAAAAACAAGAAACGGGAAGCCAAAGAGCAGGAAAAGCTTGAAAAAGAACTGAAAAACCGTTGGCCTGATGCAAAGGTAACGGAGACAGGTCTTCGGTATATAGTGAAAAAAGAAGGGAATGGAACGAAGAGCCCGAAACAAGGCCAGACAGTAACGGTTCACTATACAGGTTCCTTGCTTGATGGAAGGATTTTTGATAGCTCAGTACAGCGGGGAACTCCTGCGCAGTTTGCAATCGGTCAAGTGATTGAAGGATGGAATGAAGCCTTGAAAACTATGACAGTCGGGGAACAGCGAACACTGATTATTCCCCCTGAGCTCGGATATGGAACCATGGGATATCCAGGGGTAATCCCTCCCAACTCCTATTTGATTTTCGATGTGGAGTTGATAAAGTTTTAAGTATAAACATAATAAGGAGATACTTGTGAAAGATAAGGCTGTTCATTACGTCTGTAGCCAGTGTGGCAGGGTAGAGACGAAATGGTTGGGACGCTGTCCGGACTGCGGAAGTTGGAACACCTTTGAAGAGGAAGCGGTGAGAAAAACCTCCGATGGCAAACGTGCTGTGATCAGTACGGCCACCAAGCCGGTGAGCTTGGATGAGGTTGAAGTTGATCCGTTGTTCCGCTATGAAACAGGTATCAGTGAACTTGACCGGGTACTCGGAGGAGGGGTCATGCGAGGCTCCTCCATCCTCCTTGGCGGAGAGCCGGGTATCGGCAAGTCCACCTTGATGCTCCAAGTACTTGAGAAGTGCTCAACGGGGCGGAAAGTACTCTACATCTCGGGAGAGGAATCTCCCAGCCAAGTGAAGTTACGTGCCCAAAGACTGGAACTCAACCTCGCTTCCATATCCATCTTCTGTGATACCAGGGTGGAGGTGGTTGTAAGTCTCTTGAGTGATGAGAAACCGGATGTGGTGGTAGTTGATTCACTCCAGACGCTCACCAGTGAGGATATCCCATCCCCTGCTGGGTCCGTGAACCAGATACGATCTTGTTCAACCACCTTGGTAGGGCTTTGCAAGCAATTGGGAATTTCTCTGTTTCTCATCGGTCATGTGACGAAGGAAGGGGTCTTGGCAGGGCCGAAGGTCATTGAGCATCTGGTGGATACCGTCATCTACTTTGAGCAGATTTCCAGTGGTGTTCGATTAATTCGTGCAGCAAAAAATCGATTTGGCTCAGTCGATGAAATTGGTATTTTCAGCATGCATGAGAAGGGGCTTAGCCCAGTAGCCAACCCGTCTTCTTTCTTTATAACCGATAGGCTCACAAAGGACATTCCTCCTGGAATATCCTATACCCCGGTTTTCGAGGGATCTCGAACCTTTCTTGTTGAAATCCAGGCACTTACAACTAGTGCAAAAAATGGTTTTACCCGTATCTATTCAGACCGAATCGATACTGCTCGTGTGACCAGGGTTGCAGCCATTTTGGAGCGACATGCAGGATTGCATCTCAGTGATCAGGATATCTATGTCAATGTAGCAGGTGGCATGAAACTCAATGAAGTATCCATTGAATTACCCTTGGCCCTTGCCCTTTGGTCTGCCCTTACCAACAAGAGCCTTCCCAAGGCTCTCATCAGCTTTGGAGAGCTTAGTCTTGCTGGAGAAGTGAGGAGTGTTGGCTTTCCGGACAAGAGGGAGAAAGCTGCCAAGGAGCTGGGTTTCAAGCGTTCAATGGTCCCCAAAGTAGGTACTCGTTCTCCGCTTGTGCAACATGTGTGTTCTACGGTGAAAGAAGCGTTGCAACTCGTGAATTCGTTGAAATGATGATAAAGTTAGCAATCCTAACAAATAAGTAAAACAAAAATCCGTATTTGCACAGTGTTGATAAATCCCCATTGAAACAGGGGAAAGCAAAGACATATACTGTGGCTGTAATTTGTGAAGACAGTTGGCTGGATAGTTGCGATGTGGTAGTCCCTATCTGGCCTCTGTCTTCTTGCAAAGGACTACCACATGAAAAGAATCAGATCGAAATCCAGGAGGAAGACCCCCTGGTCCGATATGCCTGAAGCCACAGCGCTCCAAGCATTCATCGATGAGAGCAATCAGGGCAATTATCACAGGAAACATCCGGTCATCTCTGATACCGGCGAGGTTGAGCTGCTCAACTCGCTGAATGTACAGGAATGCAGGCACTGCAGAAGCCCTGCCATACAGAGATTTGGCTTTACCTCCAACGGGGTCCGCAGGTTCAGGTGCAAGGATTGCGGACGGACCTTCAATGCCTTGACCAACACAATCTTCGATTCCCACAAGCTACCTCTTACCGAATGGCTAGATTTCTTGCTCTCCATATTCGGGTACGGCAGCTTCAGCCTGACATCGAAGAGCAACCGTAATGCTTATACAACTACAAGATACTGGATGGAAAAGGTCTTCCTGGTATTGAGGGAGTACCAAGGTACCCTGGTACTGTCAGGTGAGGTTGAGCTTGATGAGACCTTCTACAAGGTTCGAAATTCCGACATTCAGAGAAGAGCCGATGGCAAAGAGTACCGGGGATTGTCCCGAAACCAGATTTGTATCGGTATTGCCTGCGACCAAAGCAGCGTCATCTGCTTTGTGGAAGGAGAGGGAAAACCAACCAAGCAGGGAACACTGGACATATTTGCATCTCACATCAAGCCGGAATCTACCATGAGGCATGACATGGAACAAGCCCACGGGCCGCTGGTAGAAGCTCTCAGGCTCAGGAGCATCGTGTATGATTCGCGACAGATCAAGCAGTTGCCTGATTCCGAGAATCCGCTGAACAGGATCAACCAATACTGCAGGATGCTGAAACTCTTCCTTGCCTCCCACTCAGGATTCATCAGGGATGACCTACAGGACTATCTGAACCTATTCTGCTTTGTCATGAACCCCCCCAAGGACAAGCACGAGAAGGTAGAAAAGTTCATGAACATGGCAGTGGACTGCCGTATTTTGCATAGATACAGGGGGTAAAACCGCAATTCATGCAGTATATCGCGGATTCCTATCAACACTGTGCAAGTAACGTTTTTAAAACAATAACACACCACAGAAAAGGCCGTATCTGATGACACGACCTCTTTCAATATGTTTGTTAGTTTTCCTTATGAACCAAGCATACTCAAGAGAATGGGGAAAATGACTACATTCCCAATGGATGTCCCTAGGCTTGTGTAGAGGAACACAAGAAGGGTGTGTAATACTCGGTTGCGATACCACCCCTTGAAGGAGGTTGCATCATCTCCCAGTTGTTCAAAGTCCCGGACCTTTGGTTTTCTGAGCGTAGCTTCCATCAATCCACTCACCATTCCCACTCCAATCCCTGGATGAAGGCTTGTTAGGGGGGCTGCCAAAATACTCACCAATATATTGAGCGGATGGGCAAGAGCGAGAATTGCCCCAATGGCGGTGAAGCTCATATTCACTGCCAACCAGTAGCCAAACATTTTGATTCCTTCGCTCTGGCCGAGGTTGAAGAACCCGTACAAGAGGAATCCTACAATGAGGATGGGAAAGCCCCAGGAAATTATCTTGCCGGACTTGCCCCCCTTTGGAGCGGTACTGATATCTGAGAGGTCTGTACCAATGCTTCCTTCTTCAATTGCCTTGATTGTCTTGATGATCCCCGTTTGGTGACCTGCCCCAATAACGGCAAGCTTTTTTTCTCCAGGGGAGAGAAAGATGCTGGTTGCCAGATATCGGTCACGCTCATCAATGAGCACTTCCTTGACTGAGGGGAGTTCCTTGGCCATCTCGTCCATCATGCCTTGCATGACATCGGCTTTTTTCAAGGACTCCAGTTCTTCTTCAGAAATCTTTTCTTTACTGAACGCAGCACTGATGATGGTGGCAATGAGTTTTGCCTTGTTCCAAAGATTTGACTTTCTCCATGCCCTGCTGAACGTGACCTGGATTTCCCTGTCACAGAGTGAATAGGGAATATTTTTCTCCTTGGCCAGCCTGGCTGCGCCAAGAATTTCTTCCCCAGGTGCGCTTCCCGATTGGTCTCCCATTCGCTTCTGGAAGGATGAGAGGGCCATATTTGCCAATAAGAGAAAGCCCTTGTTTTCCCTAAGGACTTTCTTGATATCCATCTTTGACCAAGCATCTTGATCTTGCCGGTTCTTCATCCGGCCATCATCAAGCTCAAGGCAGATATGGTCAGGTTGCTCACTTTCAATGATCTGAGCTACTTCATCAACACTCTCTTTGGAGACATGGGCGGTCCCCACAAGGAGGATTTCCTTTCCATCGTTGAGTGTGAGTCGGTGGAAGGTATCACTCATTTTTTCATCAGTCATGCAGTCAACTATACTGAAGGAAGGGCAGAGAAACAAGGGAATTTGACAGGCATGTGCGATTGATATACTGTTTGTCCACATGGAAACACTTTGGTATCTGGCGAAACTCGCCCTTGCTTTGGTTCTTGGAATGGGTTCCGCACAGCTTTTGGGCAAGGAACGGTTCACCCGTGTCTCTGCTTATGCGCAAACGTGCTTGGTATGGCTTCTTCTTTTTTTCATGGGGGTAAACACTGGGGGCATCGATGGAATTACCTCCCAGTTCAGGACCATTGGAATTACAGCTCTGCTTATTACGTTTTTCGCTGTAGCTGGTACTATTCTTGTTTCTTTGCTCTTTTCCTTCATCTTGACACCGTCCCTTCGGTCTGAACATATTGCCATAGCAAAAAGAAAGGAGCAAAGTTTCATCAGGAGGCTGTATGACATCATCAAGGAACCCTTGATCTTGGTCTCAATCGTGATCTTGGGGTTGCTCTTGCGGTTGGGTACGGATGCCTTTTCCTGGTTTGAGAGCTCTCTGGTTACCTACCTGCTCTATGTACTGTTGTTCTTCGTCGGTATGGGCATGGTCCACCGAAAGATTCGTTTCAAAGGGGTGTTTGCTGACAAGAGCATATTCTTTCTCCCACTCTACACCATACTCGGTACCTATGTTGGGGCACTCGGAGTATTCCTGTTCACTCCTTATACACTCTCTCAAGTCATAGGAATGCTGAGTGGCTTTGGGTGGTACTCGCTTTCAGGTATCCTCATCACTGATTTGGGGTATCCTGTCCTTGGTTCCATTTCGTTCTTGTCCAATCTCATGAGGGAGAGCGTCTCATTTTTCCTCATTCCCCTGTTTGGAAGGTTAGGAAAGCGGTATTACTACCCAGCGGTCTGTACGGCAGGGGCAACCAGCATGGATGTCACCTTGGTCCTGCTCTCTTCACACTTTGGGATGCGGACCATGGTGGGATCAATCTACCACGGTGTGATCATGAGTTTGGTTGCACCACTTCTCATTCCACTCTTCTTCTAACGGTGTGTCCAGATCTGAGCGATGATAGCAAGAGGATTTTCCTTCAGAAGTCTTAGATAGATTACAGGTGGTCCATCAAAGAGATTGGGTATAGATGAAGAGAGAGAGGCGATGGACGAAGGGGGAGCAAGTTGTTGGAAATCATAGCTTCCTTCCTCCAGATAGAAAGGGGCATCCACCTTGGGAATGGGAAGCCCTTGCTCGACAGCTTTTCGCGTTGCCTCATCAGGGCTGCCCTGTACCCCGGCAAAGAGTAAGGCAAGAGTGGAAGAGAGGGCAAGACACCCTTCACTGCCCACCGGTTGTGCTTCGAGATGGGTGAGCATCTTTTGATACGCATCCTCTGCATTAGAAGCAGAGAATGGAGCTGTTTGGTAGGGAATTGCCTGGTTAAGGTGTAAAATCATGGACTTGCTCTGTTGCATGGGAGATACTGTAGCAGAATGAAAACAGACGGTAAAGTAGAAAACATATACTACACCCTCCTCTACAGGAGAGGGAGTCGGCATATAACAGTTCGGGTAAAGGCAGACGGGAAGGTGAAGGTAAGCGCTCCCTACGGAATATCAAAAGCTGCGGTAGAGCGGGTAATTATCAGCAATAAAGAGAAACTGCTCCATACTATTGTAAAACAACAACAGGCAATGCATACCTATGAGAGTGGGGACACCTTCTTGTACGATGGTACGCCCTATACCCTTCGCTTGGAGAGGGGTATACACCATGGAATCCGTCTACAGGATCCATTTCTTGTCGTGACCTACCCTGGCCAGGTCGTAGACCCACTGAGTGTCTGCCACCTGATCAAGGAACTCTATCGGGAAGAAGCATGCAAGAGGCTTGCTCCCTTGATTTCTTATTGGGCAGAGCACCTGCAGGTCCCGCCGCCTCCCTTTTCTGTACGCGACTCAAAAATTCGATGGGGCAGTTGTTCAGCAAAAGGCAGGTTGAGTTTTTCCTTGCGATGCCAAGCCTTGAATGATACACAACTCTCGTATCTGGTTCTTCATGAAATGGCACATTTGGTGCATTTCAATCACTCGAAAGAGTTCCATTCCCTGTTATTGCATTACATGAGTGACTATAAACAGGTCCAACGGTCCATTTTTTCCTTGCAACAGGAGACCCAGCTCTGACTTTGATTTAAAAATCTGGTATAATTGCGTATCTTTGTAAGAAGAGGAGATACGATACTATGAAACCTGATGTGCTTGCAGATGGTGTTTACCGAGTAGCCGCGAAAATTGGCAGTCGGAACCTATTTGAAGGAATATGGCCTATCCCCGACGGAGTGATGCTCAACTCCTATGTTGTGGAAGGCAGCGAGAAACGTGTGTTGGTCGACCTGGTCAAGGATTGGGATGGTGCACTGGAAGCTGTTGGTGATCAGCTGGAGAGTCTTTCCCTGGGAGAGGGGGATCTGGACTATATCATCATCAACCATATGGAACCAGATCACACCGGAGCAATGGTAGAAATCGTCAATCACTACCCTAATGTCGAAATTCTCTGTAGTGCAAAAGCTGTTCCCCTGATAAAGCATTTTTATAAGATTGAGAAGAATGTCAGGGCCGTCAGTGACGGAGAAACCTTGGACCTAGGCGGCAAGACCCTAAAATTTTTCATGACACCGAATATTCACTGGCCAGAGACCATGATGACCTTCCTGCAGGAGGATGAAATCCTCTTCAGCTGTGATGCCTTTGGTTCATTCGGTCGCTATGAGTATTGCTTTGATGATGAGTTGAGCGCTGAAGAGAAGGAGAAGCTTGCAAGTGAAACAGAGCGATACTATGCAAACATTGTCTCTTCCTTCTCGCCCTTCGTGATCAAGGGAATTGCCAAGCTCGATGGGCTTTCCATCAAGATGGTAGCTCCGAGCCATGGAGTAGTCTGGCGGTCTGAGCCTGAGAAGATTATCGAGCGGTACAGGACCCTTGCCTCCTACATGCAAGGCCCCAGGGAAAAGGAGGTAACCGTGGTCTGGTCGAGCATGTACGGAAACACCCAGGCATTGCTCTCCTCGATTGTTGATGGCCTGAAGAGTGAGGGAATTCCTGTCCATGTCCTTAGGGTTCCCCAAACCCATGAGTCCTTTGTCTTGGAGAAGGTGTGGAGAAGTGAGGGCTTGGTCATCGGTATGCCTACCTACGAATACAAGATGTTTCCCCCGATGTACCATGTTTTGGATATACTTGAGCGGAGCCATGTACAAGGAAGGAAAACGCTCCGCTTTGGATCATTTGGATGGTCTGGTGGTGCAGAGAAGCAGTTTGATGAGTTCGTAACTGCTATGAAGTTGGACTACAGAGGTGTTGTTGAATACCAAGGATCTCCCAGTGAGGAGGACAAACAGAAAGCCTATGACTTGGCAAAAGCCTTGGCCAAGGACATCAATGGCTGATAGTACTAAGTACAAAGACCAAGGGGGGCTGTTTCCTACACGGGAGACAGCCTTTTCCTTGCTTCCTCGACAAATGCTTTAAAAAGCGGGAGCATCCCTTCATCCATACTTTCCGGATGCCACTGAACTGCGAGCACCCAGTGTCCTGTGGTGCACTCAATGGCTTCAATGCACCCGTCGTTGCTTCTTGCTGTACACTGAAAATCAGGAGCAAGTACGTCAATGCATTGGTGATGAAGGCTGTTTACCCCGACTTCCCCACTTCCCAGTATGGATGCAAGACGTGTGTTTTCCTGGATTGTGACCAAGTGACTTACTTTGTCAAAGTGTGCCAGGTCTGGATGATCTATGAGATGGTTCTCTCTCATCATATAGTCCTGAAAGAGTGTTCCTCCCTCAGCTACGTTGATCAACTGACATCCTCGGCAGATACCCATGATAGGTTTTTCCAGTTTCTTTGCAGCATGGTAGAGAGCAATCTGGAACGTATCGCTCTCTACATCGCTTTTCCCACAGGAGGGGTGGCGCTCCTGATGATACAATGATGGCTCAATGTCCGGACCACCCGGTAATAAAAGACCATCACAAAGGGAAATGAGGGTATCAATATTGGTCTCTGTATTGGGGATGAGGATGACAGAAGCCCCACTCTGTTCTAGTTTTGAAACATATCCTTCATTGGTGAAAATCCTCCGAAGGGTGGGAAACGCAGAGGTAGGCGGAGCCTGGCCATAGGTTCCGCCTATCGCGATGATCGGCCTGCTCATGCAATGATGGAGAGTAGGTGACGGGTGAATCCACTGATGCGCTCAACAGAGGAGATGCTGAGACGCTCCTTGGTGGAGTGGACATCAAACATGTTGGGACCAAAGGAGACAGAGTCCATCCCTGGAATCTTGCTGTTGATAATGCCGCATTCAAGTCCGGCGTGGATTGCTGTAATTTCTGGCTTCTTTCCCGTGTACTCCTCATATGCCTTTGCACAGAATCCAGTCAATGCTGAATCGGGGTTTGGTGTCCAGGCAGGATAGGCTCCTTCCATGGCTGTCTTGGCACCGGCAAGCGTAAAGACAGAAGCAAACCTACGAGCAATATCGTCTCGTGCAGAGAGCACTGAGGACCGGTGACTGCTGGTAACACGGAAAGCCTCTTCATCCAATCGAAGAATTGCCAGATTGGAGGAGGTCTCCACGATACCGGGAATCCTGAGGCTCATGGCATCGACCCCATGGGGCGCAGCATAGAGTGCAGTAATGATCTGCTTGCTGATCCGGCTATTCACCGCTTTCAAGGGAAGCTCTGTCTCTTCCAAGGTGAGGCGTACATCCGGGTCATTGAGTGCATACTCATCACTGAGTACCTGCCAGGTTTGGGAGACGAAAGCTTTCAGTGTCTCAATCTCCCCGGAAGGAACAGCAAAGGATAGGGTACAAACAGAAGGAATAACATTCCGCTTGGTCCCTCCTTCAGCCTTGAATACCATTAAGGAGGGAATCTGGCTCAATGCACGGGCCGCTACCTTGATGGCATTTGCCCGCTGCTTATGGATCTCTCCTCCACTGTGCCCTCCCAGCATCCCGTCGGCAGTCAAGGTGAATGCCTTGGAGGAAGAAGGGACCGGCTCCCACTGCACTGGAAGTGTTACAGCAACCTCAATGCCGCCAGCACAGCCGATATAGAGAACCCCTTCTTCTTCACTATCCAAGTTGATCAGGAGTCTGCTCTGTATCGTATCCTGCTCGACGTGGAACGCCCCAGTAAGGCCTGTCTCTTCACTGACGGTGAAGAGTGCTTCCAAGGGGCCATGTTTAGCTTCCTTGTCTGCAAGGATATCGAGTGCAAGGGCGATTGCAATTCCATTGTCTCCACCGAGGGTGGTACCGTTTGCCTTGAGGAAATCTCCATCGCACACAAGCTCAATGGGATCCTTGGAAAAGTCGTGCTTGCTCCAGGATTCCTTGACGCAGACCATATCCATATGTCCCTGCAAAGCGACCGAAGGCCTCTTTTCATACCCTGGGTAGGCTTTCTTTCGTATAATCACATTGCCTATAGTATCGACGATAGCTTCAAGCTCATGTTGCTTTGCGAAAGCGAGTAGGTATTGGCGTATCCCTTCCTCATTTCCCGATTCACGGGGAATGTCGGAGAGTTCAGAAAAATAATTCCAGAGTGCTTGGGGTTTCAACCCCTTCACTGCATCTTGCATAGTCTCTTACTCCTTGTTGTTGTTTCAGGCAAAGCGGTCGCGAATCAGATTTCCATCGACAAACAGGCCTTTCATCTGCATATTTTCATCCAAGACCACTACATCTGCCTTGTAGCCAGGAACCAGCATTCCTTGTTTGGTGAAGCTGTAGATGCGTGCAGGGTTTGTGGAACTCATCTGGCTTGCTTGTTGAATAGGTATTTCCCAGTCGACTGCATTCTTCATGCCCTGGAGCATGGTAAGCGCAGAACCTATGAACAGGTCGGGGTCCTTGATACTGACGAAAGCGCCATCCTCTCCCATGGCACATTCCATCCCATTGGCTATCATGGGACCACTTCTTTGTTTAGTGGGTTTGAGGCTGTCGGTTATCATGACGATGTTGTCTAGTGGTTTCTCGCGAAGCAACATTTTCACCAGTTCTGGGTGTACATGAACTCCGTCACAGATGATCTCACACTGCATGTCTCTCTGTATAAGAATTGCCCCAACGGTTCCTGGGTTTCTGTGATGCAAACGGCTCATTGCATTAAAGAAGTGAGTGGAGTGGAAGATGCCACACTGCATTCCTTCCATGATGTTTTCATAGCTGGCGTTGGTATGGCCAGCAAGCAGAACGATGTTCCTTTCCCTTGCCAAGAGGGCCAATTCACGCATGCGTTTGAGCTCAGGGGCTACCGTCATGCAAATGACTTTGCCTTGTCCTGTATCGATTAGATCATTGAAGATCTCAAGACTAACGGGTATGACTCCCTCTGGGTTCTGGGCTCCTACACGTTCCATGGAGATGAAGGGCCCTTCCAGATTGATTCCCATTATCTTGGCACCCTGCTCACTTCCCATTGCTTCTGCGATTGCCTTGGTACTGGCTTTCATCATATCAAGCTTGTCTGTGTATACGGTGGGCATGAATGCGCTTACCCCAAAGTCAGCAAGTCGTTCGCTCATTCCCAGAATGCTGGATGCCTTACAGTCCTCGGTTCCAAACCCCCCGATTCCATGAATATGGGAATCGATGAATCCAGGCATGATGTAGGAGCCTCCTACATCAATCATGGTGGTGTCGCTGGGGAATTGTTTTTCTGACAACCTTCGCATATTGAAGATGTCTCCAATCTCCCCTTTCTCATCTATATAGAGGGCACAATCTTTCAGTTTCGCATAACCAGTTACGACAGTGCCGTTGGTAAGTACGGTTCGTAGACTCATATGGATACCTCTCTTCATTAACAACTATACGTTCATACGCAACCTAGGTCAATGAAAGGTAGCTGTCAGGTCATTAATCCATGCCTCTCTCTTGATACGGTATAGGCCAAGGAACAGCTTGGTGATCTCTTCCATTCCTAAAAGCAGGTAGAGTTGCCAGGTGTTGAGATGGAGAAGGAAAACCCCGATGAAAGCAAGAGGAACCCCGATGGCCCAAACTCCAAACATTTCTGCGAACATGGAGTATTTGGTGTCTCCTCCACTTCTGAGAACTCCCACAATAATGACCATGTTGATGCTCTTGATTGGGAGCAAAACTGCATTGATGGAAAGACAGTAGATTGCCATTTGCCTTACCCTTTCCGAGATATTGAAGAAGGAGGTGAACAGAGGGGCAAAGAGGAACTCAAAGACACCCATGGCGAGGCCCACCAGGAGGGCTGTGGTGATAAACCGTTTCGCATAGAGCAAGGCAAGGTGTCTTTGTTTTTCCCCTATCTTGACCCCGATCATAATTAAACTGGCATTGCTGACTCCCATCATCAGGACAAAGAAGAGGTTTCCCACCGATTCGGCAACATTAATGGAAGCGATGGCTTCAATTCCCATCTTGCTGTATGCAACCTTGTAGGTGGCCATTCCCAACGCCCAGAAAAATTCATTGATGATTACTGGCAAGCTGGTGGGGATGATATGCATTAGAAAGGTTTTGTTCCACCGGAATGCATCCCTGTTCTTGATAGCAATGACAGGATGGTGATGGTAGACAATCCATAGGAGTGCAAGCACTTCAACCAAACGGCTTATGGTGGTGGCGATTGCGGCTCCTGCTACACCGAGTTCAGGAAACGGTCCGATACCAAAGATCAAGAGGTAGTTCCCCCCAGCATTCAAGGTCAATGAGAAGAGAGCCACCTGCAAGGGAATCTTTGCATATCCAATGACCCTCAGCGCTGTGGCAAGTATTTGGCTGATAGCGGTAAACAGATAGCTGATGCCGACAATCCTGAGGTAAGCGATGCCTTGGTTGACCACTTCGCTTTCGGTGGTGAAGATATGCATGATCTGGCGGGGCATGAACAAAGATGCCAAGGCAAAAAGCAGTGCTCCAGTTCCTGCGAGGGCGAAAGAGAGTCCAAGTACCCGTTGGATGTTTGTTTCATTCTTGGCTCCCCAGTACTGGGAGAGGAAAATTGCAGAGCCACTAGAGACGCCAAAGAACAAGACACTGATCAGGAAAAACATCTGGTTCCCCAGAGCAACAGCTGCAATGGAGGACTCTCCGAGTTGCCCGATCATCACAGTATCGACGAAGGATAAGGAGTTGGTGAGTAGGCTTTGAAAGACCACCGGCAGGGCGATGGTCACCATTTTCTGATAGAACTCCCTACGTTCGGAAATTGTTGTTTCCACCAAGGCTACCGTCTTGTGAGAAGTATTCTCGACAAGTCCTTCCTCTGAGTTTTTTCCAGGGCTTCAAGAACCAAGGGGCGATTTTCTTTCTTGTTGTATTGCAGAAGGGCGCGCTGCAGATGTCTCTCACGTCCTTTGGGGACATACACGCTGGCAAACCGCTTTCCAGGTCGTGGATCGAGACCAGTATAGTACATACAGGTTGAGACTGTCCCGGGGGTTGGATAAAATTCTTGGACTTGGTCAGGAATGAAGTGAAGTTTGTGCAGGTATAGGGCCAGTGTGATGGCATCCTCCAGCGTACTGCCGGGATGGGCAGCAATGAAGTAAGGTATCAGGTACTGTTTCTTCCCTGCTTTCTCTGTGGTTTCCTGATAGAGTTCGGTGAATTCGTCAAATAGTGCTGCTCTCGGCTTTCCCATTGCATCAAGCACCTTGTCGCTGACATGTTCGGGAGCAACCTTGAGCTGACCGCTGATATTGTGCTTTACAAGATGGTTCATGAACCGTTGTCTTGTCTTTTCGTCACACACCTCCAGGAGATAGTCATAGCGTATACCACTCCTGATGAAAACTTTCTTAACTCCGGGAAGTGACTCAATGGCCTCAAGTATATCGAGATACCGTCCATGGTAGTCCTTCAAGTTTGCACAGGGTAGCGGATAGAGGCATTCCTTTGTTGGACAGGGCCCATAGGTTTGCTGCCTGTCACAAGCCAAGCCTTGGAAGTTTGCCGTTGGGCCTCCTAGGTCATGGATATATCCCTTGAATGCAGGGTGCTCACTCATCCGTTTGGCTTCCTTTACCAGTGACTCCTTGCTTCTTGTCTGAATCATTCTCCCCTGGTGGCTGGTGATAGCGCAGAATGAGCAGGACCCAAAACACCCGCGGTTGCTCGTGATGGAGAACTGGACTTCCTGTAAGGCAGGCACTCCTCCGGCTTTTTCATAGTCTGGATGCGCGTCGAGGGTAAAAGGAAGTTCATGCAATGCGTCAAAGAATGCTTCCTCCAAGGGTAGGGCAGGTGGGTTCTGGACGACTATGCGTTGCATACAGGATTGGATGACTCTTTTCCCAGCTATAGGGTTCTCTTGTTGCATCTGCAGGCCAAATGCTTTTGCATACGCCTTTTTCCCCGCTTCAGTCGGTATATTGGACTGTTTGTCCCGTTCACTGACTTCTTCATAGGAGGGAAGGGTGACCGTTGGTTCGGCTTGGATTTCAAAGGTATTTGGATTGGCCACGTACACAGTTCCCTTGATATCCGTTAGCTGAGAGACAGGTTCCCCCCTATCCAGACGATGGACAATCTCAAGGATTTGTCTCTCTCCCATACCATAGGCCAAGAGATCTGCCTTTGCATCAAGGATAATAGGTTTGCGAACCTTGTCACTCCAGTAGTCATAGTGGCTGAGCCTTCTCAGAGAAGCTTCCAATCCCCCAATGATGATTGGGGTGTCTTTGCCGTAAGCTTGTCTTGCCTTCGCAGTATACACCAAGGTCGGACGATCGGGGCGCAGTCCTGACTTACCGCCAGGGCTGTATTCGTCCTTGCTACGGGGCTTTACATTGGCGGTATAATGGGAGACCATGCTGTCTATATTTCCTCCACTTATGAGGCAACATAGACGGGGTTTCCCCAATTTGAGGAAATCTTTTGTTGAGTTCCAGTCGGGTTGTGCGATAATACCCACACGATATCCTTCCTTTTCCAATAAACGTGCCAAGAGGGCAAGCGCAAAAGAGGGGTGGTCGACGTAGGCGTCTGCACTAATGAAGGCGATGTCTATCTGGTCCCAGGACCGTTGTTGCAAATCTTCTAGCGTTGTAGGAAGAAATGTAGTGCGAGGGGCATATGTTTTCACAACGCCCATCATAGGTCATCGGTCCTCGGGTGTAAATAGGAATAAGGGGTACAGCCATGGCCGATCGAGAGCTTTTCGTTATTCTGAATCCACATGCTGCGAAGGGAAGAGCAAACAAGCAAGGCGAGTTGATCAAGACCTTGCTTGCTCAGGATGGCAATCATGTGGAACTGGTTTATACCAAGAAGGGCGAAGGAGCAGAGAAGCTGGCATGGCAGGCAACCTGTGAAAGGCGCGATGCAATCATTGCTGCCGGTGGGGACGGAACCATCAATGAGACAGTCAATGGGATGTTGAAGGCAGCAGCAGAAAAACAGCTGCCTGTGCCTAACCTCGGAGTAATACCCATTGGAAGAGGTAACGATTTTGCTTGGGGTATGCAAATTCCAAAATCTTTGACGGAAGCATGCTCCATTATTCTCCAAGGTACCAAACGAACAATTGATGCGGGAATTGTCTATGGGGGCAAGTATCCTGAGGGACGATACTTTGTAAATGGGCTTGGCGTCGGATTCGAACCACTGGTAAATTTCCTTGCCAGTGATTTCAAGCATGTTTCTGGGACTCCCAGTTATGTATTTGCTCTCATCAGGATTTTGATTAACTATCCTCCACCCTATTCGGTAGATCTTACCTTGGACGGCAGGACACAAAAACTACAAACCCAACAACTTTCCATATGTAATGGGAGAAGAATGGGTTCAGCATTCCTGATGGGGCCTGATGCGCTCTTTGATGATGGATTGTTTGACGTGGTATATGCCAATGCTCCTATTCCTAGCTGGAAACTGGTTCCTTTGGCTCTCACTTTTTTCAAGGGAGGACAGGTAAAGCATAAGGAGTTTAGTGTCTCCAGAGTAAAGCAAGTGCAGATGGTCAGTAGTGATCATCCAATGCCTGTCCATGTAGATGGTGAAGAGATTTCCAAAGGTTGCATGGAGTTTTCTGTCAAGCTTTTGGAAGCAATTCTCCCGGTATTTTGCTGAGAGTTGGGGTTTTTAGGCAAACCGTGTCTAGATGTTGAGCTCGATAGGAGAAAATCATAGACATATTCTAGTTTTGCTAAAAAGTAGCTCTTTTCAATTATTCAATAATTAGATATTATATAAATGATTAGGAATTGGCTTATAACGTTGTATGTTTGATTTTCGGAAAAGAGGAGTGTTTCCAAAACTTACCATGAATGTGATTGACTTCTCCTCTAAGAGAGTTTATCTTTAACAATGCGCGTCTTATGTAGTTTTTCTCATGTTTACCGAATACCTAAGGAGTTCCCAATTTGATAAAGGATATGGTGCCGTTCGTACATTTTTATGATCAAGATTTTGTCGACATGTATGACAGGTCTTGGGTATGGATAGACGAACTTTGGAAGCAAGGAACCGAAGCCAATGGCATGAACGGTTCCTATCTTTCATACCCTGGCCAGACAACCTTCAATCAGTATTTATCCTGTTTCTCTTCTCTTTTTCTGGTGTATAGCAACCAGAATAACTCGCCGTTCCCCATGCTCGACTATTTCTACCAGAAACAGGAAGCAAATGGTGCTATTCGCGGTGAGTACTCCATTGAGGATGGGAAGCCTGTCTTTACGGCAGCAAACCCTGAAGGGATTTTTCCCCCTCTTTTTGCCTATGTTGAACATGGCTTTTACCATAAGATTGGAAACAAGAAAAGGCTGAAGGAGATCGTTCCCGTACTGGAGCGATACTTCTCCTGGATCCAGGCTACGTTCCAAAAGCCCAATGGGCTCTACTCTGTACCTATCGAAGCATGTCAGAGTGGTAATATTCCCCGTGACCATGTGTACTATCCATTAGACTTCAATGCTCAGCTTGCAGTTAATGCACTGTACATGTCCGCAATCGGTGATATTCTCAATGACAAGGAGTTGAGTTTCCGTTACAAACGGATTTACTTCTCCTTGAAGACGAGGATAAACAGTATGATGTGGGATCCTGATACCAATTTCTACTATGATTTGGATATCAAGGAAAACCGTATCAATACTAAGTATATCGGTGCGTATTGGACAATGCTCGCGGAGATTCCCAATGATGAGCGAGCTGCTTACTTGATCGAGTACCTTAAGGATCCGAAAGAGTTTGGGACCGATAACCCGTTCCCAAGCGTTCCGGTCTCTTCTCCTGTGTTCAGCGAGGAAGGCAATGGCTATTGTGGCGGCGTTGTTCCAATTAATACCTATATGGTGATCAAGGGCTTGGAAAAATTCAACGAGTTCATTTTTGCAAGGGAATGTGCCATCAGACACATGTATTTCTTGCTTGATACTCTGCATCCCGATGCTGAAACCATAGGTGATGTGTGGGAAGCATACCTTCCAAACAAGGAGGGATTCTCCAAGACAGATGAGATTCCTGACTTCCCGCGTAGACGATTAATGCCCTATGCAGGAGTGGTCACCATTACCTTGATGATTGAGAACATCATCGGGTTGAATATTTCTCTTCCCCGAAAGACTGTGGACTGGGTAATGCCCTCCCTTGAGGCTATGGGAATAGAGAATCTCTCCCTGAAACGCAATATGATTACTATTCTCAGCAACAAGACAGACCGTGGCTGGGAAATTCGTCTTGAGAGCGAAAAGCTCTATTACTTCACCATCGAGATCCTTGGGGAGAAAAAGAAGAAGACTCTTCCAATTCCGTCCGGCAAATGCTCGATGTTGATCGACAAGCTGTAGATTATGGCGTGGCTTGGTAAACTGTTTGGGGGTACCTTCGGCTTTATGTTCGGAGGACCTTTGGGGATGATTGCTGGTATCGCGTTCGGCCATATGTTTGACAAGGCCGGAGATGTAGGATCCACACAGGCAACAAAAAGCACCTATACCACCCTTGATAGAGAGCAAATGCTCTTTTTCGTGGGTGCATTTTCGATGCTTGCAAGGATTGCGTCCTCTGATGGCTCGGTATCATCACATGAGCGTCAAAAAGTGTTGGAGTTTATTCGTCAAGACCTTCGTTTGGGGTATCGTGAAGAAGAGGCTGCCATGCGAGTCTTCGATACCGCACTTACCGGTGGCGGGACGTTCGACCAGTTTGCTTCGCAGTTCTATCAGAACTTTAGCCAGGCACCAAACATCTTGCAGTTGATGATCGATATCTTCTATCGTGTTGCTGCTGCCGATGGTACGATCAACCGTGAAGAAGAAGAGATGATCAGGCGGGCTGCAAAGATTTTCCGCCTGAGTGATAGCTTTGTAGAGATGCTTTGTAATCGCTATGGTGGTTGCAGTGATGCATCGGACAAGGCATATGCTATTCTCAATATCCCTCGTACTGCTACTGATGATGAAGTGAAACGAGCCTACCGGAAGCTCAGCATCGAGTTCCATCCAGACACCCTTGCTTCCAAAGGCATGGGAGAAGAGTTCTTGGGGCATGCTACTGCAAAGTTCCGGGAAATCCAGGATGCGTATGATGCTATCAAGAAGGAGCGCGGAATCCGCTAGAACGTCACCCTTCCCCGTAAGGATCTTGCCAAGGTAATTCGATCCGCATATTCCAGATCTCCACCAATTGGCAGGCCGCTGGCCAGCCGTGTAATGGAGAGTTCCTTATAATCCTTGAGTATATGTCTGATGTAGAGAGCCGTTGTGTCACCCTCTTCTGTTGGGTTTGTGGCTATAATCAATTCAGTGAATTGACCCTCCTTGATGCGCTGCAGGAGGCGGGAGAATGAGAGCTGCTCAGGCCCGATGCCATCAAGCGGGCTGATCGCACCCCCAAGCACATGATACAAACCATTATATGCCCCACTTGATTGGATGGTCAGCACATCCTGAGGTTCCTCCACCACGCACAGCAGGCTTCTATCCCGGGAAGCATCACTGCATACAGGACAAGGATCAGTTTCTGTAAAGCTTCCACATATTGAACAGGGGAAAATCCGGTCCTGGATGGTGGCGATTGCTTGGCTGAGGTTCTGATTATAACGCTTCTCGGTTTTTATCAGGTGGTAGGCAAGTCTGGATGCACTCTTTGGGCCGATGCCCGGGAGACGGGAAAGGGTTTGGATAAGGTTTTCCAATGCTGTCATGACTAGGCCTGTGGGGTCAATGCACCCAAAGGACCGGCATATTTCATGCCCTCACTCTGGATCTTTTGCTGGATTTTTGCTGATGCGTCGTTGAAGGCACTGGTCAACAATACCTGAAGGGTCTGCAAATCATCCGGGTCAACAATATCCTTTTCGATATGTATATCAGTTACAATGAACTTTCCGTTGATAGTCACTTCAACCATGCCTGCTCCAGCACTCCCTGTTGCTGTAATGGTGGGAAGCATTTCCTGCATTTTCTTCACATTCTCTTGAATACCTTTCATGTTTTTCAAGAGTTCAAAAGGGTTCATATCCATACTAAGGTTCCTCGCTTACATTTCATTGGTTTGTTGGGTAATCTCTCCTCGGAATATCGAGGCTATCTTTGAGACTACTGAATCTTCAGTCTGTGGAGTCTCTTCCTGTTTTTCTGTCTCAAGGCAGTGGAAACGGATTGGTCCATCAAAACCTGATATCTCTTTGATCAAAGATCTGAACTTCTCAGCACTTTCTTCTGCCTTGTTCTGGCAGAAAGCAGTTGAGAAGGTAAGGTTCAATACCCCCTCTTCATGGTCTACATCGGTAATTGCCTGGGCCACTTGGCTGAGCAATGGCGTACTGGAGAGCCTGCTTACCAAGGCAGGGAGATCTCCCTTGGTGAATGGGCGGCTCACTACAGGCGCTGGCTTTACAGGATCGCTCTGCTCTTTGGCCTCCTCATTTCTCGTCTCGATTGCAGCAACACTGCTGGATGGGACAGCCTTTGTACTGGGTTTAATCATCTGGTTCGTGGCAATAAGGTCAGGTTGTACTTCGAGCTTTTTTGGCGGGAGTTTCACTGCTCCTGAGAGCAACTCATCCCGCATCTGGGTAATCTTTTTCACCAAGGTTGTTGGTGAAGCAAGAGAAGGAAGGCTTCCTATTCGGGAAATGAATAACTCGAGTTCAAACCTTGGGTTCAGGGAGTACCGAATCTCCCGGTAGAGTTTAAGAAGCAACTCAATGGCAGCTTCCAGTTGTTCACTCGAGTATGCGTTTCTCAGCGCAAGTGGGATCCTGTCTGATTGCACTCCAAGGATTGCATCATCGTGTATTCCTGCCTTGATAAATAACAGACTTCTGAAGAAGAGAGTGAAGTCCTTTATGCACTGTTCTACCGATACACCTGCTTGGAGTAGGTCCTGGACTGCCAGTAGCGCCTGGTCGGTATGTTCTTCCAGAAGGTAGGAGACAATTTGTGCTATCTGGTCGACGCCTACCAAGCCCAGCTTGCTGCTGATTTTCTCCATGGTGATGTGCCCCTGGCTGAAGGAGACCACCTGGTCGAAGAGCGTGTAGGCATCACGAAGGGAGCCGGTAGACTCCTTTGCAATCCAGAACAGGGCATCATCATCGGCTTCAACTTCCAACTCGGTTGCAGCCTCTCTCAAACTGCTTTTTATGGTGTCCAAGTCGATAAGCTGGAAATGAAACTGCTGACAACGGGAGCGGATGGTAGCCGGTACTTTTTGCAGCTCTGTGGTTGCAAAAATAAAGATGATGTATGCAGGGGGCTCTTCAATGGTTTTCAGCAGTGCATTGAAAGCGCTGGTGGAGAGCATATGGACTTCATCGATGATATAAATCTTGTACTTGCTGGTCTGGGGAGGGAAAAGGACCTCGTCTTTGATCTGCCGGATATCATTGACACTTGTATTGCTTGCACCATCGATTTCGATAACATCAACGCTGTTTCCTTGGGTGATTTCACGACAGTTGGAACAAACACCACAAGGGGTGGCAGTTGGCCCTTGTTCACAGTTCAATGCCCTTGCCAGTATACGGGCCGATGAAGTCTTTCCTACACCTCTTGGTCCACTGAATAGATAGGCGTGAGCAATTCTTCCTTGTTCGATTGAATGTTTAATGGTTGATACCACGAATTCCTGACCAACAAGTCTGTCAAAAGACTGGGGGCGTTTCCTGGTAGCTGTTACTTCATATGCCATGAGAGCTCCTCTGTGAACGTACCCTGCGAGTATACCATACTTTGCTATCTAGGAACAGAAGTGCCGGTGTGGGGAAAGGGGTTGATTGCATTAAAAAACCCAGCCAACAAATCGCCTGTGTCTCATGGGCTATTCACTTACCGCTGCTACCTTCCGGTCCTGACGGGGTTGGGCGAATGCACATAGCACAGAATCTGTTGACTGGGAACTAAACGGAGAGGGGGGGATTCGAACCCCCGGTGCCTTTCAGCACACACGCCTTCCAAGCGTGCACCTTCGACCACTCGGACACCTCTCCAAGGAACGAAATAAACGGTAACCCTAAAAAATATCCAAGCTATCGGAGAGAGAGGGATTCGAACCCTCGGTACCGTCAGACGGTACAACGGATTTCGAGTCCGTCTCCTTCGACCACTCGGACATCTCTCCCAGTGTTATGACCGTTTCATACAAAACGAATTATGAGACCAAGAGGATTCGAACCTCCGACCCTCAGTTCCGCAAACTGATGCTCTATCCAGCTGAGCTATGATCTCAATACTAAAAAAAATCAAAAACGGAGAGGGGGGGATTCGAACCCCCGGACCCGTTACCAGGTCAACTCCTTAGCAGGGAGCCCGATTCGGCCGCTCTCGCACCTCTCCATAGGGAAAAACAAATTCATCCAGATAGATGAATGAACGGAGAGAGGGGGATTCGAACCCTCGGAGACTCTCGCCTCAACGGTTTTCAAGACCGCCTCCTTCGACCGCTCGGACATCTCTCCAAACAGACATGATATCCTGCTACTGACAAGAATATCAATCGGGTTATCACTATAGTGAGTGCCTCAATCTTTGTCAAGAACTCTGATGGGAGAAAAAAATACCCCTACAGGAAATGCACGCTATTCACTTTCTTGACAGGTATGCTTGTGCTCGTCATGATGGAACAACCATGAAGTTCCCTCACCCGAGAAAACGTAAAAAGACGCCAACGCTGGTAGAAGACCAGAAAGAGATACCCAGGCAAAAGCTTGAGACACTGAAAGCCGGCAAGCTCTCTTCTCTTGCCTTGGAGTTTGCTAGGTCACTTATTGATCTATATGGTCCAAGAGTAGCAGGTAGTGATGCTGCCCATAGTGCTGCTGAAGCAGTTGAGGAAGCGTATAAACCCTTCTGCGACGAAACAGCTAGTACAAGGTTTCCCCTCGATACAAAGGCGCATAGCCAACCCTTTACCATTGTAATTGTTCTCTATCCTCTGCTCGTGGTACTTATGTTGGTTGGATTGCCTTGGCTTTCCCTCCTGCTCTTTCTTGGGTTTGGCTGGTACACCATGAGAGAGCTCTATCTCTACCGACCATTTCCCCGAAAAAACCGTTGTAATGCAGAGGGAATAAATGTCCATGGAGTCTTGGAGCCAAAAGAAGAGGTGCTCCACACGCTTATTTTCAGCGCACATCATGACAGTGCTCCTTTACACCGATACAACCAACTTGAGTGGGTATCCTATGCAAGAAATGTACTCCTGCCGGTTGGATTGTTCATTGTTTCCGGCTTTCTCGCATTGGTACAAGTGTTTTCTGAGTTGCTTGCACGCGTATTATTTTTACCGAATGTTCCATCCCTTGCAAATCTCATACTTCTTCTATTCCTTTTGGGTGCCACCCCTCTGTTGCTTCCTCTTCGTTCGATGTATGAGAAGGAGGGCTCTCCTGGGGCTGGTGATAATCTGGTTTCAGTGGGAATGACCGTACAGCTTGCCAGGTACTTTCATTGGAGAAAGGATTGTGGGAAGCCTCTTTCCCATACCCGGTTGGTATTCTGCTCCTTTGATGGAGAAGAAGCAGCACTACAAGGCTCTAGACACTGGTTCTCAACCATGGCTTCTGCCTTCATCGATCCGGTGGTATTGAACTTTGACTCTGTCTACTACGGTGATAAGATTACCTTTTTGGAGAAGGATGTGAATGGTACCCAGCCGCTTGATGCCTCCTTGGCAAGGCGTTGTACGGAAATTGCCCATGCAATGGGGTATGAATCCAGGAGTGAATCAATCCCACGGCTTTGGGGAGGGACGGATGCAGCTGAGGCAAGCAGATGTGGTATTTCTGCTACCACCTTGACCGCAGTTGCATGGGATGACCGGAGCAAACCATCGGTGCAGCACACACGTAATGATACCGTGGAAGCGGTTGAGCCGGGCGCATTGGAAAGAGCTCTCTCCATAGCCATCAAGCTTACCGATATGATAGATGGTAACCGATTGTGGGAAGAGATTGAGGAACAAGAGAAGGACGTACCAAATGAAGCTTCCTTGGTATTCTCAAAACTTACAAATCGGTAAAAGAGACGGTACACTGCCCTCCAGAAAGTTCTGTAATCCTGGAAGATATATGTTCTGCATTGACTTTGGGAAGTGACCCTAAGATAGTAACTTCCGTAGTAAATTCCTCAAGTTCGATATCTGATTCAAGTAAATTAAGATCAATTTTAACTAGCTCATAGAGGTTGTAGGGTATTGTAAAGGAGAACCTCGTCTTTTCAATCAACTCCTCAGTTTTGATGATGGAGAGTAGTTCCTTTGCACTGTCCCCATAGGCTTTTACCAGTCCTCCTGTTCCCAACAATGTTCCACCGAAGTAGCGAACGATAAGAATCAGGATATTGGTTACAGCGCTCCCTTTCAGTACCTCAAGGGCAGGTCTGCCGGCAGTATTCTTTGGTTCATGGTCATCACTATAGCTATAGAGATCTCCCTTTGGTCCAATGACTGCAGCATGAACCACATGGTTGGCCTTTGGGTGGTTGGCTCTCGTTTCCGTAACAAAATCCTTGATCTGGGAGAGTGCTTGGACAGGTTGGGCAATAGCAATGAATCGGGACTTTTTTACCTCAATTTCGCACTGTGCCCGTTCTTTCAGTATCCTCATCCTACCACCTATGTCCGAAAAGGTTGTCCCATGAAGGGGGAGCGCATGCGCATAATCGCCCGGCCACTTCATCCAACAACCTTTTCTCTCCTTCGTCAAGGCTGAATGTATCAGTTTCCAGGAGTGGGGACAGTTGTTCTGGAGAATGTGCTCCCATGAGGACGGTTTCAAAATCCTGGCTCCGTGCCCAAACCAAGGCAAGCTGGGCCATGCTGATTGATTTTTTTCTTGCAAGAAAGGAGAGAAGTTCCAACAGTTCCCGATAAATGGGATAGGCTGTGCCCTGGTACACATAGAGGTCCCCTCTCCTATCGTTCGGTTTCTCTGGATACTTACCACTGAGCAAGCCAAGACCAAGGGGGCTGTACCCCACTAAGGATATGCCCTGCTTCTTTGCATACTGCTTGTATTCCTCAAGACCCCTTGTCCATAGCAGAGAACAGGGTACCTGAAGGAATGTGATGGGTAGGTCTTGCAACGTCTGTACCAAGGAGAGCGGGGTATTGGAAAGACCAAGATTGTGGACTTTTTCTTGTTCGATAAGACATGCTGCAGATTGTACGATTGGCCTTAGGTCCACTGAGGAGCTTGGCCAATGCAGATAGAGGGTGTTGATGGAAGTTCTCTTTAAACGATCGAGGCTCTTCTGGACATCTTGTGCCACCAAGCTAGGATGCTTGGGCATGAATTTTGTGTCAATAATGGCTGTTTTTTGGAAAAGAACTGAACCGAGCAATTGCTCAGCAAGGCCATTCCCATACGCTGGGGCGGTATCAAAATGTCTGATACCTGCCTTGTATGCAGCGCGGATGGTGAGACGGGAAGCCTGTATGGTACCTCCGGTCCAAAACCCATGGCTGGGACCGAACTGCCAGCTTCCTAGAGCTAAGTCAGAGCTCCTCTTCATCGTCCTCTTCGGTGGTAACCAGCTTGTCTACCATCGTTTGGCCATCGAAGATGAAAGAGCCTTCAAAGCGCTTTCCTTCCATGGCAAGCGGAAGCCAGTGGATATCGTCTTCCCACATCTTGTCATAGGGAATTTCGGAGACAGGGCACCAGAATGGGCGAGCTTCATCAGTTTCTTGAAGCTCACCTTTAAAGGAGTGGGCAAAGTAGACATATCCACGTTCAGAAAGACCGTCACGGAACTGGAAGTTAAGCTTCCCAACCTGTTGCAGGTCATCAACCTCGAGACCTGTTTCCTCGGTAAATTCACGCTTGGCTGCTTCAAGAGCTGTTTCAGTCTCTTCAATATGTCCACCCGGAGCATTCACCAGTCCGGAACCCAAGCCGGTCTTCTTGTCGATGAGCAGCACTTGATCATCATTGAATAGATAGGTGATGACACAGATTTCCTTTGGTTCCCATAGGTCCCAATCGATATCTGCTACCGTCTCTGCATCACGATAGCGGTCATCTTCTTGTGCTTCCTCTGGTTTTACAAGCTCTTTCTTTTTTTCTTCTTCTGCCTTGGCTTCATCGGGATGAGCTTTATAGTAACACTCCTGACAAAGATTGTCGTCATGGCCAATGACGTGGTTGAAATCGAGTCGTTTGTTACACTCAACACAGTGAAAACGGAACGGAAGGGCTCGCTCTCTTAGCAGGAACAGAAGTCCAGCGCAGAGTACAACGACCAACCAAGCTAGGTTGTGGTTAAGATCCCTGGCGAGTATGGTAACCACTCCTACTTCAAAAAGAAGCAAGAAGGATGCTAGGTAAATGGTGGCAAACCGTTTTTTATAGGTTCCCGGAATTTTTCGTTGGGCAAGATTCAGTAAAAGGATAGCGATCAAGGCCCAAGTATAGTATTGTTCGATGGTTTGAAGAATCATGATGCTAGGGTATAGGGAGCAGGCTCCTTCGTCAAGCTTGGGACGCTATTCTCGTTGCTCATAGGTAATTTTTGGAGTAAGCTAGCTGTAGTACCTAAAACTAGGGAGGATGCCAATGAAACAAGAAGATGTTGCTAAATACATCGACCACACGGTGCTCGCAGCAACTGCGACTCGTCCTATGATAGAAAAACTTTGTAAGGAAGCAGACCAATACCATTTTGCTTCAGTATGCGTGAACAGCTGTTGGGTTCCCCTGTGTGCAAAATTGTTGGGTAAAAGTGATGTAAAGGTTTGTACCGTAGTAGGGTTCCCTCTCGGTGCGATGGCTACAGAGAGCAAAGCATTTGAAGCCAAGACAGCAGTGAGAGCTGGGGCCGAAGAAGTTGATATGGTCATCAACATTGGATTCTTGAAGAATCATGATGATGATTTGGTGCAAGATGACATCACTGCAGTGAAAAAGGCATGTGGGAACGCCCTGCTGAAAGTAATCATAGAGACCTGCCTTTTAAATGAAGAAGAGATTGTGCGTGCTTGTAGATTGGCAAAAGCCAGTGGTGCAGATTTTGTAAAAACTTCTACAGGGTTTTCCACTGGGGGCGCTACTGCCAAGCATATAGCACTGATGCGTAAGACAGTTGGTCCACAGTTAGGTGTGAAGGCCTCCGGAGGGGTGCGTACCTACGAGGATGCCATTGCAATGATTGAAGCAGGGGCTACAAGGATCGGAGCCTCGAGCGGTATTGCAATTGTAGAGGGGTCGCATGGCGCAAATTGAACAGAAGATAGAGAGTGCCGATTTCCTCAAGAGTCTGGGGTTTCCTACGCTTGATGTCCATGAAACATTCTCACATTTCGACTTTACCTCGCCTGGGCGAAGGGTTCTTTTGATAGGGCCCATGGGCTCGGGCAAGACTGAGTTTGCAGCACGGGTATGGCGGGATGCTGCCATTGCGCAGAAGAAGGGAGAAAAGGTAAGGATTCTGACCAGCAGTGGGCAGGTTGACCGTAGGAAGGTCTTTTTCATCCGTTCCGAAATCGATGGTGCACGATTTACCGACTATCCTGAGGACGCCCTCTGCTATCGCAGTGGGTATATAAGCTGTGGAGAGAATATTGCCAAGATCAAGGACTCATTCGGTTTGGAACAGGTGCTCAATGACAACCCTACTGTAGGGACCTTCATTATTGATGAAGCGTCATTCTTTGATGAGCGGCTTGCCTACGTGGTACGTAATCATAGTTATGAACGTGGTGTGATGTTCATTTTTCCTACCTTGATTCTGAATTTCCGCCGGGATTTGTTCAATTCTACAGCCCGATTGATGCTTGATATTGCGACCGATGTAATCCCTCTGACTGCATATTGTGAGCATCCAGACTGTATCAATGATGCATTCTATACATACCGGTATTACCAGGTGGAAGGAAAGGAGTGCCCTGCCCTCTATTTCGATCCCCTCATTATTGTTGGAGGGGATTCCCATAAGGATAGCACCTTGGAACCGAACTATGCTGCTCGTTGTGATACACACCATTATCTTCCCGGGAAAGAATACACCTTCTTCCACCTCAAACCACTAGGGGAGCTTGCTTCCCGTGGGAATGAAAGACCATTGAGAAATGAACTTGCTGCATTGAAGGGCAATATTGAGCAGTCAATGCTCTATGAGAACTTCTGTGAGCGATACCGTGGGAAGACCGATGAAGAGATATTCTTCAATGCCCTTCTCCCGCAAAACATTGCAGAGAAGGCACTGGTGTTTCTCTTTTGTGAGCAGAATCTTGTGCCGGAAGAAGTCTTACTGCGCTTGGTTTCAGAGCTTGACTTGGATACCAATTACCTTTCCAAGGTACTTTCAGACAACAAGAGGCCAGTTTCTTTCGAGCAACCACTCTTGTTGTAGGAGAACGGAAAGATACAAAAACTCGCCATGAAAAGCCCTTGTGGGCTCTTCTGGCGTGGTTCAGTATGTAGAAAGTAACGCGAGTGTCTCCTTCAAGGTAGAGACCGTAAGATCTTCAAGCAGGGTAGGGACTTCAATATTCCGTTTTCGCAATTCCCCAAACAGGAATTTCCAGTCAAGAACTCCTTCTCCTACTGTCAGATCCCCGACCTTGAACCCTTGTTCGTTGAGTTTGTAGTCCTTGACGTGGATTGCTGCAATCTTATCTCCAAAAGCATCAAGGGCTGAGCAGAAGAAGTCCTTCTGGGCGGCAGATGAGGGTATTCCCATAACGCTTCCATCTGCCTCGCTTATACCGGTCCACGGGACAAGGTTCACTGGGTCATATATGACCCTGAGGTGAGGGCTGTCAAACTTCTCCAACAAGGTTGCCATTCGTGAGATGGTGCTGATGGTATGTTGTTTGCTTACCGCTTCGATACCGACGATTGCATCATATGTTACGGCAGCTTCTAGAAGCCGCTCTACGCTTCGGTAGAAGATATCGAGCACCTTGGCACTTGCTGTGTCACGGTGGTAGGCATTATCGCTGTGGAAGGAGCCGGTTTCGGTTCCCACCAAAGGGCATCCAAGGAGGTTGGCATATTTGAGGTGGTTTTCAAATGTACGCAACTCTGCATCTCTCGCTGTCTCATCAGGATGTACTGGGTTGATGTAGCTTCCAAAAACACCTACATATGCACCTTTTTCCTTGAGTGCATCGCGAACGGAAATGATGAACTGCTCAGTGTAGTTTTCTGCATCCGGAGCATTCTTGAGAACTTTCCCAAGAGCGAGTTGAATAGGGATGGCGTCCCCATAGCGGGAAATCTCGCTGGCAAGGTCTTTGATGGTATCGAACGTACCAAGATCATGAGCTCTGATTCCCAACGGAGCGAGAGGAAAGGAATCAGCATGATGGTTTCTCTCCCGAGCGAGTGCCGGGAAAGCAAGGTGAGATACCCCGTCCCTTGGGGCGGAAAAGGAGGAAACGCCTCCTGAGTCCAGAGCTTGCCCTGAGGTATTGATACCTTTCATTCCTAACTGTTTCATAGCTGGTATTGTAGGAGACAGGGAGGCAAAAGTAAAGAAAGAGGTGAAATGATGAACAAGGAATATACACTTGCAGATTTCGGGGGAAAAGGTGATGGAACGTTTGACAATAGTGAGGTTTTCAAACGAGCGTTTGAAGCCTTGCATAACGGCGGGCACTTGTGTATCGAAAAAGGGAACTACCTGAGTGGTCCAATCCAGATTACTGCAACGAATCTTGTGGTGGAATTTGAAAAGGGTGCAACCATAACCTTCATTGCTGATGAGAACCTCTACAAACCTTTCTATTCACGTTGGGAAGGGGTGAACTGTTATTGCATGCATCCTTGTTTGCTAATCAATGAATCTGATGGTCTCATCCTCCATGGGGAAGGCGTCATAGATGGCAATGGTTCCTGGTGGTGGCTCGCCGCTCAACAGAAGCGGAATACACAAGTGGGACCTGTTTCCACAATCGAGACGAAATTGGCCAAGCTGAATCCTGGGTATGAGAGACAGAGTGGAGGGGGAGGAGGACGTGAGAGTCAATTCCTTCGTCCTCCCTTGTTGCAGATCAAGGAGAGCAACAATGTTGAGATTGAAGGATTGACCATACAGAACAGCCCCTTCTGGACGGTTCATCCCCTGTACAGCACCAATATCATTCTCAGGGATCTTTCTGTGATTAACCCTCAGGATGCACCCAACACCGATGGTATCGATGTGGATTCTTGTCGCTTTGTGACTATCAAGAATTGTGTAATCGATGTTGGGGATGATGGCATTGCCCTCAAGAGCGGAAGCGGAAAGGATGGGGTTGCGGTGAATCGTAGTACCAGTGATATCCTTATCGAGGGATGTACTGTAAGACATGCTCATGGAGGTGCTGTCATCGGCAGCGAAACCGCTGCAGGCATCCATGCTGTGGTGGTGCGTTCGTGTCTCTTTGATGGTACAGATAGAGGCATCAGGATCAAGACCAGACGAGGTCGGGGAGGGGTTATTTCTGACCTGCATTTCCAAGATATCAGGATGGAGAACAACCTCTGTCCCCTTACCGTTAGCATGTACTATCGCTGTGGCAGCCTGGATGCTGAAGATTTTTCCTTGGAGAAGAAACCAGTGCTGCCCACCACTCCCCATATTGAGCATGTCACTATTGAAGGTTGCACAAGTACCAATAGTAGATCCAGTGCTGCCTTCATTGTGGGACTCCCGGAATCCCCTATCCGGGATTTGGTCGTCTCAAACTGTGTATTTACTGTTGCGCCAGAGAACCTGGTACCGGTACATGAAAGTGAGATGTATGAAGGGCTCTCGGATCAGGAGGGACGTGGTATCAGGCTACGTAATGTATCATTAACAGCCCAAGATGTACGTGTTCAGGGGGTTTCAGCTCCGTATGTCATTGAAGAAGGCGTTTTTCTCACGCGTGGATAGTGACTAATTCTGTATAATGATACATTGGCCTTGCTGTGAGAAAAAGATAGGCTGCCTCTCGAATCAAGCATCATCTGATTCCCCAACGGAGCGAGTGCAGGGAAAGCAAGGTGAGATACCCCGTCCCTTGGGGCGGAAAAGGAGGAAACGCCTCCTAAGCCCAGGGCTTGCCCTGGGGTATTGATACCTTTCATTACGCTTCATTTTCATTGAGCAATCTGACCCGATCAGGAGTGAAGTCAATAGAGACCTCTTCTCCTTCCTCAAATACCTTTTTTGCATGGGGGTCGTCAATCTGGACCAGCACTTCTCCGAAGGAGGTATTGATGAATGCTTCCATACTGTTTCCAAGATAGACATTCATTCTGACCTTGCCTTCAATTTTACCTTTACCTTTTTCAGTAACTCGAAGTGATTCAGGGCGTGCCATCAGAACTGCTTCAGTACCAACCTCTACATCAGTGGTAGCACGTTCTACCACAACCTCCTTCTCCCCAAGCTCGCAAGTCCAAAGGTTTGCTTCTTGTTTCTTTACCCTAACAGGGAAGAAGGCTGCCTTACCGACAAACCCAGCAACAAAGCGGGAGTTAGGGTTCTCATAGATGTCAATCGGGGAACCAATCTGGCGGATGAAACCATCTTTCATGACAACCACTCGGTCAGAGAGACTCATGGCCTCCACCCGGTCGTGGGTAACATAGACAGCAGTGATGCCCAATTCCTTCTGGATCTTGCGTATTTCCACACGCATTTGCTCGCGAAGCAGTGCATCAAGGTTGGACAGTGGTTCATCAAGCAACAACACTGATGGGGTGACAATGAGGCTTCGTGCAAGAGCAACTCGCTGTTGTTGCCCTCCAGAGAGCTTGGATGGTGCACGATCCCCATAGTCTGAAAGCCCAACCAAAGCCAAGGTTTCATTTACCCGTTTCACGATGTCCTCATGGGGAATCTTGCGGAGTTTCAATCCATAGGCAACGTTGTCGAAGACCGTCATATGAGGGAAGAGGCCATAGCTCTGGAACATTGTGGCAGTGTCACGTTTGTTCGGGGGGAGCATGGTTACTTCCTCGTTTCCAATATAGATCTTACCCTCAGTGGGAAGCTCGAACCCTGCAATCATTCTAAGCGTGGTAGTTTTTCCACAACCGGAAGGACCGAGCAGGGTTACCAACTCACCAGGCTCGATGACGAAGTGAGAATCATTGACAGCAATGACATCAGACTTTCCTTTTACATCCTTGAATCTCTTGGTTACATGCTCAAGGGTTACCGATACGCTTTTCTTTTCCATACATCACCACCTTAGCGGGTTGAAATAGTTTTCTGGGTGAGCTTGTCATCACGAACCACAATTTGCATCAGAGCCCAAACAGAGAGGACGATGACAATCAGGATGGTTGACAAGACGCTAGCGAGACCGAAGCGAAGATTTTCTGAGAAGTTGAAGATCAAAACGGTCAGGTGATTCCAGCGAGCCGAAATCAAGAAGATGATGGCACTGACAGCAGTCATGGACCGTACAAATGTGTAGGACATGCTGGACAGGAATGCCGGACGGATCAAGGGAAGTACGATTGTCCTGAAGACTGTGGGAACATCTGCACCCAGGTCCGCTGCGCTTTCCTCAATGGCCGGATCAATCTGGTGCAAGGCCGTAATACCATTCTCCAGTCCTACCGGCAGTTCGCGGATTATGTAGTTTATGACGATGATTGCTCCAGTTCCTACCAGCAATAGAGGTTGCCGGTTGAATGCCAGAATGTAACTGATACCAATCAAGGTTCCAGGAATGGCATAGGGAGTCATGATCAACATCTCAAGAATCCGTTTTCCTGGGAAGTTCTTTCTTACAATCAGCATTGCGGCAAGCATGGCAAGGAGTCCTGCTATCGGTGTCGCGATAGCTGCCAGGGTTACTGTATCACGGATGGATGTCCACCCACGAGCAAGTGCTTCGCCCCAGTTTGCTAATGTAAAGGAGTAATCAATACCCCAGTTTACCACGAAACACCCAGCAACGATGGTCAGGTAGAGTGAGGCAATGAAACCAAGGAAAATCCAAGAGAAGGTTTCCATGGTAATCCGTACTGGTTTGTTGGTAAGTTCGGTGAGGGTGGTGGATGGCTTTCCTGTTACTGTTACATAGCTCTTCTTTGCAACCCAGTTACGCTGTACCAAGAAGGCAGTGAGGGTCGGCATCAAGAGGATGAAGGAGAGTGCTGAACCAGCACCTAGGTTACTTCGACCGGTAACCAACATATATGCTTCTGTTGAAAGTACTCGGTAGTCACCACTCAGCAGCAAAGGGTTGGCAAAGTCAGCCAAGGAATTGGTGAACACCAACAACCAAGCTGAGAGAATACCAGGAACTGAAAGAGGAAGGGTAATCTCCTTAAATGTCTGCCATCTGGTGGCACTCAAGTCGAGGGAGGCATCCTCCACTGTAGAGTCAATCTGTCTCAACACTCCACTGATTGTCATAAACGCAATGGGGAACATTCCAATGACCTGTACAAGAGTCAACCCACCCAAACCATAGATGGAGGTATCTAGATGGAGCAATTGTTTACTGATGAGCCCATTGTTCCCGAACAACAGGATGATAGAGAGTGAGAGACTGAACGGAGGGGAGATGACAGGCATGGTTGCCATAGTGGTCATCAATTTCTTTTTCTTAAAACTTGTCCGTTCAATCAAGAAGGCAAAGATAAAACCGACCAAGGTGGAAATGGTCGCTGTGAGGACACCAAGTCTGAGAGACCCCCACAATGCAACCAGATAGGTCGGTGAAAGACTCTCTTTCCACGTTTGTAGGCTGAATACTCCATCTTTCATGAAGGAGAGCCTGATGGCTTCTATCAAGGGGTAAGCGATGAAGACCAGGACAATACCGAATAATCCAAGTACCATGAACCCTGTCAGTGGATCACGGGTGAATGTAAGTACGAGGAGAATACCCAAGAACACTACTGCCGCTGCTATGAACAAGGTCTTAAGTAGGTTACTATAACCAGCTGCGGTGCTGGAAGGAACGAGAATCATTGCTGCCCCTGATATTTGGTATCCTGTTTCATCCACAACAGGGACAAAGTATATCTGGCTTTTAATGGTTTCTGCGCTATTTACATCGGGATCCAGGCGATAATCAGCTTGGTAGGTTGCTTCAAGTTTCATCGGCTCAAGATAGTAGACACTCTCCAAGGCTTTTTGGAAGTCGGGAGTGCTGTTATACGCTTGGAACAATGCATTTGCGGTTTCAGATCCACTTTCAGCAACAAAGGTGAAGTTCTGTTCGTCAAATGTAAGATAGAGCGCACGAGCCCCTGGTATGATGTCTTTAACTGTTGGGACCCACTGGGCAAAATTCTGTGGGGTCCTCTCATCGGGAACTGTTTGCGCGAACAGCTTAATTTCATTGAAATTACGCTCTGCTTCATATGCTCTGAAATCAGAAGAAAGCGTGCTGTACATCCAGAAATCAGCCAGCAGGAATATCAGCGCTGCAGTGCAGAACTGAAGGATGCGTTTTTTTGTAAACATCGATTCATTCCGTTGGAACTACACACCCTGCAAGAACTCTTGCAGGGTGGTAGGAAAAGCTAAATTACCACAGGTAATTATCTCTTGTTTCCAATCTCATTGGTCCAGCGATCAAGCAGACGGGTCTTGTTGACCTTATCACCATCCCAAACCATGTCTTGGTTGACAGTCTTAATCTCATCGATGGATAGGGCATCTGGATGTTTTGCAGCACCCTCAGCAACCAATACCACGTACCATTCAGTGAAGGTTTTCTGGGCTTTAGGACTGGAAAGTATCCAATCATACAGCTTCTTGGCGTTGACCGTATCGGGGCCACCCTTTATCAACGACATACTGGCGAGCTCATAACCGGTTCCTTCAGAGGGAGCGGTGATTACAATCGGAGAACCCGCTGCCTTGAGCTTGACCTGGTCATGTGCATATCCGATAGCAACAGGAATCTCACCGGTTGCAACACTCTTTCCAGGTGCACTTCCGCTCTTGGTGTATTGGTCGATATTCTTGTCCAGTTTCTTCATGTACTCAATCATCTTGTCCTCGGTTCCGAATACATCAAGAATGGTGGTCAAGGTGTTGTATGCTGTACCGGATGAGTTGGGGTTTGCCATGCGGATATAGCCCTTGTACTCAGGTTTGAGGAGATCTGCCCAGCTCTTTGGCGGCTCGATTCCGAGTTCTGCTGCACGATCAATGTTGGTCACGAACGTGAGAGGACCAACGTACAGACCAATGTAGAAGTTGTCCGGGTCACGGAACTGCTCAGGGGTCTTGGAAGTGTATCGGCTGACATAAGGAGTGGTCAGGCCTTTGCTCTTTGCAGTGATGTGGTCAAGACCTACGCCACCAACCCAGATAGAAGCTTGAGGATTGGATGCTTCAGCCTCGAGCCGAGCAACGGCCTCTCCACCACTGAGACGAACAAAGTTAACCTTGATGCCAGTCTCTTCTTCAAACAGCTGGAACAGTTTTGCGGCAAGGGGTTCCTCAAGCGTCGTATAGGCATTTACGCTTCCCGAAGATGCAGCAACAGGAGCTACAGTCTCACTTACAACAGGTGCAGGAGCACCTTCCTGGCCGCCCTGTGCAAACAGTGCAGGTACGACCATAACGAGAGCCAAAACCAAAGCAATTGTTTTTTTCATGCTTTCCTCCAAAATTTCGTATGATGTCCATACTGATAGGCGAAGAACAACGTACGTCTCATGCTACTTCCCAGAAGTTACTACAGTCAAGGTAATTAATTCCAACCTACAAATTGAATACAATATCAAAAAAACATTGCATGGTAATCAGTGCGGTTCAGGGTATAAAAGCCAAGTTTTTGGTACAAAGCAAAGGCAGGAGCGTTATTACTCTCAACTTCCAGTCTCACCAGAGCTGTCCTCTGGGTGAGGGTATTGAGGAGAGATATCATCATCTGGTATCCATATCCCCTTCTTCTGTAGTCCTTATGAATTCCAACAGCGTGGATCATTGCAACCTCATTGCAGAGGTAGTGTACATTCAATGTTCCTATCAGCACTCCTCCAACCCAATAGAGGTATACCTGACCATCTGGACGGGAGAGGAGAAAATGTAAATGTTGATGGCTGATCTCCTCCTCCTGTTCAAAAATCTCACTGAGGATCTTTACTGCAGCGTCTTTGGTTTGCATAGTAACCAGAGTGAGCGTACCTACATCTGTACTGCTGTTCCAGACATTGCTCTTCAGCTCCAATAGAAACTCACTACGTGCAATGGTTGGATAGCGTTTGCTGAGGTATTCCTCCCCACTTTGCGACCCCTTCTCTCTGATACAGAGAGCCTGAGTATATGTGGAGTGAGAAAAATGGGGAATGGCTGTATCAATAAGAGACGTCATGTATCCCCGTCTTCTCTGCTCTGGATGTGTAAAGCCGGTAAACTCAACTTCTTCTTTGGTAGGGAAAAAGGCCGTCAGGAAACTGACCAACTCTGCTTCTTCGTACCCGAGAAAGAAGCATGGCTTCTCTGGCTCAACATTCATATCGTTGCCCAGAAACAGCTCTTGTTTGAGTGGTTCCTGTATGCAACAAAGGGCATACAGCGCTTCCATGTGTTGTTTCTGCTCAGTTGTAAGAACATTGCATTGTATGATGTTCATCAATACAAGTATCAAAGAAAAATGCCGGTACAGCTAGAGGGGTGTACCGGCATGGGACGTAAAAAGTTTGAAACTACGCCTTGATCAGGTGGATGGCGAAGCCGCTGAGCTCCTGCTCAAGGTAGCATACCTTGATGTTCCCCTTTGCATCACGGGCGATGGTCTCCTCGTTGACGGAGAAACCGAACGGGGAGAGGTAGGCGAGGGTGCGCTCGATGTTGAAGCACCTGAAACCGATGTGGCCCATCTTTCCAAGGTACTGCTTTGGCAACACCTCGATGGTGGAGTCCAGGAAAGTGGAACTGTTTCCACTTTTCTTCACCATGCCCAGCGCCTCGAGTCCCCTGATGGTCTTCTCAGCTTCCTCGGCACGCTCGTTGTTGATGCCCATGTGGGCGAACTCCAGTCCCTGGAGGGTGCGTACCGCCTCCCTGCTCAAGGCTGTGATTGCCTGCCAGTCCTCGGCCTCGATGAGGTCGGCCTTGACCATCCAGGACCCGCCGACGGCCAGGACGTTGGGTTGCCTGGCATAGCTGGCGAGGTTCGCTGTGCTGATGCCACCGGTGGGCATGAAGCTCAGGTTCGGGAAGGGACCTGCGAAGTTCCTCAGCATGTCCACCCCTCCGCTCACCTCGGCGGGGAAGAACTTGAGGGTGGTCAGTCCTCGGCTGATGCCCGCCTCGATGTCGCTGGGAGTGCATACCCCCGGTACGATGGGCACGCCCTGCTCAAGTGCCCAGTCCACCACGGAGGGGTTGAAGCCGGGGGAGACGAGGAACTTTGCCCCGGCGGCCACGGCCTTCTTTGCGTATTCAAGGTTGGTCACCGTTCCGGCACCCACGAGCATCTCGGGGTATGCCTTACAGATGCGCTTGATTGCCTCCTCTGCTGCTGCGGTGCGGAAGGTCACCTCTGCACAGGGCAGACCTCCTGCAATCAGGGCCCCGGCAAGGCCTTCGGCCTTACCCGCGTCATCTATCTTTACCACCGGTACCAGGCCGATCGTATGGATTTGTTCAAACAGTGCTTCATGCATAGGGGTTGCTCCTTCTTAGAAATTCCAATTATGAAACGATGTTTCAAAATATCATTGACAGACTCAAGCATACCTTCTATGATTTGAAATATCAAGAGAATAGTACTGTTCCTGTATAAAAATATTGAGGAGACTTCTATGGGTAATAAATATGTGACATTTGGCGAGATTATGTTGAGACTCAAGTCCCCTGGGCATGAACGTTTCTTTCAATCTCCCGCTTTGGAAGCCACTTTTGGTGGAGGAGAGGCCAATGTCGCCGTCTCCCTCTCGTTGCTCGGCAAGGATTCTCGGTTTGTGACTGCACTTCCAGCCAATGCTATTGGGGAGGCTGCTGCACGCGAAGTTCGCAAGTACGGTGTAGACACCTCAGCCATCAAGATGACCAAAGGTGGTCGAGTTGGTATCTATTTCCTGGAAACTGGAGCAAACCAGAGACCCAGTAGTGTTGTGTATGATCGCGCAGAGAGCTCCATTGCTCTCAGCAAACCATCAGATTTCGATTTCAAGGCAATTCTAGCCGATGCAGAATGGTTCCATATTACCGGTATCACCCCGGCTATCAGCCAGAATGCAGCCGATAGCAGTCTTGCAGCAATGCAGGCAGCAAAGAAAGCCGGAGCTACGGTATCCATCGATCTGAACTACCGCAAGAAACTCTGGAACTATGGGAAGAAAGCTCCTGAGGTAATGCGGGAGTTGGTCAAATTTGCTGATGTCATCATCGCTAATGAGGAAGATATCCAGAAGTGTTTGGGAATCGAGGCCAAGGTGGATGTTGCCAGCGGTGAGTTGGATACAGATGTCTACAAGGAGCTTACCGAAGAGGTGAAGCATCAGTTCCCGAATGTTTCGGTGGTTGCTGTCACACTCAGGGAGAGTAAGAGTGCCGACCACAACGGCTGGAGTGCAGCGCTCAGCGGTAAAAGTGGTTTCTACCTTTCCAAACACTATGAGATTACTGATATCATTGACCGTGTCGGTGGCGGGGACTCTTTCTCTGCAGGTCTGATCTTCGCACTCAGCGAGTATGGGGATGATGAGCAGTATGCCATCAACTTTGCAGCCGCAGCCTCTGCCTTGAAGCACTCCATAGAAGGGGACTTCAACCTCAGCACCAAAGCAGAGGTCGAGGCACTCTGCAAGGGAGATGGAAGTGGCCGCGTACAGCGGTAACCACATGCAGCTATGAAAAACAGAGGGAGCAAGCTTTTCGAAGGTTGCTCCTCTTTCTTTACCAAACCTTTACCTTGTGTCCTTATAGCGTAAACAGTGAATCCCTATACTTTGCTCAACGACAAACAAAGGGGTCAATTATGCGTAAAACACTCATACTTTCCGTGATCTTCGTAGTGGCAATGGGAGTCACCCTCTCTGCTCAACCCATGAACGAACAGCAGGTTCAAAATGAGGCAATAGTAGAAACTTCCGTAACGCAAGGGTTACTCTATATGGTAGAAGAAGAGAAGCTTGCCAGAGATGTATACCTTGCGCTGTATGAAATGTGGGGGAATCGTGTATTCCTCAACATCGCAAAAGCAGAGCAACAGCATATGGATGAGGTTTCTGCGGTCCTGCATGACAAGGAGATGGATAATCCTGTTGAAACCTCTGAGATTGGGGTCTTCCACAACGCCGAAATTGCGAAACTCTATGACAGTCTGGTTGCGCAAGGCAGTACATCCATTGAAGAGGCTTTTATGGTAGGAGCCCTTATAGAGGATCTCGATATCCATGACTTGCAACGCTCCATTGAGGCGACGGATGATGAAGTGGAAATCTGGGTATACAACAATCTGCTGAGAGGTTCAGAGAACCACATGCGTGCATTCGTAAGGCAGCTTGGCAGATATGGGCTGGACTACACAGCTCGCTATATCAGCGACGCTGAGCTTTCTGTAATTCTTTCAACTCGCTGAGCAACTTCTGCATTCCTGGGAAAGGTGAACAACTCCTCGGTTGCCAAGGATAGCTTGGTGACTGAGAATTCTGTTCCTTCAGTACGTATCTTCCAAGGTGGAGAGGTCTACACAGTCACCTTTACCGAAGTATTCATACTCTGCTGGTTTTGATAAGAAGAAAGCACTGTTGTCAAATGGAACTTCCAGTAGTTTTGCCATCTTGCCAAGGGATTCGGGAAGGGTGGCCGTTGTTCCAACCAGGGAGTAACGAGCTTCCGGACAGAGAGCCAGGATATCCTTGTTGACGTTCAACCCCTCACGGATTTCAGGTCATTGGTAAACTTTCGTTTGCAGATTCCTCCTGCGTTTCGTAATAGCCACTCTCTTTTTAGAAATCCATCGATTGCCACTATATAGTTGGCACGATGAGGGAAGATGGCTGCTGTAGTTGATGAAGGCCATATGAGTGAAAAGGGGGCTTGATTCCTTCCATCCTGTCATTATGCAGCGTGTAGGGACAAGAGTAAAAACGATAGCCATTGGATAAGTACCATGAATTTTGTATAGTGCAATCATGAAACACACAACCCTGTATGAACTGGCCAAGGCCTATCAAGATGCTTCTATTGATTCCGTTTTTTCTGAGAACGACCTAATCTGTATTCTATCTGAGGAACAGATTCCCTATTACGTATCGGTGGTTGATTCGGCATTCGCTGCCTATCGGGGAGAAAAGGGCCTGACAGGGTACCTTGCGCTTTCCTTGCAGGAAGAAAGCGCGTCGGAGATGGAAATTATGGATCTCCAAGAGGCACAGGAGTGCTTGCTCTCCATCATGCGAACGGAAAGAGACAATCTGGAAGAAAGTGATCTCAAGGCAATTGAAGAGAGCGGGGTGTCTTTCACTGAAGGCTCCTATCCTCAATTCAGAATCAAGGAGCAGTACAAGGTTCCCTGGTACATCAGCGAACAGGAGGAGAAGGATTTGATTCTTATCCTTCAAGGACTGTTGTTTGCAAAGGAGTATTTTGCATCCTATAAGAAAACCCGGAAGACCAACACCTTTTCTTTCTGGCTCGATTCTCTCAAACTGGAAGAGACAGAGAAGAAGGAATACATACCCACGTTGGAGAAGAAGGGTGATGGTTTTGAGGTTAGTGCACGTGTATTGCAAGATGAAGCCTATGGGTTCTACTACCCCCACGCATTTTTCACCAATGAAGAACGTCAACTGCAATATAAGAGAATGCGGGCAAAATCGGGGAAGATCTTGGCACTGGCTATTGGTATGATGGTCGAGCCCATGCTTCCTGGTGAAGGCGATAGGCCACTCTATCCATTCTATAGCCTTGCCTATGACCCCCAATCTCATCAGGTCCTGGATGTCTTCTTGGTCGAGGACTACGAGAGGGAACATGGGAAAATAGTCAGTCGTTTGCTTGAACTGTTTGAAAAAGAAGGTAAACCACAGGCAATCCACTGTTATGGGAAGCGGACCCTTCCGCTGCTATCAGAACTGGGCAAGCAGATTGGCATCATGGTGGTCATGGGAAATCAGCAGGAAGAGATGGATACCCTGATTCAGGATATGTTTAGGGAACTGTATGAGATTCCTCACGACCACGACCATCATCATCATCATCATCATGAAGAATAGGTAATCAGGCATCTCCTCGCTTGGGGACGATACAGATGAACACAAATTGTTTTTCCCCTGCATTGGAAATTTGGTGGTCGATCTCTTCTGGCACATAGGCTACCGATCCACTGGTGAGGGGATACACTTTTCCATCCATGAAGAGATTTCCTTCCCCTTCCACTGCAAAGATGACATGTTGCCAGGGATGGGAATGATGAGGGGCCTTTCCATTCCTTTCCAAGGTGAAAAGGCGCATTACATAATCTTCCCAACCTTGGTCAGGGCCAATGAGAATCTGCTTGATAACCTTATCCGCTATTTGCTTTTTTTCAATCTCATCACGATGTGATACAAACATACCATCTCCTATTTCCCTTGTAATCGTTCCATCACCCAATCAGTACGCATGCCACTCTCTCCCGTACTGGGACAGTGGCCTTTCCCCAACAACTCATCGGTGATGGTCTGGATCAAAGGTTGTGCAATATGTTCAGGAGGTTCTGGAACCTCAAAGACCTGTGTTTCTGTGGCTGTCTCGAGGGTTATCGGTTTTCCGACATCCAACACTGAGTAGGAAAGGATGCCTTTGCTGCCGAAGATGGTGGTGGTATCCTCATCCTTGCAGGTGTTGAAACACCAGATGCCCGTACCACATACTCCACGCTCCGTCCTGAAACTCCCGTGGACAATATCATCAGCTTCATACGTTTTACTCTGGTTTCTCCCTTCCCCTGTTGCCTCGACAATGGGGCCAAAATAAAAATCAACCAAATCAAGGGAGTGGGAACCAACATCGAGTAGCAGAGAGCCTCCGCTCATATCTGGTTGTACTCTCCATCTTCCATTTCCCACTTTGTCTTCTGGCTTGATGGTTTGTAGTATTTCCACATGGACTGCCCTGATCTCTCCGAGCTTTCCACTGTCAATCATCTCTTTGATCATGAGGTATTTTGGGAGTGCTCTGCGATAGTATGCACTGAAAAAGGGAATGGAGTGTAGTTTACAATACTCAACCATCTCCTTGCTTTGTGCATAGGATACCCCCAAAGGTTTCTCACAGTAGACTGGTTTCCCCTTTGAGGCAGCGAGGAGTGTATAGTAATGGTGTGTATCAGGATGGGTTGCAATGTAGATTGCATCCACCTGTGGATCCTCAATAAGCTTGAGTGCGTCATCATACCAGGTTGGAACACCATGGCGTTTTGCATAATCTGCTGCCTTTTCAGCATTTCGCCTCATGACAGCAACAAGAGAAGCCCCTTCTGCCTTCTGGAATCCAGGACCACTCTTCACTTCAGTTACATTGCCACACCCAATAATACCCCATCGAATTTGTTGCATGGATTGCTCCTTTTTCCTCTATGATAGCCCATGGGAAGGGAAAAAACATCCCCGGATTGTTTTTCTACTCAGTGCCTTCCCAACCCAGGAGGTGAGAGAGGCTGGTACATGCCTCAAGGATTGATTTGGTGATACGTTCCTGTTCCTCCGGATTGAAACGGAATAAAGGCCAGGAGACACTCATCGCAGCAACCACCTTCCCTGAATAGTCCTTGATGGGAGAGCCTATGCAGAGCGTGCCCATTTCGTGCTCTTCATTATCGCTTGCCCAGCCTTGTTCACGGATTTGCTGTAATTCCTGCTTCAATACCTCACTATTGGTTATCGTGTTGGGGGTGAATGGTTTCATCTTGACAGTGGAGAGGTATTCATCAAGGGTGTCTTGAGGCATATCACTGAGCAGAACCTTCCCGATTGCTGTGCAGTACAAGGGGATTGCCTTGCCTACACGGGAATGCATTCGGATGGTGAAAGAGGACTCCTTTTTCAGGACATAGACGGCCTTGTCCTCCTCCAGAACGCCCATATGCACCGTCTCGCCCAGCTCATCACAGAGCTGTTGGGCGACAGGGTTTGCCACATGAATCAGATCAATATGCTCTAGTCCATGGGATCCTACAGAGAACATCTTCAGCGTAAGGCTGTAGAGGTCTGTATTATCCCGGTAGACATAACCCAAGTTGACCAGGGTGGAAAGAAACCTGAGCAGGGTTGCTTTTGGCAAACCGGTCTCCTTGGAGAGTTGTTCCAGATTGATACTCTGATGTTTTGACAATGTCTCCAAGATGACGATGGTTCTAATCACTCCACTGGTTTGTTGTTTCTCTCCTGCTGGATTGGTTTTCTTCCCCATGACATCAACCCTCAAAGTAGGCTTTTGCATTACCAAAGGAGATGTTTTCAACCACCTTTCCCAGCATTTCCATGTCGTAGGGAACTTCCCCTTCTTCTGCCCAATTCCCAAGTATGTTACAAAGAATACGTCTGAAATATTCGTGGCGGGAGTAGGAGAGGAAGGACCGACTGTCGGTAAGCATTCCAATGAAGCGAGGGAGCAGACCCACATTGCCCAAGAGCTTCATCTGTTCCTCCATACCATCCTTGTGGTCAGCAAACCACCAAGCAGATCCGAGTTGCATTTTTCCTGGGATCCCATCCTGATAGCAGCCCATCAAGGTTGCCAAGGAGTAGTAGTCTTTCGGGTTGAGCGAATAGAGAATGGTCTTGGGGACCTCCCCGGTGGCAGAGAGATTGTTCAGGAAGGCAGAAAGACCTTCAGCAAGATTCTTGTCATGGGAAGCATCAAAGCCGGTATCAGGGCCGAGTTTCTTATACATCAAGCTGTTGTTGTCCCTGATGGCTGCAAAATGCAGTTGCATGGCGATGTTCCGTTTTGCATACGCTTTTGCAAGATGAGTTAGTACAAAGGTCTTGTAGGCTTCCACTTCTTCATGGTTCAGGCACTTTCCATTCATCTTCTTTGCAAAGATCTCGTTCACTTCCCTCTCGCTCTTGAATACAGCAGGAGCAGTAACCAGTGCATGATCACTTGCTTTACATCCCAAACTGACAAAGAAGTCCAGACGGCTGATTAAGATTTCAATGACATCAGCCACCAAGGTGATGGACTTCCCGGAAACAGTCTCCAAGGATTCCATATAGGCAGAGAACGTTTCTTTCTCAATATTCAGTGCTTTGTCAGGACGGAAAGAGGGGATTACCGTGGCAGGGACTTCCTTCTGGGAGGCAATCTGCGTATGGTAGGCCAAATCATCAGCAGGATCATCGGTAGTTCCTACCGCATAGACCTTGAACTGCTTCATGATACCTGTGACTGAAAGGTTCTCATTTTCCTTGAACTGTCGGTTTGCCTCTTCATAGATTGCCTTTGCATTCTTGGTGTTGAGTACCTCATGGATGCCAAAATACCTCTGCAATTCGAGATGGGTCCAGTGGTAGAGTGGGTTACCCAAGGCATTTTCCATAGTGCCTGCCCATGCCAGGAATTTCTCATAGGGATCTACATCCTTTCCGGTAACCAGTTCCTCTGGGACTCCATTGGCACGCATGGCGCGCCACTTGTAGTGGTCTCCTCCGAGCCATGCATCGGTAATGGTTGAGAACTTTTTGTTCTCTGCTATTTCTTTTGGGTCGAGATGGCAGTGATAATCGTAGATCATCTGGTCTTTTGCATACTCATGATACAGCTTCTGGGCTGTCTTCGTTTGTAGTAGAAAATGTTCGTCCATGAATTGTTTCATAATCGTTCTCCTTTTCTCGTGTTCTAGAGGATAACTCCATCCTTGAACAACGATATCTCTGCATACCCATTCTCTTCGTTCCTCGTCTTCTTTTCACCACTGGCAACTGCCTGGATGAGGGAGAGAAAATCGGAGAGCACTACTTCATTATCTTCTGCCAAGAGCCTTCCTGCATCAAAATCAATCCAGTTAGGCTTCTTTGCAGCCAAAGCACTATTACTGGAAATCTTTACGGTGGGAACCGGAGCTCCGAGTGGGGTCCCTCTTCCCGTGGTAAAGAGAATGATATGGGCACCTGTGGCTGTGAGAGCCGTGGTGGAGACAATATCATTGCCTGGACCAGAGAGAAGGTTCAAACCTCTTCTTGATACCTGTTGCCCATAGGCAAGGACATCGGTAATGATAGCCTCTCCACCTTTCTGGATGCATCCAAGGCTCTTGTCTTCCAAGGTTGAGATTCCTCCCGCCTTGTTTCCCGGGGAGGGATTCTCATATACCACTTGCTCATGCTTGATGAAGTACTGTTTGAAGTCATCGATCAAGCGTACGGTCTGTTCATAGATCTTTTCATCCTGGCAGCGGTTCATCAACAGCTGTTCTGCCCCGAACATTTCAGGAACCTCGGTAAGAATTCCTGTTCCTCCCATGGCTGTCAAAGCATCGCAGAAACGACCTACCAACGGATTGGCAGTTATGCCACTGAGGCCATCAGAGCCACCGCACTTGAAACCCACGATGAGGTTGTCCATCCCCACCGGTTCCCTTCGGTCTCTCTGCATGGCCTTATGGAGTGCTGTCAGGAGTTTCTTGCTCTCTTCAATTTCATCACTCACGTCTTGGGAGGTAAGAAACTTCACTCTCTCAGAATCAACTGCTCCTACCAGTTCCTTGAAGGATTCTGGGGTGTTGTTCTCACAACCGAGAGCGAGTACCAATACACCTCCTGCATTGGGGTGGTGAACCAAGTCAGAGAGGATGGTCCTTGTTGCCTCATGGTCATCGCCAAGTTGACTGCATCCATAGGGGTGGTTCCATACATGGATCCCATCATAGAATTCACTGGTGGGGAAGGTCTTGTTGGCCCATGAGACCAGTGTTTCTGCTATCTTGTTCACACAACCGACGGTAGGTACGATCCAAAGCTCATTTCTGATGCCGATCTTTCCATTGGCTCGTCGATAGGCTTGGATTGTAGGGGTTTTGTCAGCCCAGAAGGCTTTCCGTTTCTCAGCTTTCTCTTTGAATTGAGACGCAAGGACTTTGTTGTAGTGGTAGTCAGCCGATTCACAGAGCAGTGTCTTGATATTGCTTCCATGGACATGCTCTCCTTTTGAAATATGCTGTTTTGCCACCCCAATGGGTGCCCCATACTTGATGACAGGCTCTCCTTCTGCAATATCCTTGATGGCAAACTTGTGTCCAGAAGGAATATCCATCGCCAAGGGGATATCCTTTCCCTGTACCTGGATCACTTCCCCCTTGCCCAGGGGGGCGATTGCAACGGCTACCACATCATCTGGGTGGATTGTAACAAATTTGCATTGCTCCATACGTACTCCTACAGTGCCTGCATGGCTTTTTGCATGCCGACCGTCCAGATTGCCCTCAGGTTCTTTTCTACCTCATGTTGTAAACCTTCAATCTGGGTGAGATCCTGTCCCCACCAGTCAAAATTGGAGAGTACTGCTTTGCTCAGGCGCTCAGCTTTGGCTTCAGCATTTCCTCCTTCCTTGTAGAGGCCTGCGAAGAATTCCAATATGTCCTGGCTGTCTTGGATGAGATAGGTCTCGCCATCCCGCTCTCCCTTCAAGGCACTTCCTTCATACTCAGTTCCCTCATAGAAGCTGATCAAGGCTGAGAGAGCAAAGACCAGACGTTTGGGAAGAAATCCCCTCTTGTTGATAAATCCGAGTAAACTGGGAAGATTGCGGGTTTTGAACTTTGAGACAGAGTTGAGTGAAATGGAAAGCAGCTGATGTGGGTTGTATGGGTTCTCAAACCGTTCCAGCACATCGTTTGCATATGCTTCCAGCTCCTCCTTCGAGCCATCCATCGAAGGGATGATTTCCTCAAAGATTCCTCCGTGCATGAATGGGTACAACAGCTTTTTGTCTGCAATACAGTCCTGGACGGTGTCATGCCCTGCCTTGTAGGCGGCAAGTACACTCATGGTATGAGCTCCGTTGAGGATACGTACCTTCCGGGTTCTATAGAAACTCATATCGTCGGTCCATATGACATTCAGCCCTGCCTTGCCAAAGGGAAGTTCATCTTCATGGAACTCCTTGTGGCACTCAATGACCCAGAGATGGAAAATTTCTGCAGAATCAAGAAGATTGTCCTGATACCCAATTTTTTCGCATAATTGTGTTGCTTCTGCGCGGGGATAGCCAGGAACGATGCGGTCAACAAGTGAATTGCAGAAGTCACAAGCTTCATCAAGCCAGTTCATGAAGCCTTCTTCCAGATTCCACTCTTTTGCATACTGTTTTACGATTCGTTTCAAGTTGTCACCGTTCTTGTCGATAAGTTCGACCGGGATGACGATGATGCCCTTGTCTTTTGCGCCATCAAAAGCTTTGTAGCGCTTGTAGAGGAATGCACATACCTTTGCAGGGAAGGCGGCTTGGGGGGCATCCTCCAGGGTATTCCCCTCACTGTAGGCAATACCTGCCTCAGTGGTATTGGAGACGATGAACCTCAAGTCTTCACTTTCTGCGAGCTTTAGGTATTCGGCGTAGTCTTCCTTCTTGTATGGATTCAAACAACGGCTTACGCTGGTGATGGTACGGAATTCCTCGACGGTCTTTCCTCCCTGAACACCTCTTAGGACGGTGGTGTAGAGACCTTTCTGGTCGTTGATCATATCACTCAGCCCTCTTTCAAGCGGTTGGACGATGACCACATTGCCATTAAAGTCAGTCTTCTCATTGAGGATGTCGATCATCCAATCAACAAAAGCGCGGAGAAAATTTCCTTCTCCGAACTGGAGGACCTTCTCCTTCCTAGCAATTGTCTTCGTTGTTTCTGTGATTGATTGCATGGATGTAGCTCCTTATCTATTATGGTATGGTATTTTCTTTCTCCCATAAAGGGTATGTGCCATGAAGGCACAGATGGTTTGCTGGAAGACGATTCCGAAAATGACAGGAAGTGCTGTCTCGGGGGGGAAGTAAGCAATGGCAAGCACCAATGCTGAGCTGATATTCCTCATGGAGACTGCAAAGGTAACGCTCTTGCGGTCTTCCAAGCTAATATTGGCAAGCTTTCCCAGGTAGTGGGCAAGTGGATAGCCTAAGGCAGCAAGTAGTGCACAAGCGAGTGCAATAGGCAGGTAAATCCAGGAAGCATCAGCGATAAGACGTTCGGAAACCTGGCTGGTATTGATGACAACGATGAAAAAGAGACCAATCTTTGAAAAAGGTTTTAGGTTTGGAGCCACACGATCATTGACTTTTCCCTTGGTTGCATTGTTGATAAGAATACCGGCAATGGAGGGAATGACAACCATGCCAAGTAGGGATATCATCATTCCTTTGGTGTCGATCTGCACCGTGGTCTGTGCAAGAAGTGCAACGGTGTAAGGGGTAAGGAGAGGAGCAAGGAGAGTGGATACGATGATTAGGGTCAATGAGAGTGCCCCGTTCCCCTTGTAGATAGTTGCCCAAATGTAACCGGTGATTGCAGTGGGAATGGCCATCAGGAGAATGAATCCTGTGATAATTTCAGGATGTCCGGGAAACAACAGATTCGCCAATGCCCATGCCACCAAGGGCATTATGATGTTCGCCCCTAGGATGAAGAAAAGAATAGCTTTTGGCTTCTTGATGACCCCAAAGAATGCGTTTGAACTGATGCCCAATCCACCGATAAAGGTAATGAGGCCAAATAGGTAGGGTACCGATGGGTTCATCCATGAGACCAGGGGTCCAAGGAGAAGTCCCATGATGACGCCGCTGGGGGTGAGGATCGGCATTGCCTTCTCCAGATGATAGTTCAGGCTCTTGAGCCTTGCCTCGATTGGTTGAAAATGAAACATTGTTCCGAATGATATCCTTCTCCTTGCTGGACTGTCAAGGCTGAAAAACCTGTGGTATAGTGATATCGTTTATGAGGAGGTTGCTGTGGGTGCTCATATGACTAGGCGAGTCGGGTTGGTTTTAGCCTCTATTCATACAGGAGCCTCCAATGGGCTCTGGTCACAGATTGCCAATTATTCCCAACGTTCTGACTACTCCCTGTTCGTCTTTCCTGGAGGAAGACTTGAATATCAGGAGAACCAAGAGTACCTCCGTAATGCCATCTACTCTCTGGTAAATACAGATAATCTGGATGGTGTGATTACGTGGGCTTCTGCCTTGGGTGGGGCCGTCAGTGTCTCAGAAGTACAGGTTTTTTTGCAAAATCTTGAAGACCTGGATTGTGTTTGCATCGGGATGAAGAAGGAAGGGTGCCCTGGTATCTCCTTTGACGCCTATTCTGGAGTCCAGAGCGTCATGTTGCATTGTATCAAGGAGCATCATGCTAGGAAGCTTGCCTTTCTTCGGGGGCCGGAGAATCACTATTCTGCGGAGGACCGCTACCGAGCTTATTGCGATACCCTTGACCAAACCAGTCTGCTCTTTGATTCTCGGTTGGTCAGCGATCCTTTTTCCTGGTCTGAAGGAAGAATGGCGATTGTACAACTGTTGGAAGAACGCAATCTGGTTCCAGGACGGGATTTTGACACCCTTGTTTGTGCAAGTGACCTGATGATGTTCGATGCAGGGAAATACTTGGAAGCGCTTGGCTATTCCATTCCTGAGGACCTTCGCATAGTGGGATACAATGACAGTAGGGAAAGTCATCTCTTGAAGGTTCCCTGCACCACTGCAAGAATGCCGGTTGGTGAATTGGCAAGAATGTCTTGGAACCTGCTTAACGGTATGCTTGGAGAGGAGGACTTTTCTTGTTTTGATTTGCTTCTGCCCTCCCAGATGATTGTTCGACAAAGCTGTGGGTGTACCTATTCACTGGGCAGTGAACAGCAGGCGAGACGGGCGGTTGGAAGTCTGGAACTCTTCCAGGCTTGGCTGATTCAGGTCTTCGATGCGAATGAGGAGGAGCAGGGGTGGATTAAGCGGTTGCTCAAGGAAGCATCTTTGCAAGATGAGAAGGAAGTACTCTCCTTAATCGGCTATCTCTCCTATTGGTTTCTGGACCGAGGTGGGGACCCCAGTCTTCTCAGTGAAGCATTGCACTGGTACTGTACCTTTTTTGCTTCTCCCTCCTTCAAAATGCTTTGTGCAGGGCCTATCAGGGATCTGTTCCTACGCCAAAGGGATTTGGTTGCGCATGAACATGCCTACCAACACTCATTGCAGGCAAGCATTCTCAATATGCTGAAGTATGATCTTTTGGGAGTGCGAGCTCTTTCATCCATTCCCTCTCTCTTGGCAAAACATCTAGGATTGCTTGGTATTGATGCAGGCTACCTGGTCTTGTACGGCGATGAGACGAAAAATACCTTCATAGGGGGATATGCTGATTCACTGGTCATGGAGCGAAAACAGCAGTTTCCCAAACATCTCTTGTTGCCCCAAGGGCTTTTGGATCACTTGGGTCAAGGCGTGCATGTGGTTGAACCGCTGTTCATGGACAACCAACCGATAGGGTACCTCATCCTGAGAACCACACTGTTCAGTGGAAGCGTGATGGAAGAGCTACGAACTGCTTTGAGTTCGGCAATCAAGGGTGCGCTTCTTCTGGATGCCGCAAACCGTGCAAGGGAGGATGCGGAGAGAGCCCAGCGTTCACGAAGTGAATTCTTTGCCAATGTTGGGGAAGGACTCAAGACCCCTTTTGAGACAATTCTCTCCATTGCGAAACAGGTTGAAGGTGACATGGGAAAGCAGATAGAGGGGCAGATTCGTACTGCTACCCATCTTCTGGAGCTTTCTCTCTCTTACTCCGGCAATCTTGAGCTAGAGCACAAGGTCTGCAACCCAATG
>Ga0334900_1000258_pt1 | contig 88026 bp, 72 predicted proteins | sample GraSluR3_MG_2_FD_207231 | JGI IMG/M metagenome (GOLD analysis project Ga0334900, IMG submission 207231) | Sludge microbial communities from methane-producing bioreactor in Wageningen University, Netherlands - Granular Sludge_31_08-R3 | ecosystem: Engineered > Bioreactor > Anaerobic >... | reverse complement strand
GATTTGATGTTATTGTTATTGTTGGTGGGGTTGTATCTAACTGATCACAACTTCCTTCTATGATTACTATATCGTTAAACGTTCCACCTGCACAATATTTACCGTTACTCACTTTATCTAATTCTAATATACCCTGATCATTTTTTAGAATCTTTCCACTTGTAAATCCTTTATTTTTCATTTGGATTCGATCATCTGTTATATTTATTCCATCATCAGGAAAAACATCAAATTCATTTCCCGCTATATATAAATCTGCTGCTGAAAAAACACTTCTTAAACTTTCTTTATAAGAAGATATTTGTACTCTATCTATTACTCCTAATACTAATGGTACGGATATTAATGCCACTATTGCTAATATTACTATTACTGCTAATAATTCTATTAACGTAAATCCCTTTTTTTTCATTTCATCACCCATCTATTTTTTTATTGTCTTCTAGTTTTAATTCTCTTATTTATTATATAATACCAGTTCAAATTTGTAAAGAAAATGAAACTAAGATGTTTCTTTAAATTATGATACTAAAAAAGACAAATTAATCAAAAATTTGTCTTTTAATATTATTTTAGGTATTTTCTTATCTTTTCAAAGTCAGTTCCACTTTCAAGATTAGTTTTTGCTAATTGTTCAAATATTTTCTTTTGCTCTTTTGATATTTTGTTAGGAATCACAATGTTTATAACAACATACATATCTCCCTTACGTCCAGTTTGAACATCTTCAACACCTTTTCCTTTTAAGCGATGCCTATCATTAGTTGAACTTCCTTCTGGAATCGATAATTTTACATTACCATATAAGGTTGGTATTTCTTTTTTACAACCTAATACAGCCTCTGTAATAGTAATCGGTAGTTCTAAATATATATCATTATCATCACGATTAAAAATTGGATGTTTTTCTACAACAAACTCTAAATATATATCCCCATTAGGTCCACCGTTTTGTCCTGCTTCACCTTTACCAGACAATCTTAATTGATTACCAGTGTTAACTCCAGCAGGTATTTTAACTTCAATATCTTTATTTTTCTTTATCTTTCCTGAACCATGACACTTTGAACATGTTTTCTCATAACTTTTTCCTGAACCGTGACATGTTGAACATGGGGTTTTAGTCATGAATGAGCCAAATAAAGTCCTTTGTTCTGTTGTTACATATCCACTACCATGACATGTTGAACATGTTTTTTCACCATGCCCACCATGGCCTTTGCAATCTTCACATGAATCCATAACATCGATGTTTATTGTTTTTTTTGTTCCAAACACTGCTTCTTCAAATGTTATATCCATTCTCATTAATGAATCACGACCTTTTTTAGCGCGGTTAGACGATCCGGCACGACCTCCGAAGAAGTCTGAAAAACCACCACCTCCAAAAAGGTCATCAAATATATCTGAAAAATCGAATCCTGAAAAATCAAATCCTGCTCCACCAGCTCCTGCATTTGCAAACGCTTGATGCCCAAATTGATCATATTGTCTTCTTTTATCAGGATCACTTAATACTGCATAAGCCTCCTGTGCTTCTTTGAATTTTTCTGCAGCATTAGGCTCTTTTGAGACATCAGGGTGATATTGTTTGGCTAGTTTACGAAAGGAACTTTTAATTTCTGAATCTGTAGCACTTTTGCTAACACCTAATATCTCATAATAATCTCTTTTATTCACTTCAACACCTACTTCCTAACTATTATAAAGGTCAATAAATTCATTTATTGTATCGTTAAACATTGCAATCGCACTTTCTATAACTTGTGGATTATTCATGTCTACGCCAGCAATTTTTAATAATTCAACTGGATAATCTCGACCACCTGTCTTTAAAAATTCCAAATAATTGTCGACCGTTTTACCATTTCCCTCTAATATATTATTCACAATATGACATGCGGCTGATAATCCTGTTGCATATTGATAAACATAAAAATTTTTATAGAAATGAGGTATTCGTGACCATTCATATCTAATTTCATCATCAACAACAACATTGTTGCCAAAATATTTTTTATTTAATTCATAATAAATATCCGACATTAATTCATGAGTTAATACCTCATCATTTGAAGATTTTTCATGAATTAACATTTCAAATTCAGCAAACATTGTTTGTCTATATATAGTACTTTTAAATAATTCTAACATATTATTTAAAATTGTTAGTTTAACATTTTTATCATTAGAATTATTTAACATATACTTATAAAGCAATAACTCATTTACAGTAGAAGCAACTTCAGCTACAAATATCTTATAATCTGAATATTGATATTCATTGTTTTTTCTTGAATAATAACTATGCATTGAATGTCCTAGTTCATGAGCTAATGTAGATACATCATCTAGCCTTTCTTGATAATTTAGAAGGATAAATGGTTTACTGTCATAGCACCCCCATGAATATGCACCACTTTTTTTACCCTTATTTGGATATATGTCTATCCATTTTTCATCAAAAGCTTTTTTTAAATTAGTAACGTAATCTTCTCCTAATACTTCTAGGGAATTTATTACTAGTTCTTTTGCTTCTTCGAAAGAATATTCTTTTGAATTTGCAGGAATCATATCTACATAAATATCGTATAAATGAAGTTCTTCAATTTTTAAAACACTTTTCTTTAAATCATAATACTTATATAATACATCTAAATTTTCATTTATTGTCTTAATTAAATTGTCATATATATCAGGACTAACGTTACTCGAATATAGCGACATAAAGCGAGCATCTTTATAACCTCTGATTTTGGCCATTGCAACATTACCATCTACTTCACCAGCCAAAGTGGCTGCAAATGTATTTTTCATGTCTTTATATGCCTTATACATAGTTTCAAAAGCTTGTTTGCGTACATCTCTATTTTTTGATTCAATATACTTTGAATAATTGCTATTAGTAATAACTACTTCTTTATTATCCTCATCAACTATAGTACCAAATTTTAAATCAGAATTACGTAGTAAACTAGCTGTTTTATTAGAATTATCAAATATTTTTGATAAACTAGAAATTATTTTTTCTTCTTTCTCACCCAAAATATAGTCTTTGAAGCGATATATTTCTTCATAGAAAAACTTATATTCTTCTAGTTGTGGCAACATAGTTATATAATCAAGTATTTGATCATAATTTCCTTTCAACAATTCAGGTTCAAAGAAAGATGAAACTTCGGATACCTTAGTACCTAAATTTTCAACTTTGCCCTTTAAAGTTTGATAATGTGTATTAGAAGTATCCTCATCACTACGCATATATGCATATACATATAGTTTTGCTAAAACACGATCAATATCTAAATAAAGTTTGGTTACTTTAAATAAACTATCTGGGCTATCTAAAACCTTACCATTATAACCTGAAAATTCTTTAGATTGATGTTCAACATACCTATAATCAGCTTCCCAGTTTTGTTCATTTTCATAAATAGACTCTAAACTCCATTTATATGCATTATCAATCTCACTTCTAACTTTTTCATTAATCGCCATATATTCTCCTTTTAAGCATAATATAGAAGTCCTAGATATCTAGAACTTCTATGTTATTCTTTTTATTTTTCTTCGTATTCTGCGTCAACAACGTTATCTTTTTTGTCCTCTTTTACCTCTTCATCTTTGTTATTTGCTTGTTCTTCTTGCGCTTTTTTAGCTGCTTCTTCATAAACTTTTGTAGCAAGCGCCATTGCACTTTCATTTAGTTTATCTTTCTTTGCCTTGATATCTTCCATATCTTCTTTTTCAAAAGCTTCTTTTAATTCCTTAATTTCATTTTCTGCTTTTTCTTTATCTTTTTCGTCAACTTTTTCACCTAAATCTTTAATTGCCTTTTCTGTTGCGAATATTAATTGTTCACTTTCATTTCTTAGATCGGCAGCTTCTTTTCTTTTTTCATCAGCATCTCTATTAGCTTCTGCCTCTTTTATCATCTTTTCAATTTCATCATCAGATAAACTAGTTGAAGAAGTAATTGTTATAGATTGTTCTTTGTTAGTTCCAAGGTCTTTTGCTTTTACATTAACAATACCATTAGCATCTATATCAAAAGTAACTTCGATTTGTGGAATTCCACGAGGTGCTGGTGGAATATTTGTTAATTGGAATCTTCCTAATGTTTTATTGTCATTTGCCATTGGTCTTTCACCTTGTAAAACATGTATATCAACAGCTGGTTGATTATCAGCAGCAGTTGAAAATACTTGACTCTTACTTGTTGGAATTGTTGTATTTCTTGGAATCAATGTAGTCATCACTCCACCTAATGTTTCGATACCTAATGATAACGGTGTAACATCAAGTAATACGATATCATCTACATCTCCCATTAATACACCAGCTTGAATAGCAGCACCCATTGCTACTACTTCATCAGGGTTAACTCCCTTACTAGGTTCTTGCCCTAATTCCTTAGCAATAATTTCTTGAACTCTTGGAATACGTGTTGAACCACCAACAAGTATTACTTTATCAATATCTTTTGCTGTTAACTTAGCATCTTTTAAGGCTTTACGCACAGGTTCTAATGTACTGTCAATTAAATCATGTGTTAATTCCTCAAATTTAGCTCTTGTTAATGATAATTCTAAATGTAATGGACCATCCGATCCTTGTGATAAGAATGGTAATGAGATTTGAGTTGTTGTAACACCACTTAAATCTTTTTTAGCTTTTTCAGCAGCATCTTTTAAACGTTGCATTGCCATTTTGTCTTTTGATAAATCAATTGCATTTTCACGTTTGAATTCAGCAACTAAATAATCAATAATACGATTATCAAAATCATCTCCACCTAATTTATTATTACCACTAGTAGATTTAACCTCAAATACCCCATCTCCTAATTCTAGGATAGATACGTCAAATGTTCCTCCACCTAAATCATATACTAAAATTTGTTCTGCTTTTTCTTGTTTATCAAGTCCGTATGCTAATGCAGCTGCAGTTGGTTCATTTATAATTCTTTCAACTTCTAATCCTGCTATTTTACCTGCATTTTTAGTCGCTTGACGTTCAGCATCGTTGAAGTATGCTGGAACAGTAATAACTGCTCTTGTTACTTTTTCGCCTAAATATGCCTCTGCTGATTTTTTTAAATCAGTTAGAATCATCGCACTAATTTCTTCTGGCGAATATTTTTTACCATCAATTTCAACTTTTTCATCTGTTCCCATTATCCTTTTAATTGATGAAATAGTATTTGGATTAGTAATCATTTGTCTTTTAGCTGCATCTCCTACTATTTGTTCATCATTTTTAAAAGCTACAACCGATGGAGTTGTTCTTCCTCCCTCAGGATTAGCAATGACTTTTGCTTCTCCACCTTCGAATATACTAACACAACTATTTGTTGTCCCTAAATCAATACCTATTATTTTACTCATAAAATATCACCTTTCCTTTACTCACTTACTCTAACCATCGCTGGTCTTATAACTTTATCTTTCAAAATATATCCTTTTTGTAAAACTTCAATAACCATACCAGATTCTACATCATCTACTTTATCTGTCATAACAGCTTGATGATATGTAGGATCAAATGGTTTATTCTTTCCATCAATTGCTCTAATTTCATATTTCTCGAGAACTGATTTTAAATTGGCATAAATCATTTTAAATCCAGACAAGAACTTTGAAACTTCATCGTCTAAATTATCATCATCCATATCAATAGCTCTTTCAAAGTTATCTAACATTGGTAAAATTTCCTTTACCAAATCTTCATTACTATATTTAAGCATACGTGCTAATTCCTCATCTTTTCTTCTTCTATAATTGATGAGTTCTGCTTTGTCACGTAAGTTTTTTTCTTCTAACTCCTTAACTTTATCATGAAGTTTTGTCAATTCTTCACGCTTTTTATCTTTTTTATTTTTAGGAGGTTTATTCGGGTCATAATAATTGGAATTATCAACATTTTCTTTACAACAAGTGTGATCATTAACTGCACTCATTTCTTCAGTATCATGACACTTGCAATCATGACTTTCACATTTTACATTCTCTTCCATCTTATCACCTTTCTATGTTTTTTTTAATATAATCTAATAGTGTAATAACACGATCATATTCCATTCTTTTTGGTCCAACAATTGCAATAGTACCTTCTTCTCCATTAACTGAATATTTTGTTTTAACTATTGTAACATCTAAATCAAACTCATTTTCACTACCTATGTATATATTAATACCATTGTCCTCTTCTTTAATACCACTAATGATTTCTTTATCATCAAATTTACTAACAATTTCTCTAATCTTATCAACGTTATCAAATTCTGGTTGTTTAAGAAAGTGACTTGTTCCACTCATCTTAACATTTGATTCGTTTGCAAAATCATTAAATGCATTATAAAAAGCACTGTATAAAACCTCATGTTGTTTAACATATTTAGCAATTATAGGTTTAACTTCAAACTCTAATTTGCTACTAACCTCATCAATTGGAGTACCAACTAAAAGCTTATTGATTAGTTCAACCGTTTGTTTTATTTCAATTATTGAAACTGCCTCTTGAATATAGATATTACGATGTTCCACATGTCCTTTGTCAGTAATTACTATTGCGATTAATTTATTATCATCAATAGGAACTACCTCGACTTTGCTAATCTTGTTTTCTCTAGAAGAAGATCCAAGCACTATCGATGTACAATTTGTAAGTTCTGAAATTATTTGCATACTTTGTGTAATTGCATCACTTAGAACTAATGAACTGTTATGAAAAATAGTTTGTAATTTAAGCATATCATCGCCAGTTAGTTCTTTTGGTTCCATAATGTTATCGACATAATAACGATATCCTTTTTCACTTGGAACACGTCCAGATGAAATATGCGTTTTTTCTATCAATCCCATATCCTCTAAAAAACCCATTTCATTTCTAACTGTTGCACTAGAACAATCCAAAGATTCACATAGAGCCTTTGAACTCACTGGTCTAGCTGTTTTTATGTAATCTTCAACTATTAATTTCAATAACTGTTCTTGTCTTTGATTAATCATTTCATCACCTCTAGCACTCATTATACCCGAATGCTTGTTTCATTATACTATTATATTCTAGCATTGTCAATATATGAGTGCTAAAATATGGATTTTTTTCCTTTATGTGTAATTAATGATTATTTTTTGGTATAATTATAAAAGACATGAAGAGGTGATATTTTGAATATTTGGTTATATATTGTTATATTTGTAGCTAAAGTAATTGAAAATGCATTAGGTACCTTAAGGCTTATTTTGGTCGCTAATGGAAAAAAAGGATTAGGAGCAGCATTACAATTTATTATTGCATTGGTATGGGTAATTGTTATAGGGGCTGTTGTTGTTGATGTTACAAAAGATCCTTTGAAAATTTTCTTTTTTGCCCTTGGATCTTATGTAGGTTCTTATGTTGGTAGTATTATTGAAGAAAAAATGGCTATAGGAAATAACATGTTAATGGCTATAGTTGATAAAGAATTAGGAAATACAATTGCTGATAAAATTCGTGAAAAAAATTATGCTGTTACGGTTTTAGAAGGTGAAGGCAAAGATAAATCACGTAACATATTAATGATAATGGTATCAAGAAAAAAAAGACAAGATATTGTTGACATAATTGATAGTATTGATAAAAAGTCAATGATTGTTGCTGAAGTAGCTAGAACCATTTCAGGTGGCTATAGCATGAACGATAAAAAATAACTTATTTCGTATGAAACAAGTTATTTTTTTGTCATTATTTTAAATAATTCTTCACTTGATATTAGTATGTAATTTCCATCTTTAAATATATATTTATCGTAAAAATCAATAGGTTGTATGTCAATTATAGAATCTATATTGATTTCGAAAAACAATTCATTATTAGGAGAATATGAAACCCCTTTTGTTATTCTAAATAATTCTTTGTACTCTAACTCTTTATTAACATCTTTAAATAACAATAACCTCTTATTAGTCAATACTAAAGATACCTCAATATCATTATCTATTTCTTTTACATAAACATTATTATTTACGTATACAACATCTTCATTGTTTTCTAATTGAAAATTATACATTTATTATCACCTATTTCATATTATAGCACATTATCCTTTTATATCTTTTAATAAGTAGGCTTTATCTGTAATAACGTCAACATTTTTTGACAGCTTATCTTGTATTTTTTTATAAACCTCTTTTGTATTAACAGTCCATAACATAACTTCTTTTTTTGTATTGACATTATTAAAATGCTTGTGGTTAATAACATAAAAATCAGTATAAGCTTTAGTTTTGTCAATATCAGGTGAAAAAAGAAAAATTACTCCAGTTTTACTATCATCATGCTTCTTTTTATAATACTCAACCAATTTATGATTAAAACTACATATATATAAATTCAAAGATTTGTTTTTATTAACTATTTTATATATTTTATCTACAATCACCTTAATTTTTTGAGTTTCCTCTTTTATATCTATAACTATTTTTTTGTTAGTTTTTATCTTTTTCAGAACCTGATCTAACGTAGCTACTCTCGCCGGATTTTCTTTGGTACCAAAATTGTATTTTCGTAATTGCTTTAAAGTCATATGTTTTACAAATCCCCATCCATCACTAGCCTGGCTAATAGTACTATTATGTATTAGAACTATTTTCTTATCTTTTGTCATTCTCACATCAAATTCTACACCGGCTATATAGTCTTTTTTTAGTGATTCTAAAATCGCCTCCATAGTATTTTCATTATAAGAATGACTATCATTTCCACGATGAGCGATAAAATTTTTCATATAACACCTCTAACTAAAGTATTATATGAAAAAATCATATTCAATGAATATGATTTATCTTAATATACTTAAAACATAATTTTTTAACTCTTCATGTATTTCATCAATCGTTTTTATTCTTTGTCCATCTACACACTCAATTGTTTTAAACTCATATTTTTCCGCTATTTCTAAATATGATCTTTCCGCTTGCATTAAATGTTCAGCATTAACCTCGTGCTGATCACCTGATTCTGGTCTATCAGATTTTAAAATCAAAGTCTTTTCATACGGCATATGTAGAAAAATGTTAATGTCAGAACGGGGTAATTCTAAAAGTTTGAATTCCAAATTATCTACCCACTCATACATTTCGCGGCGATTATCTTCGTTATTTATTTTACCACCTTGATGTGCCATATTGGAATATACATAACGATCTAAAATTACGTTCATTCCGTTTGCTAATAACAGTTCAATCTTCGGGATGTTGTAGCGTCGATCCGCTGCATAATATAAGGATGAAACTTTAGGATCAACATTAGTTGCATCCTCAGGAAACCACCCATCCGATATATACTTCTTTCCTAAATAAGGGCCACCAACTATTTTTCCAGTTGGTGAGTTGTAATTAGGAAAACTAAATTTTTCTATTTTAATATTTTCTTTTCGTAGTGCCTCAATCAATAAATTTGATTGAGTTTCTTTTCCAGAACAATCAGTGCCTTCAATAACAATTAATTTACCTCGCATATTATTACTTCCATTCTATCTAGTATTAATTTTATTTTTACAACTCTCTGTTCCCTCAGGACATTCACCAGTAGTTTTGCAACTTGATCCTAAATATTTTCCATAAATAGGCGCAACTTTTTCAATTTGTTTAGCTATTTCATTCATAATATTTCTTATTTGCCATTGAGCTTTATTACAACATCGCATTTTACATATCCATTCCAATGTACGTCCGTTCATTGTAGTTAACACATTACACATATGACCACTCAAATAAAAATAAATTAAATCTTCATCCATAACTTTCTGTTCCTTGAAATAATTAAACATTTTTATATTTGTTTCAAAAATTTTCTTATATCTTTTTGCATCAAATTTCTTGATACTAGGTGGAATTATATAATTTTCCATATCCCAAAGAGGAATAAAATCCGGAGTAATTAAAGATTGTGTCCTATGTCTGGTTAAATGAGTCAATATTGCTAATGATATTGGAATTTGAAACTGAAAATTAACTTGTTCTAATTCTCTATTCTCATTTTTGGTCACAATATATTTCATTAAATTATCATTAAAATCTTTATTCTTATAACTAAGGTCCTTCAAAATGGATTGTGCTATTGCTTTATCGCATTGATATATCCCCATTAGGTATGATGTTAATATTTCATTATCACAATCATGAGTATAACTTATTAACTTTGGTTTAGATAATATATTGATATCTAAATCAATTTCATTTTTATAATTATTGAAATCAAAAAATTCCTTTGTCTTATCTTCATAGTTATTGATAGTTTCCATTAGATACGGAACTTTAACTGTAATTTCAGCAATTAGTTTTTCACCTAGCTCTTTTAATTCAGCTATCTTACTTAACTTTCCATATTTTAAAGATATGACTAGTTTTTCTAGTTCTCTTGCATCCATTCCCATAATAATATTACTATGATACGAATACGGCAAAACAAATCTTGCATCTTCTACATTTATGTCACTATCAGCAAAATATCCATATTCATCAAATAGGTATTTCATATGATTTTTATACTTTGCTTTTAATTCATCATTTTTAAGATGAATCTTGCCATCGATATTTCTAAAATCTGGGATATAATAACCAACACTTCTAAAATCTACTTCACGTCTAGATTTTATCGTAAACGAAGTGAGACGGTTACCAATAATTGTCTGTTCAACAATTGGAGAAACATCAACTAGAGCAAATACTAAATAATCATGTTCAATTATTGATTTATGTCCCATTTTTATTATTCTTTTGATTAAATTAAGATTTTTTTCATAATCGTTGCAACTACTTAAAACTTCAAAGACATTACCTTTAAATCTGGATAACTTACCGGCTCCTGCAACAATTTTAATTCTGTTTTCAATGTGTTCTAAACTACTATTACCTAACAATCTAATTTCCATATATCTTACCTCCACTAACATTATACATCGAACTAATGTTTGCGTCAATCTATAAAGTCGTTATTTTGAAAATTTACATTAAGAAATTTTCTACTCGCAAGAAAGTCACACATGTGGGCAAATTTTTGATACTTACTTTCTGGTGTTGGAAGTATAATATCACTGTAATTATTTCTAGTCCATTCTCCAGAGTGAGATTCTATCATTGATGTTAACAATGCTATTTCTTCATCAGAAAAACTTAATATTTCATTGTTATCCCTAATGAATTTTGCCATTATAAGTGGATGTTCAAATAGAGTATACCTGTTATGGTTGAGTCCTGATTTCAAACCATCATGTAGTAATAGGGCAATAATTATTAAATCTTTTTCGTCATCCGTAAAATCACTTCCAATTATCTTATTGTTTAATAATTCGTAGGCTATTCTAACAACGACTTTAGTGTGTCTTACAAGACCACCTTCATTCGATGCATAATTAGGATGATACTTACCGGTTGAACTAGCTGGAATAGAAAAAAAATAATCCGGTAGTAAATTTATTAATTTTTTGCAATCATCTTTGTAATTATCTTTTTTAATATATTTTAGTTCATCTTTAAAAACATCTAACTTATTCATTTTCTTCACCAATAAAGTTAATTAATATTTCATTTGATAAATAAATATTATCTTCTTTGATATATACATTTTCACCATCATCAATTAACTTACCTTCCTCTATTAACTTCTTTACAGATAAAATACTACTAATATTCATTCTATATTTATTATAAAAGTTTTCTTTATTAATTCCTTTTAATTTTCTAAAACCAAGGATTAATTCATTTTCAATTTTCGTTTTACGATCAATCTCTTCTTTTGAATAACAATATTTGCCTTCTAAATAACGATTAAGGCTTTTAGTGTTATCATAACGTACATTATCTACGTAGCCACTGGCGCCAAGACCAAAGCCATAATATTCTAAATTATTCCAATACGTGAGGTTATGCCTTGACTCATACCCTTTGATAGCGAAGTTACTAATTTCATAATGGATATAATTATTGTTTTCTAATGTCTGCTTGATTGTATTAAACATATCACTATCTAATTGATCATCAATGTTATGTATATTATTTATATATAATTTTGTATGGGGTTCAATTATTAGTGAGTATGTTGAAATATGTTTTATTCCTAGTTGTAAGAACAATGACAAATCTTTTTTTAGCTCGTCTATGGTTTGATTAGGTAATGCATAAATCAAATCAATATTTATATTACCGAATCCAATTTTCTTTGCCATATCTATTTTGCTAAATACTTCTTTCTCGCTATGATTTCTTTCTAAAAAGGATAAATGTTTAGAATTAAATGTCTCTACTCCTATACTTAGCCTATTAACATTATTCTTATATAAAATCTCCATTTTGTTTTTCTCTATATTTTCTATATTACACTCGAAAGTAAATTCAAAATCTTTTTCCATGTTAAATATTTTTATTATTTCCATTAATATATTTAATTCAGAAATATCTAAACAACTAGGAGTTCCACCACCAATATATAACGTTTTTATTTTTTCACCTTTGTAATTGGACTCAATTTCTTTTCTTAAGGATTTTAAATAATTATTAACAAATTGTTTATTGTAATATAATTTACAGAAATCACAATATGAACATATATGTTTACAAAAAGGAATATGTATATATACTGCTCTCATCTTGTTTTAAACCTCCCAAATATTATTTCACGCATCTCTTCTTTTGTTTTCCCTTTTTTATAATATATCTCTTTTAATTGATTAACAATTTGCTTACATGACATATCTTCTGTAAATTTATATTTATTGGTATTTATGGAATTATAAAGAGGATTTATGATATTCCTAAAACAAAAATAATACTCCTTTAAATATTCATTTCTTTTCTTTATATCTTCAATCATATTAATCTCATGTATACTAAGATCATACCACTTTTTTTTATTTATCTCATTTATTATTATCTCATACATATTTTTAATATCTTTTTCTTCCATATAACCACCTATTTATATTTTATCATAAAAAAAGAGTTATACTAAACTCTTAAATTAATAAAATATTTTAATCTTCATTCATACTTAATACAGACAAGAAGGCTTCCTGTGGAATTTCAACGCTACCAACCATTTTCATTCTCTTTTTTCCTTCTTTTTGTTTTTCTAATAATTTACGCTTTCGACTTACATCTCCACCATAACATTTGGCTAATACGTTTTTGCGCATTGCTTTTATATCTGCTCTAGCAATTGCCTTATTACCAATACAAGCTTGAATAGGAACTTCAAATTGTTGCCTTGGTATAAGCTTACGAAGATTCTCAACAACAGATTTTCCTCTATTATAAGCGAAATCTTTATGAACAATTATACTAAGTGCGTCAACAACTTCACCATTTAATAAAATATCCATTTTAACTAAATTGCTGCTCTTATATCCAATTAATTCATAATCAAATGATGCATACCCCTTTGTTGATGATTTTAATCTATCGAAAAAGTCATACACTATTTCTGACAAGGGAATTTCGTAATGAATATTAACACGTGTTTTGTCAAGATACTCCATCGATATATAATTTCCTCTTTTGTTTTGACACAATTCCATAATCGCACCAATATAATCACTTGGTACAAAAATATTAGTTCTAATATATGGTTCTTTTATATCTACAATTCGTCCGCGATCTGGCATTTTAACAGGACTATCAATCATAATCCTAGTGTTATCTGTTAACTCGATATCATAAATAACTGATGGCGAAGTAGCAATTAATTCTATATTGAACTCTCTTTCAATTCTCTCTTCAATAATTTCCATATGAAGTAAGCCTAGAAAACCACATCTAAATCCAAATCCTAAAGCTTTAGATGTTTCAGGTTCAAATTCTAATGATGCATCGTTTAATTTAAGTTTTTCTAATGCTTCACGCAAGTCAGGATACTTTGAAGACTCAATTGGATACAACCCACAAAAAACCATTGGTTTCATCGGTTTATATCCTGGTAATGACGTTGTACTTGGATTATTTGCTAAGGTTATAGTATCTCCAACCTTAACATCTTCAATGCTTTTTATACTTGCACACAAAAAGCCAACCTCACCGGCCACCAATTCTTGTCTTTTGACTTCCCTTGGATTACTAACACCTATCTCAACAACTTCATATGTGGCATTGGTTGCCATCATTTTTATTTTGTCACCAATTTTTACTTTACCATTTACAATTCTTATTAGGGCTACTATACCACGATATGAATCATAATAACTATCAAAAATTAAAGCTTGAAGTTTATCTTCTTTATTACCAACAGGACTTGGTACTTTTTCAATAACAGTCTCTATTAATTCTTGAATTCCAATTCCATTTTTAGCACTCGCCAAAACAATTTCATCTTCACTAAACCCTAAAGTATCAATAAGTTCTTGTTTAACCTTTTCTGGATCGGCATTAGGTAAATCGATTTTATTTATTACTGGAATAATTGTCAAATTACTTTCTAATGCTAAGTACAAGTTTGCCAAGGTCTGCGCTTCAATTCCTTGAGCAGCATCCACGACTAGAATAGCCCCCTCACAGGCAGCTAAACTACGTGATACTTCATATGTAAAATCAACATGTCCTGGAGTATCAATTAGATGTAGTGTATAATCATCTTCCTTATATTTATATTTTAACTGAACGGCATTTAACTTAATAGTAATTCCGCGTTCTCTTTCTATATCCATACTATCTAATAATTGATCTTGTTTTTCTCGTTCCGTAATAGCCCCCGTCATTTCTAATATTCGGTCCGCTAATGTACTTTTACCATGATCAATATGCGCGATAATAGAGAAATTTCTAACATTCTCTTGTTTCATAATATCACCTAGATATAATTATAACAAACTTTTAATAAATTTAAACAAAATTAAATGAAAATATGAAAAAACCTATAAGATTATTTCTTATAGGTTTGAACATCAATCTTTAAAAACGAATAATTTACTAAAGACGTAATTCACAATTACAATTACTACTTGCACAATAAGCTTAGCAATAACATCATCTATAAAAATCATATCTATCAACACAAACATTATTGCTAAATCAATCCCTAATGATACTAGACGATATTTAAAAAATTGATACATCTCTGTTATAAAAGAGTTAGTCGTATATGTCTTACTTCTAAAAACAAAAATTTTATTTGTTATATAAGCAAATAACACAGCTATAATCCATGATATTATTGAACTTATTATATAATCAAATCCGACTACTCTAGCAAATAACACATAGGCAATAAAATTAACAATTGTAGTTAATACTCCAATAATAAGATAATTAACTATTTGTTCATATTTATTGTAAATATAGGTAATTAATTTTATTATTTGCTTTTCTTTCCATATATACAAGCCAAATAACAACATACTAATTAAAGATACTATTATACCCAATTTCAATCCAGGAGGGTAATATACAAATTCAATTTGGTGGTTTCCCTCTTTTAAGTCTATAGCAATAAAGGCATCATATACTCTATAATAGTCAGTCTTTTTACCATCAACTTTAATTGTCCATCCATCTTCGTAAGGAATAGATGTAAATAAAACATTTTTATCTTTACTTACATTTATTGAACCCTTCATATAATTTTTTTCAAGTATATCAATCATTAGTTGATTTTCTTTTAAATTGTTAATATCCTCTTTAAAATTTTCATAATCAAGGTAATAGGAAGTCGGGTATGCCATTTTTATATATTCATTACTAGGAATTACAGTTAACTTAATTTTATCATTTGGATATTTGTTTTCAATTAGAAACATTCCAAAATCAGTTAACGTATATTTTTTTACAAATTGATCGTTAATGTAGATCTTAATATATGATTTTTTAGCAAACTTATTATCAAATGGAACCATGATATAAAAATCCTCATCTGTAGTAACATCAATAACATAGTTATATGGGTCAATTCTTTCTATTTCTAAAGGTTTTAAATATTCTTTTTTATTTCCCATCATTGTTTGTAAAATTGTATTTTGAAAATCAAAATTAGTATATTTATTTCCTTCAATAAAAAATTGAGTAAATTTTTTAATATCACTGTTAACCATATAACCTAATGATAGAGCATCTGGATTTTCATATATATCAACATTTTTCATTTCCATTCCATACATTAAACCGGTATATTTTGAAAATTGAAATTCATCAATTATATTATATCTAGGTACATATATATTATTAGCAATTTGATATTTCAGTCCCAAAAGGGAATTTATTATATATGTATTACCGTTTTGATAATCTATACTAGTTTGGTATGCTGTCGCTCCGACATTATTAAAGAAGTTTATTGTTTTACTATTAAGTGTTGATAGAAAAACTGTTGTACTCGGATAATTTAGAAGCATAGAATCAAGATAAGTATAACTTAAATTTTTTTCTATTCTGTAAAATTCATTTGTTTGCGGTTCATATTCTTTGATTTTACCTTTTAAAATGGTCATATATCCTTCAAATTCACTTTGATATCCGACCTCATAATCACGAATCGATAAAAAGAAATTGAAGAATAACTCTGATAAAACCATTATAATCAATAAACTTTTTATGAGTAATTTATTTTTACCGTCTCTTTCTTTACCATAGTTATATAAAAGAACTAGGTATAGACCAAGACAAGCGACTGATATATACACACTTATGTAGTTTAAATAAGGGTAATCCATTAAGATTATTGTAAGTGATAGTAATGTATATCCTATGAAAAACATCAAATAATTTTTTAAAGGAATCTTTTTTATATGCCAAAATGATTTACATGCAATTAAAATTAAAAATAAAGAAAACAGGAATGAGAAACGATAATTAAATCCATTTGGAAAGTTCATACCATGCCACACCATATTTAAATATGGTATTATAACGCTAAGTAGGAAAATTAAAAGCATACTAGCATCTAATAATTTTTCCTTTAATTTGAAATTTCTATTAATAAAGTAGAAAAAAACTAATGGCAACGTAATAATTCCTGAGTATAATGCAACTGTCCTGCCACTTAAAACATTTGCATTATTATGAGAACTTATATATGTTCTTGATAAAATATCAAAGAGATTAAAATTGATTGAAAAATTAGTAGAAGTTAAGTTACCAAATGCTCTTTCACTATTTTGAAGATCCATAATTGTTGGAACGAGAATGAAAAATGTTGAGACACCTGCTAATAAGGAAGCAATTCCAAATTTAATTATAACTGAAAGAATTTTATCTTTATCTTTTTTTAAATCAAATTTATTTATAAGCTGATAAATAAAATACAAGCATGAGAATATACACAACATATATCCCATATAATAGTTACTTATTATTGCTATAAACAATGAAATTCCATATAGTAATGAGCTTTTATTATCTACAATTTTATCAATACCTAATAATATTAATGGAGCTAAATAAACTGCATCTAACCACATAATATTAAAATAATAATTAACATTATAAGCTATTAAAGCGTACGAAGTAGAAAACAATAAGATTATCCACTTATCTTTATCAAAACGATTTTTAAGAAATAAATACATTGTTGTTCCACTTAAACTTAGCTTAAGCATGATTATCAATAGGATTCCCCATGTCAAGTGCACTTTAGAAAAGAATAAGACAATAAAGTTTAAAGGGCTTGATAAGTAATACGCGAAGGTACCAAACATATTCCCGCCTAAACCTTTGGTGAATGAATAGAAAAGGGATTCTGATCCATTCATAACATCTTGTAAATATGAAAATAACGACACATATTGACCATGCATATCCGAGATCAAGACATTCTTGTTAGCGCCAAAAATAAAACTTTTACAATAACTAACTAAAAGACAAATAAAAAAAGGGATGAGAAAAGATAAAATGAGATATTTCCAGTTGTTCTTTTTCATTTTTTCACCACATCTTTATCTGTTTCTTTAATTATATATATTGGTCTTTTTTTAGTTTCTAAATAGGTTTTCGATATATATTGGCCCATTATCCCCAGACAAAATAACTGTACACCACTTACTAAAAAAATAATACATACTAGTGATGGCCAGCCACTTGTAGGATCGCCAAATATAAGAGTTCTAACAATTATAAATATAATCATAAAGAAAGCGATTGCACAAAAAATTACTCCAGCAATTGAGGCTATAGCTAAAGGTATAGTTGAAAAAGCTATTATCCCTTCGATTGAGTATAAAAACAATTTCCAAAACGACCATTTAGTAGTACCTGCTACTCTTTCGATATTCTCAAATTCAAGCCATTTAGTCTTAAATCCTACCCAACCAAATATCCCTTTAGAAAAACGATTATATTCATTCATTGATAAAACAGCATCAACCATTTGCCTAGACATCAATCGGTAGTCTCTAGCACCATCTACAATTTCAGTTTTAGAAATTTTATTTATTAACTTATAAAACATTCTAGCAAACAAACTTCTTATTGGAGGTTCTCCAGCACGAGAAACCCTTCTTGTTGCAACACAATCATAATCTTCTTCGATTAAATATTGGTACATTTCCATCAATAAAGATGGTGGATCTTGCAAATCGGCATCCATTATTGCCACATAATCACCGGTTGCATTTTCTAATCCTGCATACATCGCTGCTTCTTTTCCAAAATTTCTAGAAAAAGATATAAATTTAACTCTTTTATCTTTTTTGCTAAGATCACGCATTATTTTTAAGGTATTATCTTTAGAACCATCATTTATAAATAAAAACTCAAATGTAACTTTCTTAAATTCCTTGGTTATTTTATTTATTTCATCATAAAATAATGGTAATGCTTCTTGCTCGTTATAACAAGGAACAACGATTGATATTTTACTCATTTACACCACTCCATTATAACTAATTATACAATAAATAAGTGTAAAAATAAAGCATAATGCAAAAAAAAAATTGATAAACGAGTTTATCAATTTTAATATATCAGTGAATTACTACGATGGTTTTGAAATCGAAGTAATTTTACCACTAGCATCGAATATTGAAATATAGTTGTCAACTGTAATAGTTCCACCAACAATTGTTCCTCTTGAAAGTTCTAATGAAACAGCAGATGGTCTAGTACCTTTAACAGAAACAGTAGTATCAGTAAATACACCATCGAAACTTGCATCAGTACTATCTTTTAACAATTCTAACGCTAAGTAGCTCTCAACCGCACTAGCATATCCGTAAGCGCTATTTTTAGCAGCTCCTTCTCTAGCTTGGTCAATAACATTTAGAATTAACGGTGTAGCTATTAAAGCAATGATAGCTAAAATAACGATTACAGCTAATAATTCTATTAAAGTGAACCCTTTTTTGTTCATTTTCATTCTGTTTACCTCCTCTATTTTTTTTACATTCTTAATATACCACATATCCCTAATCATAGTCAATATATAATCGACACTTTTTTGCAAAATATGTAAAACTATACCATATTTAATAGTTTCAATAATATTATTGCCACATTTTATAAGTTTATACTTAATTTATTGTCTTTATTTTGTTTAAAACTATTTCCAATTCTTGTTTTTCTTTTTCTAAATTTCTTCTTTCACTTTCAACAACTTGAACAGGTGCTTTTGCAACATAATTATCGTTGGCTAATAATTTTTTTCTTCTTTCAATAGAGTTTATAAGTACATTTGCTTCCTTTTCTAGTTCCGATTTATCTAAAATTGCATTCTCACTATTGTCATAGTACAAACTGATTATACTACCATTAAAATTAATATCATATTTTGTATAGTTATCATTATTATTAAAAGTATTTTGGTTAATAATATTATTATCATCTAGTTTTAGCATCTTTATAAAAATCCCTTTATTTGCGCTAACTATATACTCATCATGAACAAGTAAATATTCTTTCCCAATATTATTATCCAATTTAGCTTTACGAACTTTTTTAATTAAATCAATTATGTTCTCTAGTTCTTGTTCTTCTTCAAATAAGTGTTTTTTATTATAATCAGGATATGAACTAATCATAATCGATTTATCTTTTATAGGAAGTTTTTGATAAATTTCTTCTGTTACATAAGGCATAAACGGATGCAACATTTTGATTATATTAGAAAGTACATGCAATAATACAGATTTTGTTGTATTATTCATATTTATTTTTGATAGTTCAATATACCAGTCACAAAAATCATCCCATATAAAACTATATAGTTCTGTGCCTACTACATTAAATTCGTATTTTTCCATGTGTTTTCTTATTACTTTTATTTTTTTATTAAGTTTGCTTAAAATCCACTTATCACTAATACTTAAATTGTCTAATAAATAATCTTCTTCTTTAAAATCCTCTAAATTCATTAGAACATATCTTGAAGCATTCCATAATTTATTTATGAAATTCCAAGTGGCTTTTACTTTTTCTTCATCATACCTTAAATCTTGTCCTGGTGCCGATGATGTTGTTAAGAAAAATCTTAATGCATCCGTACCGTATTCATCTATTACTTCCATTGGATCAACACCGTTACCAAGTGATTTACTCATTTTACGACCAATTTTATCCCGTACTAATCCGTGAATTAAAACTTCATTAAATGGTTTATCACCTGTAAACTCCAATGATTGAAATACCATCCTACACACCCAGAAGAAAATAATATCATATCCAGTTACTAATACATTATTAGGAAAATACCTTTTATCAAGATCTTCTGGCCATCCTAATGTAGAAAAAGGCCATAATGCGCTTGAAAACCATGTATCCAATACATCGTTATCTTGAATCCAACCATCTTCTTTTGGAGCTTCATAACCAACGTATACTTCATCTTCCTTATACCAAGCAGGAATTCTATGTCCCCACCATAATTGCCTAGATATGCACCAATCATGAACATTTTCCATCCAATGTAACAAAATTTTCTCGAAACGACCTGGTACAAAGTTAACTTTATCTTCAGTTTTTTGATTATCAACAACTTGGTTGGCTAAAACATCCATTTTAACAAACCATTGTTTTGATAAATATGGTTCCACCATTGCATCTGTTCTTTCACTGTGTCCCACTGAATGATTATGTTTCTTTATATCAATTAATAATTTTTTATCCTTTAAATCTTCGATCAATTGTTTACGACACTCAAAACGATTCATTCCTTCATAAACTCCAGCATTATTATTCATAGTAGCATCTGGATTCATTACAACGATACGTTCTAAATTATGACGGTTTCCAACTTCAAAATCATTTGGATCATGAGCAGGGGTTATTTTTACTACACCTGTTCCAAATTCCATATCAGCATATGAATCACCAATAATTGGAATCGATTTATTTATTATTGGCAAAATTAATCTTTTGCCTATTAATTCTTTATATCTTTCATCTTCTGGATTAACAGCAACAGCAGTATCTCCAAATAGTGTTTCAGGACGTGTTGTAGCAACTTCTAAATAACCACTATTATCTTCTAACATATATTTAATATGATAAAAAGCTCCTTCAACATCTTTATAGATAACTTCTTCATTAGAAAGAGCAGTCATTGCCTCAGGATCCCAGTTTATTATTCTTTCTCCTCGATATATATAACCTTTATTATATAAAGTTATAAATACATGCTTAACAGCTTCACTTAAACCATCATCTAATGTGAATCTTTCTTTAGAGTAATCTAAACTTAACCCTAATTTAGCCCACTGTTGTCTGATGTTTTTAGAATATTCATCTTTCCACTCCCATGCATGTTTAAGCCACTCTTCACGATCCATTTCTCGCGGTTTAATTCCCATTGATTTTAATTTAGCATCTACTTTTGCTTGAGTAGCTATTCCAGCATGATCCATCCCTGGTAACCATAGTGCATCATAACCATCCATCCTCTTATAACGGATAATAATATCTTGCAATGTAGTATCCCAAGCATGGCCTAAATGTAATTTTCCGGTTACATTTGGTGGGGGAATCACTATGCAAAAAGGTTTTTTACTTAAATCACCAGATGCAAAATGACCTTCTTTCATCCACTCACTATATTTATTGTTTTCAACTTCAATATGATTATACTTTTTCTCTAACATTTTATTTCCTCCAATCTAAAAATAAGATATCTATTAACTATTTCTTTAACTATAATTAATTTTTCTTTTGCTTGCTGATTTCTTTCAATTATTATATCAATTAAATTAGTTATTAGTTTTTTACTGTAAATATGGTTAATGCTATATCCATAATTAAAGTCATATATTAAAGCCACTTTTTGTAAATAATCATCAAGCTTGCTAGTAACATCAATATTTTTTACTGTTTCATTTTGTTCTAAACTATTCATAACTTTTAAACTAATTTCACCAGCATTTTCTTCTATTATTAATGTTTGGTTTACAAATATTTCAATAATATCTAATTTGTCAGCATCTCTAATTATCTTACAAAACATCTCTGTTCTTTCATCTAAATTATCCTCTATTGCGAATTTATTATGATTGGAAACTGCTTTTAAAACAATTTCTTTATCAGCATTATTCTCAATAAATTTATCAATGAAATTATTTTCTAATAAAACTTCTACTCCAAGGTTAGCGTGATCGACAGATACTAAATCATTATAAGTATTATAAATACGTATTTGTTCAAATCTACCTATGTCGTGTAACATGCCTATTAGTTTAGCTAATAAAATATCATCACTCGATAAATTTAATGATTTAGCAATTTCCTCACAAAAATTTGCAACCCTATATGTATGGTAATACTTTAGATATATCTTTCTGTTATTAAAATCATAATTCTTAACATACTGATCAAATATTTCTTCACATTTTTTTATGTTAATCATTATTACACCTCCTATATATAAAAAAACTACATCCTAATAAGGACGTAGTTCACGTGGTACCACCTTAATTTATTATAATAAGTTATTATAATCTTGATTATTTAACGCATATATACGTAATATCCTATTTACTTAGATATTAAACTCCCAAGCTACCTTCAATTAATATAACTATTAGTTTCCACCAACCACTAATTCTCTATAAGTATCATTAATTTACTCCTCTTGATCACGGTTTTTTTAATATTATATATCATATTCCAAAAAATAACAACCATTTTCTTAGAATTACTAACCTAATATAACTACACGGAACGTCCCGTTATCTCCCATAGCACCCGTTCTATGATTGAAACCAAATATTCCAGATGCCGTCCCGCCATTATAATATCCTCCACGTGGAAACCATGGATAAGATGTATTAACAAACAACATTGAATCACCATTCCAGCCACGAACTTCACCAGTTGCATCACCTAATTGTCTTCTATTGTAAGCATTATGATCATTATATGATGTACCATAGATATACTTGTTTATGTATTTTTCCATATCTACATTATCAATATTACTTTGATCAAATCCAGAATTAGCTATCATTATTGTTGTATCGTCTGAATTATACATTCCTCCAACAGTATATTCCCAAGATCCACCATTCATGTCATAGATGCCATATATATTACCAGTCGTGCTAGCTTTAACCCCATTAATAGTATAATAAGCATATCCAGCTGGACAAGTTATGCTTCGCACCATATCAGCATTTAAACTATCTCCTGCACAGCCTGTTACACCAGGTCCATTACCAGTATTAATATCACTATTTACATTGTTGATATAAATCTCTTTTTCTAAACCTTCAACACCCGTATAAATAGGATTACCATACTTACCATAGTCGCTTTGGGATAAATACGCAACTGCACCCCATTCCATATTTTTCATCATATGTGCATCGTTTTCTACACTTAAACCATAAAGTTCTGTATTGTTGAATAATCTTGATGTTAAAAATTGGTTATTTATATTTTGGTTGGTCAAAGATAATGAATTAGGTTTTATAGTTGGAAATGTATCTGTACCTGTTGTTTCAAATTTACCAACCCATAGTCCATTTAACTCGTTATCACCAAAAGTAAATGCGGGATGAGTTAAATACGAACCATTTGTAGAGCCTAACGACTTAGTAACATTACGATTTTCGAAAATAACATTTATTTTTTGTACGGAAACAGACTCGGAACTGACATTAAATAATTGATATTTATATCGTGGAATCCATACCAAATAGGCTGTTATATCATTTTCATTTACTTCGATTCCTACTGATGCATTTGAATAAATAGAGCGTGTCAGTTCACTTACTAAAGCCACATTTGCCCATTGTTGTTTATTATAATCATACCACTGATTATTACCTTCACGATTGTGAACGTCCGCCTTTATCCATTTTACACCATCCCATTTAATAGGAATCATTCCATTTGCAATTTCAGGTGTTGATGCACCGCTTGTATCAACATTACATATTTGTATATTGCAATTGGGATTATCAACATCATCTAACTCATTTATAATTTCATTTTTCTCTTTATCCAAAACTATCTTTCGACTAGCCATTACACTTAAAATACCTAGAAGAAGAGCCAAAAACAAAATTAAAGACGCTAGAAGAATACCTGATATTGCAAATCCTTTTTCCCTATTTTTCATTAACTCCACCATCCTATTTACTACTATCAAATTTTACATAAATTAATTAATAACTCTAACCTTTATATTGGTTGGAATAAAGTTTTGAATTGCACTATTTAATTGCAAGCCAAAATTAGCACTCTTATTGTTTGTTAAAACACCATTCCAAGTTTCATTTTTTACAGTTAAGATATTGCCATTAGTTTGAAAAACACCATTCCAGCCACTAACATATGTCGTATGCTCTGGTAATGTTATTTCAACTTCCCATGCATTAACTTTTTTACCCATTTTATTAGTAACTACAACATCATATTGATTAGTAAAATTACCCCAACTACCTGTAACATTGAACTTTACATTAAACTGTTCTAAAGTAACTTCTGGCATATCAACAATGGATACCATCTTAACTTTTGAAATTTTGAGATTTTGAGATGGGGATGTAATTTGCAGTCCCACATCTAATGATTTATTTGTTTTTAAAACAGTAGATACATTTTTCACTAATATTGTAGTAGAATCTATTGTTTCCACTTCATAATTCCAAACAGTGGGATTAGAAACAGGATTATCATACTTTATTTCCAAATTGAAGTTATTCAAATCGACAGTCCCAATATTTGATACCCTTAATGAATATTGGTATCGGTAATTTTGTCCCTCTACCCAACTATTAGTAGACACTAATTCAAATGTTAAGGCGGGATCGCTTTCATGATCAATAATAATTGTATCGCTAGGTATGTCATCGTTAATTTCTTCTGGAATAATATTTTTAGCATGTTTATTTGATATTACCACTCTAAAACCATTGTTGTTATTCTGGTAACCATTTGATGCCTCAAAATTAAATATTCCTGCGGTTGTCGTATTTAAACTATTTCCACCTCTAACAAACCAAGAATTACTACTACTTACAAAGTTACGAGCGTCACCATACCACCCTCTTGTTTCTCCTGTTGCATCCCCAAGTTTTCTACGGTTATACGAATTTTGATCACTCGCTGTTGTTCCATAAGAATATTTATTAATTAATTTTCGCATTTCTGGACTATCTATATTAGCTTGTTCAAAGCCTGTATTTCCTATCATAATTGTAGCATTATCACTATTGTACATAGCACCTATGACATTTTCGGATGCTCCTCCTGCCATATCATATATTCCATATATATTCCCTGTAGTTGAAGCTTGTACACCATTTTCACTAGAATAAGCATTTGTACACATAGCTACATTTGATGCATCTTTTGAAGAACCAGCACATCCTGTTGTAAAAGTAGCACTAGGATTATTCCAAATCTCTTCATTCTTTCCATATATACTATGAGATAAGTAGGCAACCATTCCCCACTCGGTATTCTTCATCATTCTTGCTGTATATTCTTCATCTATACCATAGGTTGTAGAATTGAATTTATCGGCAATATCGCTTTGCGTCTTAATATTATTGTTTCTTAAAGAAGTTGAGTTAGGTTTTATAGTTGGTAACTGTTCACTGCCAGTAGTTTCAAATTTACCAATCCATAATCCGTTTAGCTCTCTTTCTCCATAAGTAAATGCGGGATGAGTAAGATATTGACTATCATTTTTACCACTTGATTTACTTGTATATCTATCTTCAAAAATAATTTCTATTGATTGTGGTACTGATGATAATGCTGAGGCATTGAATAATTTATATCTATACCTTGGAACCCATACAAAGTATGATGAAACATCATCATCAAGAATTTCAACACCTATTGATGCATTAAGATAAAATGCTCTTGTTTCTTCACTTACTAAAGCAACATTAGCCCATTTTTTATTTTCATAATCATACCATTGATTATCGCCTTCTCGATTGTGTTTATCCGCTTTAATCCACCTTGCACCATCCCAAGTTATTGGAATCATTCCTTCTGTCATTTCTGGAATAGCAGCTCCACTAATATCGGCATTACATATTTGAACCCCGCAATTAGGATTATCAACACCACTTAATTTATTTACTATTTCAGTTTTTTGTTTATCCAAAATTATTTTCCTACTAGCCATAATACTTAAAACACCTAAAAGAAGGGCTAAAAATAAAATCAAAGATGCATAAAGCATTCCAGATATAGCAAAACCATTATTATTTAATTTCATATTAACCCTCCTTTCATTATTTAAATCTAATATGAAATGATTTCTAAATCAATCTTTTCATTTAATAGATTTAAATTTTCATCACGAACAACAATTTTGTTTTTATTACCATCTGATATATATCGTGTTTTTTCTAATAATTTAAAATTCATTTCAATATCAAATTCTTCTCCATTATTGTCATAAGCTCTTATTCTTTTCAAAAATGTTTTATCAAAATTCTTGCTGAAAGGAGAAAATTCACTTTCCCAACCAACTCTTAAAGTAGCTTCTGTTTGGTAATTAGTAGCATTAAATTTACCATTTAAGATATAAGAAAAATTATCATGTTTTTTATCATATGGAGATCCAAATGGTAAAGCTACTATATTTACATATTTGCCTGGTATTATATTTTCAAGTTTTTCATACATCTTACCAATTTCTAATTGACTTTGATCACTATCAATATTAACGAAATTAGCATGGTTATAGCTATGATTTCCTATATCATAACCATTATCAATTAGCCATTTCAAAATTTTATCATTATATTTAGGTTGTTCGAATAGCCCACCATTTAGAAAAAAAGTAGCAGTAATATTAAAATCAGGATATTTAGTTTTAAAACTTTCCATTATCCCAACCGCACAGTTAGGGTCAATTATAATGTTTCCGTTATCATCTAATCCAGTAACATTAATATTATTTTTCAAACCATCATCAAATGTTAGAACAATTGGACTTTTTCCTATTTGAACGTCTATTATTCCATTAATATAATCATTAAGTCTGATCATCCGGTATCCATTTTCATAATAAAATTCTAGGTCATTTATAAACGCTTCACTAGTTCTTTGGTATCCAGATGAATCAATATTTCCACCAGTATATCCCGTTTCAGAGTTTTTTAAATTATGAATACCATGGTACATCATTATTGGTACTCGACCTAATTCATTTACATTATATTTCATATACTCATCTTTACTTATCTTTCCTAACGATACAATTACTAATAATCGATCATTTTCTTTGATAACTGTCCCTATTTCTATGTTCTGTGAGATTATACGATCATATTCGACATTATCATTATATTCTTTTTCTATTACTAAGTCCAATTTATTCTTTTTAGCAAATTCCAAAGCCTCTTCAATTTTCTTATCGGTTAAATCGATCATATTTACTTCTTTGCTTTTATTTAGGAAATTAAAGAAAATAAAACTGCTAAGTAATAAAATAAACACTACTACTAGACTATATATAATTATGTTTTTTTGGTTCATTTCATCACCCTTCTAACTACATTTTTTTCATAAAGAAAACAATATATCTATCCTAATTATATCTATTACTAATTTACCATTTTTTTAGTATTAATTCAACCTTTTTAATAGTATAACGTAAAAAAGACTTTATTATTAATAAAGTCCAAATTATATAATTATTCTACCTATTCACCATTTTAATAATTGAATACACTATTGTAGGTGATGTTTATGCCAAATGGGTGCAATAATTGGTGGTATGGTCGTGGTAAATGGTTTGTTTGTCTATTAATTTTTTCAATACTACTTTTTTATCAAATTATTTTTACCTTCTTTATAATTACTAGATTTAATCTTTTCTTGATTTTTATTTTTATGATATTAATTTTATTTAGTATTTTCAGAATAATATGGTGACACTAGCATCTCTGTTTTGTAAATAGTATCAATGTGTTCACTAATAATTGAGCACATTTCATATTCACTCTTATCAAATTCTAGTTTATCTGGTAGTGCTGCCAAGATAAAAAATAATTTTCTTTCTTCTTCTAACAAAGGGTAATTTTTTTCATAATGTCTTAACACTTCATGAAAATCAAAATCTATAGCATGTTTTCTATATAACTTATATAAATCAAAAACAGGAATATCTATTTTGGACTTATTCCAACTTACCAAATAAGAATTCTTATTTCTTACAAAGTGACTAAGATCCAAATTATTATGCAAAACAACTAAACGTTGTTTTCTTTTGTCTTTTACTATTTTATACCAATTTTCTAATTCAAACTTACAATAAGTTAAAGATGCATATATTTTTGATATATTTCTTATTAATAGATACTCAGATGGACTCATATATACTTTTGTCTCTATTATGGTAGCCATATCATTATAATAACCATATAAATATTCTATGTTATTAGCAACATCTTCATATATTTTCTTATAGTCAGATTCATCTACTTCTTTGTAATGAGTCGTTTTATTGTGCAGAAGACTAACTAAATCTACCATATCACTAAGTTTTTGTTCTCTTGGCATATCTATTTCGTCGATAAACTTTGTTATCTCATAATCTTCATCTATGCTACTTATAATTTTCGGATAATAATTAAAATTTCGAGATTCTAGGTATTTATATATTTTATTATCTTCATTCCTATTTTTCTCTTTAATTACAAAACGCCCATTATCTGTATCAATAAAAGTAGTTTTGCCAACTTTTCTATATTGATGCGGCTTTAGGGCATATTTTTTTAATATATGATTAATTTTTCTCATTCACTAAAGAAGGAATGATTAATTTATCACCGATTTTTATTTCTTTTAAATCGTTGTATTTTTCTAAATCTTCTTTGCTTACTCCATATTTCTGTAGAATAATTTCTAAACTGTCATTTTCTCTTACTATATATATTTTATATGTTGTATAGGTTTCTCTACTGTTATCAAAACTATCAAATAACGATCTTGTCTCGGCATCTTCTTTAATAATATTGACTGATTCTTTAGCATTTTTCTCTTCTTTTATCTCTTCTACTTCCAGAGATTCTCGATTCATACTTGGAAGTTCTTCATTCACTTTTATTTCCTCTTTTCTCTCAATTAAATCTTCTAATTCCACTCCAATATCATTACTTTTGTCATCGAATTGTTCATTTTCAAAATCCTCATCAATGGTCAAATTATCAATAACAATTTTTTGTTCCTCAATAATTTCCTTTTCTTCTAATTTATCTATCAATACATCAATGCTAACGGCTAAAACATTATTGTTTATGATTTCATAGTAAAAATCATCAATATCTAGCAGTATATTATCAAGAATGTATTTGTTATCCATGCTTATATCAAATGGTAAATTAAAAGAGAATGCATCAGTATTAGTACTATTATCAGCCATCTTATATTCCCCACTGATAATAAATTCACCGGCAATCAAGTTGTCGCTTTCTAAATGTAATGTGTGTTCTAAAGAAATACTTGTTATTTCTGATAGATTTGTTTTAAAAATAATATCTTTTTTAAAAGGAATTATTTTCTTCATAATATCTCCCCTTTCATATTTCAATTAATTATATGAGTATAAAATCCAATTATGAAAGAAAAGAAAAAAAAGTACCAACGGTACTTTAATTTACATTTTGAGTTACTAATTCTTTTATAACTTCTTTATAATTTTTTACAGGTATATACTGAATTGTTTCTCTTATTTCAACTGGAACATCGTCTAAGTCATTAATATTATCATATGGGATAATAATTTTTTTAATGCCATTACGATGAGCCCCTATGCTTTTTTCTTTTAAACCGCCGATAGGTAGTATATTACCTCTTAATGTTATTTCTCCTGTCATAGCTATATATGATGGTATCTTTTTCCCAGTAAATGCACTTATCAAAGCCGTTGTTAACGTGATTCCAGCACTAGGTCCATCTTTAGGAATAGCTCCTTCAGGAACATGTATATGAATATCATTTTTCACTAATTTATCATAATCAATATTAAATAACTTATGATTTGATTTTATGTAACTAAGCGCTATATGAGCACTTTCTTTCATAACATCCCCTAGGGATCCTGTTAATACAAGATTTCCGCTACCTTTAAAGTAATTAACTTCGATCGGAAGAGTATCACCACCAAAGTAAGTGTATGCAAGTCCATTAACCACTCCAACTTTAGAAGTCATCATTGCATTAAAATGAAACTTAGGTTTACCTAAAAAAGTTTTTATGTTTTTATAACTAACCTCATATCTCGGTTCATCTTTTTTATCAACAATAATTTCAGCAACTATTTTTCTTACAATAGTTGATATTTGTCTTTCTAATTCTCGAACACCAGATTCTTTTGTGTAATGTCTAATAATACCTAAAATAGTATTATCATTTATACTTATTTTTGAAATATCAAATCCGTGTTCTTTACAAACTTTTGGTATTAAATGTCTTTTGGTAATGTCAAGTTTTTCATATTCTGTATAACCCGATAACTGAACTATTTCTAAACGATCTTTCAATGCCTCTGGAATATCCTCAATATAATTAGCAGTTGCTATAAACATTACATTTGATAAATCATACTCCTCCTCTATATAATTATCACTATAGTATTTATTTTGTTCAGGGTCTAGTATTTCTAATAAACAACTAGCGGGATCCCCTTTGAAATCCTTAGTCATTTTATCAATTTCATCTATTAAGAAAACTGGATTTGAACTTTTTGCTTTCTTTAAAGATTGAATAATTCTTCCGGGGCTAGAACCAAGATAAGTACGACGATGTCCAACTATTTCTGCCTCATCATTGACTCCACCAACTGACATTTTGACAAAATTTCGATTAACCGCACCGGCAATACTAAAAGCCAAACTTGTTTTACCAACCCCTGGAGGACCCACTAAACATATAATAGGACTTCTTAGGTTATTGCTCATTTGCTTAACTGCCAAAAACTCAACAATTCTTTGTTTCACTTTATCTAATCCATGGTGTGAACTATCTAATTTTTCTCTAACATTTTTTAAATCATTGTTGTCTTCAGTCAATTTATTCCATGGCAAATCAAGCAGCCAATCAATGTAATTTCTTATAACATTAATTTCTGGAGAAGCTTGAGATAAACTTTCATATCTTTTCAATTCTAAAGTTATTCTTTCTTTAATCTTATCTGGAGCATCCAATTGATTAACTCTTTCTCGTATTTTGCTGACTTCATCATCTTTAACAGCAACATCTCCCAATTCTTCTTTTATAACTTTCATCTTTTCTCTCAAAAGATATTCTTTTTGATTAGTATCAATTTCCTTTTTTACTTTTAATTCTAAATTCTTTTCAATATTATACATTTCTTTTTCTTTATATATATCTTCTAGAATCATCCTTGTTCTTACTAAACTATCACAATTATTTAAATATTCTTGCATACGCAATGCATCTATTGGCAAATGAGGAGCAATAATATCAGTCATTTTAGATAAATCACTCATATTATTAATCAAAGACAATACGCTATTACTTATATATGGTATGCTTTTAATATAATCTTCCATATCCCTATATAACTTACGTACTAGAACTGATTCCTCTTTTGGATCAATCACTTTTTTCTCTTGAGTCATAACTATTGCCTCTAGTACATCTGTGCTTTTATTTAAATTCAAATATTCATATATATTAGCTCGTGATTTACCACTTATAACAACTCTGGTTTTACCATTAGGTAATTCCATTTTATGGATTATTTTCGATATAACCCCTATTCTAGGTAAATCTTTTATCTCTGGAACCTCTTCTAAAGGATCTGTTTGGCTAACTACTAAAATATTATTGTCGTGAAATAGTTCAGCAACATCTATAATATTCTTACTTATATCATTATCAAATTCTAATCTTATATCATTATTAGGTAATAAGACAATTCCTCTAAGCAGTATAACTGGTAAGTTTGTTTTTATCAATAACAACACCTCCTAATGAAATTGGTTATTATTATAATACAAAAGATGATAAAAGTCTATTATTTTTAACATCTTTTTTTATTTATTAAAAAGCAATCCTATATCATGATAAATATATTATATACAAATATTGCCATGTATTAGATATAATCATTAATTACATATACAAATTAAACATACATTGAATATGAATTAAAATTTTGTTATACTTCTTATAGGTGATAATATGACTGATTTTTGTATGCTAGTTAATAAAAAATACCCATTGCCTTCTAATTACGTACCAACTAATTTAGTGGATTCTAGCAGTCCTAATCTCGACTTTATTCTTGATCCAAATGAGAAAATACTAATAGTTGAAGATGTTCTTATTGCTTTTAATCAGTTAAAAGAAGCCGGATTAAAAGATGGACACCATATAGAAATAGAAAGTGGTTATCGTTCTTACCATTACCAAGAGAAACTAAGAAAACATTATATAGCTACCAAGGGAGAAGAATGGACAAGAAAATATGTTGCTCTTCCTGGAACAAGTGAACATCAAACTGGTTTAGCCATCGATTTTCTCTTGGTCCGTAATAGTAAATTAATAGAAGAAATGAATGACGACGATAAGGAAGTCCATTGGGTTCATCAAAATGCACACTTATATGGATTTATAATTAGATATCCCAAAAATAAAGAACGAATAACTGGTTATAGCTATGAACCATGGCATCTACGTTATGTCACAAAAAAAACGGCTATTTTCTTAAAAGAAAACAATATAACTTTAGAGGAATATTTCCAAAATAAAAAGGATAATTAAATAATTATCTTTTTTTAACCATTATTATTATTTGCGTGTTTCAAACTTAGTTTCAGTTTTCTAACTGGTCTTTTTTCTAAAACTTCGGCTTCTTGTTGTAATCTAAGTATCTCTTTTCTCCATAACTCTCTAAACTCAGTCAATTTTTCTTTATCTACAACACCGTTTTCGTTTCGTATATCAATTTCAATTTTATTTCCATAGACAATGCGAACCCTCCTAAAAGGACGAGGTTGTTCGATAAAAACAGGTACAATTGGCAGTTTTGAAAGATTAGCAATATAAAAAGCACCGGGTTTTATTCTATTAATAGTATTTTTATTTATATCTGATATTGTTCCTTGTGGAAAAAGCATATAAACTTTCTTATCTTTCTTACCTTCTTTTAAATATTTGATAGCTTGACGGACTTCATTTCCTTGTTTACTATCCCTATCAACACTAACAACATTGATTTTAGTTAGAAAATTTCCTACAATCTTATTTTTAAAACACTCTTTCTTAGCCATTATACTAATGTTGTCCATTGATGACCAAAATATTGGACCATCATAATCACTTGTATGGTTGGGACATAAAATAAACGATTTATTTTCAAGACTTTCTTTATTGTACTCTTTTACCCTAAAAAATAGTCGATGAAAAATAATATAACCAATATTTTTAAGATACAATTTCATAAATAATGACATCTCCTTATCAAATCCTACACTATAATTATATCATATTTTTAAAAAAAGTATTAAATCAAAAAAAAATCTAATTTCGACTTTTTTTTAGAACTTTATTCTCTATACTACAGTATTTGGCATATTCTTCAAATGCAGAAGTATGACTATCAATCCTATTATTTCTTTCATAATCACTCATTTCAGCGAGTGTTTTAGCATGATTTTCTGGTACAAATATATGCCACAGTTTTGACCACTTAGAAGAGTTATCTTCTATCCCTCTTATTTCTAGTGATAAACTCCCCCTAGATTCTCCATAAAAATAGGCGATTTCATTACCATCGTAATATGCCAAACATTCCTTAAAATAACACTCCCTATTATTAACTCCTTCCATCAATTTCAAAACTCCTTTTAACGACAACTTCGACATATTATAATTTACAAAAGTAGATGGCCAACCACCCAAACTCTCGATAAAAAATCCTGCATCTAAAGCAATACATGGTTTGCCAACCAATTTATAAGCCTGCATAACTTTTGATCCGGCTATCTCTTCTAAACTTTCACTTCTTGGTTCTTCAAGGTCATAGTCAAAGGATATTACGCTAATACCGTGTTTTTCTAAATACTTATGTGCTGAGGCAACCTTACCTTTATTAGATGTCACAAACACTATTTCTTTCATCTACATTCCTCCTTTATAACGATATAATTTTTTAACCTGTGGAGCATATTCAACATTAGATAGATCTTTATTTTTTATTTCAGCAATAATTTTTGATAAAAACATCACCTTAATTGATAAATCAAATTCACCAACTAGTGGTTTTTCTTTGTTACTTTCTAAAATAATTATTTGTTCATATAAAGAATTCAACTCATTTAGCAACGTGACATCAAGTTCCTTCTTAGGACCATTTATTAGATATATAAGTATCTTATTATTATTGTTATATGCTAGCGTACTTCTTCCATGGCAATAACTATATTTTTCATGAACAATAGTATTTAAAAGACCTGATTCTACCATGTTTGATTCTAGTATTTTACTTGCAGTATAAGTATTATCACCTGTCATTATTTCAATTGTTATATTATTTTTTTTTATTAAATCAGCATCAATTTCTATTTTATTGTTATAATTATCAAGATACGTATCACATAATAATTCAAAAAAATCCTTATCACTTAATTCTAAATAATATCTAAGTAATATTGAAATAGGTATTAATGTAGATGCAATCGATATAAAACTATGCTCTTTTTTTATATTACCACCATAATTGATAATAAAATCCTTATTTTTATTTATTAAAGTATACTTTAACTTATTGTCATCACTAGTAAATGCATATCTATTTAGTTTATAATATCCTGCCATATCAAGTGCTTTATTAATTCCTTCATTATTACCACCGTATGTGAATGCACATATATTTTTATACAACTCAAAATTTTCATATAATGTATCTCTAGGTTCCTTATTTAAAGAAATTATATTATTTTTCAAACTAATTATTTTACTTGCATATTGACTAACTGCGTGTGAACCTCCAGTACCAATACATATACAGCTATGCTTTATCTTGTGCAATATAGAAATTAATTCTTTTGTGGTTATAGTGTTATTGCTATCAATAATACGTGCCAATAATAAATCAAAATTTTTTTGCATTTTATACACCTCACCTGTTTATACTATCTTCTATAAGTCTTAACTTTTTCCATAAACTCTTTGGTATTTTGATTACACACATCACCACTATCAATGTGACCAACTTTCAAATAACTTCCTACAATACCAGCATCAGCAATCGCCAACTGATTAACACAGTTTCGAGCTGTTAAACCTGCGCCAACAATTAATGGAAAGTTCCCAATTATATTTCTAAAGGCAATTATTTTTTCTAAATCTGTTTCTTTTCCTGTGCCAGAACCAGTCACAACAATTCCATCACATCTACTCATACCAATTTTTAAATCCTCGTTTAAAGGTCTATCTGATAAATATGGCTGATACTTAAATCGAACTCCACCAATTAATTTAACAGGACTTTGTTTTCTTAATAAGTTTAAATCATGTTCGAAAATTTTATCGTCTTCATACACCAAATGGCCTGCTACTGAATCGATTTGTATAAACTTCGCTTTATATTTATCAACTAATTCAAAAGCTTTACGATAATTTCCTAAAATATTAATACCATATATTATATCTTTATGATAATTAGATAAATAACTAAGAACACAATCAACACTTTTTATATCGCCAAAATAATTTTCAATAATTACAGCATCAATCCCATTTCTCATATATATATCTATTTCACGAAGAGCCCTTAATAAAATATCTGCCTCATCGTATCCTTTTAAATGAAGCATTCCAATTATGGGTTTATTAGACTTAAATAAACTTAGAAATTCATTTTGTTTTTCCATATATTTTTTTCTCCTTTTCTAAATAAAAAACCTCTTTAAGTAATATTATCACTTAAAGAGGAAATATATCGTCTATATAATTTTTAATCATATTTTTCTTCCAATAATTTCAAATCCATTATTCTACCAAGTCGAAAATGTCTAATTTCGCCTCTCAACTCACAAAAGGCGCCTACATACCACGAGTCGTTATAGACAAACATATTACAAGGGTGAATAATTCTATCCCTTGTTTCACCATCTAGCAATAAAAAGTTTATCCATATTTTTCTTTTCTCTTTTATTGCTCTATTTAAGATATTATATTTATCTGTTTCATCACTTGATATAAGTAATTCTCTAGCACTTTTTATTTTACTACCTTTATATATTCCTTTTACTTTATCAAGTAAATCTAAGTACTCTGTTTTTAATCGAAAGTCATGACCAGAATTTATTAATGCATATATATTTTCTAACAATTCTATATCATATTTACTAAAACCCCTTTTTGGTAATCGAATACTTTCATTGAGAATATATCCACCATAAGGGCCTCTTATAGTATCAATATATATTCCGGACATTTCTAGTTCTTCTTTGTATAACCGAACCATACGTTCAGTTACCTCTAATCGTTCACTTAATTCTTTAACACTATATTTTCTTCCGTTACTAAGTAGTTCTAACATAGAAAAAACATTAGAAATTTTCCCCATAATAATCACCAATCCATTTTTATTATACCATATTTATTAAATCAGTTATATTTTCCTCATCTACTAAATTAATTCTTAAATTGTTGATTCCCATTTCATAGTACTTATTAGCGTTGTGTAGTCTACGAGGTTTATAGTTGTATATGTACATTAAATTCTGATAGATTTTAACAGGGTATAAATTGTTGAAGCGATCCTTTAAAAAATTTTGTTTACCATCCACTTCATAAAAGTCCAATAAATTGAATTTATTTATCATAACTTCTTCCCTGCCATAAATTATAAGCTCTAAATTAGGGGCAACACCATATCTCTTTTTATAATTATCAATAATATTTTTCATTTGATTATCATCTAACTCATAGGACAATGTGACTTGATTAACACCTAATCCATGAAGAAAAGCAACACTATATGAATTTGTTACATTTAAAGAAAAATCTGTATCGATATTCGAATAATAATTTAAACTTCCCATTTCACCTACTAATAATTTTTTATTATAATCTTGATGCTTTGTAATTACTCTAGGTAATTTTAATATTACTCTTGTATCATTATTTATATTGTTAAACACAGTTTCATCAAACACATATATATTATTTATTTCGAATTTTTTAACTTCATCATATTGATGATTATTATTAATCAACACATTCAAGTTTCTTGAAACTGAGTAATCAAAAACATTTTTCAAATAATCTTTCTTAAGATAATTCGATTTATATAACCTTTTTTCATTTAATAAATTAACAGCTTCTCTTCTTATTTCATTCAAATCTTTTATATTGACAAAAATATTGTCTGACATATCAACATTAATATTATTAAACTCATAAATAGTGTTACCTAATTTTTTTATTTGTTTTAAAATATCTGAACTTCTAAGAGGTTTATTTATAGCTTCTACAACTACTACATCACTTTTCACTTCAACTGTGTTTATTCCATCGGTTAACTTAAGATAAATAGGTTGTCCTGTTTTTAATACTAAGTAAGCATCTATCACAACTTTTCTTCTTTTTAAATTAATTTGATCTTTAATTGATTTGATTTGTTCAATATCAGTTGTCTTCAATACCGTACTATCAATTTCAATATCATCTTTCATATAAATCTCAATAATGTCACCTGCATTAGCTCCACCAATAGTTTTACTATTTAGTAAAATTTTTGTTAGTAGACAACCTACATCTGAGTCTTTACCAATTATTCTAATTCCATCTCCTAATTTGACACTATTTGACAATTTTATTTTCACTTTATTCTTCTTTGACATAATAACTTTTCCAATTTCAATTCCTACATGGTTCGGTCTATACTGATTAACAATATTTTTATTGATTTCATTGAATAAAAACCCTTTTGTAAACCCTCTATTGAATATTTTTTTCATTTCATTTATGTCATCATCACTAACGTTGACAGACTTGTTTTTTATATAATTATCGATCGCTTTACGGTATAAACTGACAACTAAATATACATATTCTGGTCTCTTCATTCTACCTTCTATTTTGATGCTATCTACTCCAGTTTCAATTAAATCACCAATATATTCAAGTGCATTTAAATCTTTGGCACTTAGTAAATATTTGTCATAGTTGATTTTTTTGCCGTCACTTATCAAATCATATTTTTGTCTACAACTTTGTGCGCAAGTACCCCTGTTTCCGCTTCGTCCACCAATCAGGCTGCTCATTAAGCACTGACCTGAATAACTAATACACAAGGCACCATGAACAAAAATTTCCAACTCCATATCAATTGATTTTTTTATTTCTTTAATTAAATCAATACTTGTTTCTCTAGCTAATACAGTTCTTCTTATTCCTACTTTTTTAGCTAGTTTAACCCCTTCCAAATTATGAATATGCATCTGCGTTGATGCATGAATTTCTAAATTTGGATACATTTGTGTTATTAAATCCATCATACCTATATCTTGTAAGATTACTGCATCCACATCATTACGATGAAGAAAATCGATATAGTCAACAAACATAGTTACTTCGTCTTCATATATAATTGTATTAACAGTGACATAAACCTTAACTCCATATAAATGCGCATATTTAATAGCAGCAACTAATTGTTCATTAGAAAAATTACCGGCATAATTTCTTGCACCAAACATATACCCACCTAAATATACAGCATCACATCCAGCTTCAATTGCTGCAACTAGACTTTCCATGTTTCCGGCTGGGGCCAATAATTCAATTTTTTTCATTTTATCACCTATTCATGATACTAATTATAACTAAAAAACATTATCTTTTCAATATAAAAAGGAGATTTATCTCTCCTCATTACATTATTTATTATTCATCTCTTTTTATTTCATTTTCGATTGACACATTTATATTAGCTGATATATTGTCTGATAATGATATAGGTTTATAGTTAATAATGTTTTGATTTTTTAATGCATCATATAAAGTTGGTGCGCCTATGAAACTAAAAACACTCACCCATATACCATCTATCCAATTCAAATTATAAAAACTCATTGCAAATGGAACGCCAAGAGCAAATGATAATAACAGATTTAAAAGCCATACTTGCCATATTTTATTTATAAAAGTCAGTGTTTTAAATTTTTGGATTAATGCCATCAGCACAACGCTAACGGACATACTTATTATTAATAAATCAATTAAATAATCTGGAAAAAACAATTCCACCTAGTCACCTCCTTTTATTGACATTTTGATATAGGTATTTCCTCTATATTATCTACAATCTTTTCTATAACACCATTGCCACCTAAATTTTTATACTGCGTATATAATTCATCAATCATTTCTTTTGTATGTAGACTCATACTTCCAGCATCCTCATATTGATTGTAGATTTCAATTATTTTTGCTTTAAGCAAAGCTTGAACGCCGTTTCTTGTGGATATCATAAGTTTATAGTGCTGATTTACTTTTTTAAACAAGTACATAACAAAAGAAATAAGTGTGCCAAATAAAAATTCAACCCAATAATTAACTATAAAGTCCAATTTATATTCCTCCAATACTATCTATAATGTTATATTCTTATTTTATAAAATAGTGTATTGATAATAACTATAACATAAGATTTATTTATAGACTATAATGAGTATCGTAGCTTTACTATAAAAAACGAATTTTTTATATATGTGTCAATATAATTAATTAAGGAAGGCTTATGAAAAATGAAAAAATAATATTAACTGACATTCAAATATTTGCTATAATATGTAGCATAGTATCTCTCGTTATTTCACTTCTACTCTCCTATAACGAGAAATTAAAGCTATTAAATTTGAAACCTATATTAAATGATGAAGAAGAATATAACGTTCTTCTATTTGATCGTATTTTTATCCTTGCAATTGCACTAGTATTTCTATATATTAATTATAGAGGATATGAATTGTCAAAGGATAAAAAAGAAAAAGATTTTGGTATACTAGAAATATTTGCTTCTACTTTAGTAATTGTAGCATCCTTAATTATTTTATATGTTGTTATCAATTCAAAGGATGATGGTGCAGGATTCATTTCTCTAGAGAATCCAACTATATAAAAAAACTTTCTTTGATAAGAAAGTTTTTTAATCTATTTTTTGGTTATTACTATACGTATGACATACTTTATCCAATTGTTTTACTATTTCATCTATTTCTTCATTATTTTTCAATCTAACTCCACTCGCATATATATGACCACCGCCACCAAAGTTAGCAGCAACTTCATTTATAATTGGCCCTCTAGATCTAAGAGAACCACGAATTGTGTCATTAACTTTATCCCATGAGAACACAGCCCACGCTATTACTTCATCAATATAATTAAAATTATTAACCATATTGCCAGCAGTAGCTGCATCAACATTATACTCACTCAAAATATCTTCTGTTAAAATAATATAAGCTAGACCATTTTCAGTAACAGTAAAATTATTAGCTATATAACCTTGAAACTTTATCTCTTTTAGTGGTCTTAAATATAAGTTTTCATAAAGGCTAGTAAAATCAATATTAGTTATCTTAATTAATTTCGAAACCAAATCAAAAGTTTTAGGAGTGGTGTAATAAAATAAAAATCTATTTGTATCCGCAATTATACCTATATATAATTTTTCGGCTGCTTCTTTTGTCATTTTTAATCTTGTATTAAAAACAAGTTCCACAATCATTTGAGATGCACTGCTAGCAGAGGCATCGATCCACTCATCATTACAAAAAGTTTCTACATGTGGATGATGATCTATTTTAATTGTATGAGCAAAACGATTTAGTTCTACTCCGTCAACTCTCCCTTTATCAGGAACATCAACTATAATTAATAATGCTTTTTCGTACATGTCATCATTAAACTTATCTAAAACACCTAAATATCTAAATTTGGAAGCAGGACTACCAACTGCATATACTCGCTTTTTAGGAAAGGTATTCGATATAATATCTCTCAATGCAATTTGACTTGCAAGCGCATCTGGATCTGGTCCAACATGACGAGCAATTACAATTGTATCGTATTTCTTTATTTGTTTGTATATATTTCTTATTATTTTATTACCCATTTTATCACACTTCCTACTTGGTAAAACCAAATGTATCTCTTGCAATCATTAACTCTTCGTTTGTCGGTATTATAAAAACTTTAATCTTAGAATCTTCTGTTGAAATAAGAGTTTCTTTACCTCTAACATTATTTTTTTCTAAATCTATTTTTACACCAAGTGAAGATAATCTTTCAATTATCTCTTTTCTAGTATCAGCAGCATTTTCACCAATTCCACCAGTGAAACAAATTGCGTCTGAACCTTTTAAAAGCATATCATAAATTGCAATATAACTTGCGATTTTTCTTGTATATATATCTTGTGCAAGAATTGCTCTTTCATTCCCATTTGCTATCGCATCTTCAATATCTCTAGAATCTGACGACACTCCAGAAACTCCTTTAAATCCTGACTCCTTATTAAGCATATTTGTTACTTCTTTAACTGATTTATTTTCTTTTTCGCAAATGAACTCAATAATGGCTGGGTCTATATCACCACTTCTTGTTCCCATAGGTATTCCTGCAAGTGGTGTAAATCCCATTGTTGTATCAATTGATTTTCCTGCATTTACTGCGCATAGACTTCCACCGTTTCCTAAGTGAGCAACTATTATTTTAGCATTCTCATTTTCTAAAATTTCTGCACATTTTTCTGATACATATCGATGACTTGTTCCATGAAATCCATATTTTCTAACGCTATATTTTTCATACCAATCATATGGAGTTGCATACATATACGCTTCTTTTTCCATTGTTTGATGAAAAGCCGTATCAAATACTCCAACCATTAAAGCATTAGGAAGAATTTCTTTAAATGCTTCTACTCCTGTTAAGTTAGCTGGATTGTGAAGTGGAGCTAGTGGTATTAGTGATTCAAAAACACTTAGTACTTCATCAGTCAAAATAACTGATTGATTGAATTTTTCTCCGCCATGAACCATTCTATGTCCTACTGCTTCAATATCTTCAACTTTTGATACAACATTATTTTCAAGCAAAGCCTCTACTAATAATTTAACTCCTTCTTTATGATCTTTTATTTCCAATTCTTTTTCGAATTTTTCTCCATTAATTTTTAATTTTATTTTCCCCTTATCCATACCAATCCTTTCAATTAGTCCTTCTACTAATTGTAATTCTTCTGGCATTTCAATAAGTTGGAATTTTAAGGATGAACTCCCTGCATTTACTGATAAAATTTTCATTGTGACCTCCTCATTTATTACCTATTAATTATAGCAAAGATACAAATCTTTTTCAATCAAATTTCATAAATATATTTTTAGATACTAAAAAAATATCAGATGAAATTTACCCTTCAGAGTAAATATAAATAAAAAAGACAAGAAATACCTTTTTTTCTTGTCTATTAAATTCAATTATTTTTCATTACTATTTATAGGTTTCATTAAAGGAAACATTACACACTCTCTAATCGGTCTATCCATTAATGTTGAGAACAATCTTTCTGATACTCCAAAACCAAATGCTGGTGGCATACCATATTCAAGTGCTTCAATGAATTCAGCATCATGCTCATGAGCTTCTTCATCTCCAGCTTCTGCCATATCTCTTTGTTCTTTAAAACGTGCTTCTAAATCAATAGCATCATTTAATTCTGTATAACCATTACCCATTTCTGAACCAGCTAAAATAACTTGGAATTGTGCAACTTTACGAGGATCATCCTTCAATCTTTTTGGAAGTGGATTTAATTCTACTGGCTGTCCAACTAAAAATCCTGGCCCGCTCAATGTTTTACGAACAACTTTCCACAAAGTATCTACTAATCTCCAATAAGGAGCACTTGGGTCGAATTCAACTCCGGCCTCTTTTAAACCATTTATAACGTCCTCTTTTGTAGCTTCATAGATACTTACACCAGTTCCTTTTTTGATTATCGTTTCAAAATCATAAATTTCCCATTCAGCATCCATGTCTATTTCATATCCTTTAGATGTGAATTTAGAAGTACCTAATACGTTTTTGGTAACTCTTCGATACATCTCTTTAACAAATTCCATACCGTCTTTATAATCTGCATATGCCCAATAAAATTCCATTTGAGTATAATCTTGTAAATGCTCTGGGCTCATACCTTCGTTTCTGAACTGACGTCCAATTTCAAAAGTTTTTTCATAACCAGCAACTAATAATTTCTTTTGCCATAACTCTCCCATTGAAATTCTTAAAAACACATCTAAGTCAAGTGCATTATGATGAGTACTAAATGGAGTTGCAGCTGCACCACCAGCACTATTTTCTAAAATTGGCGTTTCAACTTCTAAAAAACCATTTTCAATTAAGTAATTACGTATGGTCGCCCAAAATTGTTGTTTGCGTCTAAACAATTCTTTAATTTCAGGATCCATAATAATATCTAAATATCTCTTACGTAATTTGATTTCAGGATCACTAATACCGTGATATTTCTCTGGAAGAGGTTTTAATGCTTTTGCTAAATGAGTATACTTTGTAGCTTTTACGCTTAATTCTCCCATATTTGTTCGAAATACATTACCCTCAATACCAACAATATCACCTAAATCAGCATTATCAAATAACTCGTATTGTTCTTCTCCTACAATATCTAATCTAACATATATTTGAATTTGCCCAAAATTATCTTGAATATGCATAAATCCGGCTTTACCTTTTCCTCTTTTAGTCATTATACGACCAGCTATTTTTACAGGTATTTCCTTATCATGCAAATCGTCTTGAGTATGTTCTTCATACGTTTCTTTTATTTCCTTAGAATTAGAAGTAATATCAAAACGATGTCCAAAAGGATCTATACCTTTTTTAGCTAATTCTTCTGCTTTCTTTCTGCGAACTAATTCTTGTTCTGTAAATTCTCTCATTCTTTCACCTCTGTTTTTTTATCGACGATTACTTTAGTATAACTTAAAATATCATGTAATCCTCGTTTGTCTTTTCTATATATTACCATAAAAGCACTAATAATTACTAGTAAAATTTGCATAAACCCTAAAATAGATACAACTATAAAATAAGATAAACTAGGAAGTAAATATATACAAGCTAGAGAAATAAGCATATATCCCAGTCCATTAATTATTATATTACGAATTAATAAATTATTCAAAGATAAATAATGTTTATCTTCACGTACTATTCTAATGCCAACTATGTAATTTCCAAGCGTCTTCCCCTCTTTAAAGTAAGGTACGACCACAAAGTAACTAATAATTAATATTGCATTAACAATACTCATCATTATTCTTTCTTGATCCAAATCATGAATAATATCTGCGAATTGATTTATATAACTATTAACACTTATTTCGCTTTTTAGTGCTAATTCATTTATTGTGTTTAATTCCTGGTTTAAAACATTTACATTATGACTTTCAGGTATAAAGAAATTAAAAAGCAATAGAAATATTGATAATAACATAATATCAATAATATAAGCGGAAAATCTTTTCACATAATTAGCTTTCATAAATCTCCTCCTTTTCATATCTATCTAATAATGATTTCATTTCTTCAAACTTATCTATAGTAAATATCTTCTTCTTTAGTTCATTAGTATTAGGTATCCCTTTTAAATACCATGCGGCATGACTACGCATTTCTAATAAAGCTATTTTTTCATCTTTTATTTTCAGTAGATATTCCAGATGCTTTCTTATCATATCTATTTTATTTTTAGGAGTTATTTTAACAGGCTCAATACCCGATTCTAAATATTCAACGCACTCTTTTATAAGCCATGGATTCCCTAATACTCCTCTACCAATCATAATAGCATCACAATTAGTTTCATCAAGCATTCTTTTAGCATCATAACATGATTTTATATCACCATTTCCAATAACCGGTATACTTACATTATCTTTTACTTCCTTGATTATTTTCCAATCAGCATTTCCACTATATCCTTGACTTCTTGTTCTAGGATGAACAGTAATTGCTTTTGCTCCAGCTTTTTCACATATTTTTGCTATTTCAACAGCATTAATACTTTTGTTATCCCAACCGCTTCTGATTTTAACTGTTACAGGAATTGGTACAGCCCCAACAACCGCCGTCACTATTGCATATACCTTATCAGGATTTTTTAATAACGCACTTCCTGCTTGACTTCTAACCGCAACCTTAGGAACTGGACATCCCATATTAATATCAATAATATCTGGTTTCATAGTATTGTATATGTATTTAGCAGCGGTAACAAATGAGTCAACATCACAACCAAATATTTGTTGAACTAACGGTCGTTCAAAATCAGTCATATAAAGCATATCTATAGTCTTATCATTACCATAACTAATTGCTTTATCACTAACCATTTCGGCATATATAAGTCCGCAGCCCATTTCTTTAATAATTGTGCGATATGCACTATTACATATTCCAGCCATAGGAGCTAAAACTATTTTATTTTTTATTGTAACATTACCTATCTGCCACATAATTATCACCTAACTCATTATAATATATTTTGGCTTGTTTTTCAATAAAAAATAACCTGTTAAGGTCATTCTCTATATTTATTTTAAAATCCAAGCATTAGGAATCCATCTTTCCCCAGTTTCGTTATATGCGCATGGTTTGCTGTAAAGTTCGTTATTAACTACTAGAGCACTAGAGGCTCCACCATCCATATTTACAGCATTATGAGCACGATATCTTGATAAAATCTTAATCATTTCTGGAATATCTATTCCCGTACTATGAGTTTGCCTACCATCAACTACTAAAAATAATACAATTCCATCTTTTCGTTGAGCCAAAACAGTTCTTGGTTGAATCCCCCAGCCACCATCGCCTTTTACAAATGCAGGTTTCCCATTAACAATTAAAAAAGGTCCAAACTGAACAGCATCACGCATTCCCTTTTGTATTGCTTGTTGCGGTGTATCTTTTGTTAGAACTAAAACATTATCATTGTTAAATCCTGATATATATCTGTTTTGTCTTGTTGTATTTGATATAACTTTGCCATCTTTGATAACAACACCAGTAGGTTCTCCACCCATTCCTTGTTCGTTACGATCAACAAAGCCACTAGCATTTATCCCCACTATTGCGCTATTATCCTTAGTTATTTGTCTTAATCGTTGTCCAGTTGAGCCACTCTTTTTAGCAATAGCCAACTCTACTCTTGAAGGATCATATATAGCGACCAAATATCCTTCGTATTTCCATCCCATATAATTGGTTCCACTTACAGGTATAATTTTATAATCATTATTATCAGGATCTCTTTTTAAAATTTGTTCCTCGTAGATAGATTCATAAAAACCCGTATCGATTACATTCCCAACAACTATATCAGAACTATTAGTGTCTTCATTAAAATCACCAACATAATTATTAGCCATTATTCTATTTATTGTTTTATCATCATAGAAAATTCTAGCTAAATATTTGTGACTTTGCGTCCTCATAGCAGTTGTAATAAGAAAATCTCTAAAATAATCTATAGGTCCATATGTTATAAATAATCCTATAATCGCAAATAAATCTAGGACAATTAAACTAATTAACAATTTCTTACCTGATTTTTTTTGACTCGTTTTTATTTCCTTGCTATTTTCTTCATTTATTTCTATTATTTCAATGTCTTCATCTTTCATTTTTTCACCTGCTATCTACTTATTTTATACGGATTTTTTATAGTTCCATTTCCACTTACTATATTAAGGGTTATGTCTATAAATATTGATGGTCTTACCTTCATCTCTGTTTCTACTGAGTCAGCAAATAAACGGCCATCAGCAAGAATTGTATAGATTGTTTCTTCGTTTTTATTTGCACCTGTTATAGTAGCATAGGAATCAAAATCATTTACAAATAGTTCTCCAACACTAAGTAAACCAACTTTAGCCTCTATTTTACTATCATATACTTTTTTGTAATCATAATTATTTTCACTATTATAATCGCCACTATTCCAATTACCCATAACTAAATAGTCATAATTAGACAAACTATTATAAAAATTATTATTTAAATAATATCCAATATTATCAATTTTACTAGGGTTGAAGGAATCGCCTTTTGTTGAAAAAGATTTTAAAATTAAATCACCATTTTGATCTTTTATATATCCATTCATTACAAGTTTGACCGCTTCATCATTTTTCGTTGAAACTCTCCAGTTATATCCACTGTAGTCTATATAATCACCAACACTTACTTGTTCTAATGAATCAACGTTATTTTTCCTAATGATAAACGGACTTTCTTTTTTCCCATCACCAGAAATAACTTTAATATCACCTTTTATATTAACAACAGGCCTAACTGCATGAGCATAATAACTATTTTCACTATTAGAATTATTACTTAGTTCACCACTAGGCATGCGATACCACACTTGATTATCAGTATATCCATTAATTGTCCATTCATAAAATTCTTTTTTTAAATAACTGTTTTGTGCACCTGCTTTTTTGTAGTCATTTATACTTAACAAGCCAATTGCATCATTATCAACTATGTTATTGCAACTTACATTATTAACATCTTCTATTATATCAGCGCACCAATTACTAGTAGTAATATATATATCTGCATCGTCCAAACTGTTATAGAAAAAGCCTGTATTTTCTACATCATCAATCGGATTTAACCAGCTACGTATATATGAATTATTATAATCATTACTATCGTATCCCCACACAATCGTTGTTTGCGGTTCATCTGTAATAATTTTAATACTGCCATCATCATTTATGCCAATTATACGCCATATGCGAGAAGAATAATATAAATAGTTATTTACATTGGTTCCTCTAAAAATATATTCATCTTCCGTTTCATATAAACCATCACCACTTGTAACTATATTACTTTGAGAAGTCAAAACACCTATTAAATTTTGATTAGGAGGAAGGGGGCTATTTTCAATTTTATAATAATATACCAAACGAAAACTATAAAATATAGTTAAACTTATCAAAAATAGTAAACTTGATATAATAAACAGTTTTTCTTTATTATATTTCATGCATATCACCCCAACTTAATTAATACATCACAATTATACTAGTAAGTTGGGTAAATTTCAACAAAAAAATAGGTTTAAATCCTATTTTTTAATAACTTCATTATTTTAGGATGATCGTTACTTATCAAGTTAATTCCGTTATTGATAATTTCAATATCAAAATGATTATCAATCATTATTTCACCATCCACATTAAACAATAGATTTTCAGATGAATCTACTGTAATTTTATCTGTTCTATATTTATGAACAGATGGGTGTCTTTCATGACTACTTGTTAATAACTTTGTAAGTAAATACAGTATTTTATACTTAGATAAATCATCTACCATATATACATCCATAAAACCATCTTCTATACTAGCGTTAGGGGCTAATTTTATTCCACCACCATAATAACATCCATTACAAAAAGCCATCAATGTTACCATATCATCATGCTTGCTATTGTTAATTTTTACTTTAGTATTTTCATAATTAAATATTGTGTAACCAATACTAGATAGGTATACCAGACTATTTGGTATTTTCTTAGCTTTCATTATATCTGCATTCTTAGCTATTTTGGCATCTAAACCAAGCGAAGCAATATTAATAAAATACTTATGATTAACTTTTCCTATATCTATTTTGGTTACTAGTTCTCTTTTTGGTGTTAACGATCTAACAAAATCATTGCCTGTACCTGCAGGAATAATGCCTAATATAGTATTGCTTAATGCTATTCCATTAACAACTTCATTTAAAGTTCCATCCCCGCCAACACTATAAACTATATTTTCGTTTTCTCGATATTGTCTAGCAATGCAAGTTGCATCCTCTTTTTCCTTTGTATAATGAATAATATATTCAAGATTTTCTTGTTCACATATACTTTCAATAATTTTAGCAGCCTTCAAAGCTTTGCCTTTTCCAGCCTTTGGATTAACAATAAATATTCGATTCATAATAATCACCTAAAAATATTATACTCTCTCCAATATTAAAGTCAAATTTTGGTAAAAAAAAGTAAATAGAATTTACTTTTTTGAATTATATATTATCATCGCTTTATTTATAAACTGTCGCATTACCCTCGAAATATCCTATATTATTATTACACCACGTTAAATCGGGTTCATTTCCTGCTCCAAAAGTAGCAGTTAAATCAACAAGAATAAGATTGTCGGTATACGAATAGGCATTACTATTTCTTATGAAGTTCCTAATGTACCAATTGTTTCCAACATAATCATTATTAGACAAGGTAGTTATGTTTGATAGCCTAATCCAATTTGTTGTTGAATTAGATTTATTAGCAAACACTAAAAGTGCTCCTGCTGTATCTGCATAATACCATTCATATCGATTATCATATGTTGTAAACCCTGTTGTTGACAAGAACATAACTGAACCGTAGTATTTATGACCATATATAGGGGCTGAATGAGTTAACGTTTGCATACTCATTGCGGCACTAGGCTCAGCATATGAATCAAACCTCAATGAATAAGAACCCTCATATTTTACATCAGATACAACTGTAGCTCTTGATAAACTCCAATAACTAGATCCGTTTTCATAGCCACCGTTTCTAATCATATTTGTAATTGTATAAGGAGCCAATACTTTTACTGTTCTTGTCTTTGTTACTGCCGCATTTCCTGCATTATCACTAACATTATAAGAAATTATATATGTTCCTGCAACATTTGTATTTACCGTACCTGATGTAGTTACACTAGCTGAAATTCCACTATGTAAATCAGTAGCATTTGCGCCAGCATCATTATACACTGTTCCTAAATTAATAGTAATTGAGTCGCTACCAATTAGATTTATAATAGGGGCTGTTTTATCTACCTTAACTGTTTGGGTTGCTGTTGATGTTAATCCAGCATTATTAGTCGTTGTTAAAGTTATTGTTACCCCACTTGTGTCAGTTGTTATTGATGTATGTGATAATGTTGTACTTGCATGACCACTTATCGTATCTGAACCATCTGTTTTACTTACTGTCACATTACTTCTATACCAACCATTTGTTCCTAATGTTCCACTCAAACTTATTGTTCCTGCAATAGGAGCTGTTTTATCTACTTTTACTAACTCTGTTCTTGTCGCTGTATTGCCCGCTTGATCTGTTGTTGTTAATGTTACTGTTATACCTGTTGTTTCACTTGTTATTGATGTATGTGATAGTGTTGTTGTTGCATGGCCACTTAATGTATCTGACCCGTCTGTTTTATTTACTGTCACATTACTTGTGTACCACCCATTACTTCCTAATGTTCCACTCAAACTTATTGTTCCTGCAGTAGGTGATGTTTTATCTAGTTTATAACTATTTGTACATACTACTTCACTACTATTATTGGCGTTATCATATGCCTGTACACACACTTTATTTGTTGCACTTTCAGTTGTTATTGTTACTACTCCACTTGCATTATTTACGGTAGTTGATGGTGTACATGATGAACTGGTTGTTTGACAATATTTATAATTAGATATTCCACTTTCTAAATCTGTTGTTTCTATATTTATATCAAAATTTGTTTTTGACCATCCATTTGCATTAAATGGACTTCCTACTACATTCATTGATACGGTTGGATCTACTTTATCTATATTGGTTACTTGATAACTTGTTCCACTTATTTCATTTGTTCCATCTGTTATTCTTGCGATTACACTTCCATTATCGGTAAATGTTATTTCTTTAGTTGTTGATGGGGATTCTACTAATAACCATGTTGTTGCCCCATCTAAACTATATTCATAAACAAACCCTGCTTGTCTTTCTGGGTAGTGTATTGTTACTATCTTTTCATGTGTCCAATCAGTTGTATTAATTGAATAGGTTGGAATCGCTATATCGTTTGTTCTTACTATTAGCTCTTCTGATACTGTAGATAATTCATTGTTGTTGTATACTCTTACTTTAAATGTGTAATTTGTATTATTTGTTAGTCCTGTGAAATTATAGACATTACTTATTTGTTTTGATGTCCAAGTTGTTCCATTATCTTTACTAAATTGATATCCATTGATTCCACTTTCTAAATCTTCAGCAGTAGCTACTATTGTTATTGAACTACTTGTTACTAAATTTGATGTTATTGATAATACAGGTGGGGTTGTATCTAACTGATCACAACTTCCTTCTATTATTATAATTTCTTTATATGTTCCACCTGCACAATATTTTCCGTTACTTACTTTATCTAATTCTAATATCCCATCTTCGTTTTTTAAAATTTTACCGCTTGTGAAACCCTTATTTTTCATTTTAATTCTATCATCCATTACATTTATTCCATCATCTGGAAAGACATCAAATCCATTTCCAGCTATAAATAAATCTGCTGCACCAAAAACACTTCTTAAACTTTCTTTATAAGAAGATTTTTGAACTTTGTCAATTACTCCTAATACTAATGGTACTGATATTAAAGCAATCAAAGCTAGTATCACTATTACTGCCAATAATTCAATCAAAGTAAATCCTTTTTTCATACAACTTTTTTTCCTTCTATACTACTATATTTTATACTCATAGTATACCAAACAGTTTCTCCATTAGTCAATAATTAGATGTAAATACAAATGCAAAAACAGGAATATTCTTCCTGTTTTATTGGCTATCCTACAAACGTTATTCTAGTATACCCATTGCCTGCATTACCTACCATTGTTCCTCCACTTGGGTTTGGCATGGTCGCATTCCCAGCAATTGTACTGGCACTAGATAAGGATCCTACATATGATGAACCGCCTCCGCCGCCATCACTGTAGCCTCCGCCTCCGCCGCCTCCGGCACTATATCCTGATCCAGTCCCTCCTTGTCCTAAAGACCCTGATGTTTTAGTACAACCTCCATGGGCGCTACCAGCTGATCCCCCTGAAGATTGACTACCACCATAAGCTCCGGTGCCAGATTGATTTGAACTAGTACCATTAATACCAACTAAACCACCACCTGCTCCACCACGAGCATATGTCCAGCCTCCGCCGCCTCCGCCACCGGCAACGATTACTCTATTATTTAAGGCAGTACCACCAACTCTTATATCGGTTCCACCTCCACCTGGGGTTGCGTTACCTTTACTGTAAATGGCACCACCGCCGTTGAATCCACCAGCTACGTATGCACAATCGGCATAAGGGTGATCACCTGCTCTATCTGCGCCTTTACCACCCACATAAACATAAACAACTTGGCCAGCAGTTAATGATATATTACCTGTTGAATATCCTCCTCTTCCACCTTCAATAGGATAGTAAGAAGTAATATTCCCACCTTGTGCTCCCCATACTTCTAGTTTATATGTTCCCGTTACTGGAGCCGTGAATGTTTGATAATTTCCAGTATAAGCAAAATTATAAACTGATTCCACTACATTAACTGTTCTTGTTTTTGTTGCTGCTGCATTTCCTGCCGAATCACTTACATTATATGTTAATGTATAACTTCCAACTACATTTGTATTTACGCTTCCTGTTGTTACTATATTTGCGGTTATATTTCCATTTATATTATCACTGGCTGTTACTCCTGTATTAGAGTAAGCCGAACCTCTGTATATTGTAACACTTGTTGGATTTACAGTAATTACTGGGATTGTATTATCTAAGTTAAATACGTTACTTCTTGTTATCAATGTATTTCCTGCATTATCTTTTCCTAGTATCCACAAGTAATATCCTCCTGTTACTCCAGCTGGTGTACTTATTGATCCACCATTGGTGAAGGTTGTTGTGAAACTTGCTTCACTTGGGGCTGTTGTACTTGTTGTCCATTGATATCTTAGACTACTTGCATTTACTCCACTATGTGCATCACTTACAGTTACGGTTGTACTTCTACTTTTTGCGTACGTTGCATTTCCATTCATAGAAAATGCTAATGTTGGATTGGTTCTATCTATATAACTAACACTTACTGCTTTATTTGTTATATATCCTGCTGCATCTTTTACCCATACATAATATGTTCCGTTTGCTGTTATATCATTTAATCCTGTTGATAATACACTTGTTGCTGGCACTGTTGTATATGTAGGTTGGGTACTACTACTTTGATTTATTCCATAACCTACTATTCCTGTTCCCTCATCTGTTGCTTTTATTATTATATTATTACTTGTTCCCCATGCAGTTGTATCATGCGCTGTTGCATATGCTACATGCCATACTAATGGGTTTTCTGGCGTTGGAGTTGTTCCTCCTAATAGATAGAAGAAATTTGTACTTGAAAATGTTCCTGAACTTCCACAGTTCACTCTTATTATATATTCTTCCCATTGTCCAGTTCCTGATTGACTTGTCAACCATTCGATTGATCCGCCTGTTCCATAAGCATTACTTGCCCAATTAATTGTATATCCTACTGGAATTTTTGCTACTACTCTTGATATAAATACTTTATTTGCTGCTGTTGGATTGGCAAAGTAGAAACCTCCCCATCCTGGTGACGCTGTTCCGACAGTTCTTATTTCTAATCCATATCCCGATCCTGCTGGATACCCACTTATTGCTACTCTTGTTCTCGTTACATTCCCATTACCAGTATTATTGTACACGGTTGTTCCATTTAGACCACTTGCAAATGTCGGATCTGTATAAAGCATCGTTCCTGCTAGTGCTGTTGGTATAGCTGGCGCTGTTGTATCCACTACATTTACTGTTCTTGTTTTCGTTGCTGCCACATTTCCACTTGAATCACTTACGTTATATGTTAATGTATATGATCCCACTGCATTTGTATTTACACTTCCCGTTGTTACTATATTTCCACTTATATTTCCATCTATATTATCACTTGCTGTTACTCCTGTATCTGTATATGTACTTCTTATTTCTATTGTTACTGTCGTTGGATTTACTGTGATTACTGGGATTGTATTATCTAAGTTAAATACATTACTTCTTGTTATTACTTTGTTGTTTGCATTATCACTTGCCAGTATCCATAAGTAGTATCCTCCGGTTACTCCTGAAGGTGAAGTTATTGCGTTACCATTTGTAAATGTTGATGTAAAACTTCCTTCACTTGGAACTGTCGTACTTGTTGTCCAAAGGTATTTCAAACTTCCTACATTTACTCCACTTTCTAAGTCGCTTACTGTTACTAATGTTGCTCTTGTCTTTGCATATGTAGTACTTCCATTTGTTCCAAATGTTACAGTTGGATTTATATCATCTATGTTTGTTACTGCATAACTAGCTCCACTTATTTCATTTGTTCCATCCGTTATTCTTGCGATTACACTTCCATTATCGGTAAATGTTATTTCTTTAGTTGTTGATGGTGCTTCTACTAATAACCATGTTATTGCCCCATCTAAACTATATTCATATACATATCCTGTTTGTCTTTCTGGATAGGTAATTGTTACTGTTTTTGTTTCGCTCCAATCAGTTGTGTTAATTGAATAGATTGGCAAAGGTATTTCTACTGTTGTTACTACTAATTCTTCTGATATGGTAGCTAATTCATTATTGTTATATACTCTTACTTTAAATGTATAATTTGTATTATTGGTTAGTCCTGTAAAATTATAGACATTACTTATTTGTTTTGTTGTCCATGTTGCTCCATTATCTTTACTAAATTGATATCCGTTTATTCCACTTTCCAAATCTTCAGCAGTAGCTACTATTGTTATTGAACTACTTGTTACTAGATTTGATGTTATTGTTATTGTTGGTGGGGTTGTATCTAACTGATCACAACTTCCTTCTATAATTACTATATCGTTAAACGTTCCACCGGCACAATATTTACCGTTACTCACTTTATCTAATTCTAATATACCCTGATCATTTTTTAGAATCTTTCCACTTGTAAATCCTTTGTTTTTCATTTGGATTCGATCATCTGTTATATTTATTCCATCATCTGGAAAGACATCAAATCCACTTCCCGCTATATATAAATCTGCAGCTGAAAAAACACTTCTTAAACTTTCTTTATAAGAAGATATTTGTACTCTATCTATTACTCCTAATACTAATGGTACTGATATTAGTGCCACTAAGGCCAATATTACTATTACCGCCAATAATTCTATTAACGTAAATCCCTTTTTTTTCATAAATAACCCTCACAATATTTCTATAAATTATATTCTATCTAAATTTTATCAAAATAGGATATATTTCGTCAATTATAATACAAAATAACATTCAAAGACAGGACTATGTTTACTTATCTTTACACATAAAAAGCAGATGTTATCTGCTTTCTTTTTTATAATATCTAGATGTCTATTTGTTTTTTGTACATAATATATATTTCTTCAGCATTTAAAGCACGATGATATATTCTTATATCATCTAATTTTCCGCTGAAACTTCTTGATAAATCTCCATATCTTGAACCAATCAACAAATTCCTATTTCCATTAAAATCTCCCATTCCACTATATGTTTTAGAACCAATTAAAACCCCATTTAAGTATATCTTCATAAGTCCATTATCATATGTTGCAACGTAGTGATGCCATTGTTGTAATTCAAGAGCTGGGGTATCGACTGTTGTTATACCATTTCTTGTAGCATTTCCCGAACACTCAAATCTTATTCTATTATTATTTAATAAGAATATGTCCCATGTATTATCATACCAGTGCCCTTTTCCTACTAACCCTGCTGCTGCTGTTTCTTTATGTGAATGATCTTCTGCATATATCCAAAAACTAGTAGAAAATGAATCTGCCTTGTTAAACGAAAATTGTTGATCGGTATTTATATAATTATTTACACCATTAAATTCATAACTTCCACTTCCTAAATAATCATCTTCTAACCATTTAGGAGTATTTACTAATGTCAGTGATGAATGATTACTATTCTTCGAATAATCTTTTATATTACCTCCTCTGTTTTCAGGGGTAAACGGTGTTGAATGACCCTTTTTTTCAATTTGAGGTTCATAAACTATAAAATCTAAAGAGTCATTAACACTAGCTGTTTGAAACCTCATTTGAAAATTCGTAGACCCATTACCTACTCTTGTTATAGAAATCGCTTTTATTTCTCCTGGCATAACCCTTTCAATTCCGCCATATTGAGTTGCGAAGTCGACTGGCTTACTGCCTATATTTTTTATTTTTATGCTCGCTGTATAACTAACACCTTCTGGGGCTTGTCTAATTCCCTGAGTTAAATATTTTAAAGTGCTGGTACCGCCTGATGTTTGAATTCTTGTTGCCTTATTAGTTCCCCACTCAGGTACTGATATATTTTGAGTAATTGTTACATTTGCTTCGAAATATGCATACCATGACCCTTCGGGTTTAAAATAAATATCTTCTGTTGGGTTAGGTAATATATTTTCCGTTGGCTCTTGGAAATCGTCAAATTTATAATGAGCTATTAACCCATCTTGGGTTGTATTACTTATTGTATTTTGATTTCCACACTTCATATGTGGCGTATAATCATAGTCATTATTTCCAAGTTTAGTTATTAATATATATCCATTACAATCTATACTTGGATTTACTGGATCTTTTATTACTCCTATATACCCATTACTTCTTAACTCTGTTAATGTTATTTCTGTTGTGTTTCCAACATTTAATGGTAGTTTTGAACTATGTGTTGTCACGTAATTTTGTACTGATGTTATTACTGTTTGTTCTATACTTGTGTATGCTACATATAAACTTTGTACTATTACTGTTCTCACTCTTGGAGTTGCTGCATTTCCTGCTGAATCATTTACGTTATATGTTACCGTATATGTACCTGGTACATCACGATTTACTGTACTTGTTACTTCGATATTACTTGTTATATTTCCATTTATATTATCACTGGCTGTTGCTCCTTGATCTACATAAGTTGCTCCTTCTGTTATTGTTATTGAACTTGGACCTGTTATTGTTATTACTGGAGCTGTATTATCTAAGTTAAATACATTACTTCTTGTTATTATTTTATTATCCGTATTATCACTTGCTAGTATCCATAAGTAGTATCCTCCTGTTACTCCCTCTGGTGTTATTATCGCATTTCCATTTGTAAATGTTGATGTGAAACTTGCCTCACTTGGTGTTGTTGTACTTGTTGTCCAAAGGTATTTTAGACTACTTGGATTTACTCCACTTTCTAAGTCACTTACTGTTACTAATGTTGCTCTAATTTTGGCATATGTACTATTCCCATCCATTGAGAATGTTACCGTTGGATTTATATCATCTATTGTTGTTACCGAGTAACTCATTCCACTTACTTCATTTGTTCCATCTAATATTCTTGCGATTACATTACCGTTTTCATTAAATGTTATTTCTTTAGTAATGGCTGGTTCTTCAACCGTTTCCCAAGTTAATGCATTATCTAGACTATATTCATATATATATCCATCTTCTCTTTCTGGATATGTTATTGTTACTACCGCACTACTTGTCCATCCTACTGGATTTATACTATATGTAGGCATTGGGATATCAACAGTTGCTACATTTAATTCTTCTGATATTGTTGATAACCCGTTATTATTATAGACTCTTACTTTAAATGTGTAATTGGTATCATTTGTAAGTCCTGTAAAATTATAGACGTTACTTATTTGTTTTGTTGTCCATGTATTCCCGTTATCTTTACTAAATTGATATCCATTTATTCCACTTTCCAAATCTTCAGCATTAGCTACTATTGTTATTGAACTACTTGTTACTAGATTTGATGCTATTGTTATTGTTGGTGGTGTTATATCTAGTGCATCACAACTACCTGTTACAATGACTATATTATTTATAGTTCCACCGGCACAGTATTTTCCATTACTTACTTTATCTAGCTCTAAAACACCTTGTTCATTTTTTAGTATCTTACCGCTTGTAAAGTTTTTATTTTTCATTTGAATCTTAGTGTCAACTACATTTATTCCTTCTTCTGGAAAAACACTGAATTCACTTGATGCTATATATATGTCTGCTGCACCAAAAACACTTCTTAAACTTTCTTTATAAGAAGCTATTTGTACCCTATCTATCACTCCTAATACTAATGGTATAGTTATTAGTGCGACTAAGGCTAATATTACTATTACAGCTAACAATTCTATTAATGTAAATCCTTTTTTTTCAACCATACATCCAAATTCCCTTCTGTTTAATACGCTATATATTATAAAGTATAACAAATTTTAACCAGTTTCGCAATAAACAGAAAATTTTATTTGTATTATAATTGTTTTCGTACGCAAAAAGCAGATGAATTTTTTCACCTACTCTTAGATTTGTCAATCCATCACGGATTTAACTGTTTTTTATACAATATATTTATTTCTTCGGCGGTTAATGCACGTTTATATATCCTTATATCATCAACTATCCCCTCAAACGTATATTGACCTGCTCTATCTGCAAATTGTCCTATAGTATATGTAGAGACAGTTCTAAAAAGCGAACCAGTTATGTTAACAGTATGAACCTTTATACCATTAACATAAATCGAAACATTTCCTTGTGATTGATTGATAACATATGATAAATGATACCACTTATTAGCATCAATTAGAGTATTACTACCACCTAAATTCAAATTGGCATCATCCGAGTACCGGATCCAACCATTAACTTGATGATTACTATTATCTAAGTAAAAAGAAAAATTATGAATTGAATCATTAGTATTATTCAATATCGACATATATTGATTTGCGGAACCAGAACCCGTTCTATATATCCATGTTGAAAATGTCATGTTCTCACCAGGCTGTATTTCTTCTCCAATAATTCTTATGTACTCATTTATACCGTTAAACTTGTAAGCACCATTTCCTTGAATTGTGTTTCCAACCCATCTAGGAGTACCCTTTAATTGAAGTTGGCTATGTTTACTGTTTTTTGAATAATCCTTTATTGTTCCGGTACGAGTTCCTATTGTAAATGGAGTTGCATGATCTTTTTTCTCAACTTGAATACCGCTTATTTCCATTTCTACACCAGCTGGAGCAAAATCTCTCCACACATATATATGTGATATGTAGGCAGGTGTTTTACTTGTATCTAATTTAGTAGTCGCTTCTAATCTATACCATACTCCTTGATATTGTGAGAAATTACTAAAAATATTAGGCGTAAAATTAAAATAATGTTGTTGCCATGTACCATCAGTATAATATACTCTTGCATATGAATTCATATAACCCATATCAGTAATTAATCTTGCATCAAAACTCAAAGAGAGATCGTATTCATTTGGTGCTAATGTCTTATTAACAATTGCTCTAAATCCAAAATTATTACCAACATTCGGATTATTTACAATATTTCTATATACTGCCTGTCCATTGTAAGTACTTCCTGTCAATGTCCAACTGGAACCATGGCCAGTCCATTCAGATATATCATATATATTTTCCGTTGGCTCTTGGAAATCATCAAATTTATAATGAGCTATTAACCCATCTTGGGTTGTATTACTTATTGTATTTTGATTTCCACACTTCATATGTGGCGTATAATCATAGTCATTATTTCCAAGTTTAGTTATTAATATATATCCATTACAATCTATACTTGGATTTACTGGATCTTTTATTACTCCTATATACCCATTACTTCTTAACTCTGTTAATGTTATTTCTGTTGTGTTTCCAACATTTAATGGTAGTTTTGAACTATGTGTTGTCACGTAATTTTGTACTGATGTTATTACTGTTTGTTCTATACTTGTGTATGCTACATATAAACTTTGTACTATTACTGTTCTCACTCTTGGAGTTGCTGCATTTCCTGCTGAATCATTTACGTTATATGTTACCGTATATGTACCTGGTACATCACGATTTACTGTACTTGTTACTTCGATATTACTTGTTATATTTCCATTTATATTATCACTGGCTGTTGCTCCTTGATCTACATAAGTTGCTCCTTCTGTTATTGTTATTGAACTTGGACCTGTTATTGTTATTACTGGAGCTGTATTATCTAAGTTAAATACATTACTTCTTGTTATTATTTTATTATCCGTATTATCACTTGCTAGTATCCATAAGTAGTATCCTCCTGTTACTCCCTCTGGTGTTATTATCGCATTTCCATTTGTAAATGTTGATGTGAAACTTGCCTCACTTGGTGTTGTTGTACTTGTTGTCCAAAGGTATTTTAGACTACTTGGATTTACTCCACTTTCTAAGTCACTTACTGTTACTAATGTTGCTCTAATTTTGGCATATGTACTATTCCCATCCATTGAGAATGTTACCGTTGGATTTATATCATCTATTGTTGTTACCGAGTAACTCATTCCACTTACTTCATTTGTTCCATCTAATATTCTTGCGATTACATTACCGTTTTCATTAAATGTTATTTCTTTAGTAATGGCTGGTTCTTCAACCGTTTCCCAAGTTAATGCATTATCTAGACTATATTCATATATATATCCATCTTCTCTTTCTGGATATGTTATTGTTACTACCGCACTACTTGTCCATCCTACTGGATTTATACTATATGTAGGCATTGGGATATCAACAGTTGCTACATTTAATTCTTCTGATATTGTTGATAACCCGTTATTATTATAGACTCTTACTTTAAATGTGTAATTGGTATCATTTGTAAGTCCTGTAAAATTATAGACGTTACTTATTTGTTTTGTTGTCCATGTATTCCCGTTATCTTTACTAAATTGATATCCATTTATTCCACTTTCCAAATCTTCAGCATTAGCTACTATTGTTATTGAACTACTTGTTACTAGATTTGATGCTATTGTTATTGTTGGTGGTGTTATATCTAGTGCATCACAACTACCTGTTACAATAACTATATTATCATATGTTCCACCGGCACAGTATTTCCCGTTACTTACTTTATCTAGTTCTAAAACGCCATCTTCATTTTCAAAAATCTTACCACTTGTAAAATTTTTATTCTTAACTTCTATATCAGCATCCATTATATTTATTCCCTCTTCTGGAAAATCAACAAAATTTCTACTGGCTATATATAAATCCGTAGCAGTAAAAAGACTTCTTAAACTTTCTTTATAAGAAGCTATTTGTACTCTGTCTATCACGCCTAATACTAGTGGTATAGTTATTAGTGCGACTATTGCTAATATAACTATTACTGCTAGTAACTCTATTAATGTAAATCCCTTTTTTTTCATACAACACCTACCTAAATACGTTTTAAATCATTATTTTATCTTCTCTTATTTTAACATATTTACTAGTTTATGAAAAGGTTTTTATTTATTGATTTTGGGCAAATAAAAAAAGTAGTTAACTACCTACTTTATGATACTCCAATCTAAGCTTATCAGCTATAGTAACAACAAATTCTGAATTAGTTGGTTTTGCCTTATCTATATCGACACTATGACCAAATATTTCCTCCATCAAAGCCCAATTTCCTCGATTCCAACTTACTTCTATAACATGTCTAATAGCCCTTTCAACCCTTGAAACAGTAGTGTTAAATTTAGTGGCTAATTCTGGATATAGTTCTTTTGTTATACCTCCTATTGTTTCTGGACGTTCATAAATTATGCCTATACCTTCTCTTATATATTGATATCCTTTTATATGAGAAGGAATTCCCAATTCATGTAAAATTTTTGTGATTGATATTTGTAAATTATTGTGATGAAAATCAATATTTTTGTTACGTTGTTCTTTATTTTTAAATGAATCGATTATTCTTTTTTCTAAATCCGATAATTCAAACGGCTTTAATATAAAATAATTAACACCATATTCAGAAACCTCTCTTATTACATCACTTGTATTATAGCTAGTTGCTACAATGACTTTTTTATCAACCCCTCTTTTCTTCATCTCTTCTAATACATACATACCATCTTTATTTGGCATTATCAAATCTAAAATTATGATATCAAAATTATCTTTTTGTTTTTCAATTAATTTAATCCCTTCTGCCCCATCATAAGCACAAAAGTCAATACTAATAAACTCGTGACTACTAAAATACTCCTTAATCATTTCAACTAAATTAACATTATCGTCAATCATCATTACGCGCACATTTTTCATATTTTTCTCCCTTCTCAAAGTACTGCATCACGTATTTTAATTATAGCACATCTTATTCAATATATACTAGAGTGAAATTCATCTAATTTTGTCTGTATATGTCGTTTTTTGTAAAAAAAAGTCATTGATTTACAACAACTTCTTCTATGATTTTTAAAAACTTTTCAGCATTGTTTGATGCGCCTCCGACAAGAAAGCCACCAAGGTTTTCTATCTTGTTTAATTCTTTAATATTTTTATCATTTACACTACCGCCATATAAGACATTTACATTAAATCCATTATATATGTTATTAACAATCATCTTAATATAATCAACAGTATCTTTTATCTCTTTACTAGTTGGAACAACATTTGTTCCAATTGCCCATACAGGTTCATATGCGATGATTATATTATCAAACATTGTCTCATCTAGCCCTTTTAAACCATTCATTAATTGTCTTTTCAAAACACGATCTGTTTTTAGTAGATTTTTTTCTTCACTAGTCTCACCTATGCAAACAATAACTTTTAAATTGTGTTTAACAGCTTCATGTATTTTTTTATTGATTGTAGTATCATTCTCATCAAAATACATTCTTCTTTCACTATGACCTATGATAACATAATTAACACCCATACTAGATACCTGCTCTGGGGAAATTTCTCCTGTATATGCTCCAGAACTTCTAAAAAATACATTTTGAACACCAACTTTGTAACGGTGTTTCAAAAAATATGGGATATATATGCTAGTAGGGCAAATAATTACCCTAGGACTATAAATTTTACTATTTACTTCCTTTAAATAGGTACTAATTTCATCTACTGTCATATTCATTTTTAAATTACCAACTACTATTTTTTTATTTTCCATTGAACCCCCTCTTTACTACTGTTTTAAACTTACTAAAGAAAGTTTTCTTTTCTTTAGTAAAACGGTCTCCAACTGCTATTTTGTAAACAGTTAATACGTTGTCTGCAAAATATTTAGATGAGTGAGGTTCTGAAGTATTACGTGCTTGTCTGCACATCTTTTTTAGTTTATCAGGATCATTGATTAATTTTTCTACACTTTTCTTATATTGTCTCTTATTCTTAAATAGATATCCATTTAAGTCATCAATAACAATCATTTTAAAACTCTCATCATCTGCTGCAACAACTGGAACTGATGCCGCCATTGCTTCAATTACTGTAAGTCCTTGCGTTTCGCTTCGAGATGCAGTTGCAAATATAGTTGCTAATTGGTAATATTTTGGAACCTCTTCCCAAGGGACTTTACCAGTAAAGATTACCTTATCGGTTAACTTACTTTTGACAACCATTTTTTTAAATGTCTCCATGTCGGGTCCATCCCCAATTATTAGTAGTTTGACATTTGGATGTTTTTTCACAAAATGAGTGTGCGAATCAATTAATAAATCGACACTCTTTTCTTTACCTAGTCTTCCGACAAAAAGGATAACAAAATCATCTTTATTAATTCCAATTTTTTTTCTTAATTCTTCTAATTCTTTTTTCTCATATTTTTCTTTATAAAATCTATCAATTTCTATACCTGTTGGAATTATATGAACACTACGATCTACTTTGTATTTTTCCTTAAATAAATCGTAAGTTTTTTTAGTTGGAACTATTAATTCTGTTGCTGTTTTATCACAGTAAAACTTAGTTAAATATTCTACGATTCTTCTGCTGGCCCCATTAAAATACCCCTTCGTAAGATAATGAACATAATCTTCGTACATAGTATGATACGTATGAACTAATGGAATATCAAATTGCTTTGCTATTATTCTAGCAAAAGTTCCTATTCCAAATTCCGTATGTGAATGAATAACATCTAAATCCCATTTTTTTATTATTTCTATAGCTCTTAAAGGATATATTCCTGTTAAACGATAATCATATATACCAACCGGTATTCCTGGTATTCTTACTACCTTGTTTGAATTTTCAAATTTATAACCTAAATTCTCACTATTTACCGTAACAATAAAAACCTCATGGCCCTTTTTTTCTAACGCTCTTTGTAACATGACTATACTGGTTGAAACACCATTAATATAAGGGGGATATGTATCTGTAAAAATTCCTATTCTCATTTTATCATTCCTTTCCTTTTATGTTTAGAGCTATAGCACCTATAATCATTCCAAAATAATAAGTTAAAAAGCGCCATATAAGCATTGTTGCCTTCAATGAACTACCGCCTACAAAATTACCGAAAAATGCGATAAAGCCATATTCTAAACCACCTGTTCCACCCGGAATAGGTACAAATGAACCTATTAACATAATATATGCACAAGAGATAATTGATAAAAATCCATTTACACTTGTATAATTACCCATACTATACAAAATTACCATAGGTACTAAATAAAGACATAACAGAGCTATAAAATTAATTAAGATTGTTCCAAAAAACATTTTTTTGTTTTGAATTAATGAGTGAGCACCACTATGAAAATCATTGATGTATCTTTGCCATTTATTTAAAACTTTTTCTTTATTTTTTATAACTTTTATATGTTCAAGAAAATTTATAACTTGATTAATAACAAAACTATTTATTTTTTTACCAAACGAAACAATAAATAAACCAACAATTACCAAAAGATTGACTATAAATCCTATGAGGACTAAATCTTTTAGTAGTCCTACTTCTTTAAATATATGAAAAAAATGATTTGCTACTATAGATATTATACCTAGAGTAACTAAAGCAATTTGATATACAATAAAATTTTGAATTGTTATATTGGTCACATCACTAAATTTAATACCTTCTTTTTTTAATGCATATATCTCATAAGGTTGTCCACCAGATGCAAAAGGAGTAACAGCATGGAAAAATTGTGTTACTAAAATTAATTTGAAGGCCTTCATAAAATGGTAATCATCATGAAATTTATTTACAAATCTATGAAGTACAAGACTTCTTAAAAACCAATAACTAAAAACCAATATAATTCCCATTATTAACCAATATATATTGATAGATAATATTTGTCTCATCGTAGATGAAAAATCATCTTTCAAAGACAAATATAAGACTAATAGTGTGATAATAATTAAAATTAATATATTTATTTTACTTTTGATGAAATTCTTCATGTTTATCACTTTTCTCAATATCACTATTAATTCTTCTACTTAAATAATCATTTTTCAATTGTTCTAAATCGAATTCATCTGGAATATCAAATTCGTATTCTTGGATGGATATTTTATAAGATGATAAGATATTTTCCTTTTTTATCCTTGATACTAAATATCCAATTATTTTTTCACCATTTCTTAAAAATGAAATATCGTCTATTTTAAATGTCGGATTGCTATTATCAATTCCTATATAATTAAAGATAAATTTTTTACAATCTGCACTGTTATTAAATACTTTCATTAGTATTGTATCACTTGCAATTGTTTTAATATAATTTTTAAAATTAGATACTAAATTTTCGTTATTTAAATCAATGCCTGGCATCAATTTACAATTACTATATGTCATCGATCACTTCAATCCCACTAAGGGATTTCCCTTCTAATAAATTCAATGATGCCCCACCACCGGTTGAAATATGTGTGAATTTATCTTTATATCCTAGATTAATAATAGCTGCTCCAGTGTCGCCACCGCCAACAATAGAAGTGACATCCAGTTTCGATATTATTTCACATAATTGTTTAGTACCATTAGCAAACTTCTCAATTTCAAACATCCCAACTGGGCCATTCCATATAATTGTCTTACTATCATCTAAATATTTTTTAAACAAATTTACTGTTAGAGGACCTATATCGAGACCTATGTCCTCACTATTTATACTATCAACTAAGCATACTTTAACTTTTGCGCCATCGCTTATACTATCTGCACATACTGTGTCTACTGGTAAGATTATCTTATTAGGGTATTTATCTATCATTTCCTTACAAAAAGATATCATTTCCTCATCTAATAGTGATTTACCAATTTCTATTCCTTTCGCTTTTAGAAAAGTGTAACTCATTGCTCCACCTATTAATATATAATCAGCTATTTCAACAAGATTACTTATAACACCTATTTTATCTGAAACCTTAGATCCTCCTAAAATAACAGTAAAAGGGCGCTCTGGTTTGCTTATTATATCAGCCATGTTTAATAATTCTTTTTCTATTAAAAATCCAACACCACTTGGTAAATTAGAAGCAATTCCTACATTTGAGGCATGGCTACGATGACTTGTTCCAAAGGCATCATTGATGTATACATCTCCTAATGATGACCAATACTTTCCTAATTGTTCGTCATTACCACTTTCTAACTTACCATCTATATCTTCATATCTTGTATTTTCAAGTAATAGTATATCTCCATTAAGTATTGAATCTATAGATTCTTCAACTTCTTTACCACGAGTATAAGGAACAAATGTTACTTTTCTATTCAAAAGTTCGTTAAGTCTTTTAGAAACTGGCAATAAACTATTTTTTTGTTTATCTTCCTCTGTTTTGACTCTTCCTAAATGAGACATTAGGATAACCTTGGCTCCTTTATTAATTGCATACTCAATAGTTGGCAAACTTTCAACGATACGATTATCATCAGTAATAATTCCATCTTTGATAGGAACATTAAAATCACATCTTATTATAACCTTTTTACCAGTTATATCAAAATCTCTAATTGTTTTTTTCAAATAAACCACCCTTTCACAGATAATTATAATTTATATTTCTATTATATTTATTTATTGTAATGTATTTATATTAGCACTTGTATTTGAGTTAGATATAGTAGAACCATCATTTAATCCAACAATTCCACCTAGAGAAACCCCGTAACCACTAACATGACCTGTTGTTTGAATATTTTGAATCTCTGTACCTAGATAAATAGAACCCGTTAATAACCCGACACGATCATTTCCAGTTACATTTCCATCTTTAATATTTACACTATTAATAAACCCGGATGACACTTTTCCAAACAATCCAATATCATCTTCATCAGGACGGTTAATATATAAATTAATTATTTTTTTATTTCGTCCATAGAAAGTACCTTTAAATTCATTATCATTCGATCCAATTGATTTAAACCCTTTTGACGTTGTTAATTCTTCAATAATAGTTTCAACAGTTCCATTTTCATTTATATCGCCATAAGCAGTGTCATTTGGATTAGAGTATGAATCGATATCTAGAAAATTAAGATCACGTGTTATTAAAAACATTATTCCTTCTTTTGAGTCACCACTATTGACTGATTTTGCCAATAAAACTAGGCTCTCAATATTATCAATTGTAACAAGATTATTTAACCCACTATATATATAGTTATACTGAATAATTCCATCTTCATCTTTTTGAATCTCAATAATTGATGATTCCATTTTTATAGGCGAAGAGGTATTTGGATTAATTAAATTGCCACTTAGATAGGCATTATCTATCAATTCAGTAACCAAAACATAATCTTTTGCATCCTGCCCCTCTAAATTAAACATATCAATATTACTCTCTACATAAGCTTCAGCCGCAATGTATAGATTATTTAAAAAAGACTCATTTTGTTTTTTATCACTTGATTTCATCGTATCAATAATAGTAGGAATAGCAATTATTAAAATTAAACTTAATATAACAATTACTCCCATTAATTCTACCATTGTAAAAGCTTTTTTATTCTTCATAAATCACCTATCTTCACATATCTATTTTATACTTTTTTTGACTATTATTCAAGTATAATCAAAAAAAAGTAAGAAATTCTTACTTTTTCATTAGACTATATAAATGTTTAGCTACTCTAACCATTTGGGCACTATAACCCATTTCATTGTCGTACCATGCAATTATTTTAACTAATTGCTTACCATCTACTTCTAGAACACTCGTTGAAAGACCATCAACAAGCGCTCCAAAATGTGAACCAATAATATCACTAGATACAATCGGATCATTTGTATACGCTAAAGTTTCATTTTGACTTTCAATAAATGTATTATTGATTTCTTCAACAGTTGTATTTTTTTTAAGTTCTAAAGTTAAATCAATTACAGAACCAGTAGACGTCGGAACTCTTAAGGCGTTACCATCTAATTTTCCTTTTAGACTTGGAAGAACATGCCCAATAGCACTTGCGGCTCCTGTAGATGTTGGAACAATATTTGCAGCACCTGCTCTACCACGACGTGAATCAATTCCTTTTGGATGAGCCACATCTAAAATAACTTGGTCATTTGTATAAGCATGGACAGTTGTCATATATCCTTTTTCTACTCCAAATTTTTTATCTAAAACTTCTAAAACTGGTGCTAGACAATTTGTTGTACAGCTAGCTGCACTAATAACTTCTTCACTACCATCTAAGTCTTTTTCATTAACGTTGAAAACTATAGTTTTTAAATCACCTTTTGCTGGTGCAGAAATAATAACTCTTTTGGCTCCTGCATTAACATGTGCCATTGCTTTATCTTTACTCGTAAACTTGCCAGTACACTCGAAAACAGCATCTACATCAAGTTCTCCCCACGGTAATTTAGTTGGGTCCATCTCCGCAAAAATTTGAATTTTTCTATTCCCAACAATAATATAATTTCCTTCATAACTAATTTCATCATTTCTATAGTTACGATGATTAGTATCATACTTCAGTAGATAAGCTAATTGTTCAGCATCTGTTAAATCATTGATTGCTACTACTTCAAAATTTGGATCTTCCTCCATAATTCTGAAAACTAGTCTACCAATTCTCCCAAATCCATTAATTGCTACTTTAATCATTTTTATACCCTCTTTCTTTTAGTTATGGAAACAACTACCACCTATAAATTCCCTTAAAATTGAATTTTTTGGAACATTATCACTAGGTATAGGTAGAAAGTTTCTTAAAAAATTAATTAACCTCAGTGCTTCTGGATATGCTTCGTCATCTTCATTAACCGAAAACAAAAGTGGTTCAGCATAGGTTTTTAAAACACCCAATTCATATACTAATGCTGAATTAACAATCGTATCAGCATCATCTTGGAAAGGAAAAATAAACTTTTCTTCACCTTCTCTAATTTTTTTCCACATCTTTAATGTGTCAGCGGCATTATATCCACGATACTTATTATCTCTTATTATTCTTCGTAGCTTTCTAGTATCGCTCGTATGAATACGGTTGTGATTATCTATGTTAAGCTGAGTCAAAGGACTAATATAAATCTTATATTTATTTCTTCTATCTACGGACATAGTTAATTCTTCATTAAGACCATGTAACCCTTCAATAATAATTATATCATTTTCACCTAATTGTAACCATTTTTTCTTATATTCTCTTTCACCAAGAGCAAAATTATATTCTGGCATTAAAACTTTTTCTCCATCAAGTAATTTTGTAAGATGCTTATTAAACAAATCTACATCAATCGCTTTTAAAGATTCAAAATCTAACTCTCCATTTTCATCTTTTGGCGTATCACTTCGATTCATAAAGTAATCGTCAATTGATATTTGATGTGTTTTAAGACCTTGACTTTTTAAAAATACTTCAAGTTTTTTAGAAGTAGTAGTTTTACCACTAGACGAAGGTCCAGCAATTAAAACCAACTTTATATTTTCTTTATTATTATAAATTTTATCCGCTATTCTTGATAACTGACTATCAAAGTATGCTTCTGAAAGCATTATCAAATCATCATATTTACCGGTTGAAACTGTTGCATTTAAATCAGCAGCATTACTTATATCAAGAATTTTACCCCATTTAGTATATTCTACGAAAGTATCAAAAATCATTCCATGGTGAACATAATCAAGGGTACATTCTGGATTGTAAACATTAGGGTAACTTAAAACGAATCCATTATTTTTAATATGTGTTAATTTGAAACTATCAATGTCTTTAGTACTATGTGCAAGTTCACCGTAGAAGTAATCATATATATCATCTAAACGATATAAATTAATAAAACTATTACTAATATATTTTAAAACATTAACTTTATCCATTTGTTTTTTCTTTTTGAAATATTTAATAGCATCAATTCTAGAAACACTAACTTTAGTATAAATCAAATCTTCTTTAACTAGTTCTAGCATCTTACTTTCGATTTTTTTAATGATTGGCTTATCAACCTCTGCACCTTGTATCTCGCAATATACACCATTATCAATTGAATTTTCTATAACGACATCAACATCGTAGCCTAAAACCTTTTTGATTGCTAAAATTAGTAAAAATTGGACACTTCTACCATATGCACTGTTACCAGAAGTACTACTGCGATCACAAAATTCAACAGTACATCTTCTTGTAATTTTTTCATTTAACCCAGCAACATCATTATCAACTTTTGCTACCAAAATAGGATAGTTATAATATTTTCTAAAACTATGACTTATTTCAAGTAACGTTGTTTCAGCTGGAAATTCCTTTGTTACAATATTTCTAAAATTAACTTTTACCATTCGATCCATTATTATCCCTCTTATTCTTTATATACTCATTTTATCAAAAAAATAGGTTTTTGTCACACCTTTTTATGAATATTTTTTTATATTTTCACTTATTATAATGATAGGAGATGATTACATGAGTTTGATACCTACAGTTATTGAAAAAAGTAATAATGGAGAAAGAGCATACGATATTTATTCTAGACTTTTAAAAGATCGAATAATTATTATGTGTGGTGAAATCGATGACGTTAATTCTAATACAATTGTTGCTCAACTACTATATTTAGACTCTTTGAACCACAACGATATTAGTTTATACATAAATTCACCGGGCGGAAGTGTCACTGGTGGAATGGCTATATATGATACTATGAATTTTATTAAGAGCGATGTTTCCACTATTTGTGTTGGATTAGCTGCTAGCATGGGTGCATTCTTATTATCAAGTGGTGCAAAAGGAAAGAGATTTTGTTTACCAAATAGTGAGGTAATGATTCATCAACCACTTGGTGGTGCGCAAGGACAAGCGACTGAAATTAAAATTGCTGCAGAAAGAATTCTTAAGTTGAAAGATAAACTTAACCATATTTTATCAAAAAATACTAATCAAGATTTAGCTAAAGTTGAGCAGGACACTGATAGAGATAATTTTATGACAGCCGAGGATGCTGTAAATTATGGATTAGTAGATAAAATATTAGATGATAAATAAAACCAGTCTCAATGACTGGTTTTGTTGTATTATTTTGATTGGTTAAATTGACCGCTAGTCTTACTCAATTGTTGCTCACCTAATTGAACAAGTCGCTTAGTCATTTCGCCACCTACTGATCCATTTAATCTAGAAGTAGTATCTGGCCCAAGAGTAACACCAAATTCTCTAGCTATCTCATATTTCATTTGTTCAATAGCTTGTTTAGCTCCAGGTGTTACTAATTTATTGTATGAACTACTATTATTCATTTATCTCACCACCTTGTATTATTATGATGGACAAATTTATATAGAAAATGTATTTTTTAAGCAGGTAATTTCTGGCTTATTGGCAATATTTTATAAAAAAAGACAGCAATACAACTGTCCATTTCTATTATATTATTTTGATTGGTAGCTAGCTGAATTTCCTAAATTTTGTTCACCCATTTTTACAAGTCTTTTAGTGATTTCGCCACCTACTGAACCATTAGCACGAGCAGTAGCGTCAGGACCCATAGTAACACCAAATTCATTAGCTATTTCATATTTCATTTGTTCAATAGCTTGTTTAGCGCCAGGAACAACTAATTTACTTAAAGATTGATTTTGTGTATTATTATTCATTTATTTCACCTCCTGTACACTAATAGAATGTGTACATTAAGTAAAATCATACATTATTTATAGTGGTAATTTTTGGACCTATTATAACAAATCTTGGAAATTTTTGTTATTAAGTTTTGTGATCGTTTCCATGTTTGTTACAGCTTCATCAATTAGCCTTTCATAATCAAGTTTTTTTTCGAATTCTAAGCATTTTTCCAACTTAGGATTAATAACTGGATGCTTAGGCAAAAAGATTGTACAACAGTCTTCAAATGGTAAAATACTAGTTTCATAAGTCTTTATTTTTTTTGCAACTTCTATTATCTCTATTTTATCCATACAAGCAACTGGTCTAACAACAGGAAGATTAGTTACATTATTTATTACAACCATACTATCTAATGTCTGACTGGCCACTTGACCAATACTTTCACCATTTATAATAATTTTACAATTTCTTTTGAACGCAACAGCTTCTGCTATTCTATACATCATTCTTCTCATTATGGTTATAATATAATTATCAGAAACGTTTTTATAAATTTCTTCTTGTATTTTGGTAAAAGGAATGATATGAAGTTTAAGATTACCAGAATAACCATTGATTATATTAGTCAGCTCTATTACTTTATTTTTAGCCTCAATACTCGTGTTGGGAGGTGATTCAAAGTATAAGCATTCTAAATCAACGCCCCTTTTTAGTGCCAAATATCCAGCAACTGGGCTATCTATTCCACCACTTAACATTAATAATCCTTTGCCTTGTATTCCAACAGGATATCCACCTGCACCTCTTATTTCGTTGGTATATAAAAAAGTTCCCTCTGGTCTTATTTCAATATGTAATAAAATATCTGGATTATGAACATCAACTTTTAAATTAGTGTTTTTCAAAATATAACCACCCATTATATTGTTAAAATCCATGCTCTTAATTTCAAATTTTTTATCAGCTCTTTTAGTTTCTACTTTAAAAGTATTAAAGGAACTAGTTTCCAATAATTTTAAAGATAACTCTTTAATATCTTCAACATTATTATTTACTCTATGACAAATAACTATACCATGAATTCCAAATACATTTTGTAATTTACTAACAATTTCATCAATATAATTATCTGTTTCAATATACATTCTAACACGATCTTTTTTTATAGTAACATCATAGTCTTTCAAAATATTTTTAACATTTTGGGTTAGCATATTTATGAAATAATTTCTATTTCCCTTTTTTGTTGTTAACTCACCATATTTTATTAAAATTAATCTATCCATATTATCCCTCTTTCGCTTTTAACATTATAACAAAAAAAGTAATATTTTACTATTACTTTTCACTTTCATAAAAATTTAATAATTTATCATATATTCCTGGTTCTACTTTATTTAAAGCATTGATTGTAAGTTCGAGTGATTTTTGATAATCGCCTTTATAAAATAAAATTTCTGAATATGTTAAATTTTTATCTAAATCAGCTACACTTGTACGATATCTATTACCGTATACAATAGCCATTTCAGCAAACATAGCTGTTTTAAGCATTTCTTTAGTTGTGCTGTATAATTTTAAAACCAGGTCACGAGCCGTATCAACACGAGTATTTAAAACACTAATTGTAATAGGCTTTTTATCTAATTCCCTGACAATTTCTTTAATAGCAGCCCCAGCCTCATTTAATTCAGTATAGTATGTTTTTGGAATAATCGGTAAATTGTAGTCACGCATTTTCCCTTTAGAATCTTTTAAAATTAATTTAACTTCTTCTAATTGTTGACGAGCTCTAACTTCATCCTCTTTCATACTACCAATCGCATCTAATGAATTATCTAAACGATCTTCGATATTAACTAGTTTAACTACTAATATTTCTATTTCCTTAGTTAATTTAGAATATGCAAAAGTATTATTTCCAGTATGATCCATTAATACTTTATAATCAGCATTTAATCCTTTTAACTCTTCACGAACTCCGTTTAATAATTTAATATCATCATTTGATAAATTATATATTTTTTTAATATCTTCAAGTTGAGCAAATATATCATCAACTAATCCATTAATCTTATTAAGTTTAACGTTAAATGAATTATTTGTTTCTTCGTAAAGATTTCTATTAATTTTTTCTTTTTCAAAATCATTAAATAATGAATCGAAGTAATCTAATAACACTTTCAATTCAAATAAACTATCCTCAAGATTTAAAACCTTTAAACGTCCCATTACATCACTAATTTTTTTACTCGCTTCTGACACATTATATTCTACATTTAAGTAGTCTAAAGGAAAACCACTATCAACTAACTTATTGTAAGTTTCCTCAACATCCTTAATCTTTTTAGGAAGAATATTGGTTGCAGTTAAAACAATAGCCGGGGCTTCTTCGATTACGACTCCCATATGCTTCAACATATCATCAATTGCTTTTATTATTTGTGTAACTTCTGTATAATCATTATTTTCCATAAATTTTTCAAAATCTTCAAAACGTCTAGCAATGTTTTCAAATTGTAGTGAAACTGACTTTTCAATTTCTCCATATTCTAGCTTGCTTTCGTTGAATTTTTGATACAATTCACGATATTTAGATTTTAAATTAGTAATAATAGCTCTATTTTTTTCTTCACTTGTTGTTATCTGTTTTATTTCTTCAAGTAAGAACTCTGAATTAGTTCTAACCTTATAAATTTCCATCTCTAACTTAGCGATTTTATATAAAGTTGCTTTATAATCCATTTGTGACAGAGAATAATCTGCTTCTAAAATCATATCTGTCAGCTTAGGAATTTGATTATTTTTAATATTATTTAGACGATCTTTCCAATCATTATACATTATTTCTAATTTCTCATTTTTCAAAAACGATTCTATCTTAGATAACTCCGGAGTAATTGGAGTACTATCAATAATATTTTTTTCAACTTCTAATTTTTCTAATAATTTTTTTATTTTTTTATTTTTATGATTTTGTATTATATTTAGAATACCTATTATAAGCATTACTGTTATTATAAATAGCGTTATAATTATCAATGTAAATCCATCCATACTTACCACCTCGCTACTATAATTCTATCATATTTTCGACTTTTTTTGCACTCTTTTTATTTATTTTGTTAAATTATCTTTTTTATTGGTCTTTTGGTATTGACTATCAAGGGAAAACATAATATAATTATAACTGCGTATGCATCTAGCAGCGTCGTTTTGAAAATTATAACGTGTTTATTACCTTGATGGGTTATTGTGTAACTTAAGCTGCAAAGCGAAGATATTAAAATAAACACCCTATAGTTTGGCAAAATGACCTCGATGTTGAGCAAATATCGAAGGAGGAAAGAAAATGTCAAAGTATACTGGACCAATTTACAAAAAGTCTAGAAGATTAGGTTTCTCTGTTTTAGAAACTGGTCAAGAATTAGCAAAAAAACCATATGCACCAGGACAACACGGAAATAAACGTGGTAAGAAATTATCTAACTATGGTGTTCAATTAAAAGAAAAACAAAAACTTAGATTTATGTATGGTATGAGCGAAAAACAATTCAAAAAAACATTTGAAGAAGCAAGAAAACTTAAGGGAGTTCTTGGTGAAGACTTTTTAAAACTATTAGAAAGTCGTTTAGATAACATTGTTTATCGTTTAGGATTTGCTACTACTAGAAGAGGAGCTAGACAAATCGTTAATCATGGACATATTACTGTAAATGGGAAAAAAGTTAATATCCCATCATACCGTGTTAAACCGGGTGATGTTGTAGCAGTTAAAGAACAATCTAAAGAACATCCAGTGATTAAAGCTTCATTAGAAGCATTAAATCGTCGTGCTGAATATGTTACTTATGATGACGCAAAAATGGCAGGAACTTATGTAAGATATCCTGAAAGAAGCGAATTAAACGCTGATATTGATGAAGCTCTAGTTGTAGAATTCTACAATAAATAATAAAAAAGAAAAGATTCAAATGAATCTTTTTTTTATATTAATTTACCAATATAATACTTCTTTTTACCTCTTCTTATTACAATAATTTTATTTTCTATTGCTATATCTGAAGTTATAACCATCTCATTATCAGTTATTTTAACGTCATTAATGTAAATTGATCCTGAATTAATAAATTCCCTTGCTTCTCTTTTACTTGAACAAATATTATTATCAACTAACATATCTAATATGCCAATATTTCCATTAATTTCAAAGCTTGGAACATCCTTAAATCCAATTAGTATATCGTCCATCTTCAATTGTTTTAGATTCCCATTGAAAAGGGATTCACTTATATTCACAGCCTTGTTATACTCGTCAATTCCATGTAAGAATGTAATAACTTCTTTTGCTAAGGCTTTATGAGCTAATCTTAGATGTGGTTCTTGTCTATTGCTTTCTTCTAATTTTTCGATTTCTTCTTTTGATAAATAAGTTAATTTTTTTAAATATTCAATAACTTTTGAATCTTCTACGTTAAGAAAAAATTGATATAATTCATAAGACGATGATTTCTCTTTATCTAGCCAAATTGCTTTTCCTTCACTCTTACCAAATTTTGTACCATCTGCTTTAGTTATCAAAGGCATTGTAAAAGCATACACTTCTTTTCCAACTTTTTTTCGAATTAATTCAAGACCTGCTGTTATATTTCCCCATTGATCTTGCCCACCAATTTGCAGTGTACAATTTTTATTTTCAAATAAATATAAATAATCTAAAGCTTGCATAATCATATATGAAAATTCTGTATATGTTATTCCTGTTTCTAAACGGCTTCTTACCGTTTCTTTAGCAAGCATGTAGTTTATATTAAAATATTTTCCATAGTCTCTTAAATAGTCTATAAAATTAATATCTTTAGACCAATCATAATTATTTACAACTTCGAAACCAAAAATATCTTCTACTTGTTTTCTAAGCTTTTTATAATTGTACTCTAATTGTTCCTTTGTAATCATAGGCCTTTCAGATGAGGGCTTTGGATCGCCTATTAATCCAGTAGCTCCGCCTACTAATAAAATAGGATTGTGCCCTGCATCTTTTAGACGTTTTGCTACTGAGAAAGACGAATAATGTCCAATATGTAAACTGTCCCCAGTCGGATCTGTACCAATGTAAAAAGTCATCCCACCTTGATTTAATTTTTCTTCTAGTTCAGGACTACTAACATCATTTATTAGTCCACGCCATTTTAATTCATCAAATAATTTCATAATATCCTCCTTCAATAAAAAAAGTCATATGATATAAGGACGAAAAATCGCGGTACCACCTTATTTCATAATGACTAATTATGCACTTTACTTTTAACGCAAGTATACGACATTGATTCAAAATATGTATTTCATTATTTAGTTTTGACTAATTTTCAACTTCCATTAGTTCTCTTATTACCCGCTAAATAATTACTGGTTATTTATCATTATCAATTTATTTTAATTTTTTAATCTCAGCTTCCAATAATCGTTCAAATTGTTTTTTTATTTCCTCATGCTCCTTTGTTATTTTACTTGAGTTTTTATCAACAGGAACAATCGGATGAACTTTGAAAGAATTATGATTTTTATCTTCCATAAAATAATCACAATTTATGCCGGTTATTTTAATAAGCTTATCGCTCATTCATCCCACCACTTTCAAAAATATATCACATATTTATTCATATGTCAAACTACTCTTTTTCGTGCAATGAATCGATGATGTTTTCAATTTTACTTCCATATTCTATTGATTCATCATAAACAAAACTCAACTCTGGAATATGTCTAATATCAACACGGTCATATAACTTGCTACGAATAAATCGACTCGCATTTTTTAAAGACTTCATTGTTTGATCTTTTTTATTATCGTCCAAAACTGTAACATACACTTTGGCAAAACTTAAATCATTTGTAACCTTAACATCAGTAACTGTAACAAATTTAATATCACTATCTTTTACTTCAGTTGCTAAAATATAACTGATTTCTCTAACTAAACTGCTAGCAATTCTATCAATCTTTAAACTCATAAGTCACCTCTAATTCTTAATTTCAACCATTTCATAAGCCTCGATAATATCACCCGTTTTTAAATCATTATAATTTTCAATTGTGATCCCGCATTCGAAACCTTTTTTAACTTCTTTAACACTATTTTTTTCTCTTTGAATAGAGTTAATATCTCCATCATATATTACGATGCCATCACGAATAATACGTGACTTAGCACTAGCTTTTATAACACCATCTGTTATATAGCTACCTGCAATAGTTCCAACTTTAGAAAACTTAAATAATTGTCTAACTTCAGCTGTACCTAAAACTTTTTCTTCAAAAACAGGATCAAGCATACCTTTCATAGCTGCTTCCATTTCTTCAACTGCCTTATAAATTATGTTATATAGTCTTATCTCTACGCCATTTTCTTTAGAATAATTTTTAATATCATTATTAGGTCTTACATTAAATCCAATAATTATAGCATCTGAAGCTTTTGCAAGAACAACATCACTCTCTGTGATCGAACCAACGCTACTTCTAATTACTTTAACTTTTACACCTTCTACTTCAATTTTTTCTAAAGAATTTTTAACAGCTTCACTACTTCCATTTACATCAGCTTTTATAATAACATTAACTTCCTTAATTCCATCTTGAATTTTAGAAAACAAATCTTCCAAAGTTACTGCTTCTTTAGGAGCATTTTGACTAGCTTTAGCATTAGATTTTCTTTGTTCTCCAATACTACGTGCTTGTTTTTCCGTCTCAAAAGCCATAAATTTATCTCCAGCAACTGGAACATCATTAAGTCCTGTTATTTCAACTGGTTGTGATGGCAGAGCTTCCATTACTTCTTCCCCAAGATCATTTTTTAAAGTTCTAACTTTTCCATAAGCTGAACCTACTACAATTGGATCACCTAGTCTCAATGTGCCATTTTGAATCAACATTGTTACTATTGACCCAACATGTTTATCTAATCTTGACTCAACAACTGTTCCTATAGCATAACGGCTTGGATTAGCTTTATAATTTTCCATTTCAGCAATCAAAGAAATATTTTCAAGCAATTCATCAATACCATCACCACTAACGGCTGAAATTTTATTGTATAAAGTATCACCACCCCATGTATCAGGTGTTAAACCATACTCGGTAAGTTCTGTCATAATTCTATCAGGATTCGCTCCCGGTTTATCCATCTTATTAATAGCTACAATAATTGGAACTTTAGCCGCTTTTGCATGATCAATTGCTTCTTTTGTTTGTGGCATAATACCATCATCTGCAGCAATTATAATAATTACTATATCAGTTATACTCGCTCCTCTAGCACGCATTTCTGTAAAAGCAGCATGTCCTGGAGTATCTATAAATGTTATCTTTTTACCGTTGTGATTTACTTGATAAGCACTGATAGCTTGAGTAATTCCTCCCGCTTCACCAGCTACAACATTTGTTTTTCTAATTGTATCAAGCAAAGTCGTTTTACCATGATCAACATGGCCCATAATCGTTACAACGGGTGGTCTTTCAACTAAGTTTTCTTCATTATCAATAATTTCAAACTCTTCAAAATTAGTCACATCTGCTGTTTCTTCTTTCTTAAGTTCTTTATTATAATCAAGAACTAGTATTTCCGCATTATCATAACTTATACTATTATTAATATTAGCCATAACACCTAACGAAAATAGTTTTTTTATTAGCTCTGCTCCTTTAACACCTAAAGCATCCGCTAATTCCTTTACTGTCATATTCTCTTTATAAAGGACAATATTATCATCATTAATTGGCGCATTAGAAATTAATTTTTCTTTATTTTTATACATTTGTTTCTTTTTTACAGCCAAATCTTTCTTTCCACCGTTATTATTTATATTAGTTGATTTCTTTTTTAATTTTTCCTTTTTTACTGTATCATCAACTTTTATTTTTTCATTTTCGATTATGTCTTCAACCATATCCTCTAGTTCTTCTTCAATGTCAACTTCATCATTTAAACTATTATCTAATTCAACAATAGCATCCTCGTCTAACAAATCATCCTCACTAGAAACATTTATGCCTAATCCTTTGCATTTTTTCAAAATTTCTTCTACAGTCTTATTTATATCTTCTGCATATTCTAACACAGTCATCATAAATATCACCTCTTCCTTTTAATTATACTGACAATATTATTGTAGTTGTTTTAACTCGTCATATAAACTATCAGGTACCGCCATTTCCAAGTGGCGATCTAAAACCTTACTTTTTTTAGCTTTTTCAAATACCTGCAAGTCATTTTTAAGATAAGCTCCTCTACCATTTACTTTGCCTGTTGCATCTATTACAATTGTCTGTTCTGGTGTTCTAACAACTCGAATAAGTTCCTGTTTTGGTAGTTTTTCTTTTGTAACAATACAACTACGCATAGGAATTTTTTTTATTTTCATTATCTCACCTCTTAATCAATTAAATTAATACCATCTTCTTTAGCTTGCTCATATGTTTTAACGTCAATCTTATGATGCGTCAAACGTGCTGCTAAACGAACATTCAATCCTTTTTTTCCGATTGCCAGTGAAAGATTATCATTATCAACAATTACTAATGATTCTTGTTTCTTCTCATCAACAATAAATACTCTTAAATTTTTAGCTGGGTTTAATGCATTTTCTATAAATTTTGAAGCATCCTTATGATATGGAATAACATCAATCTTTTCACCATTTAATTCTTTAATTATACGATTGATTCGCATACCTTTTTCCCCAATACATGAACCAACTGCATCAACATTCGAATTTTCAGAGTAAACGGCAATCTTAGTACGATTTCCTGCTTCTCTAGCAACACCATATACTAAAATTATCCCCTCATTAATTTCTGGAATTTCCAGTTCAAATAATCTCTTAACAAAGCCATAGTGATTTCTTGATAATAAAATTACCGGACCCTTAGAATTATTTTCTACTTTAGTTATATATACTTTTACGCTAGAACCCATTTTTATTGTTTCGCCAGGAATAATTTCAGTCTTAGGTAAAATCCCTTGAGTACGACCTAAATCTATATAATAATTACGAACATCTTCCATAGCAACTAATCCAGAAACCATTTCATCTTGCTTATCATTAAATTCATCAATTATGTTGTTACGTTCTGCTTCTCTTATTTTTTGAACAACAACTTGCTTAGCTGTTGCAGCGGCAACACGTCCAAAATCTTTTGGTGTAACTTCCTGGTCTATAGTTTCTCCTAATTCAATATCTGAAACAATTTGTCTTGCTTCTTCTAAAGTCAAATGAATGCGACTATCAAAAGGAAATTTCATTTTTTCTTTAATTTCTTCCCCATCAAAGGTTTCATCTACTACTACTTCTACTTCTACTTCAGGATCAACAACAGTTTTAAACGAATATACATGTATATCTCCTGTTTCCCGATTTATATCAACTCTAACATTTGATAAAGAGTTATAATTTTTCTTATAAGCCGACGATAAAGCTAATTCCATTGCTTCATATATAACATCCTCTTTAATTCCTTTTTCTTTTGTAAGCAAATCAACAGCCCTTTTAAAAGCTTTGTTATCCATTTTATTCATGCCCCCTTTCCTTAGAACACACATCTAAAATATAGTTTTCTTTAATTGGATCTTCCGCATCAATAATCGGATTAATCAAATTACTAACCGCAACACAGTCATCAATATCAATAATTCCATCTTTATCAATTACAATACGCAGAAAATAAAGATTACCTTCTTTTTCATATATAACTTCGTCTAGTTTGTAATTATTAGCAACAATAACTGGTTCAATTAAATCTCTAACTGTTTGTTTAATATCCATACAATAACCTCCATCTATATTAAAGAGTGGGTCCACCCCACTCTTGCATCTGTTAATATTATATCATAAAATATTGATTTTTAATACTTTTTATGTATTATTTTAACAATCTTTAACTATTTATACTATAACTGAAGTTTTTTTGATATAATAGATAATGGAGATGATAACATGAAAGACAACGTTAAAAAAAATGAAATGAAATATGTAGGAATTGGTATTGCTGTTTTCTTTATTTATATGTTTTTACCAAGTTTTCAAACTATACCTCTTGATTTATTCAATGTAGATATTACAAATATGCCACTATACTTGAAAGTGATTTACATGATTATTTTCGAAATTATTTTGATGAGTATTATCATTTATATTTTTAGAAATAAATTAAAAGATGATATTAGCAACATCAAAGAAAACCATAAAGTATATTTTTCAAAATATCTAAAAATTTGGATATTAAGTGTAGGTATAATGATGATAAGCAATTTATTAATCTCAGTTGTTTTGCCAGATACACTACCATCAAACGAAGAGGCATTAAGAGCCTTATTTGATAAGAGTCCAATCTACATTTTCTTCTCAGCTGTTATTTTCGCACCTATTGTAGAAGAATTAGTTTTTAGACAAGGATTTAGGTATATATTCAAAACAAAGTGGCTATTTATTTTAATGGCTGGATTAATTTTCGGTGCCTTACATGTTTTAAGTTCAGCGGAGAGTTTCACGGAGTTACTTTATATAATACCTTATAGTGCTCCTGGTATTGCATTTGCTTACATATTAACTAAAACAGAAAACATTTTAGTCACAATAGGATTTCATTTTATGCATAATGGAATTTTGATAGCTTTACAGTTCCTACTGATGATCTTAGCTTAGTGCTGAGATTTTTCTTTTAATAAAATGCTGCTCTTTTTAATTTTTTATGATAAAATATATTATATGGTGATAGTATGAAGAAGCAAACTGAAAAAAAGAGTAACAAAAAAATTATTATAAGAGTTATCGGCATTATTCTTATTATGGTAGGATTGCTGTTATATGGACGATTTGTATCAACCACAGGCTTAGTTATAAAAGAATATAAAATAACCAATTCAAATTTACCGGATACATATCATGGCTTAAAAATAATCCACATATCTGATATTCATTATGGACAAACAATACATAGTAAAGAATTTAATAACATGGTAGAAAAAATTAATATTATTGAACCTGACATAGTTGTTCTAACTGGTGATTTATTTGATCGTGATGTTACATTAGATAATAAACAAATTGACGATTTAACTAAAGGGCTTACAAAAATAAAAGCCAAAATTGGTAAGTACGCAATTATAGGTAATCACGATTTTAATCATACAGAATGGGAAGAAGTTATTACAAATGGTGAATTTATCAATTTAAATGATAATTATGACTTAATATATAGTGATGGATATGAGCCAATTTTGATATCCGGTATGAGTACTAATTTACATGGGGCAAAAAGCGTGAAAGACAAATTAGAAGTTGTTGATGAATTTCTTAACAATACGAATGACGATGAAAATGAGGAAACGGAAGAACAAAATGAGAAAAATGATTCAATCATAAATATACAACCTGATTATAAAATAATGATTATGCATGAACCTGATTTCATAAGAGATTTTGATTATAGTAAATATGATTTAATATTAGCTGGACATTCACATAATGGCCAAGTAAGAATTCCTTTTATTGGAGCAGTTTTCCTACCAGAAGGAGCTAAAAAATACTATAATGAACACTACGACTTAGGTAATACTGATTTATTCATTTCAAGTGGAACTGGCACTTCAACTATGAAATTTAGATTTTTCAATAGACCTTCAATTAACTTTTATCGTCTAACAAACAAATAAAAAAACATATGATTTCTCATATGTTTTTTTAGCGTCCGTTTTTATCAAACTAACTCAATTAACTGTTTTTTTATGGTACAAATGTTATTCTAACATAGCCGTGTCCTGTGCTTACTGGATTAGTTACGAACCCAGCCTCGCCATATTTTACAGATACAGGATTAGTCATAAAATAACTAGCATTTTGTGCAAAATAACCGCTTGGTTTATGCGAAGAAGAAGTTAACACATATCCAGATCCTCCTCCTGCTCCTGCACTCGTGCTAGAGCCTCCGCCATACCAGCCGCCTCCGCCGCCATTATATGAACCATGATCTGATGTTGAGCCTCCGCCTTGTCCAAATGAACCAGACACTTGCCCTGAACCTCCAGCGGTTTGAGTACCTCCGTTGCCATTTCCAGAACCACCCGTTGATCCACCACCGTGTCCACCTGTCGACCCGTTTCCAGCGCCTCCGCCGCCGCCGGCAACTATAATTCTATTATATAAATTGTTTGCTAACACTCTAATATCAGAAGCTCCTCCTCCAGAACCTAATCCATTAGAATAACATACATAGTTACTTCCACCGCCATTATAACCTCCTGATTGACCATAGTGATCTCCACCACCATAGTTAGTACCTCTTCCACCAACTAAAATATACATAGTAGTGGCTTGAGTAAGATTTATGGTCCCTTTAGAATATCCTCCGGTTCCACCAATAGCTGTTGGATAATAAGAGGCTCCGCCTCCACCGTTGGCACCCCAGGTTTCTAATGTATATGTTCCCGGTTGAAGAGTAACTGATTGTACAGAACCAGTATAAGCATAATTATAAGTAGATTGCACTACAATTACTGTTCTTGTTTTAGATACAGCAGCATTACCACTTGAGTCACTTACATTATATGTTAATGTGTATGTACCTACTGCATTTGTATTTAATGTTCCAGTTCTTACAATACTTGCTGTTATATTTCCATTTATATTATCGCTTGCTGTTACTCCAGCATCAGTGTATGTTCCACCAAGAGCAATTGTTACTGTTGTCGGATTTACTGTGATTACTGGAATTGTATTATCTAAGTTAAATACATTACTTCTTGTTATTATTGTATTTCCTGCATTATCTTTTCCTAGTATCCATAAGTAATATCCTCCGGTTACTCCAGCTGGGCTACTTATTGTGTTTCCGCTATTAAATGTTGTTGTAAAGCTTGCTTCACTTGGGGTTGTTGTACTTGTATTCCACAAGTATTTTAAACTTCCACTTAATAAACCACTTAATGCATCGCTTACACTTACTGTTGTACTTCTACTTTTTGCATACGTACTATTACCATTTGTTCCAAACGTTACTGCAGGATTTGTTTTATCTACCTTAACTGTTTGGGTTGCTGTTGATGTTAATCCAGCATTATTAGTCGTTGTTAAAGTTATTGTTACCCCACTTGTGTCAGTTGTTATTGATGTATGTGATAATGTTGTACTTGCATGACCACTTATCGTATCTGAACCATCTGTTTTACTTACTGTCACATTACTTCTATACCAACCATTTGTTCCTAATGTTCCACTCAAACTTATTGTTCCTGCAATAGGAGCTGTTTTATCTACTTTTACTAACTCTGTTCTTGTCGCTGTATTGCCCGCTTGATCTGTTGTTGTTAATGTTACTGTTATACCTGTTGTTTCACTTGTTATTGATGTATGTGATAGTGTTGTTGTTGCATGGCCACTTAATGTATCTGACCCGTCTGTTTTATTTACTGTCACATTACTTGTGTACCACCCATTACTTCCTAATGTTCCACTCAAACTTATTGTTCCTGCAGTAGGTGATGTTTTATCTAGTTTATAACTATTTGTACATACTACTTCACTACTATTATTGGCGTTATCATATGCCTGTACACACACTTTATTTGTTGCACTTTCAGTTGTTATTGTTACTACTCCACTTGCATTATTTACGGTAGTTGATGGTGTACATGATGAACTGGTTGTTTGACAATATTTATAATTAGATATTCCACTTTCTAAATCTGTTGTTTCTATATTTATATCAAAATTTGTTTTTGACCATCCATTTGCATTAAATGGACTTCCTACTACATTCATTGATACGGTTGGATCTACTTTATCTATATTGGTTACTTGATAACTTGTTCCACTTATTTCATTTGTTCCATCTGTTATTCTTGCGATTACACTTCCATTATCGGTAAATGTTATTTCTTTAGTTGTTGATGGGGATTCTACTAATAACCATGTTGTTGCCCCATCTAAACTATATTCATAAACAAACCCTGCTTGTCTTTCTGGGTAGTGTATTGTTACTATCTTTTCATGTGTCCAATCAGTTGTATTAATTGAATAGGTTGGAATCGCTATATCGTTTGTTCTTACTATTAGCTCTTCTGATACTGTAGATAATTCATTGTTGTTGTATACTCTTACTTTAAATGTGTAATTTGTATTATTTGTTAGTCCTGTGAAATTATAGACATTACTTATTTGTTTTGATGTCCAAGTTGTTCCATTATCTTTACTAAATTGATATCCATTGATTCCACTTTCCAAATCTTCAGCAGTAGCTACTATTGTTATTGAACTACTTGTCACTAAATTTGATGTTATTGATAATACAGGTGGGGTTGTATCTAACTGATCACAACTTCCTTCTATTATTATAATTTCTTTATATGTTCCACCCATCCATATCTTAATTATTTTACAATTACCTTAGTCTATTATCTATTAATTATTATATACTATTGAACTAAATACCTAAATAAAAAGAAACCAAAGTGTTACAGTTTGTTCAAGATGCAAAAAAGACAAATTAATAATTAATTCGTCTTTTTGTTTATTTTAAATCTAGTTTTATTACATAACAGTATACAATTCATATTATCCTACAAAAGTTATTCTAGCATAACCATTTCCAGAGTTTCCTACCATTGTACCTCCAGATGGGTTTGGCATTGTGGCATTTCCTGCATTATCTTTTCCTAGTATCCACAAGTAATATCCTCCTGTTACTCCAGCTGGTGTACTTATTGATCCACCATTGGTGAAGGTTGTTGTGAAACTTGCTTCACTTGGGGCTGTTGTACTTGTTGTCCATTGATATCTTAGACTACTTGCATTTACTCCACTATGTGCATCACTTACAGTTACTGTTGTACTTCTACTTTTTGCGTACGTTGCATTTCCATTCATAGAAAATGCTAATGTTGGATTAGTTCTATCTATATAACTTACACTTACTGCCTTATTTGTTATATATCCTGCTGCATCTTTTACCCATACATAATATGTTCCGTTTGCTGTTATATCATTTAATCCTGTTGACAATACACTTGTTGCTGGCACTGTTGTATATGTAGGTTGCGTACTACTACTTTGATTTATTCCATAACCTACTATTCCTGTTCCCTCGTCAGTCGCCTTTATAATTATATTATTACTTGTTCCCCACGATGTTGTATCATGAACTGTTGCATATGCTACATGCCATACTAATGGGTTTTCCGGCGTTGGGGTTGCCCCTCCAGTAATATAAAAGTGATTAGTTGTTGAGAAAGTACCTGTGCTTCCACAATTTAATCTTACTATGTATTCTTCCCAATCCCCTGTTCCTGCTTGGCTTGTCAACCATTCGATTGTCCTACCGTCGCCAGTTGCATTACTAGTCCATACGATAGTTCTTCCAACAGGTATTCTAGCGACGATCCTTGTTACAAATACTTTGTTTGCGGATGATGGATTGGCAAAATAAAAACCTCCCCATCCTGGTGTCGCTGTCCCAACAGTTTTAATCTCTAAACCATATCCTGATCCTTCTGGATACCCACTTATTGCTACTCTTGTTCTTGTTACATTACCATTTCCAGTATTATTATAAGCGGTTGTTCCGTTAACTCCAGTAATAAATGTCGGATCTGTATAAAGCATTGTTCCTGCTAGTGCTGTTGGGATAGCTGGCGCTGTTGTATCTACTACATTTACTGTTCTTGTTTTCGTTGCTGCTACATTTCCACTTGAATCACTTACGTTATATGTTAATGTATATGATCCCACTGCATTTGTATTTACACTTCCTG
>Ga0334900_1000250_pt1 | contig 89730 bp, 89 predicted proteins | sample GraSluR3_MG_2_FD_207231 | JGI IMG/M metagenome (GOLD analysis project Ga0334900, IMG submission 207231) | Sludge microbial communities from methane-producing bioreactor in Wageningen University, Netherlands - Granular Sludge_31_08-R3 | ecosystem: Engineered > Bioreactor > Anaerobic >... | reverse complement strand
ATTGTCAGCACTTCCTTTCCCCCCTATAAGCTTTGTCACTTAATAGGGTATATTGTTAGGTTTGTACTGGCAATTACTTTTTGTATTTTTGACTGCCATTTATTGCATTTTTAGATTACCATAAACATTCCTGAACTGCCTTCATTAGTTGAGAGCCTTAATATAAGTAAGTACTTTAATTATATTTTTACTTCTGGAATAATTGGCTACGAAAAGCCTCATCAAATTATATATAACTATGCACTAAAATCAGTTCCTAGTAAGAGTAAAGTCATTATGATAGGAGATAATTATCAAGCAGACGTCTTAGGTGCACATAAAGTTGGCCTAGACGCTATACATGTTAGAAAGCCACATATTGATAATTATAAGTACTACTCAAAGAGTTTTGATGAGTCATTTATAAATATGGTTGAATGTTTGTTTGAAGAGGAGTGCAAAATGTGATTACATCAATAACACCTAACAGTAGGTATTGGCAGCTTTTTTTAGATCATTTACGAGAAGCAAGAATGAAGCAACATATTGAGTTTGACAACAATGATTACATTTACATAGTTAAGATTGTCGATGAAATCGTAGTTGCTCATATAACAATAAAGAAACAGCTACTTGAAATACCAACGCTTAATAAACAAAAACTTTATAAAAATGACAAGCTTCTTTATGAATACTACGTTCAAACGTTCTTTGTGAATGCTGATTTTAGGAATAAGGGCATCGGTTCTTCTTTACAAGAGCATGCCTATCAGCTCTCATGTGAAAATGATGCATACCAAATGCGAAGCTGGTCAAGCTATGATAAGAAAGAAAACTATATTGTGAAAATAAAACTTGGGTTTTCCATTCACCCTGGGCATACCTATGTATCAAAGACTAATCAATATATTCCTGGTGCATACTTTATAAAAAAATGCTAATAAAAAAAGCATAGACTCTACTTTCCAGTTAAGTCTATGCTTATTAGTTTATTTATTACTAACTACAATCATTAATCCGTAGCTTCTTCAAGCTCCTCTTCTTCCCTCATCCTTATGAGATCTTGTGATTGCAATCTTTTTCTTAATGCGTGCATTACAAGTGCAAGTGCTATAACACCATAAGCAACAAATGCCCTAAAGTACTCACCTATTTGTGCATCACCAAACAAGTTTCTTCCAGCAAGTGGAGATACAATAAATAGTGTGTGGAATAATACTGCACCAAGTAAAGCATGTCCTACATTTGCTTTAACTACAGAAGCTCCTCCAATTAGGATTGCTGCTATTGCAAACATACCTACCTGTGTATGAGCTCCATATGTATTAAGGTTACCAAGATTTTGCAAGAATATTATTTGTCCCCAGGAAGCAAATACAATTGATAAAACAATCGCTTTTATTCTTGTTTTTTCAACATTAATACCTGCTACTTGAGCTACATGCATATCATTTCCAATTGCTCTAAAGTCTTGCCCAAGCTTTGTCTTAACGATAAACAAAGTAAACAAGCAAAGCAACGCGACTACCCCGTAGGTAAACACTGGTATAGTAACATTATTAACTGGACTACCAGTTGCCTTTGTGTAGATAGCAGAAACTATTGCAGCAAACCCTAACATTCCTATCAGAATTAAGTTCTTCTTCCCTATCACATCAGTTTCAACAGCTGTAATTCCTCTTGATTTCCTAATTAAGTAATACACTCCTACTCCCACAAATGCAAGAATTGTAAAAATTATCATTGCATCTGGAACAGACCAATTAATAATACTATCAAGAACTCCTTTGATTCCTACACCTTGTCCATCTCCAAGTCCTATAGTATTTCTAATACCATAACCTCTGTTTAGAAGCATGCTAGGATCTGGCCAAGGAATAATACCACCAACTAGAATCAAGAATATGAACTGATAAACACCATTTGCAAAGAGCGATAACACTAAACTTGTTATCATCTCCTGTCCTTTTGTCTTATTAAGCAACGCGCCTAGAAGATATCCAAACAAGATTGCAAACGGAGTTGCAATCACTATTGCCAATAAGAAACCAAGAATACCGTCTACTGCAAACAATGTTACAAGTAGTAAAGCAATTTGACCCGCCATTGCACCAATAACAATTGCAAAGTTTAACCCCATACCTGCCAAAACAGGTATTATTAAAGCCAAAATAAGAAATGAATTACGCCCTACTCTTGTTGTAATATCTCTTAGATAAAAATGAAAAGAAAGTCCTGAAAACTTAAATCCAAGATAACAGATTATTATAAATAAAATTGTTACCATATTATTTACCAAAAACTTTTTCACTTCATTTTTATCAAATTTGAAAGTATTTTTTAACTTCATCTTTTTATCACTCATCTTAATCACCCTTCCTTGCTTGAGTTAAAGCGTAAAGGATAATACCATTACTAACAATTATTCTTGTGATCTCTGCTAAGTTTCCTTCTTGCATTATCTCATTAGCTACTGGTAAAGCTACTACTAGTAAAGCCTGGAATAAAAACACACCAATGATTACATGTGAAATTGAAGCCTTCCTTGTACTTGCTCCACCAATTAAAATCGCAGCAACTGAAGGAAACGCCATATACATAGGAGCTAAGTAAAGTTGTAAGAAAGTATAACTCTGAGAATATACAACAATACCTATTGCACCTAAAACAGTTGACATCATAGTACCAATTAATCTTTGTCTATCAACATTAATACCTGAAGATGTAGCAAATTTTGGATTTACTCCGGCTGTGTACATATTTACACCTGCTTTTGATCTTAAGAATAACCACATTAAGAAGCAAGCAAGCAAGAAAAATAGTAACATACCTGTTGGTATATACTGATTCTTCCCAAATGGTATCTTCCAGAAATCATTAAGCAAAGATGCTATTCTACCCTCTAATGAAATAGTAAGCCTTAAACCACGTCCAATAGGCCATGTTGTTTCTGGGCTAGAAAATGGCAACAGTATCCATCCGATATTCATAAGAGCTACTGAAGAAAATCCGATGTAAGTAGCGATCATCATTTCGGAACCTTTAATTCTATTAAGCAACCATCCATAACCAGCACCTATAATTGCAGCAGGTGGAATAGATATAATCATAGCAGTAAAGAGCGCTGAGTAACCACTCATATCCAAGTCAATAGTCACAAGTACTCCTAGTAGTCCGCAAATTATACCAAGTGGCAAACCAAAGTTTGGTCCAATACCACTTACAATTGCTGGAACCATTGCTAAAACAAGAATACCATTCATTCCTACACGTACTAGAGTAGATGATAGTAATTGGTCCATAGGAATACCTAATCCAATCGCTGTAATACTAAGTGTTAAGAGGAATCCAAAAATGATTATTCTTGGCCATCCAATACTCTGAATTCTACTTTTAATCATTTTGTTTCGCCCTCCTCTTTCTACCAGCCATTAGCAAACCAAATTCAGCGTCACTAGCATCTGGAGGAACGACTCCTGTAACAACACCTCTATTGATAATTGCTATCCGATCACAAACTGATCTCAACTCAGCAAGCTCACTTGAAGTTATTACTACTGTCATCCCTGTTTCTTTATTCAACTTTATCAAGGTATCTAGCACTATCTTTTTCGCACCTACATCAATACCACGAGTAGGCTCTGAAACTAATATGATTTTTGGTTTTAAAGTAAGTGCTCTTGCTATACAAACTTTTTGCTGATTTCCTCCACTTAACCTTCTTGTGTGCTGGGTTGGTCCCTGACACCTAATATCAAGTTCTTCAATCATTTGTCGAGCATGCTGTCTTATGCCTCTTTGATCAACTTGGGTCAAGAAAGCAAATCTTTTTATAAACTTATCAAAAGCTGTTATTGCAGTTGTTACAATATTCATTTCAATAGAAGTATCAAGTAATAGTCCAATACCCCTCCTATCTTCAGAAACAAATGCAAAACCTCTTTCTAGTGATGCTCTTGAGTTATTTAGTTGAAGTGGCTCACCTTCTACAAGAATCTCTCCTCTAGTAGGGTATAATCCCATTATCCCATTAGCTATGCCTATTTTACCTTGACCACCAAGGCCACCTATTCCAAATATTTCACCCTCATGTATGTTCAGGTCTACCCCAAGCACCATTTCGCCAGGCATGTCTACTTTTAAATTACGCATAGATAAAATGACTGGCTTATCTTCTGAACTTCTTACTTCTCGGACCATTCTTTCTATTTTTCTTCCAACCATTTTTTCAGCTATTTCTACTAGTGTTGTATCTTCTTTATTCGTCGTATCAACTAACCGGCCATCTTTAAGTATAGTAATTCTATCTGCAATATCCATTATTTCTTCTAGTCTATGTGAAATAAAAAGAATTGCTATACCTTTGTCTGCAAGTATCTTCACTGCTTCAAGCAAACTAGATGCTTCAGACTCTGTTAACACAGCTGTTGGCTCATCAAAAACTAGTAATTTTATGTTTTCTTTGTCAATCTCTCGGGCAATCTCCACAAACTGCATATATCCAACTGGTAGCCCAGCAACCTTGGTGTATTCATCAATACCAATATTTAAGATATCTAACGCATTTCTCGCATCGCTATTCATTTGGTCATAATCTAAAGTGTCTAATTGCTTACCCAAAACCTTGCTTAATACATTTGGCCTTGTTATTTCTCTATTTAACTTAACATTTTCTGTAATAGTGAAACCTGGTATTAACATAAATTCTTGGTGAACCATACCTATGCCCAGGTCCATTGCATCAAGTGGTGTGCTTATCTCTCTTTTCTCTCCAGCAAAATGAATCTCTCCCTGGAAACCACCTGTAGCATGGATTACAGACATGCCAAAGAGGATATTCATCAATGTAGACTTCCCAGCCCCATTCTCTCCAAGAAGAGCATGGATTTCGCCTTCTCCAACTTCTAAATCTATATCTTTTAATACTACTACACCAGAATAATCTTTAGTGATTTTCTGCATAGATAGTAATTTCTTCTTATCTATTATAATAGCCCCCTTTCCGATGTTTATAAAAAATAGGCTGCAATAAATGCAGCCTATTTTGTTCTAACCTATCTAGAACCAACTTGTCCAGTACCAAATGTAATATAATCAGAATGGTACATTAGATAATTCTCAATAGAACCGCCATCAGCTAGTGGCCAGTGATTTAGAGTAATTTCTACACCAGCAATATCAGTAAGAATTTGCTTAATTAGATCTTCATCACAACGCTCTGTTGTTTCGCCTTCAATAAATTTTCTAGCGTATTCAACACCAGCTTCAATATAAGCCATATTTACAGGTACTGGCCATGTAGCTACTCTACCAGCTGCACCTTTATCTACTATAGCTGCATCAATTTGCTCTAGAATCCAAGCAACATCACCTTTATTCTCTTCAGGAACAGAAATTCCTAAAGCACCTGGTAATGCATGATACGGAGATGGACAACACTGAACTGGGAATATAGAACCATATTCAACTGTTTGTCTAATTAGAGGTTCCATCATAGAACAGTTTGTAGCAAAAATTGCTGTATTTGGACCATACTCTTCAACTTTTCTAGGAACATCTTCCATAATAAACTGCTGAGCACCGGTAACGCCAGCATCACCAGTTGGATCTGGAGCATCTGCTTCAACAAACTGAATACCTAATTCTGCCGCTGTTTCTTTTAATACGCCTAATCTACTAGAAATACTTTCTGAAGATAAGTGTCTAGCAAAAGAATAATGTACAAATGTTTCTGCACCCATTGAGTGTGCTTGTTCCATTATAGAAACACCACGTTGGAATGCATCTGTTGTTAATAAAATGTCAGCTCTTTGAGAGATTTCTTCTGGATGCTCAGCTGGAGCTCCCAAAATGATTAACATATCAGGTCTCATCTCTCTTACATTATCTAAAGCCGCCATAGCACCGATAACAGCCTGTACCATTACAATAGCTTGTACATCTTCATCTGCAGCCATTGACATCATGTTTGTAATTGTTGTTTCTTGCTCTGTAGCAAATTGATCAGGATATGTTGTATGAACTATCATGTCACCATATTTCTCCTGCATTCTACGAGCCATCATAAATTCTTCTTCACCCTGTGATACTGTACCTGTCATAATACCGATTTTGTATGCTGGGCCTTCGTCTCCATCACCGTTTGTCGCTGGATCTGCATCGTTGTTACATGCAGTCATACTAAAAATAAATAGTACTAAAATAATAATTGCAAATGGCTTTTGAAATTTGTTATACATGTATCTTCTCCACTCCTTGTATTTTTATTCTCTTAAGCAAAACTCGACTATAAAAACATGAAGCCTCCCTTCTAATATAACAAAGTTGTTAACTTGTATGCTCTCTACTATTATTCTACATTATACTAAGAATTCCTTTTATTTTTTAACTGATTAACTAAGAAAAATGCTTAAATTTCTAAATTTTTTACAATTTTCAGACAATATTAAGAAACATTCTCAATATTGCTTGTTAATATACAGTTTTTAATACCAAACCTATATACAGCAATTAACTTTATTTATCTTTCTAATCATGATTATTTCAATCGTTTGACTCAAATACTGGTATTCACACGATAGTTTTATTATGAATCATTGAAATTAGGTATAGTTTTACTTCGAGAGAAATTACTAATATATGATACATCGCTTACTTTTTTTAAGTAATGTGATAAAATATTATTTAGCAAATATAAGGAGTTGTAGCTCATGAACACTTATCCAGTTATAGATCCTACAGGCGAATATATTTCTCTGTTTTATCTAGTAGTTTTAATGTTTTTTTCTAGACAACTACACTATGCTCCAACATTTCGTAACAGATTATTTAAATATTTAATATACATCGTACTTGCAACTATTCTAGTATCTATAGCTTCTTCACATATCTTAAATCATTCGACTCTGTATAGTGACACTTTGATTTCACTTATTACGCACTTAAGCCTGCTTACTATCCCCTTGATTCCTACTTTCTTCTCTATTTATGCTTTTTATTATATATATGATTTCTATGATAAACCTGAAAAAAACATACTTCTATTTATAAGCCCAACAATACTACTATGGATTCTCATTTTTATAAATCTAGTATTAGAATCAACTACTGGGCAAAGCTTCGTAGTAATCTATCTAGATATTTTATATTTTTTGCTTGGTATGTACTATCTTCTTTCTTTGATAAATATCATAAGAAAGAAAAAGGATAATCTTAAACTTGAGCACTTTATCATTATATTTTCATATTCAACTTTATTATTGTTTGCTTTTTTGATATATAAAATTATCCCTAGAATCTTACTAAGTGGAACCATAGCAACTATATCTATTACTATTTTGTTTTTATACTTACAAACCAGAGAAAACCTTCTAGACACCATAACTAATTTACCTAATAGATTTTCAATGATAAGCACTTTAAAATACTACACCAAAAAAAACGAGCCTATAGGCATTATTCTTATCAGCCTAAGTAATGTAAGCGAAATAAATGATAAATGTGGTTATGAGTTTGGAGATATTTTTCTTAAAGAGTTTAGTGATTTCTTAGCCAGCAGTTTTGGCAAAAAGAACTCTTTTAGATATACAAATACAGAATTTGTTATCATATTGCAAGATAAGGAACATACAAATTACAATGAAGCTATAGGTGTTATAAAATCAAAAATTGAGAATGGATGGATAATATGTGGTGAAACTAGTAATGTTGAATGCTCCTTTGCAACAATGGAATTCCCCAACAGCTTAAAATCATTTGAAGATATTATTACAGTATTAGACCACTATACTTCAAAATCAAAAAATGTACTGAATCGAGAAGTGCTTTATGTTTCAGACGATATTTTGCTTTCCATAAAAAGAAGGAATATGGTAATTCAAGAGCTTAGAAATCAAGTGTTAAGTCAAACCATTATAGTTGAATATCAACCCATATATTCATTAAAGAAAAAAAGATACCTAAACATTGAAGCCTTAATGAGACTCAACATCAAAAACTTTGGAAGTATATCACCCAATGAGTTTATACCCTTAGCTGAAGATACTTACTTAATAATTGAACTAGGTAATATTTTAGTTTCTGAAGTTTGTAACCTTATGAAAATGCTAGAAGAGAACAATATTCAATATGAAAAATTATCAGTTAATATATCCTCTATACAACTTTTTGATAAAGCGTTTGCTAAAAACCTAACACGGATACTAAAAGATAATGATATTTCTGCTAACAAACTAAATCTCGAACTTACTGAGTCCATCATGATATCTGATTATGATGATTTATATAATACTATAAAAGAACTAAGATCTCGTGGATTTGGCATCTCTTTAGATGATTATGGCACAGGCTACTCTAATTATGTAAAACTTGCAAAACTTCCATTTGATGAAATAAAAATTGATAAAAGCATTTTGCATTATATAATGAGTGTTGAAACGGAATATATTACTTTATCAAATATTATTAAAGGATTTAAAAATAGAGGTTTGAATATAGTTATGGAAGGTGTAGAAACTGAAGAACACTATAAGATATCTAATGCTTTATCTGTAGATCTTATACAAGGATACTACTTTAGTAGACCCCTAGAAAAAGAAGAACTGATCAGATTCTTAATTACTTCAAATTAACATCTAGACTAACTTTTACGATAAAGCACTTTTAATCAGCAAAATGTAAAAGGATAATGAGGCTTTGTCTAGAAGCAATGTAGGTATGATAATGAAATGCTGTTGAACTTATGAGAGAAGGTGTACATTTTGAAAGGTCCTATAGAAATAAAACATATCGCTCCCTGTGGGATGAACTGCAGCCTATGCATAGCTTTTCACTTTAAAGAGAAAGATTTAAATAAAAAAGGATTTCATAGGATGTATTGCCCTGGATGCATTGATAGAGGAGAAAACTGCCTTCACATGAAAAGCAAGTGTGATTTAGTTGGTAATGGTGAAGTAAGATTTTGTTTAGAATGCGATCAATTTCCATGCAAAAGACTTAAATCTTTAGACAAACGATATCGCACCAAATACCAGCTGAGTATGATAGATAATTTAAAAGTTATTGATGAATATGGCATGGAAGCTTTTTTAGAAAGTGAGGGTTTAAAATGGCGGTGTGAAAAATGCGGAGATTTGATATGTTGTCATAATGGCCTTTGTCTAAACTGTGATATTAACATACTTCTTAATAATAGGAAATATAGATGGAATGAGCAGTAACTACTTATTGATAGTTACACTTCTTTGGTTGTTTGCATAACTAAAACCTTGTCATATATCAAGCAAGGCTCTTCGCTTTTGGTATGAAGATTTCACTAAATGCACTACAAGTTGCAGTCAAATTGCAGTCAAAATTAATAAAACAAAAAACAACACTGTAAATACAATCTTAAAATAGTTGTAGTTACAGTGTTTTTTAATGGCGCACCCAGCAGGATTCGAACCTGCGACCCCCGGATTCGAAGTCCGTTACTCTATCCAACTGAGCTATGGGTGCCTATAAGCAAAGTAAATTATACATTAACAGAATAAGTTAGTCAACGAGTGATTATCATTCAATTATTTCAAAGACTTTAATGCTGATGTCTACATTCAAATTTGGCAGAAAAAACTGATTAGTCTCAAGTATAGAAACTTCGATAGGCGCATGCTTATCTTCTGCTAATAATACATTATTTTCTGCTAGCTCTTTATATGCTCTTGCTTTTCTATATCAGAAGCTACCCTTAATAGTTCATTTTCTAATGATTTAATTCGAAACTTTTCTTGATTAATCGAACTGTTAATTTCTCTTACATCTAAAGTGACTTGAAAGCATCACCCTAGCACTCTCTTTCCATTCTTAAAATGAACATCATATATTTGACAATCAAAAATCAAAACGTATTTTTGATTTATTTAATATTCTTACTTACTTGAATTTCCTTATATAACTGATTAAAGCATTAATATCTTCTTCATTATTATATAACCCAAGGGATATCCTTATCATATCTCGCCGCAGTGTATTTATGACGTTATTTTTCATGAGGTAGTTATGCATTTCTCTTGGTTTGCTTGGTTTAAAGCAAAGAATTGCAGATCTAAATGGTCCTGTTTTTGGGCTAATAATCTCTACATCTGTGTCTTCCAGTTTATCTACCAAGCAATCATATAAATATAAAATTCTCTCTTCAACATTTTCCATACCAATATCAAGTAAAAACTTTACCGCTTCATTAAAGGCGGTAATAGCTAAGTAATTGTAATTTCCTATCTCGTACTTTCTTGCGCTATCTGCTTGATCTAGCTTATATTCGATATTCTTATATTCTATCTGCGCAGCCATACCCATTCCTGCACGTGCTACATAAATGGGTTCAACCTTATCAAGTATCCTATCACTCACATAAAGCACACCCACCCCATGTGGTGTAAAAAGAGACTTATGACCGCTGCTACATAAAATATCCATTCCTAACTCTTTTACATCAACTTGCATTGTCCCTACTGACTGCACTGCGTCAACCACTGTATATATTCCTTTTTCTCTGCAGTAATCTACAATTGCTTTTACATCATTTCTATTTCCTGGGGCATATGTGACTGATGAGAATGATATGACTTTTACACTTTTATCATATATCTTCTCAATGTTTTCTATTGTAACTGATCCGCTACTAGTTGGAATCCATTTAACTTTGATTCCTTTTTTCTCTAGATTAAGCCAACAGTATACATTATTAGGGTGCTCATTTTCATTAAGTAATATTTTGTCTCCACTTTTTAGAGGTAAACAATTTGCAGCAATATTAAGTCCTTCAGAAGTATTCTTTGTAAAAGCTATTTCATTTGGGTTTGCGTTTATAAGCTTAGCAAAATTACTTCTTGCTTCTTCTAAAGTCTTAAACCATTCGGCTTTATCTCCCCCAAACTCTTCTTGCTTATTTACATAGTCAATTATTGTTTTCTTGACAAACTTTGGTAAGCCGCATTTATTAGCCAAATCAAAAAAGACATACTCTTTAGTGATTGGGAACTGTTCTCTTATATCTTTCCAGTTCAAGCTACATCTCTCCTTTTTGTATTCTCAGTGATTCTTGATATTATCCTAAAAAAGACTAGTTAGTCTTTGCTAATTAGTCTTCCTTATACTTTTTATGTTATTTAATAATTCATTTGGGTTTTCAATCATAGGAAAATGACAAGCATTATGGACAGTCTTCACATCAACTAGCTTTAGTACTTCTTCATCAAGACCTAGTTCTTCTATAACTTTCTGCATATCATATCCTCTATCTCCATAAACTAAGGTTAATTTCACGTTAAGAGATTTGACTCTATCTGATAAATCTAACTCTTTAAGCTTAGGGCCTAATCTGTCAGAATAAAAAGTAGATTCTGTTCTAAGCATTTCTACTAATGACTTTCTAGTGTCACAACAGAAATTATCCATAACCAAATTTTGATAAAACTCAGAAGGCGTCTTGATAAAAGACTCTATTAATATAATCTCTTTAAGATTTTGTCCAACTCTTCCTGCCAAATCAAGTGCTACTAATCCACCCATACTATGTCCAACTACAAAATCAAAGTCAGTAATGTCGACTTCATTCATAATCCATCTTGAAAAATTTGATACATCATGGAAATCACTAAGCTTTTCTTTTGGCCACTCTAAAAAGATAGCCTCGCTAAAAATGTTGGTTTTATCAATTGTAATAATACTATCCCAAATTTCTCCTCTGCATCCATAGCCAGACAAAACTAAGACTTTACTCATCTAAATTTTCTCCTCATAAAATCTCTTAAAAAATCCTCATCATCTTCTTCAAGATCTTTAACACCTGCTAAATTCTCTAAATGATGGGTAAGCTCATGCTTTACTATTTCTACTAGTTTATCAAAAAACACTTCTTTACTCTTATTTCCATAAGCTTTTATAAATGATCCATAATATATTGAAATATATCTTCCTAGAGGACCTCCTGAGTGGTATTGACCTAAAATCACCAAATCATTATCTTCACTTACTTCGTTATATTTTGTTTCTGGAAGCAGTATCACTCCACCATTGAGTTTCCCATAGATTTCCTTAGGTAACCCATCCACAACTTCATGTAGCATCTCTTCCACTTCATCAATAGTATACATACCCTATACCTTTCTACATTGGTATAAAAATCTTTATGCCAACAACTTTTAATTCACTACTAATATCATCAATAGACTCATAATACCTATCATCTTCATAAACTGGCTGTACTAAGTAATTTGTATCAACTACTGCTCCATTCCTTCTTTCTCGGTACTTAAATATATCAAAAGCTATATCCCCTCTGTGCATATCATAGTATCTGTCAAACTGTAGCCTAAAGCTTCTAATAATATCACGAGCGGAAGTGCCAATTTCAATATCAAAGTTATATGTATAATCATTGCCTGTTAACAATATGGTTTCTGGCAATAAATCACCAGCCATTTCTTCCTCTTCATGATAATAATGAAAAACCACACTTTCATATTGTAGCTTTGTATGATAATTATTATGAGAAGTTCCTTCTTCGGTTATCAATGTGTATTCTTCCCCAAGCTTTTTAATTATCTCTTGTTTTGTCATGAAAACTGATAAAACAACTTTGCCTTCTTCCTCTTCATCTGTTGTGTAAGGAGTTCTGTTTATGCAGCCCATTACTGAAAGACTTAATACCAGTAATAAAGCGTATGATAATACTTTCTTCATAAGAACATCCCCTTTCTATATACTTATAATATACTGAATTTACGTTTGATACAACATAAAGAAAATAATGTTAACAAAATCACTATAAATAAAACGTAAACTATTAACTAGATTTTTATATGTGTATAATTATAGAAGTATTTTTTTGGTACTAATCTTTTTTTATATTTTTTTATTTTCTATGGAACTTTTTCACATTTGTTACTGTCATACATTATGGACTTATTTGTTTCATTTAAGAAAAGAGGATATACTAGTGAAAAAAATTGTACTGTGTGCCTTAATAATCATCCTTACTCTTTTTATAGCAGACTATGTTTCTGTGTTTCAAAATTACAACAAACCTATAATAGCAAGGATTACTAATGGCGCAGATGACGGCGGGTCAGGTTTATATAAAGGAATTGGATATTCCATATATATAGAGGGGAACTTTATGCCTGAGGATACAACCCCTGGCGTTACAGAAGCAACTTTGACTATTTTTGGATACGACATCGTATCGCTTAAACATGATTAATTCCTCCATTCCATAAAAAGAAACAATCCTAGATGACCACCCTAGGATTGTTTCTTTTTATTGTATCTTTTTCTTAGGAATAATTCTATAACCATACCCAAGTGCCCAAGCTTCCTTATCTTCATCTTGGTAAAACACTACTTCTCTTGTTCTACCATTAATATCTATGGTGCCTAGATTTTTCTCTACCATAGTGATTTCATAATCGTTGTCACTCATATTTATTATTATTTTATCTTCTTTGACAAAAACATTTATCTTAGCGCCTTCTCCAGAAATATACTCTCCCAATAAAGGCTCAATCTCATCCATGCTCCACTCATAAGTATCATATTCTCTTCTTTTTGCTTCTATAGGAATACTAAGTGCAGTATTAATTGCAGCTAACCATATATCTGAAACAGGAACTCCAGATAAATTACATAACACAACAGCAGAAATATTTTTTTCTGGAACAAACCCAAAATGAGAAGAAACCCCTTTTAAGCTACCCCCGTGTTCTACTAAGGTTAAACCATTGTAGTCTTTTTGCGTCATTAACCCATAACCATATATATTATGTGATGTAAATTGAATACCTTCATTCATCATAGTCTCAATACCATTTTCAGTAACTATTATAGTATCATTTAGCTTACCTTTATTTGCATACATTTGAGCATATTTAATTAAATCATTAGTAGTAGATCGTACCCATCCACAAGCTAAGTAGGGAGGAGCTTCTTGCCAATTTTCTGACATTTTTACTTCTCCGTCTTTTTCATAATATAAGTTAGTTACATTACCTAGTTCAAACATCTCTTCTAGACTGAAGGTGCTTCTATTCATTTTTAGAGGCTCAAAAATAAATTTTCTAGCATATTTATCAAAAGACAATCCGCTTACTTTTTCTACAATACCCCCTATAAGACCATAGCAGTCATTAGAATAACTTGCATATTCTCCTGGTTGTCCTAGTAGTTCATATTTTCCCAAGCTCATAAAGTCAGCTAGCTCTTCAATAGTGTTTACCAAATGATCTTCCGTGTATTCTGATCTATCTTCACCTTCATCTGGCGCCGTATTTGCTCTTATTGAATAGCCTAATGCTTCAAGTGGGGGAAAGCCTGCTGTATGATTTAACATATGATGGACCTTAATCTCTGATGGGTCTAAATCTCCAGGAACATCAAAGTTTGGAAAATATTTTGTCACAGAATCATCAAATGACATTTTCCCTGCCTCAACTAATTGCGTAATTGCTAATCCTCCAAAAGATTTACTAATTGATGCAATCCCCAATATAGTATCTGGGTCAATTTCTTTTTCTTCTTCTTTGCTTCTATAGCCAAAGCCCTTTGCATACTTTATTTCTTGACCATAAGCTATTGCAACAGTTATACCAGGTATATTATGCTTTTTAATCATTCCTTCTAGATATTTCTCAAAGTTTTCTATTCTCTTACTATTTAGCTTCATACTTACTCCTCCTTTTTAGAACCTATTTACATATTCTCTTATCACTCTTTTTTTCCTGCATAATAAAAAAATAGCTGCGGTATAATTACCACAGACTATTTTAATTTCTTCTAATGATGTGAGCAATCGCAATCGTCTGAACTCTCGCAATCACAATCTTCATCGCCACAGCACTCGTCGTCTTCAATTCCTAATTGAGAGTAAAACTCATCTGCTGCTTTTTGGAACTCTTCTTCATCTTCAATGTTAGCCAATTCTAGTTCGCCATCTTCCATCTCTTCATAACTGTATAGATATACTTCATCACTATCAACAGGTAATAAAGCGATATAATCTTTGTCCTCTATGTCAAAGGTTAATAAAACATGACAATCTAACTCACTATCATCATCTAACGTGATTGTAATAATCTCTTCTACTTCTTCTACTTCTTCTACTTCATCAATATTAATGTCTTTATTTTCATTCATTAGCAATACCTCCTTGCTGTTGATATTATAGCACATTGCGCTACAAACTCCTACATTTTATTTACTGTATATCAAGGTCTTTTTTTGTGCTATTATATTGATATTAGCAAAATAAAGGAGTCTATTATGATAAAAAACAATCGCACATTAATTGTTTACTTTTCAAGAACTGGTCATACCGAAAAAGCCGCCAACTCTCTTGCAAAAATGATTGATGGAGATCTCATTGAAATAAAAGATACAAAAAATTATTCTGGCGTTGTTGGCTTTCTCAGAGGTGGCTTTTTAGCCTACAGGAAAAAACAAACAATCATTGAAAAAACTGATATAAATCCAAAAGAGTATGATATTGTTATACTTTGCTCACCTCTTTGGGCTGGGTCTATCACTCCTGCTATAAGAACATTTTGCAATCAATTTGACCTACCCAACACTGCGTGGCTTATCACATGTGGTGATCTAAGTGCAACAGTAACTAATTTGCCAATTCCTGATACTAATATAAGAACTCTGATAAAAATTAAAGATAAAGATATTGCAAACAATGAATTTGAGGAATCTTTACGAGAGTTTATTGCAATGCTCTAAATCTTATATAAATACCACAAACAAGTCGATAATTCATATTTTAGCTCCAGAATTTTTTGTCTACCGTTAATTTTAGACTCACAGCGGTAGACATACATTTTATTCCCTGCTAACTTTTCTTCTGTTATTTCTATTATTTTAGAAATTTTTACAACTACATCTTCTTCTTTTTTGTCTGTGATTCTAAATCTAATTGGTTGTGGTATCCCACTTACCGTACAATGAGCAATAACTTCTACTGGTTTAGATATGACTTTCATAATTAACACTCCCTAAGCTATAGTATGCTAGTCATCATTTTATAATCTTCTTCATCCCCAACTCCACCCATAATGGGCTTCATTTTACTATTAACAAAAACCCCTCTTTTAACAACATGATCTCCATATTTTTCTCTAAGAATATCCACTGTTTTATCTAAATCTTGCATTTTTTCTTTCTTTGCTGCCTCAAAAAATGTTCTCTGGTTTAAATGTTTCGGGATTAAAGACGATAACCTAACTCGCAAATGCCGAATTGGTTCCCCACGCCATGATTGATTAAACAGCCTACATGCTTCTTGATAAATATCATTAGTAATGTCTGTTGGATTCTTCAAGGTAGATTGGTGAGAATATCTTATCAAAGAGCTATTCTTTATAGATATTGCAACAACTCCTGCAACATGCTCACTTTTCCTCAGTCTCATTGCTACCCTTTCCACTAGTGAAAGTAATACCATATGTGCATCCTCTCGATCAGTAACATCATAAGAAATAGTTGTTCCATTACCCACACCCTTATATGGTAAGTATTCTCCCCCATGCACTGCTGTATCATCTATTCCATTAGCATATTTCCAAATAACGTCACCATGACTTTTAAAATGAGCCTTTAACAAAGCTCTATTCGTATTGGCTAAGTCTCCTATAGTAACAATTCCCATTTTCAACAACTTCCTTGTTGTTGCATTCCCTACCATATATAAGTCGCTAACTGGAAGAGTCCACATTTTCTTACTCATCTCACTAGGAAATAATGTGTGAACCTTATTTGGTTTCTTAAGATCTGAGCCCATCTTTGCTAGCAGCTTATTGCTTGATACTCCAATATTAACTGTAAAGCCAAGTTCTTTCTCTACTCTATTTCTTAAGTGTTCAGCAGCCTCAACTGGTGAGTTCCATAAATGTTGTTGCTTAGTAAAATCTAAAAAGCATTCATCCACAGAAAACCGCTGTACAGTAGAAGAGTATTCTAGTAATAATTCATATAAGACATTACTTGCTTGCATATATAAAGAATAATTAGGAGGAACAGTAACTAAATTCGGACACTTTCTCCTAGCTTGTACCAAGGGTTCTCCTGTCCTCACACCAAATTTTTTAGCAGGAATTGATTTAGCTAAAACAATTCCATGTCTATTCTTCTCATTTCCTCCAATAGCTGAAGGTATTTCTCTCAAATCAAGCTTTGCTCCATGCTGCAGTCTGTATACAGCCTCCCAACTTAAATAAGCAGAATTAACATCTACATGAAATACAATCACTAATTTCACCTCCTCCTAAACCTATTATACTACAAACATATGTTTGCATGTCTAGTAGTTTTAATAAATTTCCTTAAATTTTGTAACAAAAAAACTCTACTCATATAAAAGAGCAGAGTTTAAATAAGCAACTGCTTATTTAGCATATGGTCAGGTACTACATTTTTCTTGGCTAAAGTTTGTGCCTGTGTTAATACCAATGCTTTTATATATTCTGTTTAGATTTTCACTCTTACACTTAGGGCATACTTGGCCCTCTAGCTCTTCAAACTTACACTTCACATCAAATTCATAATCACAATCAACACATTTCAAACTATATCTTGGCACTATATCCCGCCTCCTTAGCTTTTACTATGATTTTTTTGATAAATTCATCTTTACTCTCTGTATACTCTAATCTAGTCTTAGCTGTTACTACTAGGTTCTTTTTTAAAGCTTCATATTGCTGCATTTCCCTAGGATTATCTAACAGAAAATCTCTAAAAAGGATTTGATTTTCCCAGTTTGCTGAACCTATTAGTTGAAAATGTATATGATGAGTCCCTTTAGCACCGTTATACTTTGCAAAGAGATGCCGACCTTCTATTCCGTTTTCTCCCTTGTAGACGTATTCAGGAAAGCTTTCTAATATTTTAACACAATTTTTAACTTTTTCTAAGTCATCCATTCCTATGGCCATGTCAATGACTGGCTTTGCCATTATCGTTAATGACGTACTGCCTACGTGTTCTATTCTTAATATATTACTTCCTAGCATTTTCTCTAACCTACATCTCTCTTCTACAAATAGCTCTTTCCATTTGGCATCATAATCTACTAATCTGAATTCACCTTTTACAAGTCCTAACATTTTCAGCCTCCTCTTAGGTTTTGGAAATATATTATATTGCTATTTTCTTTTCATAGCAAGCTTTTATTGACTAACCAAACAACACTTGTTAATATAAGCGTAGTCAAGTACCTACGAAAAGAGTGATACTATGAATGGTGGTTTCTTAGTTGGTCAATCTATAATGTTAGAATTAAGTTTTGGAATATGCACTGAATTATATGAATTGCCGCCTTATCAAAAAGAAGCTTATGAAAAGTGGAGTAATTATCTAAAAGTTATGCTTCCTGATATACCTAACGAATTTATAAAGAAATGGCAAGATTTATGGTCAGAAGACTTTAAACCGCAAGTGATCATAACTCATTTAGCTGATATTGCTGACGCAATATTTGAAACTGATTATGAAATAGCAAAAAAGAAAATGCAATCCATTAACTTTGCTTCGGCTTATAAAAGAATTTTAGAGCATGCTAATGATTATGACTTGCTTTCTGATAATTTCTTATCAGAACATGAGAATTTTGCTAAGTTGGCAACTAAAATTAGACAATTTGACCATAAAGAAGTTGGATTTGCCTTAGATGATAATTCAACCTTTGTTAAGAATAATTATTTACAATACTTAAACCTTATTCTAGTTTTAAAAGACGAGCCCTTACATGAAAAATTCTGGGAACTTATTGATGAATTTTACTACTCTATATTAAAACCATGGAGAGCTGATAGGCAATCAGCCATCAAAGCTTATTATCAAAAGGCTATAAAAGACCTAGGTGGAGAAAAATCAGAAAGACCCCCAGACTTAAATAACTTACCTTTTACATTGTCTAGAGAGATTGCTGAGCAAGTTTCTAGACAGAACAAAGGCATTTTTTACTGGGTAGACCCCTTTAACTATCATGGTGTAACAAGCTTAAGACACAATTACCTTATGGTTGGTTGTAATAATCATTTCTTTTATTTCCATGAAGTTGACCAAGGCGTTATTGAACTTACCAACGGTCTTAAAGCATTATCTGACCCTACAAGAATCAAAATTTTGCGCCTTATTAGACATTTTAGTATGGACAATACACAAATGGCAGATTTTCTAAATATTACACGACCAACTGTTAGTAACCACACTAAAATTTTACGAGAAGCTAACTTGATAGAGTCAAAGCTTGAAGGACGAAGTACTCGACATTATATCAATGTTGAAAATATCAATAAATTGGTAGCAAATTTATCAGTATTTTTAGATATCTTATAAATATATATGATATAATTAAAACATAAATAGATTAAAGTGATGAGGTGATTGTGTTGAAACTTTTAGGATTAATACTCATTATTTATGCACTAGTCGTAGCATACTCTGCTTTTGCAAAACCTGGAATTGTCTGGAACAATTTTAAGGTGGAAGCATTTAAGAAGGTCTTAGGCGAAAAAGGAACTGTTATATTATTTTATGTTATGAGTTTACTAGCTTTATTTATTGGATTTAATCTACTATTCTAACAATAAAAAATCGCACCAATTTTCTTGGTGCGATTTTTATTACTTTAATATTTCTATTAATCTTTCTAAAGCTTCCTGGCTTGGCCATTTTTTATCAAATACAATCTGTCCATCAATTAAGATTGCAGGAGGATTAAATACATTTAACTCCAGCGCCACTCCCAAATCATCAACTATTTCAAATTCATATTTAAGCCCTGAGTTTGCAAAAGCAGACTGTACTCTTTCTACCTCTGTAGAATTATTGCCGCTTACTCATGTACAGCTTGGCAATACAAGCTTTACATCCATCTAAGCCATCTTCCCTTCATAAGATTTCTATTGAAACACCCTGTATTCTGCGCTAATTTTATATCCATGCTTTTCATAAAACTTCTTAGCACGTTTATTTTTCTCTACAACATTAAGTTTAACACATTTATAGTTTCTTTTGTTAAGAATAAGATCACTTAAATATTTTAATGCTTTACTTCCATAACCATTTGACTGCACTCCCTGATTAATTACTAAAGTATCGATTCTATTTTCGTCTACTAATGCCAATCCGATTAATTGATCTTTATAAAATGTAATAAAACTATCGTTACTAGCAAACTTTTTGAATTCTGCTACTGTTTTATCAAAATTCCTTCTTCTATAATTAATACTTTTACCCATCTCCATTCGCAGGGGATTAAAACATGTATCAATTAAATCAATATACTGATCAACTTTACTTTCATCATAACCTTGCACATTTATAGATTCATCTGTATACCTGCTAGTTTCATTTAACTGATACTCACTTCCCATATCAATTTCACGATAACCATGTTTTAAAAATCCCTCAACCAGTTCATAGTTGTTATTAGTTATAATCTCATATTTTTCAGGATCTAAGTTTTCAATTTGATTATCTATATTGTCGCAAAACTTTCCCATATCAAGTCCCTTGATATTATTGTAATAATATACCATAATTAATACGTTATCATAGTAATACATTACTTCTGATCCATACCCCTCAATTACTTCTGCTTTTATTACATGGTTATTATCTAGTGCTGAATAAAATTCTCCCGACAAAGAACTATGAATTTTATTCAAGTTACTAACTATTAAGTCTATCTCCACCATATCCCTCTTCTTCCCTCATTTTTTTTATAATTATATCGCTATTTACTAATGTGTCAAACCCTTAATATGCTGTTTTTCAATATAAAAAAGGATTTTCGCAAGTTTTATAGAATTATTAATTAGAGTAGCTAAAGAAATTTAGCCTCACACTGATTTAAATTTTATGAAGGAGGAATGTTAATGTCTTTTGGTTATCATAATAGAATATTAAGAGTAAACTTAACAACCGGTACTATTAAAGAAGAGAATCCTGGTGAAGACTTTTATCGTAAGCACATGGGTGGTAGAGGTATTATTTCATATTATTTAATGAAAGAAGTACCTAAAGGGGCTGACCCACTAGGTCCTGAGAATCTACTTATCTTTGCTGCAGGTCCCTTAACAGGAACCTCAATGATTGGTAGTGGACGCAATAGTGTTGGAGCTAAATCTCCTCATACAGGCACCTATGGTGATGGAGAAGCTGGAGGATACTTTGGAGCTGAGATGAAAAGAGCTGGTTATGATGCAATAATTTTTGAAGGAAAGTCAGATAAACCAGTATATCTTTCTATCAAAGATGAACAAGTTGAAATCAAAGATGCTACGCACCTTTGGGGTAAACTAACCAATGAAGTAGAAAAGTCAATAAAAGACGAAATGGAAGATGACAAAGTAAGAGTTGCGCAAATAGGTGTTGCAGGCGAAAATCAAGTACTAATAGCTAATGTTGTTAATGATTTAGCGCACTTTTATGGAAGAAGCGGTATTGGTGCAGTAATGGGTTCTAAAAATTTAAGAGCCGTTGGAATTAGAGGAACTCGCCTACCTCAAGTTAAAAATTCAGATAAATTGACCGAGCTCAATAGAGCCATGGGCATTCATATTAAAGAGAACATGAAAGGCATGACTGAGCTTGGAACAACTGGTATAGTTAATAGCTTAAATGCTGTTGGTGGATTACCTACATATAACTTTAAAGCTGGTTCTTTTGAAGGTGCTAATAACATTTCAGGAGAAACCATGAGAGATACATATCTAAAATCTAATGATGGATGTTATATGTGCTCTGTTAAATGTAAGAGAGTCGTAGAAATAGATGATCGATACAAGGTAAGTCCAGAATTTGGAGGGCCTGAATATGAGACCTTGGGATCTCTTGGTTCTTGCTGCGGAGTTGATGATTTACAAGCAGTCTGTAAAGGGAATGAGCTATGCAATGCTCTTGGACTTGACACAATATCTACTGGAGTTACTATCTCATTTGCAATGGAATGCTTTGAAAATGGCTTATTAACAACTGAAGACACAGATGGATTAGAGCTAAATTTTGGTAATGGCGATGCTATGGTCAAACTAATTGAAAAAATTGCCAATAAAGAAGGCTTTGGAGCTCTACTTGCAAAAGGGTCACGCTTTGCTGCAAATGAAATTGGAAAAGGTTCAATAAAGTATGCCATGGAAGTAAAAGGGCAAGAACTTCCAATGCATGAACCAAGACTAAAGCAAGGCTTAGGTATTGGTTACATGGTAAGCCCTACAGGTGCAGATCATTGTCATAATTTACATGACACTGCTTACACAAAAATGGGTGCTGGCCTTGAAAGCATGTTCCCTCTTGGTATGAATAAGCCTTTACCAGCAAGTCAACTAGATGAAGAAAAAGCTCACATGCTAAAAGTAGGATCACTCTGGAGACATTTCTCTAATATCTCTGAGCTGTGTCAATTTTTGCCATGGTCTCCTTCTCAATTAGAAGAGGCAATGAAGGCAGTAACAGGATGGGAAACTTCTCTTCTTGAAATGATGCAAATAACTGAGAGAGTAGTTAATTTAACCAGACTATTTAATTTAAGAGAAAACTTTGAGCAAAAAGATGACTACTTACCAGAGCGTTTTTACGAGCCTATAGAAGGTGACAATCCACTTAAAGGCGCTATAGTAGATAAAGCTCAAGCTGACGTCGCTTTGAAAGCTTATTATAACTTAATGGGTTGGGATGAAAAAGGCGTGCCTACAAAGGCTAAATTAGCTGAGCTCGATTTGCTTTGGGCTATCGAATAAAATTTCCATTAATAGAAATCACTAGGGGTTATCCTAGTGATTTTTTATTTATAATCTTCAACAGCAGATAGCTTTTCATAAACAGTACATTTTGATTTTCATCCCATAAAGAAACCTCCTAAGTAGATTTTGGTTATTTACCTAGTCTACTTAGGAGGTACCCTGTCAGATGCCTTAAGGTACTACTTCTTATTTATAAAGTGCAGTGCAGCATCATTAGTTGACAAGACAGCTTCATGAATCGCTTCTGCTGTTGTAGGATGCGCATGCACTGTGTGACTTATCTGTTTTGCTGTGATATTATTTTGAATAGCTAGAGTCATCTCTGATATTAAGTCTGTAGCATGTGGCCCTATCATAGTAGCACCAATAACAATATCATTTTCTGTATCTTTAATGACCTTAACAAAACCATCTCTAGATCCATATACAAGTGCTTTTCCACTTGCACTAAATGGGAATTTGCCTATTGAAATATTTCTTCCCTGCTCTCGTGCTTGCCTTTCTGTCAATCCTACAACAGATATTTCTGGATTTGTAAATATCGCACTTGGAATTGCAGTATAATCCATAATCATATCATTACCCATAATATTCTCTACTGCAGCAATTCCTTGATGAGAAGCAACATGTGCTAATTGAATAATATTTGTTACATCACCAATTGCATAAATGCCAGGCACATTGGTCTGCATTCTGTCATTCACTTTGATGCCTCTTTTATTATCATTAAGCTCAACACCAACATTTTCAAGACCTAATCCCTCAACAAAAGGTGTTCTCCCTACACTTAGGAGTACTTTGTCACCCTTGATTTCATGCATTTCATCATTGTTCATATATTTTACTAGACAACCATCATCTTCAGAGTCAATAATTTCTTCAACCCTTGCGTTTGTGATAACTTTAATCTTCTTTCTTCGTGCTACTTTCATTAACTCGTCAGTAACATCATCGTCTAGCATGGCAAGAACTCTATCTAAATATTCTACAACTGTTACTTCTACTCCAAACGTACTATAAATAAAAGCAAACTCCATCCCAATAACACCACCACCAACAATTACAATTGATTTTGGCAACTCATCCATTTCTAGTGCTTGCCTACTATATATAATATTGCCATGGTCTTCTATAGGAATATTCAATGTAGAGGACTTAGCACCAGTAGCGATGATAATATTGTCTGCTTCTATTGTGAATTTCTCATCATCATTAGTAATTTCTACGCTATTTTTATCTATTATATATGCTTTGCCTCGAATAATTTCTACACCATTACCCGCAACTAACTGTTCTGTTCCCATAGATAACTGTCTTACAATTCTCTTTTTCCTTGCTATTACCTTTTTCATATCAAGAGAATACCCATCTACATTAACACCAAAACCCCTTGCATCTTTTACATGGTCAAGTATCTCAGCAGAGCGAACAAGAGATTTTGTTGGAATACATCCTGCATTTAAGCATATTCCTCCAATATCCCCCTTCTCAATCATTACTACTTTAGCACCTAGCATTGCTGCCCTAATCGCACCAACATAGCCACCTGGACCACTTCCAATAACAGCTATATCAAACTTTGGATATTTTTTCTCAGACATAATTCTCCCCCTAAAGCCAATTATTAAATTTCTATGAATTTTATTACTTTCATAATGTTTTTACTTTTATCTTTTACATGATATCAGTAAAGACAATATATTTCCATATAATTTTTAGATAATCCTCAAAATTTTTATAGCAATCTAGGAACATCTTATTATTAAATAAAGTATTATAATAACAACATAATCTCAAGGAGGACAAAAAAATGAGAAAACTACAATTGATAATACACGTAACAGGAATTTTAAAGCATAAGGATGGTATTTTAATCTATTAAAGTTTACGTATCATCCTACAAAATAAAAAGAGGATGTATATGAATATAAAAAATATAGGAATTTATGCACATGTTGATGCAGGAAAAACGACAATTACTGAGCAATTACTACACAAAATGGGAATCATTGAGGATGTAGGAAGAGTTGATGATGGAACAACTCATACAGACAGCCTAGCTTTAGAGAAAAAAAGAGGCATATCAATCCAAGCGACTCCTGTTTCCTTTTATCTAAATAATACTAAGATTAATTTAATAGATACCCCTGGCCATGCTGATTTCATTGCTGAGGTTGAAAGATCTATGAATGTTTTGGATGGTGCGATCTTAGTTATATCTGCTAGAGAAGGAGTACAATCACAAACCAGTGTAATATTTGATTCTTTACAAAAGCTCGAAATACCAACTGTGATCTTTGTTAATAAAATAGATCGCATTGGAGTAGAGATTAATGATGTTTGTGATAACATAAAATCCTATCTCTCGAAATTTAGCTTCCCAATACAAAATGTTGAAAAGAACAATAGAAATGTTAGTCAGCTTTTTGAGTGCTCTCATGAAAAGCTTCTAGAATTTTTATCTGACTTATCAGACGCAGTTTTTGAAAGCTTTGTTGAGGGAAATCTTTGTAGGGATTTACTAGTACATGAATTTATTGAATTAACAAAAAAGGCTATGGTTTATCCGATAATTTTTGGTAGTGCATTGAAGGGACTAGCCATTGACCAATTAGTTGAAGCTATAAACTTGTTCATTCCAGATAAGCAGCAATTAATAGATGGGAAAGTTTCAGGCTCTATTTTTAAAGTTAAAAGAAATGGTCAAGAAAGAAAGACTTATGTTCGTCTTTTTGGAGGATGTCTAAAAACAAGAGATTACTTGTTTGGAGAAAGAATCACAAAAATCGAGAAACTTGAAAGTGGGAAAGAAATCCAATCACAAGACCTACTTGCCAATGATATTGGAATTGTTTATGGCCCTAACTTGAAGGTGAATACAAGCTTTGGAGACTTACCCAGACAAAAAGTAAGCATCATTCTTCCGACTATTAAAATAGAGGTTAAACCTATAGGTGAAACAACTCGCTATCAATTATTAGTTGCACTTGACACAATTGCTGATGAAGACCCCTTTTTAGAATATGAACTGTCTGAGATAACCCATAGCATATTCATAAATGTGTTTGGCGAAATACAATTAGAGATTTTGCAGTCTAGGCTCAATACAGAGTTTAATGTTTTTGTAGCATTTCATGATGCTCAAACAATTTTAAAAGAAACTCCAGTTAAGTCAGCCTCTTCACAAATAGCTCTTTATGACAAAAATTACCCCTTTTATGCTGAAATCGAAATTAGAGTAGAACCTTTATCTCAAAGACAAGGTGTTGAGATAGTTTCAGAGACATCAACAGGGGGTTTGCCACAAACGTTTCAAAATGGAATACTTGATGGGGTCAATTCTTATATAAATCAAGGGCTAAAGGGGTGGCCACTTACTAACTTAAAAATAACTATTGCAAATGGCAATTATTGCAGTGTTAACAGCACTCCGTCTGATTTTAGGAACTTAGCACCTATTGTATTTATGCAAGCATTGGAAAAAGCAGATACATCATTGCTTTGGCCAATGTTAAAATTTAGGTTAAAAATTCCTTCATTTGCCTTAGGCAAAACCCTATCGGATCTAAGTCAAATGAATGCAAAATTTAACTTGCCAGAACAAAAAAGCGAAAGTTATCTAATATGCGGAATTATCCCAGCAGAAACTTGTCAAAACTATGAACTTAAACTTAAAGCTTTTACTGAGGGTAAAGGTATTTTTAGCACCCAATATTCTCATTATGAGAATGCACCTAAAGATATCAAATCAGAAAGAGTAAAACTTAAAGTGGATCCGCTTGATGAGGTACTATATTTAATGCATAAAAAAGGCGTATTAAAATAAAGCGTATCTATTAAAGAAGGTTTTTCCTTATTATATTACACATAAATCCTCAGCAAGTATGCAGATTTGCTGAGGATTTCTATTATCATTTTAGCTCTTAAATCTCACATATGACCCAGTTGAAGTTGCCTCAATCTGTATTTGTGCAGGTATTCTTTCTTTAAGTTCTGGCACATGTGAAATTATTCCTACTTTCCTTCCTGAATCCCTAAGCTCTAATAAACAGTCAATAGAGCTATCAAGTGACTCAGGATCTAAAGTTCCAAACCCTTCATCAATAAACATTGTTTTGAGCTCTATTCCCCCAGCATATGACTGAACAACTTCAGATAAGCCTAAGGCCATTGCTAAAGCAGCCTTAAAGCTTTCTCCTCCAGATAGCGTTCTTACATGTCTCATTTTTCCTGTATAATTATCAAAAACCTCTAGTTCTAAACCGCTTTGCTGACCTGCTCTATCCCTATAATCACTTCTAAACAGTTTGTATCTATTTGATGTCATAGACAATAACCTCTCATTTGCTGCCTTGAGTATTTCTTCTAAGAAAGCTGCTAAAACATACCTTTCAAATGTAATCCCAATAGGATTAGGCTTAAAACCTCTAGCTACCTTGGCTAACTCTCCTATAACGAGATATTGTTTATCTTTCTTTGAAATTTTCTGATACAATTTTATTCCTTTATCATAAATTTTTTGATTGCTTCTTATACTAGTATCTAAATTATTAACCTTTTTCTCTATCTTATGATACTCTTCTGTCAATTCATCCGTCTTATCAGATAGCAGATTTATGTCTATTATTTTTAGATTAGCAAGGTCCTTTTCATACTGCTCTATCTGAATTTTTATTTTACTTAACTTTTCTTCATATTTTTTGAGACTTCTTTTCTTCTCATCTAACAAATCATGGGCAACCATCATATCTGCTGCATTAGCTGCTGAAGCAAACCCTGAGACCTCAAGTTTTTTATTCAACTCATTCTCCTGAAAAATCAAGTTTTCTTCCTGCTTTCTCACAAAACTTTCATTTTCCTCTATTTTAGTTACAAGCGTGCTTTTCTTTTTATCTAATTCCTCTTTAAGTAGTTTAGCTTTACTTAGCGCTTCTTCCTTCTTTCTTAGCTCATTGCTATAACCATCTATTGCTGAAGCTAAGTTTTCTCTTGACCTATACTTTTGTGGAATATCTTTTTCAAGGCTTTCCTCTTGTCCTTCTAAATTACTAATTAAACTACTTACTAAATTGAGCTCTTCATCTATTTCAGATATTTTCTCCTCTACTTCTTTAAGTTCATCAACATCTTTTTGCTTTTTAGTAACACTGCTTTCTATCTTGGCTAATTTACTTACAATACTAACAAGTTCAGTTTTACATTCTTCAAACTCTTTTTTAAGACTATCTTGCTTATCCTTATAATTCTCTTGAAAATCTTCTATATCTGAAAAGAGTTTTTCAAAGTCATTTTGTCTTATTGCTATTTTATCCTCATAAGAATTTATTTGCACCTCTAATTTTCGCAATTTATTTTTACATGTGTCAAGCTGGATTTCTTTTTCATTCAAATCATCCAGCTTTGTTCCCTTTTTAGATGATAAAGCAATACTAGGATGGTGCGTTGAGCCACAAACAGGACATGCTTCTCCTTGTTTAAGATCTTTAGCTAATAAGTATGCCTGGTTAGAGTAATATTCACTTTTTGTCTTTTTTAGCTCTTCTTCAATTCTTTTTATCTCTTTGACCAAACTACTTTCTTCATTTTTCTTATCTTTATAAGTTTCTTCAAGATCTTTTATTTCTGATAATAACACAATACCGTTGTTTATATTTTCAAGGCTTTTCTCAACTTCTTGTAATCTTTCTTTTTTCTCAGCATGAGCATTTAAATGACTTATTTTGTCTTCTTGCATGTTACTTATTTCTTCTATCAACTTGCCTAGTAGCTCTTTTTTATCAACTAACTCTTGCTTTTTATTTAGAACCTCTGTTTTTTGATCTTTCTTTGTTGTCAGTCGTTTGCTTATGTTTAGTAAATCATTTACCTTTCCCATTAAATTTTTTAGATTATATATTTTTTCACTTAGATCTTTTCTAATAGATTTTTCTTCATCACTATTTTGCTTTGCAAACTCTAAGCTGACCTTTTCTAGTTCTTTTAAGACTTCTTCATATTCTTCTTTATATAGCTGATTTATCTCTTTGTTCTTTGTTATCTCTTTTATCAACTTGTTTTTTTGTTCTATCTGATACCTTAATGAATTAGCTTTTTCATTGAGACAAATCTCTTTTTCTAATCTTTTATATTTTTCTTCATCATTTAGCAATTCACTATACTCATTTTTTAAATCAGCTAAAGAATCAAATTTCCTATTTGTTTCACTTGCCTTTTCTTGTTCTCTTAGACTAGCGTCTCTTTTTATTCTGATTTCTTCTTTTTCTTCTGTGGCTGTATTTAGTACTACTTTATAATCAATAAGCCATTTTTTAAGAGTTTCAAAAATGTATTCTCTATTTAAATCATCTGAACTAATTAAGAGCTCCAACTCATTACTATCAAGAGCACTAACTGATCTCAGACTATTATCTAAAATAATATGTTCATTTTTTATTTCTCTCTCTAGCTCTTTTGCTCTTATATCCAACTTGTTTTGAAGCATATTATAATCACTAGTATCAAAAAGCTTTTGTAAGACCTTTTCTCTATCTTGAGAGTCAGATGTTAATAACTTTCTAAACTCTCCTTGTGGTAACATCATTATCTGCTTAAACTGATCTACATTAAGACCAATTATGCCTTCGATTTCATCCTCTACATTTTTGACACCCGTAACAAACCTCTTAGGGTCGCTATGTATCTTAAGTTCTACATCGTGCGTTTGTTCTGTAAAGCCATCTCCACTTAGTTTAGGTCGAGGCTGTGAAGGAACTCTTTTTATTGAATAGTTAAGGTTTCTAATACTAAAATCTAGCTCAACTTCAGTCAGAAGATCATCTGAGGCAAATTGACTTCTTAAGCTATCTGCTCTTCGCATACTTCCACTTGCCTTACCATAAATTGCAAAGCAAATTGCATCAAATATTGTTGTTTTTCCAGATCCTGTAGAGCCAGTTACTAAGAATAAATCATTTTCTAATACCGTATCAAAATCTATAATTTCTTCTCTGGCATATGGTCCAAAAGCTACCATCCTTAATTTTTTAGGTTGCATTAACTTTGCCTCTTCTCTATTTCTATATCCTTCCAGAGATCAGTTAAGTAATCTTGTGATCCTTCTGGTAAATCATTTCCCATAATATTTTGATAAAAATCTTCAAATAACTCAATAGGGTGCATGCTCTTAAAGTCTTTGTTTGCTGAAGTCTGCCTTGCCTCTATTTCAAAAAGGCTTTCTCTTTCTAAAGATAAAATATTTGGATACACTGCTCGCAATTTGCCAATTGCATCTATTATTTCACCTTGATCAGTTAATATCGCTTCTATATAGTCATCTGACTCTTCACCATGTTTAATAAGGTTTTCTAGGCTTCCTTTTACCCTTCTCATATCTCTAAGTGTCTTTAGCTGGACTAGCTTAATGTCAGTATTTCCAAACTGGTCTAACTCAACTATTGATACACTTTTCTTTTGTAGGTGCTCAGAAAAGGAATATTTAAGCAACGAACCTGCATAACGAATGTTTTCGTGTTTAATTTTTTGTGCCCCATGCAAATGTCCCAAAGCTGTGTAGTTAAACTTAGAAAACATGTCTACATTTACAATATCTGTACCACCAAGGCTTAGAGGTCTTTCTGAATCACTCATTTCTAGTTCTTCAACACCTCTTACATAACCATGGTATATGGCTACTTTTCTCTTAGCAATGTCTATTTCTTTGGAAACTTCATCAAGTAACTTTGCTAATGCATCTTGATGTGTTTTTATTTGGTTATCTTCATAATGGCTCCTTACAGTTGAAGGGTCTGCATATGGAAATACAAAAAAATACACCTCGCCATGTTCATCATTTAATACTATTGGATTATATATATCTTTTATTTTACTGACAATATATAATCCTTGATCTTTTAGGATTTTACTAGCAAATCCTAGCCTTTCTGGATTATCATGATTTCCTGCTAAGAGTATTATCTTCACTTTAAGATCTATGAGAATCTCCGCTAAAACACTATCCAAAAGCTTTATAGCCTCTGTAGGTGGGACAGACCTATCATATATATCACCACTAATGACAATAACATCTGGATTTTCACTTTTAACAACTTCTACAAACTCTTTAAGTATGTATCTTTGATCCTCTGTCATATGAAGCCCATGTACTAATTTCCCTATATGCCAGTCACTTGTGTGTATAATTTTCATAATTACTCTCTCCATTTTCGTATTGTATATAATTATACTACAACTTATTAAATACTAAAAAAGCTAAGAGCTTTATTTAGCCCTTAGCTTTTCCCATTAATTAATTATTTACCGTAATTATCTTTTACATTCCACTCTTTCCATACATTACCTACTAATTCTGGGCCAGGCTTTAATGTTTTCTTTCCTGGTTGCCATCCTGATGGAGTAGCTTCTGAACCAGCAGCTTCTCTAACTAATTGGAAAGCTTTAACTTGTCTAACTGTCTCATCTACATTTCTTCCTACTGGAGGAGTAAGCACCTCATATCCTTGGACAACTCCATCTGGGTCAATTAGAAAGCGACCTCTATTTTCAGTGCCAGCTTCTTCATCATATACACCATATAAAGAACCAATTTTACCACCTTGGTCAGAAAGCATTGGGAATTGAACTCCGCCATCTACCATCTTAGATAATTCTTTGTCATTCCAAATTTTGTGTACAAATGGACTATCTACACTTACAGATAATACTTCTACACCTAACTCTTTAAATTCTTCATATCTATCAGCAACTGCTGATACTTCTGTTGCTCAGACAAATGTAAAATCGCCAGGATAGAAACATAATACTACCCACTTGCCTCTATATTCCTCTAAATCTACACTTACAAATTTACCTTGATAATAAGCTGGAGCTGTAAAACTCGGTGCTACTTTTCCTAATTTAACCATTTTATCGTCCTTTCTATGAATAATCTTTTCTTCGGTTTTGTCTACTTGTGGTTGTTCTTTTTCAGGCATTTTTGGTACCCTACAACCTGCTTGAAACTCTTTTGGCATATCATCTCTCCTTTTGAAAGATATTTGTATCACCATAGAGCAGACATATGCTCTATACTCTAATTATATAGAATTTAGTTAATTAAATCAATTATGAAAAACATTATCAATATAGCATTATTTATAACACACAAAAAGACAGCATATGTCCGTTATGTAGTTTTTATTTCAATTAAGTGAATGTTTTCCGATATAGTAATAAACTATTTTATGGAGATGATTAAATGAAGAATTTAAGTATTAAGCTTAAAATTCCCCTTGTTGTAGGATTTCTAATTGTAATAATGTGCATTGCTCTTTTTTTATTCACAAGTAGCGCTGCTTCAGAAAACATGATTGACATTAGTGATCATTTACTTGAACAAAAACTTGAGTCTGATATCAAAATTGCGCAAAAATATGTAGAGCTATATTATGGTGAAATTACTTATGATGGCTCACATCTAGTTGATAGCAATAATCAGCCTCTTGATAATGACATACAAGTGGTTGATGAATTACTTTCTGATATGGGTAATGTTGCAACTATTTTTATTAAGTCCGAAGACGATTTTCAAAGAATTGCTACTAATATTATTGATAATCAAGGGCAAAGAGCTGTTGGTACATTTTTAGGTCAAGATAGTGCAGCTTACGCACCAGTTTCCAGAGGAGAAACTTATATAGGTCAAGCAGATATTCTCGGATTGCCCTATAAAACTGTTTATCACCCTATCGAGCAAAACAATGAAGTCATAGGAATAATTTTCTTAGGCATACCGCAATCAGAGATTCAAGAAATGATGGCTGGCTATATAGGTAGCTTCCAAAGCAGGCTACTCATAATTATAATGATAAGCCTTATAGTTATAGTTATACTCGTTAGTATTTTTAGTTCTATTATAATAAATCCTATTTCACGTTTAACTACAACTGCAGATAAGCTTTCACTAGGTGACACTGATGTTGAACTGGAAGTAAACAGCAAAGATGAGGTAGGGCAACTAGTAAGTTCTTTTATTAATATGGTAGAGAATATTAAAGAGCAAACTAATGCAGCAGAAAGAATTGCATCTGGTGATTTAGAGATAGATTTAATCCCTAAGTCTGAAAAGGATGTTTTAACAAATAGCTTAAACAAAGTAGCCCATTCTCTCAAGCAACTTCTTGATGAAGCGGATAATCTTGTACGCTTAGCTATAGTAGGAAAGCTTGATCAAAGAGGCGATGCTTTACAGTTTGAAGGTGGCTATAAAGATTTGATTAATGGCATTAATGTTCTGACAGATACATTAGTTGGCCACATTAATAATATTCCTGTTCCTGCATTGATAATTGATAAAGATTTCACTATACAGTTTCTTAATGATGCAGCACTAAAAGTTTTAGAAGCTTCGCCCGAAATAATACTTGGTAATAAATGCTATGATTTCTTTAAGACAGAAGATTGTCAAACTGCCAATTGCGCATGCAGCCAAGCTATACTAAAAAGTGATGTAGTTATAGAACAAACTACTGCAAATCCAGGTGATAAATCTTTAGAAATTGAATACACTGGAGTTCCTCTTAAAGATAGAGAAGGTAATGTAATTGGTGCACTTGAAGTCATCATAGATCAAACTGAGATTATCTCTGCCCAAAGAATACAGGAAAAACAAGCAGTATATCAGTCTGAAGAAGTTGAAAAACTTATGGCAAGCTTAGAACAACTTGCCAAAGGCGATTTAAGCATAGATTTAGTTGTTAGCCAAGGCGATGAAGATACAAAAGGCATAAGAGACAATTTCGTTAAGATAAGTGATAGTTTAACTCTTACAACTAACTCAATAAAAGAATATATTAATGAAATTTCATTTACTTTGAATGAAATGGCTAATAATAATTTCGACTTAAGTATTGATAGAGAATACCTAGGAGATTTTAATCAAATAAAGGTATCACTTAATCATATAATTGATCAATTTAATATCGTGCTAAAAGAAATACAAGTTGTTGCTGATCAAGTAGGAGCGGGTGCTCATGAAGTTTCTGATTCAAGCCAAAGTCTCTCACAAGGTTCTACAGAACAAGCAAGTTCGGTGGAAGAAGCTTCAGCATCAATTACTCAAGTTGCAGAACAAACAAAGCAAAATGCAGTCAATGCCAATCGCGCAAGTGAAATTTCTTCTAAAGCAAGAGACATTGCAATTACAGGAAATGAAAAGATGAGTGATATGCTTTTGGCAATGGACAACATAAATGAATCATCAACTAAAATAGGCAATATAATTAAAGTCATAGACGACATAGCTTTCCAAACAAATATCCTGGCATTAAATGCAGCTGTTGAAGCGGCAAGAGCTGGTGAGCATGGTAAAGGATTTGCTGTTGTGGCTGAAGAAGTACGAAGTTTAGCTGCTAGAAGTGCCAATGCTGCCAAAGAGACAACCGAGATGATTGATGAATCAATCAAACGTGCAAGCGGTGGTTCAGAAATTGCAAATGAAACAGCAAAAGCTTTAGATGAGATTGTAAAGAGTGTCAATCAAACTGTAGAAATTGTAGAGGATATATCCAATGCTTCTAATGAGCAAGCATCAGCAATTGCTCAAATAAATGAAGGCATAAATCAAATTGCTACAGTGACCCAATCAAATACTGCTACTGCAGAAGAAAGTGCAGCAGCTAGTGAAGAGATGGCTTCTCAAGCTGAAATGCTCAATAACTTAGTAATGAAGTTCAAAATAAAAAATGCAAATGTCAAAAAGTCTACTAATGTAAAAAAAGAGGTTAATGCTGCTGTTAGCAAAAACTCAGTTAATGAAAATCAAATAAAGATTGATCTAGACGATAATGATTTTGGTAAATATTAATAAATATGCCACAAGGAAATCCTTGTGGCATATTTTCAATCTACTCTTGACTATTATCTAATTCTTTTAGTCTCTTCAGCTCTTCTTCTACTTGATTTATTCTCTCTTGGAGGTAAGCTTTGTCATCAATATCTGATGCTGCATATCCTTGAAAGAAACCTCTTCCAAAGCCTCTGCCAAAGCCCCGACCACGGCCTAAGCCTCTACCAAAGAAAGCTCTACCTCTTGGAACACCATCCCCGCAAGGACCTATACCTCGTCCTGTTAAAGGACCCATTCCGTTTGGACCACTTCTGTCAAATCCTGGCATTTTAGCACCTCCTTTTGTCTTTTCTAAGTTCATTATATAATAGTTATGGACATATGTCAATTACTATAGTCGATTCTTTCCAGTATTCTTTTCCACATTTCTTTTATCTCCACAGAGGATGAACTCTCTGCATCATAATTTACGATAGGTTCTCCTTGCTTTAATGCCTCTATAAAAGCTTCATCGTAATTAATCTGTCCTACTATATCAAGATTGTTATCTTTACAATACTTTACAATCCTGTTCTTTTGTATCTCTGATATATCAGCTTTGTTAATACATATCATTGGTTTTACATTAAACTGCTTAATTAACTCTAAAACTCTCTCCAAATCATGTATACCAGAAACAGTTGGTTCAGTTACCAATAAAGCATAGTCTGCGCCAGATAAAGATGAAATAACTGGACAAGCAATCCCCGGAGGGCCATCTATTAATATAAGTTGACCTTCTGCTGTAATGCTTCTTGCTACTTCTTTTACTTCAGCAACTAGCTTTCCACTATTGCCTTCTGCAACACCTATTTCAGCATGGACCATAGGACCATACTTTGTGCTTGATTTATAGTATTCACCAGTTAAATGATCATGTACTGATATGGCATCTACCGGACACTCATAAAAACATACCTTGCATCCCTCGCATCCCATCTCATTTACTTCATAATACTCATTCTTATTAATTGCTCCATACTGACATACTTCTCTACATCTATCACAATTTATACATGCATCTGTGTCTATCATTGCCTTAATTCCACCATAAAAATCAAACGTTTCTTCTATTTTTGGAGATAATAGCAAATGCAAGTTAGCTGCATCTACGTCACAATCAACTAAAACTGTGTTATTAGCTAATACAGCTAAAGAACCAGTTATACTAGTTTTTCCTGTGCCGCCCTTTCCACTTAACACTACTAGTTCACGCATTTATATCATCCCCTCTATATCTTTAATAATAAGCTTTATGCTATCTAAGAGTTCACTTGATAATCTTCCCTCTGCATATTCTTGTGCAATTTTCATACTGTAAGGAATCTTTAGCAAAATTGGCAACTCTTCTTTTTCGCAATATGTTGTAATTAAATCTTTGTTTTGTTGACTTTTATTTATTATTACAGCAGTTGGGACATCTAGCCTTCTTGCTACTAACACAGCCTTCTCTAAATCATGTAATCCATATGGTGTTGGTTCAGTTACAAGTAAGCAAAAATCTGCATTTGATAATGCAGCCACTGCTGAGCAAGATGTGCCAGGAGGCGAATCTATTACACTGAGTTTGTTCTTATTTGAACGCTCAATTACTTCTTCAATTAGTTCAGGTGCAAGTGCAGATCCAATATTTAATCTTCCTGTTATAACTGGAAAGCCTTTTGCTTTTGCATGCTCTATTGTTCCGATTACTTTTTCACCTTTTGTTATTGCATCTGTTGGACAAAATAGGATGCAACCACCACATGAATGGCACAATTCTGGAAAAAAGATTACATTCTTATTAACAACCGAAAGAGCATTGAACTCACATCTTTCACTACAAATATTACAGCCAATACAATGACTGCTATCAATATTAGGGCTGACTGTCTTGATTTCTTCAATATCTTGTACTTCTAAATCAAAAAATAAATGAGAGTTTGGTTCTTCTACATCACAATCTAATAATTCAACTTCTCTTTCTTCTTTAAGCGAAGCAGCAAGATGAGTTGAAACCAATGTCTTACCTGTGCCACCTTTACCGCTTGCTATAACCAGTCTCATCTATTCTTCCTCCTCATGTTTACATGTACTATCTCCAGTAACTAAGGTGTTTGCTAAATAGTTTTCTATTATTGCACCTATATCCCCACTACAACCTGTTATTACTTTTATCTTGTATTGTTCAAACAAAGCAGTTGCCTTTTTACCTATCCCAGATGTTATTACTAAGTCTGTATCTTCACCTGATAAAAATTCAGGAATAACATTAGGAGCATGCTGCGGACTATCTACTTCGTATTGACTAACAACTTTATTATTCTCCACTACAAAAAAACTATATTTTTCACACCTTCCAAAATGCTCAGAAATACTTTTTCCTACTGTTGGAATAGCAATTTTCACAATAATCACTCCTTCTGTCTTATTTATTCACACCTGATGGGTTTGTTGCTGCTGTTATTTTCTTTAGCTTATTATCCCTAAAGGCTTTTAAATTATTCTCAAGAGTGTCAGTTATCCCTTCATAAATATCTAAATTGCCCATGCTCAATATTTGCCATGCTTTTGGACCAATGTTTTGTGCAATTAGAACATCTGCTTTTTGATTGATAATAAACTGTGCTGACTGAACACCTGCTCCCCCCATTGATTTAAGAGCACTGTTAGGTGTTGTATGCCATAAACCATTTTCATAAATTGTCATGTAACTTGCTCTACCAAAGCGATTACTTAATAGGGATTTACCCTCTTTATCTGTTGCTGATGGTAATATTATTCTCATACTTTATTCCTCCATATCTTTTTCTTAATTATAACTAAGTTAATGACATATGTCCATTAATAGCGAAAAAAAATAAGCCAGTTCATTACTGACTTACTCAATTCTTTTCAATTCTTTTTTACTGCACTTAGGACATGATAAATCTTTTGCTCTGACTCCATCAAAGGGTCTTTCCATCTCATAGTCACAACTTCCACACCTAAATCTCCGTTTTGCTAATTTATAATTGCCACCTTCTATCCTAATTGAACTACCTTCAATCAAGGCTCTAGCAATCTTATTCCTAGCACTTCCTAAAATTCTTTGAAATGTTGTCCTTGATATATGCATCCTATCTGCACAACTTATATTATCTAAACCTTCGATGTCTTTAAGTCGAAGAGATTCTAATTCTTCATAAGTGAGATTAAATTCTTCTAATTGGGAGTTAGGGACCCCGGCAGGTTTAAATAACTCTATGTTAGGTAAATTTTCTATTCTTCTTTTTTTTGTCGGTCTAACCACTTTGCCATCCCCTTGTAAATTACTATATTCGCATACATAATTATAACATAAAACAAAGGTTAATAAAGGGTAATTTAAGCTTTAGTTAAAACTTTCTTAAGCATCTTTGAATTATTGTAACTATCTTCCTTTTCAAGGATTGCTGAAATAACTGCAACACCAGCTAAACCTTGCTTTTTTAAATCTCTTACATGATTAATCTTAATTCCACCTATCCCTATAATTGGGATAGGTACAGAATTGACTATATTTACTATTTCTTCTCTGAGCAACTTATAGTCATCTTTAGATTCAGTTGGGAATATAGCTCCTAGTCCCAAATAGTCTGCTCCTTGCTCATATGCTTTGATAGCTTCTTTCTTGTTGCTAACTGACACCCCAATTACTTTGTTAGGCATAAATTTCCTACACACATTTATTGGCAAATCATCTTGCCCTAAGTGAAGCCCATCTGCATCTACTGCTAAAGCGATGTCCATTCTATCATTGATAATAAATAAAACATTATGTCTATCTGTCATACTCTTTAATTTTTTTGCTCTATCTAAAAACTTCTTAGAACCTAAATTCTTCTCTCTTAATTGGAGCACATCTACTCCACCAGCAAGGGCCTTCTTGATATTTTCATAATAACTTTCTGTTTCTCTAGACTCATTAGTCACTAAATAGAGCACATTAGACCAGTTCAATTCTAGCCACCTCCTTTATTATTAGTTCATCTATTTTTGATATAGCATCTATTAGATTAACATGAAAGCTTCCTGGACCATTAGAACTTACTTGTGCTACTTCTCCAGCTATTGCCATTATTGCAACTCCATAAACAGCAGAATATAGCTTATCATCTAAGAAGCTAAATGCTCCAATTAATCCCGTCGTCATACAACCTGTTCCTGTTATAGTGCTTAAACTTGAGCTCCCATTCTTTATAGCTACGGTTTTACTGCCATCTGAAATAAAATCAATTTTCCCGGTAATAGCAACTATACAATTCAGCTTTTTTGCTGCTTCAATTGCGATTTCTCTAGCTTCACCGTCCACTGAGCTAATTGCATCTACTCCTCTTGTTTCACTAGAACCTACAGTTATAGCTTTTATCTCAGATAGGTTTCCTTTTATAATATTTATGTCCAAATTTTCAATTAATCTTAGTGCTGCTTTAGTTCTGTAGCTAGTAGCACCTGCTCCTACTGGATCTAAAACAATTGGAACTCCTTGGTTATTAGCAATTTTACCAGCTTCTATCATTTGATCTATTCTTTGATTATCAAGAGTGCCTATGTTTAGTACTAGTGCTCCTCTTGTTGCTTGAATAATTTGTAAAAGTTCTGGAAAGTCTTCTTTTGCATGACTCATAATTGGTGAACCCCCGATGGCTATAATACTGTTAGCAACATCAGTTACTGTCACGTAATTAGTTATAGAATGCACAACTGGGTTAATAGATTTCAACTCTTTTAGACTCTTTATAAAATCTCTTTTCATTATTTCTTCCCTCCAAATTTATAAAAGTGATTAAGAACACCTACTCCTTTGCCAATTTTGAACCCACTTTGTAAAGCATGTGTAATATATGTTTTCGCTTTTCCTATAGCCTCATTTAGGGCATATCCGTTTGCTATATTGGCTGCAATCGCACTTGACAACGTACATCCTGTTCCATGGTTGTTATTAGTATCAATAAACTGCTCACTGAAGGTATAGAATTTGTTTTCAGAATAAAGCAAGTCAATTGCAACGCCTCCACTAAGGTGTCCACCTTTAATAAGCACATTTGGAACTCCAAGCTTTGATATTTTTACTGCAGCTTGCTTCATAGATTCCAAATTATCAACTTTGCTGTTTATTAGTTCTTCGGCCTCCATTAAGTTTGGTGTTACTAAATACACTTTAGGCAATAACTCTTCTACTAAAGTACTTATAGCTTCTTTTTCTAATAATAAATGCTTGCTCTTTGAAACCATTACAGGATCAAGTACAATTTTTGCTTCAAACTTGTCCAACTTATCTGCAATTACTTTTATAATTGATTTTTTTGAGAGCATTCCTATCTTAATTGCATCTACCCTTATATCATCGGCAATAGCATCTAGTTGTTTTCCTACCATTTCATCGCTTACAGTTTCAATACCATTTACCCCAATTGTGTTTTGTGCAGTTATTGCTGTAATAACGGTCATAGCAAAAGCGTTATTTGCAGAAATACTTTTTACATCTGCTTGAATACCCGCTCCACCTGACGAATCACTACCTGCTATAGCTAGAACCCTTTTCATCTTTTTCCTCCTAAAAAAAAGACACCCCGAAGGATGTCTAGTAGTTATTTTAGTCCTTCCTTCCGCTGGTATTAACCAGATCAAGTTAAAGGGTCAAAAGATTACGTCTTTTATCTCAGCCTTCAAAAAAAGCCCCCCTGGAAATGTATTTAATTTATATTAACAAGCTATCAAAATATCTTAATCTTTGCAATCTATTTCTGTAAATAATACGTTTAAATTTTGATTTTAGCAATTAAAAATTTGATTTATTACACTAAAATGTAATTCTATCCATTTTCGCTAGTTTCATTGTTAAATAAACACCCTGATGCTATACTATTTCTAGATTGATAGATAGGGAGAATTTGTATGAGGAATAATATAAAGCTAAGAATAGAATCTGAAATTGGTAATTTAGAAGCTGTAATACTACATAAGCCTGGGAAAGAAATGGAAAGGCTCACTCCTGATACTTTAGCTGAGTCTCTATTTGAAGATATCCCTTGGGTTAGACAAATGCAGGCAGAACATGATGGTTTTGCAAAAGTATTAGAAGATAATGGCTCAGAAGTCTTTTATGTGGAAAATCTTTTAAAAGATATCCTTGCAAGTGATGATGTTAGAGAAAACCTTTTAAAAGATGTCTTAGCAAATGCTTTACTCTTTAACAATACATTAGAAAAATTTTTATTTGATTACCTTTATGGACTTGATATTGATAAATTAATTCAATGCTTTATATCTGGGGTGGCAAAAAATGAAGTTCCAGATGGGAAAAGAGTAATGACATTAACTGATTATGTTCAAAGTGATAAAAACTTTTTTCTAAACCCTATTCCAAACTTATATTTTATGAGAGATCCTGCTGCAGTTATAGGAAATGCTACTTCTGTTAGTACTATGTTTTCAAAGGCTAGGAAAAGAGAAAGTATCTTATTACAATATATCTTTGATAATCATTCTTTATTTAAAGCAAATAATACTCCTTTGTTACACCATGTTAATAGCCCTACTAGCATAGAGGGTGGAGATATATTAGTTTTAAGTGAAAAGGCGATTGCTGTAGGATGTTCAGTTAGAACATCAGCACCAGCTATTGAAGATCTGGCTGAAAAAGCTTTTGAGCATTTAGAAAAACTTGAACAAGTTTTAGTAATAGAAATCCCTAAAGTTAGAGCTTTTATGCACTTAGATACAGTACTGACCATGGTTGATTATGACAAGTTTACTATCTATCCAGGTATAGAGCCTCTCGTTAAAATATATAGCATTGAAAGAGGTAATGATGGGCCTGTTTATAAGGTTGTAAATGAAAAGCTATCTAAAGCCTTAAGTATGTCTCTAAATACCCCAATTGAACTCATTAGAAGTGGTGGAGGAAACCCAATAACTGCTGCTAGAGAACAATGGAATGATAGTACTAATACACTAGCTATTGCTCCAGGAAAAGTAGTCACTTATAGTAGAAATGAAGCTTCTAATGATGTACTGAGAAATTACGGCATAGATGTTATAGAAATAGCTGATTCTGAACTTATCAGGGGCCGCGGTGGTCCTAGATGTATGAGTATGCCTCTTAGAAGAAAAACTTTTTAAAATCAGAGCACTGCCAAATTTTAGTTCGGCAGTGCTCTTTCTTTACTATTTAACAATAAAGTCTTCAATTATTCTTTGACCATTCTCACTAATTTTATACTGAATAACTAATTCTGATGATGCTTCAATTTCTCCATGTATTTCTTCTTCTGTCTCTACATGAATCATAAACACTATAGGATATGAAGCTATTTCTACTTCAATAAAGTTGTTGTCAATTCTACCTGTGTAAATACCTGAGATAATATGACTTTGGTTTTCATGTCCAATATCTAGTACCTCATCAAGAATTAATCTTTCAAATTCATCTTTGTGTCCATCAAATAATATCCATTCGCCTGTATTCACTGTGTCTATTATAGTTCTTAACTCATCGCTTTTTTCTTCATTATATCTTACTGCTAAGGCATCTTCTTCATTTGTAAGTTCTTGCAAATGGAAACCTATACTTGTATCAATCTCTATAGAGTTATTGTCAATTTGGCCATTGAACCTAGCCAAAATTTGTCTGTATTCACTTGGAGTAGCTATATCTTGTTCTAAATCTTCCAAATCTAGCTCTACAGTTAGAGATGTCAGGTTTTCAAACTTAATTAGTAGTGAAGGATAAGTTAATATCATTATTACCATATCATCTTTAGTCGGTTCATTTAACACTACATCTGCACTAAACTTACCATCAATTAGCTGTTCATTCTTAAGCTCTAAGCTATAACCACCAGTTGGTCTTTCCCCTGCAGATATTAGTAAGTAGCTCTCACTATCTCCTTCATATACGTAGTATCCATGTTCTTGGAAATTCTCTTGATACCACTGATTAATGTCTTCATCTTCTATGTCATCAATACTAATTACATTAAATTCTGGTTCTTCAATGTCAGTATTAGCACCATTTGTACAACCTACTGTCAAAAATGCAAACACGAGCATTAAAACTAATAGTTTTCTCATCTTTACACAACCTCCTTGTTAATATATATGACTCATTTAGATTGATTTTGTTCCATTAATTAGAAAATAAAAAAAGAGTGGATTTCTCCAATCTTTATTTAACTCTTTCGATTAATTTCAGTTTGTATCCGATTCTATTTACTTCTTCTATATTGAGCACACTACCTTCTGCTGGTCTTTGATTTAGCTTTAAAGCAATTGCATTTTGATTAGGAGCTTGTCTATACTGTATTCTGTTCATCTTTACTTCCTTTTCTAAAACTTGAGAAAATACAGCCGCAGTAGCTTCATGCCCTACTGCTGAAACAAAACCTAATTTATCCACCAATGCTTTTGCATCTTCTTTAGTAATATCACTTACTTTGTATTCTCCATTTGCAGTTATAACAACACCATTAAATAGTGCTACAGGATAACTATCACTCATAAGCTTCCTCACTTCTATTTCTATTTATTGTATTTTATTATATCATGACTCATTAATTGGGCAAATAAAAAGCCATGAAATCTCATGGCTAAATTGACTATTCAGACTGAAAAATCACTACTGCTCCCATTTGAGGAGGCAAACTTAACAACACTATCGGTGGAGAAACTATCTCAACAAACTCTCCTAGTTGATATGATCCATTTAATAAAGTATTCTCATTCAAATGGATAATCTTCGCTGTTTCCATGTCATACTCTAAAGTTTCATCTGATAAAACAATTGTCTTCCTACCGTCAGACTCTCTTATCTCACTAACATATCCTGAATAAATAGCAAAGTCTCCATTATGGGCAATAAATTTATCATCTTCAATATCAACCGCTATATCAGTCATAAGTGTTAAGAATTCCACTGGTACATACATTTTGCTATTCTTAATTATAGGAGCGCTGCTTAACTTCCTATGTGCCATCCTCAACTTATAATAGCTATTTTTGTTTACTGAAACTATAGAATGGTATGGCCCTCGAATAATTTCTACACTTTTATCTTCGCTATTGTATTTAACGCTAAAGCCAAATTCTTCAAGTACTGGTCGGATATGAACCATCTGTATATCGTTTATTTCCTCAATTTCAAGTTGCATTTTTATTACTTCTTCTTGTTCATCTTCCTCAAATTCTTCACTAATAGGTATTGCTACCTCATCTTCTGGCATCTCAACACTTATTGGTATAATTACACCTTCTCCATTAGCAAAAGCCACAGTCATACTAAGTGCTAGAACCAGCAACAAGCTTACTATCTTTCCCATTTTTGATAATCTCCTTTATTCCTTTATGAGTAAGACGGGACCTTGTTATATTTGTTCCGCATTATTGCAAAGGAGACACTAATCTTCCCAATGCCTCTAAAGCTTTATTTCTTAATGGTCTTGACCTAAACTCAGCTAATGTAATCTCTTCTGAATCCATAAAGTCATTTCTAAAATCTCTTTCCACCCTTGAAACCACTTCTTTGTCATATATAAATGCATTTACCTCATAACTTAATTCAAGTGATCTATAGTCTAAGTTCGCTGTGCCTATAGAAGTACAGATATCATCAAGCAAAAACATTTTGGCGTGGATAAATCCTTTTGTATATCTATATATTTTTACTCCCGCTTCAAGTAGTTCTTCAATATTATCCTGAGAGGCCCAATATACTAAAAAATGGTCAGCTTTAGAAGGGATAATAATTCTAACATCAATCCCACTTAAAGCTGCTGTCTTAAGTGCTAACAACACACCTTCATGAGGTACTAAATAAGGTGTTGTTATCCAAAGTCTTTTTTCAGATATTGTTATCATCTTAAAATATGCCTGCAAAATATTCTGCCAACTTGAGTCTGGTCCACTTGCAACTATTTGTGTTAAAGTATCTCCATAAGTTATATATGGCGGATAGTAAAGTGAATCATATGGTAACTCCTCTTTTGTAACATGGCTCCAGCCACTAAAGAATATTAACTGCAAAATTGAAGTAGCTTCTCCAGTAATTTTAAGATGTGTATCTCTCCAAAACCCAAGTCTTTTATTCTTACCTAAATATTCATCTCCAATATTAAGCCCACCAACATACCCTGTTAAACCATCAACAACAATAATCTTCCTATGATTTCTATAGTTAAGGTCTCTTGAAAGCAAAGGAAATAGTACTGGATGAAACGCCTCTATTTCCACACCAGCAGATATTAAGTCACTTTTAAAAGCATCAGAGAGTTTCCAGCAACCAACTGCATCATATATTATTCGTACTTTGACACCTTCTTTAGATTTTTTCATTAAAAGCCTTTTGAATTTTTCTCCTATTTCACTATCTTTTATAATGAAGTATTCCATGTGTATATGATGCTTAGCTTCTTCAATTGCTTTAAGCATGGAAGTAAAAGTTGCTTCTCCATTAGTCAATACTTCAATATCGTTATTTGACGTAATAATTGAGCTAGAGTTTTGTAAAAGTAAGTTTATTAGTTTTCTAATATTTGTCCTATCTTCAAATATATCATGAGATTTAAGTGCCCTAATTTGTATTTTAGCTGTCTCAGCTAGATACATAGGATCTTTTAGTCCTTTATCTGCCAAACTCTTTTTCTTAAATGTTGTTCTTCCTAATAAAACATATAAAATAAAACCTACCCAGGGTAGCAGAAACAAAACCAAAAGCCAAGCTAAAGTCTTTGATGGGTTTTTATTCTCTAAAAAAATAAAAACAGCTATTAGTAAAATATTAATAGAAAAAATAATATTAAAAAAGTTCCTTATTTGCATGACAAATGTAGTTTGAAAAATATTTATACCAACAGATCTAAAGCCAAAATATACTACAAACAAAACTGCAAAAACTACACCAGCAATAGAAGCTGCTTTCTTAATCGATCTTTCCATGTTTATACACCTCACTATCTCATAGCTACATATTAACCTTGATTTACATTTTTAACAAGGTTGCATTTGTTTTTTACTATAGTACTATATGTAAGATATATAAAAAGCCCTGCTTCCAAAAGCAGAGCCTTTTGCTTTATTTTGACCTCATTGGGTCTGTTTTTAGTACTTTTATTAATGAAAACATAGCAAATATCATTACAAAAGCAAATGGGAAAGCTGCCACAATTGAAGCAGTTTGCAGCATCTGCAAGCCATTAGCACTACCTAGCATCAGTGCTAATGCTAGTGCAGACTGGATAAACCCCCAAGTTACTTTTCTAGTTGTAGTGGGATTAAGGTCCCCCTTAGATGAAAGCATTCCTAAAACAAATGTAGCAGAGTCTGCTGATGTTATAAAGAATGTAGATAAAAGTAAAAGTGCTATCATTGATAGTAGTGAACCTAGTGGATAATGTTGCATTACTGCAAAAAAAGCCGTAGCTGTGTTCTCAATCGCACCAGTTGCAACTTCCATTCCTTGGTTAATTCCTGTCGCACCAAAAACAGCAAACCATAAAAATGAAGCTAATGTAGGCGCAAGTAACACTCCGCCAATAAACTCTCTAATTGTTCTGCCCTTTGATATTCTTGCTATAAATGTCCCTACAAAAGGAGCCCAAGCTATCCACCATGCCCAGTAAAACACTGTCCAACCTGTAAACCAACTACTATCCCCAAATGCGTTGATTTGGAAACTATCTCTTAAAAACCCACCTACATATAATCCAATTCCATCAACAAATGTGTTTATTATTAACAACGTTGGCCCTACTATTAAAGTAGCTCCAAGTAAAACTGTGGCAATAGATACATTTAAGTTTGATAAAAATTTAATTCCTTTATCCAATCCTGTTATAGCTGAAATCATAAACAAAACTGTAACAATACCAACTATTGCTATTTTCACTATATCTGTCTCTGGCACATTGAACAAAAAGTTTAGACCACTGTTTATTTGAAGTGTACCAAGCCCTAATGATGTGGCTACGCCTGCAACGGTTGCAAATACTGCTAAAATATCAATAGCCTTACCTATAGGTCCACTTGCTCTCTCTTCACCAATTAGTGGAATAAACACACTACTAATTAAGCCAGGTTTTCCTTTTCTAAACTGCATATATGCAAGTGCTAATGCTAATACTGAGTAGTTTGCCCAAGGATGAAGTCCCCAGTGGAAAAATGATTTCTTTATAGCGAAGTCTGCAGCCGCAGCTGTCCCTCCAGCTACTCCAACAGGATTTACAAAATGATTTAATGGTTCAGCTACTCCCCAGAAAACTAAACCAATACCCATACCTGCTGAGAATAACATTGCAAACCATGATAAAGTGCTATACTCAGGTTTAGAGTCATCATCTCCAAGTTTAATTTTTCCATATCTACTAAAAGCCAAATATATAGCAAAAGCTACAAATGAAAACATAGTAATTATGTAAAACCAACCAAAGTTATCTCCAATATAACTAAAGGCTGCATTAGCTGCAGTTTCAAAACCGCTAGGTATTAATAACCCCCATAGTACTATTGCTAATGTTATTAATATTGAGATGATAAATACTGCTCCAGCTTTTTTCATAATATTATCTCCCTTCTATGTAAAAAGATTGGGCAAGAAGTTAAACTTCTTACCTTATATCTTTACTTTAAATATAGTTTGATCAGAAATTTCAGCAGCTAAAGCATCTAAAGCTACTCCTACCCTATGATAACGAAGTTTGTATTGATCCTCTTTAGGTGTAGCTGGATCTCCAAGGGGATAAGGTATTGAAATTGTTGGCACCATCTTATTAGCACCTACTGATTTTGCTACTGGTATTAAATTAGCCATTTGTACAACCGGGATACCTGCTTTTTCAATTTCTTTAACCATCGTTGCACCGCAACGCGTACAAGTTCCTCAGGTTGATGAAAGAATTACTCCGTCAACATTCTCTTTTACAAAGTATTCTATCATTTCTTTAGCCATTCTTGCAGCCTCACCTTGTGTTGTTCCTGTTCCAACAGTTGAATAGAAATAATTATGTAACTTTCCTATTTTACCTTCTTTTTCATATGCTCTTAAAGCATCCAATGGAACACATACATTCGGATCTGCATCTGCAGCAGCTGGGTCATACCCTGCATGGATTGTTTTAAATACGCCTGCTTCTAACCTATCCATGTCTGATATATCATATCTTCCCCATCTTGTAGCTGAAGCTGATTGGATTCTATCTGGGTTTTCAACTGGAACAATACCACCAGAAGTTGCAAAAGCTATGTTTGCTTTAGACAAATCTTTTATTGGAGGAGCTATTGGTACAGCTTCCATGCTAGGAATAGGAAGTTCTGTGTTAAACTCTTCTCCTGCAAGCTTTTTTAGTAACATATCAATAACTCTATCAGCAGCTACAACTCCGTCTTCTCTCCATACCTGATGTCTTATTCCTCTTGAGAAATATCCTTCAGTTTCTGCATCAAGAAGTTCTTCATTGTTTAGCAATTTATTAGCATAGTTTGCAACAATTTTGAGATCATTTCTCATCGCAGCAGCACTTCTTCCACCTTGAAAGATTATCATTTCCTTTTTATACATGTCTACTCCAGGATTTTCTTCATGCATTGAAGTTAATACTGGCACATTAAATCTTTCTTGTACAGCTTGACATATCGTTCCGCAAGCCACCCCATATCTTCCAGCTTGGAATGCTGGGCCAGCAATGAAAATATCAAAATCTAGCTTTTCCAATTCACTCATTATTATTTCTATAGCTTCATCTTTGTTTGATGTCATAAAATTATCTCCACATATAATTGTGTGTGTAACTTCAGCATCTAAAACGGTATTTAGGAATAACGCTGGCCCTACTAAACCTTTACGTATTTCTGGTTTGAAATCTGCTTTGTCTTCTCCGCCAATTTGTCCAAAAAATTGATTTATATAATGTATTGCTTTTTTCACAATCTTACCTCCTAAAACTCTTTTACTGTTTTTGGTGACCAACCAACAACTTGATCTCCACAAAACATTGCATTGTTTTCCATTATGATAGAACCATCTTCTCTTACTGATGGCCCTAGCAATTCATCATCATCCCAACCACCTGATAAACCATCTCTACCAAGTGCTTCAAGCTCTCCAATTACTCTATCCATTGGAGGTAATTCAATAAGCTGAGATACATTACCACAAGACACAATAGCATCTGCTTTCTCATCTAATGTCACAAGTGGCTGAGAGGCACCATCTCTACCAGTACATTCATTAGTAAGCCCGATAGTTTTTACGCCTGCGTCTTCTAAAGCAACTATACATGCAATAAAGTCAGCATCTGGATTTCCATATCCTTCTTCTGCAACAATTGCACCATCAATACCTAAGGTATTAGCCATGGAAGCAACCATTTGAGCTGCTCTTTCTTTTTGCTCAAGAGCTACGTTTAAGTTTGACATAATAATTCCTACAAAGTTCAATGTCTTATTATGCTCTTGATAAAGTCTTTTAATCATTGGGTAGTTTTGGAAATCATATGTAGCCCATTTTGAAGAACATGGCATAAACGACCCTGATATTATTGCACCATCAAGAACTTCATTAGGGTGCATAAAAGTTGGTAACATTCTGTTTGTGTCCCAACCATATATCAAATCATTGTATCCTAGCTCTTCCATTTGTGATTGTGGTTGCAATACTAAAGCTACATTTGGTAAATCTGACTTTTCTCTTTCTAAAACACCTGGAAGGCTAAATTCTTCAACCTCTTCAGGCTCTAATTCTTTAACACTTTTACCTATATACTCAGCTAAGCGCATTCCTGCCCAGCGCAAAGCTCTATTTTTCTTTTGCTGTTCCCTTTGTTCAAACAACTCATCAGTATCAGCAACTAAAACAATGTTTTTAAGCTGTGAGTAATATGTGTATTTCGCACCTTCACCAGCCATATCTATTAATCCATCTTGAAAGCTTCCCCAGTGCTGACCAACTACTAATACTGAACATCCTTTTAGGGCATGTGTTGTTCCTTGGCCACATCTTGCTAACTCTCCTGTTACTCCTGGGAATAATGCTCTGCCATCTAATCTCACTCTAGGTTCAATTGCCTCTTTCACCGGTACAAGTCTTACGCTATCACCAGGCATTACAATTACAATATCTGCCTTTGTGATATGCTCATCTTCTTTTACTACTGCTAGTGCTTCTTCTTTGTTTATTGTTAATAGTCCGTTCTCAAATCTAGTTTCTTCTCCAAAAACAATATCCTTAACAAAGAAGTTTCCAATTTTTAAATTCATCTGGATCCCCTTTCTGCACTTTAGTGCGCTGAATTATTCCAACATGATTATATAATAAACTCGTTTATTTTGCAAACATGTTTATATAATTTTCAAAACTTTTTGAAAATACTTTGCTTATGTGATACTATTGTGGCAGTAAAAATGCTATCTGGAAGTGATAATATGGATAATAAGACCATAAAGAGAAACAGAATGATGCGATACTTCATAGATGCTGCAGCGCAAATCATTGAAAGTGATTGCATTGAAAACGTTACAGTAAGAAAAGTAGCTGATTTAGCAGGATATAATATTGCTACACTTTATAATTATTTTGAAAATTTAGATCATTTAGTATCAATGGCTTCTCTGAAATTTATTAAACCTTATACTGATGATTTGCCAAACTACTTAAAGGACTGTAAAAACCCTATTTGTAGAGTACTGAAAATATGGGAGTGCTTTTGTAAACATGCATTCACGTCACCTCATATTTATAAATCTGTGTTTTATAAGGACATGAATAAACCTTTTCCAAATAACATAAGAGAGTTTTATCAAATTTATCCTGAGTATTTAGATGACCTTGAAGATGATATTTTAGAAATGCTGACTAAAGATGACATATATTACAGAGCACTAGTTTTACTGAAAGAGTGCGCAGATTTAGGCTATTTTAATATGGAAGATATTGAAGATATTAATGAAATGGTCTTATATGTATATGAAGGAGTACTTACTAGCATTTTATATAATAGATACGATGGTACTATTGAGGAAGCTGTCGAAAAGACCTTAAAATTCATCCAAAAAATATTTAAAATTCACCTAATAAAAGATATTAAATTAGATTATTAAAAAATCCTTGAAACTATTCTTATAAGATAGTCTCAAGGATTTTCTTTTATTTCTCTATTACAGGCACATAAATATCCATAACAGTGTCTTTTCTAAAATGACATCTTTCATCATAATATTCAAAATCCATCTTGGAATCATCATATTGATACCCACTATTTTTAAACCATTTTTCAAAAATATATCTCCAGGTATTTTTTATTTCCCTTTCAAACTCTTTTTTACCCTCTAGACCATTTTTTTTAGAATAATCTACTGGTGGAGTTGTAAACACAGCATATTTTGCTGCTGGGATATCAACAACTATCATGTCACTTTCTACATTTTCAATACTGTCAGTAATAACTCCCAACACATATGTTAAGTTGCCTGCTTCATCACTAGCTGAAACCCCCACTTCACCATGCTTTGGAGGGTTTAACTTACTATATAGTTTTTCTTCCCAACCATTAATATCATATTGCCCCCAAAAAGCTGCAACTTCTTTAGTGAAATTTTCTGAGTTGATATTGGTTTTAATCCCATAGCCTACTACTTTAAACGGACCTTTTTCTATAATTTCAAATTTCATTTTTTTACTCCTATCACTAATATAAGTATCTTTTGACTCAAGCCTTGCCATATGACTAATATACTTTGTAGGGGTGTATCCAAATTCTTTTTTAAATGCTTTTGAAAATCCACTTGCTGTTTCATAGCCATATTTGACTGCAATATCTAGTATTTTAAGTCCACTAAATAAATCATTTGAAGCACAGCTAAGCTTTTCTGCTCTTACATATTCAATCGGATTCTTACCTGTTTGCTCACAAAAAATTCTTAAGAAATGATATTGCGAGTAACCCACATAATCAGCCAATTCTGCTAATGTAATTTGTTCCTCTATATTATTTTTAATATAGTCTACAGCTCTTTCAATTTCCTTTGAATACATAATATCTCTCCCTACTTCCACGTGGTACTTACATTATATGTGAAAATTATTGTGTTTTCTGTTTCTAAATTGCTAAAAAGGATGACTTGTTAGAGCCATCCTTTGATTTTATTTTATTATAGGCTCAGTTTTATTTTTCACACCAGCTAGTGCTAATAACATTAGAAAAGATTTTTGAGAAGCTCTATGAACTCCTTCTGGATCAAACCACTCCCCTAGACTGTGAATGCCACCTTCTTTTCCACCTCTACCTAAAGTTACAGCTGGGACACCCAAGTGAACTGCTTGATTTGTATTAGTGCAACCACCAGCTGCTAACCGCGGTGTTACACCAACTGCTTTTGTTGCTTCCCAAGCAGTTTGCACAATAAAAGAATTCTTGTCCTGCGTTCCTGCTGGAACGTCAAGAATCTTTTCATACTCAACTTTAATCTCATTACTGCTCCATCTTTGATTCTCTTCTTTAGCGCCTAGTTCAAAGATTTCTATTGCCTCTTTTTCTATCTTATCTAGCCATAGTGGATCATCAGAGCGCATATTTATCTTAAAATTGGCCTTTTCAGCTATTGCATGTATCTGGTGCCCTCCAGTAACTTCACTAACTGTAAAGGTCGTTTTAGGCTTTTCTGGGGGTCTCATGTCACTTAGCTTAGCTATAGTTCTTGCTGCAGCGTGTAGTGGGCTTGGCAAACCAAAAGCTCCATATGCATGGCCTCCTGGCCCTGTGTAAGTTACAGAAAAATTCCTTATTCCCGTAGCTTCATAAGTAACACTATCAACACCTGCTCCATCAATTGATAAGCTTGCTTTAATTTCAGGATGGTCTTCTAATAATTTTCTCATCCCCCACATACCACCTAATCCTTCTTCTGCCACTGTTCCTGCTATGATAATATCCCCTAATGTCTCAACTTTGTATTTCTTTAATGCTCTTATAACAGATAGATTAGCTACTAAACCTCTAGTATCATCACATATCCCAGGTGCATATATTCTTCCATCCTTTTCCACTGGCTTAACATCTGTTCCAAAAGGGAAAACTGTATCTAAGTGAGCTTCTAATAGAACTGTTGGGCCATCTCCTACACCTTTGTGATAACTTAATACATTGCCATGTTCATCAATATGAACATCATCCATACCAAGATCTTCTAACATTTTTGCATAATGCTTAGCACGATTTTGCTCATTAAAAGTTGGAGCTTCAATCTGAACCAGCTCTTTTTGCTCTATGATTGTCTGTTCTAAATCCTTTTCTATAAAATCAAGAGCTTCTTTTACTTCATTTACTTCTAAGATCTTTGTAAATGTATCCTTTACAACTTGTTCTACTTTATAATCCGCCATAATTTCTCCTCCTAATTGTTCTCTTTAATATTATTCGACTTACTAAATAATTATCCTTTATTTATCTAATCAAAAATACCAAGCTAAGAATACTTCCTCTTAACTTGGCACCTAGCTTAACTATTTGATTTTGAATACCTTGTTCTTTTATATATAAGCTCAATAAATCCTTGATGAATAAAACTTATTAATACAATTATAACTGTATAAGCAATAATCTGATCTGTAGCTAAAGCTGAACGTGAATAACCCATACTAGCACCAATACCAGTGTTAACTGTTAAAAGCTCTGCCATAATAATAGATTTCCAGGTTATACCTGAAGCAACCTTACTACCACTAATAATAAATGGTGTTATAGATGGTATATAAATGTCTTTTAAAATCTGATTTTTGTTAACCTTAAAAATATCTCCCATTTCTAGCAATTCTTTAGGAACCGTTTTCATACCTTCATACACATTTAGTGTGAATATTGGCAAGACAGTTATAACAATGATAAAAATCACTATACTTGAGTCTAGCGGAAACCAAATCATAGCGAGTAAAATCCAAGAAATCCTAGGAATAGTCTGTAAGGTTACCACAGATGAATATAAGTATTCATATATAACCTCGCTTTTACCCATCATTACACCTAAAACTGTCCCTAGAGCAATTCCTATAAAATAACCACCAAGTCCTCTAAACAAAGTAATCAATAAGTCTGCTAAAAATTCATCAGAAGTTAATAGTCCAAAAAATGCTTCAGCTACTCGTAAAGGAGATGGTAGAATTATTGGATTGTATAAAGTTGACGCAAGTGTCCATATACTTATGAACACTACTCCAACAACTATTTTATTCTTCCATTTTCTAAAACCATTTTTTTTATTCATTATTCTCCTACATAAAATCCTTCATCTGGGAGTTTATTGTTTATCATTTCTGGATTAAACTCTAAAATATAACCAAAATAAAGCTCAATTGAATCCTTAGCTTCATCAAGACTCATTATTTCTGTATCAAAATTCTTTAGCGCCAATAAAACAACTTCTTCTTCTAGTCCCTGCATATGAGGAGTAGCCATAGCGGCTGCTTCACTTGGGTTTTCTTTTACCCATTCTAAAGCTTCAAGATATTTCTCTAAAAATAAGTCAGTCAGTTCAGGATGCTGATTATAAAAGTTACCCATTACAGATATCCCTGATTGAGGGTATTTATGAGAAAATATCTTCTCCCACTCATTACCTAAATGTAACACTTCACTTATTTGCTCATTATTGATTTTTGCCTGACTAATAAATGGTTCTCGAAGCACAAAATACTCATAGTCTCCTATACCACTAATCGCCATCTGAGACAGTTCTCTTTGAGCTAAGAACTTAAAGTTTACATCACTATCTTTTTCAAGTCCTAAATTTTCAAGAACAACTGTCGTAATTAAATCTATTGGGCCACCTCTTGTACTTAACCATATATCTTTTCCTACTAAATCTGATATATCATTTAAAGGCGTTCTAGCCATTAATTGATATTCTCCCCAAGCCGCTATATTTAGTAATTTCATATCAAAATCATTATTATATAATTGCGCAACTTCTTGAATTGCTAGATTAGTAAAATCAACATCATTCTTAGTTATTTTAGCAACTGCTTCTTGTCTATTTTTATGAAAACTTAAGTCAAATACTACATTCTCTCCTAATAGATCGTTTTCAGCCATGTAAATAAACGGAACGCTATTAGGTGTTATAGAAATTGTCATTCTAACAGTTGTTAAATCATTTTCATTATTTACTTCTTCATTACAAGCACTTAAAGTGAAAATCAAAACTATCACAAAACTTAGAAGTAGAAACTTTTTACTTGACATTATAAATCCTCCCCGACTAGCTCATCAATTCTCTTGCTAGTTGCTCTTTTTCTTTTCTCACACACTTATCACATTCAAGTCTTTCTTTATGTGGTGAATGGATTTCCATTTTCTCAATGATTTTAACAGGTGTTTGAGAAAACACATAAACAATATTCCCAAGCATCAACGCTTCATCAACATCATGGGTAATGTAGACTACTGTTCTTCTATCTTCACTCCATAGCCTAATAAAAACATTTGTCATTTCCTGTTTTAGTTTAGGGTCTAGTCCCTTAAAGGGCTCATCCATTAGTAAAATATCTGAAGGATAAGCAAATGCCCTTGCTATAGCAACTCTTTGCTTCATCCCTCCACTAACTTCATGAGGATAATAATTTTCAAAACCAACAAGCTTGACAAGACTTAAATACTGATTTACTCTTTCTTTTACTGCAACTTCATCCATATGGCTTTTTAAAACAAACTCAATATTCTCAGCCAAAGTCATCCACGGCAGGAGCCTTTCTTCTTGAAATAAATAGGAGATAGAGTTATCTTCAATCCCCTCAATTTGACCACTGTCAACATCTACTATGCCGCTTAACATTTTAAGCAAAGTAGTTTTACCACAACCAGAGGGCCCTAATATAACTGTGATCTTATTTTTTTCTATTTCTAAATCAAAGTTCTCATATACTTTCAATGGTCCAAAACACTTATTTAAGTTTTTTATCTGTAAGGACATACTCGAATTCTCCTCCCTCTGATTTGATAACGGTTATCATTAAAATAATATAACTATCATATGCCCATGTCAACTATATTTACAAATAAACATGCAAAAAAGAAAAAGACTCACTAAATAGTGAGCCTAAACTGCTTTTCTTCTAAGTCTACTGCCATTTGGCACAATCTTTCTGCCATAAAAATATATCACTAAGAATTCACCTAAGAAACCAAGCAGCATACTTATACCTGCTAATAGGCCACCTAGTTCTGGATATACTGAGGCAACACCTATAGAAACAATTGCAACCATTGCAAGATTTGCCACCTTACTTATTGTTACAACTGGGGTTTTCTTTTCAAGCATTAACAAACCAACATACATTTCTGTAACTGTTATTAACAAAGGAATTAAAGCCAGTGGCAACATAGTTAGTTTTGCAGGTTCAGTTATATCAGGGGTCGTTCCTATTATATTAACCAAAACCCATTCTCCTATAGGAGTAAGTGACATCACAAGCAAAATTGCTGTTGCACTTATCCCAATTGCATATACAAACCTCTTAACTTTACGAAAAGTTTCTTTATCTTCTACAAATACCATAACTAACTGGTGGATACTAAATGACACACCCACTAAAATCCATGACAAACTATACGCTACTTGGTAAGATGCTAAAGCTGTTTCTGCATCAATTGTTCGTGCTAAACCTGCGTTGATAAAAGGACGTACAAAACTTTGTACGAAAAGTGCTCCTATCAATGGCAGATAAAATATCCAAGTATCTTTGTATGTTAATTTCTCACCATTTTCAGGCTTCTCTGGTAAATTAAATCTTAGTTTTCTTCCAGTAATATATGACATTAAAGCTTCTGCTGTCATACCTCCACCTAATACAAAAGCACCTATTGAAGCACCTGATACCCAATCTGTGTTTAGTAATACATAAGAAATTACTAGCATAGATGCTAGTCTTATTATCATATTCATTGTAACAAAGTGCGTTTGCTTATTAATTACTAATAGGCTTTGATAAACAGACCTTAATGCTGAAGCTATTGGTAAAATCATAAATATCTTAAATGATTTTATAGCTTCAGGGTATAAAGAATCAGAAATTCCTACAATATTTATAAATATATACTCTCCAATAGGTGTATATGCAACTGTTAAAATAACCGCAAGAACACCTAGAACAGTTGTTACTGCAACAACTGTTAAAGTTTTAAATGAATCCACATCGTCTAGCAAAGCAATATATATTCGTCTAATAGCAAATATGGGGGACTCAAAAATAAATATTATACTCATTGCTACAGAGTAAGCAGCAAGAGCTGCTGCTGCATCTTCTGTCCTGGCTAGAGTAGAACTTATAATTGAATGTGATCCCATCATTAACATTGATGTAGCTGCTAGGGGTGCAAAGAAAAATAAAAGTTGCGTGTAAAAACCTTTTTTCTCAATATCTAAGGGCATATTTAATACCTCTTCCTTTTTATTTATACTGTCTAATGATTATTCTATCATACCTAAACTACAGTATTAAGACAAGCGAATTACTTACTAAATATTGTAAACGGACTCTTCAGTTAGTATTTTTTTACCTATTGGAATAGAAGCCCCACCAAGAAGGGTCTGACCTATACACAATCCCAAAAGCATGCCGGTAAACCCTCCTAAATTTGCTCCCATATATACAGCTGGAATCAAGATTAAGCATGTGCCAAGTCCATTAATTAATATTGACCACTTTGGTTTGCCAATTGCATTTAGTTCTTGCCCCATCCAGTTATATAAATTAAGTCCCATTGAAGCAAAAAGAATTATTCTTAAATATACTATTGCCCAAGCAATAACTTCTGGGTCGTCAGAGAAAATTCTAATTACTGGTTTTGCAAAGAATACTGCTATAGTAAAGGCTAGTAATCCATAGATAATTGCAATGAAGTTCTTCTTCTTTCGAATCTCATCTACCCTTTCATATTTCTTAGCACCAAAATTTTGTCCCACCATCGGAACAATAGATGTTCCTACTGCACCACTAACTACTGTTGCAAAACTCTCAACTCTAGTCCCAACTGCAATAGCAGCTACAGCTACTGTACCTCCTACTGTAGCTGCTAGAGCTGTTAAAATACTTCTTAGCAGTTGTGGGAAAAGCCTTATTACAGCTCCAGGTATACCTACATGTAGTATTTGCTTCCATGATTTCAACATTGTTTTGAGCTTTACAGGTTTTAAGTCTACTAAGCCGTGGTGGAAATGCAAAAACGATAGAGTTGCAACCATCCCTAGAGAGCGAGAAATTGCAGTAGCTATAGCTGCACCTTGAATGCCTAAAGCTGGCAATCCAAACCAGCCAAAGATTAATATAGGATCAAGTATTATATTAGTAATAGCACACACTAACATAACAATAAATGGTCTAACCATATCTCCTACTGCCCGCATTGCAGAGTCACTTACTGGTGGCATAACTACTGCTATAATACTAATGTAATAAACCGTCATATATTGTTTAACCAATGGAAGAGTAACTGAATCTGCTCCCAAAAAGGTAAATATCTGATCCATCGTTAATAAACCTATAATTGACATGATTATTACAGACAACACAGAAAGAATAATCCCGTCTGTAGCGGTTCTCTTCATCATCTCTTCATCTTTTCTACCAACAGCTCTAGATAATACTGAAGCAGCACCAATACTCATACCTGATGAAATAGACCCAACTATCATTACAATAGGAAATGTAAACCCCATAGCTGCAAGAGCCTCCGTGCCAAGTTTTGATACAAAGTATGTATCTGTCAAATTAAAAATCGTAAATGCTAACATCCCACCTATTGTAGGTAAGACAAGCCTTACAAAATGATTACTTATATTTCCTTTAGTCAAATCTAAGCTTTTTCTTGAAACTTTCATATTATTCCTCTTACGCCTTAATTCTAAATTTGCTTTTCATATTATACCATAGTCTAAATATATTATTTTCTAAATTATTAAATTACAAAAAAAATAGCCATGCAAATAAAGTATAATTAGCAATAAATCCTTTTTTGCTAATTATTACTATTAATGGTATAATGTCATTTATAGTTTATTAATTTCTAATAATAGGAGGGTTTAATAATTGAGGAAGCTAAAATCTAAAATAGGCAAGACTCTTAGACTTGCTCTCTTAAAAATAAAATCTTTTTATTATTTGAAATCATAGACCACTTCTTTGAAATAGCATCCTTTTATGGATGCTATTTTGCTCTTTACTAAATTAAAATATTTAGTTACAATAAAATTGAGTCTTATTTAGACAATAGAAAGAAGAAAGGAAATGATTATGCAATTTTCATTTAACCATTTTAATTTCAACGTATTGGATTTGGAGAAAAGCTTGAAGTTTTATGAGGAGAACTTGGGACTTAAAGAAGTAAGAAGAAATGAGCCAGAGCATGGAGAGTTTATCATAGTTTATCTAGGAGATGGAGAAACTGACTTTAGACTGGAACTAACATGGCTTCGTGATTGGGATCGTCCATATGACTTAGGAGATGAAGAGTTCCATCTGGCACTAGTTGTTGATGATTATGAAGCAGCTTATGAACTTCATAAAAAAAATGACGTAATCTGTTATGAAAATGAAAAAATGGGGATTTACTTTATTGCTGACCCTGATGGGTATTGGTTAGAAGTATTGCCTAAGAGAAGATAATGAAGGTATGGTATCTGCATCACTCTAGTTTTGGTCTTGAAATAGATGATAAATTTCTTATCTTTGATTACTTTTATGATACATCAGTTGATGATAATAAAGAGTTAACTAGTGGTGTTATAAATCCAGATCAAATAAAAGATTATGAAGTATATGTTTTTGCTTCTCATAGACATCATGATCATTTTAACGAAATAATCTTTGATTGGATGGATACTTTAGAAAATGTAACCTACATACTTTCAGATGATATCCCAGTTATGACTAGAAATGCTATCCAGCTTGAAGCTCATAAAGTGTATGAAATAGATGATATTAAGATTAAAACTTTAAGGTCAAATGATGAGGGGTTAGCATTTATTATTTATGTTAATAAGCGTTGCATATTCTTTTCAGGGGACCTCAACTGGTGGCACTGGGAAGATGAGCCTAATGAGTGGAACAAAGAAAAAGAACATGAGTTTAAAACAGAATATGAAACACTAAAGAATCATAAGATTGACATTGCTTTCATTCCTGTTGATCCCCGACTTGAAGACTCTTATAGTAAATCGCTGAAATACTTTTTGTCACAAGGGCACAAAAGTGTAATATTTCCTATGCATTTTGGTGATGACTATAGGATCTTTGATTGGCTAAAAAGAGACAAGCTTGATCAACATGTAATGAAAATTCATAAAAGAGGACAAGAATATATTATAGGAGACTAAATTTAGTCTCCTATTTTCTTTAATAACTGAGGCAATTTCTTTTCGGCTAAAACGTTAATCTCAGTTATTTTCTTTCTTCTGTAAGAAGCATAGTTGAATATGTCAACTGCAGTAGAAGTATAATAAGAAGTGCCTATTATAATTAGATGGTCAGTATCATCTACCATTTTAAGTGCAGCTGACATTTTATCTAATCCATCACCATATAGAACCACTTCAGGGTCTACTATACAGTTGCATTTCTTACATTTATAGGATTTTTTTAAGTATTCATACTTATAATATGTAAAACAGTTTCTACAAACTAAATGATGCATATTTCCATGAATTTCAAGAACCTTCTTACTACCAGCTTTCTGATGCAAACCATCAATGTTCATTGTTATTATAGGGATTTTGTAATCAGCCAATGCTTTATGAGCATCATTTGGCTCTGCTTTTTTTATTGTGTTATGAAACTCTAATAAAATATTGAAAAAATCATCAGGGTTATTTTTAAGATAACTTCTACTTAATTTTTCCCTCAGGTCACCTAACTCTTCAAATGTAGGAATATTACTTGCTTTTGAAATACCTGCTCCGCTAAAGGCTAAAATTTTCTCCATATTCATTCCCCCATTAATATAATTGTACTACTTTTTTCTCTACTCTCAAAACAAATAATGACTTATGGTATAATACAAACAATAAATTATCGAGGTGAATTATGAACAAAGAACATTTACAAAAATATGCAGAGCTAATTGTAAAATCAGGTATCAATATAAAGAAGGACCAAGTGCTTGTTATTAGGTCTCCACTTGACTGTGCTGAATTTACAAGAATTATTGCAAGAGAAGCATATAAAGCTGGGGCTTATGATGTTGAAATACTGTGGAGCGACCAAGAATCTACAAAAATTCGCTATATGCTTGGAACAGATGAGCTATTTGATGAGGTTCCTACTTGGCAAAAAGAGTTCTTCTTAACAAATGTGAAAAGAGACGCAGCCTTTTTGTCAATTGCTGCTTCTGATCCTTCAATGATGAAGGATGTGGATGTAAAAAGGTTACAACAATATACAAAAACATTTAATCGTGAACTGGGAGAATATAGAGACAGGCTAATGAATAATGATAATGCTTGGTGTGTTGTAGCAGCTCCAATTCCTGCTTGGGCAATTAAAGTATTTCCTGACTTGAGTGAAGTAGATGCAATGGATAGGTTATGGGATATGATTTTTAAAGCAGTAAGAGCTGACCAAGAAGACCCAGTAAAAGCTTGGGAAGATCATAAAGAAAATTTAAGCAAAAATATCAAAACCCTAAATGAGTTAAATCTCAAAGAGCTTCATTTTAAAAATTCAAAGGGTACTGACTTTACACTTGAACTACCAGTTGGGCATATATGGGTTGGTGGTAGTGAGCATACAACAAGTAATCACGAGTTTATTGCAAACATCCCTACAGAAGAAATATTTACAACACCCCATAAAACAGGAATAAATGGCAAAATCGTTAGTTCAATGCCACTTAATTTTAATGGATCATTAATTGACGATTTTGAATTTACTGTAGAAAACGGTCGAATTGTAGATTTCTCAGCAAAAGAAGGCTATGAACAGCTAAAAAGCTTAGTAGAGACAGATGAAGGATCTCACTATTTTGGTGAAATAGCTTTAGTTGCTTATGATTCTCCCATATCAAATATGAACACTCTGTTTTATAATACCTTATTTGATGAAAATGCATCATGTCATCTAGCAATTGGAAAAGCTTACCCAATGACAATTGATGGAGGGGATAAGATGACAAAAGAAGAATTAATCGAACATGGTGTTAATGATTCAATAATGCATGAAGACTTCATGATAGGAACAGCTGATTTATCAATTGTAGGCACAGCTACTTCTGGAGAAAAAGTACAGATATTTAAAAATGGCAACTTTGTTATCTAAATCAACTAGCACTTCTAAAAAAGAAGTGCTAGTTTCTTATTCACTTAGATACACTCCAACTTCCTATTAGTGCATTTTTTACAATACCCCAAGCTGTTACATTGAATTTACCAGCAAAAGTATTTCCATTAAAAGCTCCTAACATATCCATTTTTGAGCCATCGTAATGAACAAATTTGAATTTTAATTGGTTCTTACTAAATTCACCAGTAGTATCAACCACAAACTCAGTACCATCTTCTTCTATTACATATATTCTTATATCACAATCTCCACTCTTTTTATCATAGTTTGAAATTGTCATTTGAAACGGAACTTCAGTAAACTCAATAAAATCTAAAGCATTTCCTAAAGATCCACTTTCAACTCTATCAGCTTCTGTGTTTAAGATGTTTGCAAAGAATTTTACTAATCTATTTATCAAGAACTCTACGGCAGGCCCAGCTTCTTCAACCACAAACATCCCCTCATAAGCTCCTGTTATATCAACTTCGTTATTTATTATATTGTATCTCTGCATATCTACATAAAAAAAATCTTCACCAATCTCTTGAACTGCTAAAAGACCTATTTCTTTGACCCCTTCTACTAAATCAATGATAAATGGTTCAGAACTATCAGCATAAGCTCCCTTTACAATATCGGTTCCTTCTACTAATTGTATAGCTAAATCTGTTGCTTGAGGTGTCATTCTGATATGTAGTTTGTCTTCTAAATGAACAACTCCATTTGCAGTTTGAATAGTAACTCTAGCTGTTTTTTCTGTACTAGTCTCAAAGTTATCAACTAAAGGCACCCAGCTCTCTCTACCCTTTTCATCTATTTCTCTGACTTCTATTGTATAGTTTTTGAAAAGATCATTTCCTACTGATTTTTTATCAAGTTCAGTAAACCTAGCCCCAACCTGACTCCAAGGAATCATTGAAGTCTTAGCAAGATAAGCAACTATATCATACGCCTTAGCTTCTCCTGACTCTATTTGCTCTGCATTTTCTGCAGAATAATATGGTCCTAACACTCCACCACTATATGGGATTAGCCTTTCTTCCCCAGGAAAGTTTGGATCTGCTACATACAGTCCATTCTTGTCTAACTTATATGCAATTATTGCATGTCCACCTGACTCATATGTTTTAGACAATCCTACAAACTGAGGCTCTCCTGTTAAAAGCATTGCATGTGCAAAAGACATCATTGTAAGGTTATTTTCAATTCCACCAAGCTCTTTCATTATCTTAAACGTATTGGTTTGCCAATTGATATCTTTCTGTACAGAAGATGCTAATCGATATCCCCATGAATCATCCCATGGAAAATCTATAGTTCCATATCCTCTATCATTATTATCATACCTACCATATAAGGCTCTTTCACCTAAAACTAATCGTTTCTCAAGATAATAATACATTGCGCTTATTGCTTGACCTGCACAATGGCCTCCTGTTGCAATTGATGAGCCATAATTAGTAAATTGCCAATCATCAACACCTGGTAGAAAATTTGTATCAATGATTACATCACCACTTACTTCATTGATATCAATGATACTTACTACAAGGTCTGAAAAGTGTAATGTTTTTATAACAATCTTATTTTTTTCTAACTCATAAGTTGGTATGCCTTCTAATTTTCCAGTCTTCCTATCATAATAAAAAGCGCTTGCAAAATACCCCTCAGGAAGAGCTATCGGTATTGTCAGTGTCATTACTTCTTTTGCATACTCCCCACCATTTTTTATACTTATAATTGGTGTAATTGGTTGAAAACTGGGTCCAAATTTATGTTCATCAATCTCACTCGTTATAATTTCAAAGTCTGTTTTTCCTTCATATGAACCTTGTAAGACTTCCAGCTTAAGCCCTTTTACAGAACTGTTTGAGTCTGTTATCTCTAAAGTTTTGTTCTCACTAGGTTGGACAGCATCTCTTAACTGTGATACCCCTTTGGCTATTATTACATTTTTACTATCCCTACTATTTACAAATGTTACTCCAGCAAATAAAACCACTCCTAACAAAATCAATAAGACTAGGAATGAAAGAATTCTTCTTAAAGGACTTTTGAAGACCTTCTTTACAGAATTTGCTCTCACCCATTCATTTGACCCTTCTTGAGAAACTAGGTCTTTTTTAGAAATATTTTTTTTCTTTGCCATTTTTCTAAGCTCATCTCGAGTGTATGGTCCCAATGTTTGCTCGTTTTGATAGACATACCATTTATCCATTTTGCCCATCCTATCATTATAATTTTACTTTTCTACTTATATTTTATTCCTTTAAAGTGCAAATATCAATTGATCCTAATTAAAATTTATTCGCAGTTTGCTTCTAAATAAACTATTTATTCATTGACTTAATTTTCAAGCTTAGATACCATAAAGTTAGCATTAAAAATTGTGCAATATAAAAGAAAAAGGTGAGTGGATTTGAGCGAAAACATTCTTACGACAGAAAAATTAACTAAACTAAGTGAGGTGATTGATAATTACCGTGATGAAAAAGGTGCTTTAATGCCTGTTTTGCAACAAACTCAAGACATTTTTGGATATATTCCAAAAGAAGCAGTAGATTATATTTCGAAGGAACTAAACATATCACTTGCTAAAATTTATGGAGTCATAACATTTTATTCACAATTCAAATTAGAACCTACTGGCAAGTATTTAATAAGTGTATGTCTTGGAACTGCTTGTTATGTTAGAGGAGCAGGATCAATTATTAAAGAAATTGAAAAGCAACTTAAGATAAACCTAAATGAAACTACTAACGACCATAAATTTACCCTAATAGACACACGGTGTCTTGGGGCATGTGGGTTAGCTCCAATAATGACAATTAATGAAGATGTATATGGCAAAGTAAAGCTTGATGATATTAATAATATCTTAAGCAAATACTAGTAAAGGTGGGTAAAACTTTGAAATCAATTCAAGATCTTAGGGATAAACAAATAGAGTTTTATAATAATTTTAAAACAAAACAAGGGAGTTTTAGAGTAGCTGTGGGGATGGCTACTTGTGGACTTTCAGCAGGTTCAAGACCTGTTTACAATGCAATTATAGATGAAGTTAGTAGTTTAGGACTTAATAATGTAAAAATTATAGAAAGTGGTTGTATAGGCACTTGTTCTGTAGAACCGTTAATTGAAATATATGATGATTTGGGAGACAAGGTAACTTTTATTGAGTTAGATGAAGTTAAAGCAAGAGAAATAGTGCAACACTATTTAGCAAATGGTGATTTAGAGTCTGTATCTAAATATCTATATCAAGATGGTCAAAGAAAGAAATACTATCAAAAACAAAAGAAAATAGCTTTAGCAAATGGTGGAATAATAGACCCAGAAAATATTGAAGAGTATATTGCTTTAGAAGGATATCTCGCATTAGGTGAAGCCTTAACTAACATGACAAGACAAGAAGTTATTGACATGATTAAAAACTCTGGACTTAAAGGACGAGGCGGTGGAGGATTTCCAACGGGACTTAAGTGGCAATTTGCATATGACTCTCCAGGAGATGAAAAATATATTGTTTGCAACGCAGACGAAGGTGACCCAGGAGCCTTTATGGACCGCTCAATTTTAGAAGGCGACCCACATGTTGTGCTTGAAGCTATGGCAATTGCTGGCTATGCAATAGGAGCCCAGAAAGGCTTTATTTATATAAGAGCAGAGTATCCATTAGCTGTTTCGAGACTGAAAAGATCAATTAACAAAGCAAAAGAACTTAATCTATTAGGTGACAATATTTTAGGCACTTCTTTTAATTTTGATATAGAACTAAGACTTGGTTCTGGTGCATTTGTCTGTGGTGAAGAAACAGCTTTAATGAACTCAATAGAGGGCAATAGAGGAATCCCAAAGCCTAGACCGCCATATCCTGCTGCTAAAGGATTATGGGGAAAACCAACAAACATTAATAACGTAGAAACTTTTGCAAATATTCCTGTAATTATAAGAAAAGGTGCCCAGTGGTTTAAAGAAATAGGCACAAAAAACTCTCCAGGTACTAAAGTATTCGCACTTGGAGGCAATATAAACAATACAGGCTTAGTTGAAATACCTATAGGTACAACTGTAAGAGAAGTAATTTTTGAAATTGGTGGAGGCATTCCTGATGGCAAAAAATTCAAGGCTGTTCAAACTGGTGGACCTTCGGGTGGATGTATAACAACAGAGAACCTAGATACCCCTATTGACTATGACACATTAATAGAGCTAGGCTCTATGATGGGTTCTGGAGGTATGATTGTAATAGATGAAACAGCTTGTATGGTCGATATTGCAAGATTCTTTTTAGATTTTACAGTAGATGAGTCATGTGGAAAATGTACTCCATGTAGAGATGGTACTAAAAGAATGCTTGAAATTCTAGAGAGAATAACAGAAGGTAAAGCAACTATGGCTGACCTTGACAAGCTTCAAAGGCTTGGGAACTCCATTAAGAAAGGCTCTTTATGTGGTTTAGGTCAAACAGCACCAAACCCTGTCTTGTCTACTTTAAGATATTTTCACGATGAATATGTAGCACACATAGAAGACAAAGAGTGTCCTGCAGGAGTTTGTTCCGCACTAACAAAATACTTTATTACTGACAAATGTATTGGTTGTACAAGATGCGTAAAGGTTTGTCCTACTAATGCTATTAGTGGAAAAGTTAAAGAAATGCACTATATAGACCAAGAAAAATGTATTAAGTGCGGAGCGTGTAAAGAAACTTGCCCAGTAGACGCCATAATTATAAAGTAAAAGAGGAGAATAAAGTGATTAAAATAAAGATAAATAATCAAGAATATACGGTACCTAATACATTTACAGTCTTACAAGCTTGTAAGATGGCAGGCATTGATATTCCGACATTATGCTATGACCCTCGTTTAGAGCCAAATGGAGCATGTAGGATGTGTGTAGTTGAGCTAGTTCATAATAATGCTATTGTAACTGCTTGTACTACCCCAGTTTCAGAAGGGCTAGAAATTCTAACACATAGTGATGAAGTAATGTCCGTTAGAAGAGATATTTTAGACTTACTATTATCAAATCATCCACTTGACTGTATGACTTGCCAAGAAACTGGAGATTGCAAGTTTCAAGACTATTGTTATGAATATGATATTAAAGAAACTTCATATGCAGGAGAAGTTAAACAACATGAAATAGATGATTCCAACCCATTTTATATAAGTGATCAAAATAAATGTATTAATTGTGGGTTATGTATAAGAGTATGTAGAGAACTGCAGTGTACTGATGCAATAGATTTCGCAGAGCGAGGCTTTAATACTCATGTAAGTCCTTCTTTTGACTTGAACTTAGATCAATCTGTATGTGTCTCTTGCGGCAATTGTGTTGCTGTTTGCCCTAGTGGTGCATTAACCCCTAAGATTCCAGAAAAGTTTAGAACTTGGGAGGTTACAAAACACAAAACAACATGTGGATATTGTGGAGTTGGATGCCAATTAGAACTTCATATAAAAAACAATAAAGTCATGGATGTTAAACCTTTATATGGCCCATCTAATAACGGTTTGCTTTGCGTTAAAGGAAGATTCTCATATAACTTCTTAAGCCACCCAGATAGACTTAAAAAGCCACTTATTAAAAAAAATGGAGTTTTCGAAGAAGCTACTTGGAAAGAAGCTTATGATTTAATAGCAGAGAAAATTACGTCAATAAAGAATGAGTATGGCCCTAATGCAATTGGTGCTTTTACATCAGCAAGATGTACTAATGAAGATAATTATATGTTCCAAAAATTCTTTAGAGCAACAGTTGGTACAAACAGTGTAGACCACTGTGCTCGTCTCTGACATTCTTCTACAGTTGCCGGTTTGGCAGCAACATTAGGTAGTGGAGCAATGACTAATAGTGTAGGAGAAGTAAAAAACACAGAGGTGTTTTTTGTAATTGGTTCAAATACAACCGAAAACCATCCTGTTATTGGTGCACAAGTAAGACAAGCCTTAGCTAAAGGAGCAAAATTAATTGTAGCAGACCCGCGTGAAATTGATTTAGCAAAAGATGCTGATGTTTATTTACAAATAAGACCTGGAACAAATATTGCGCTACTAAATGGTATGATGCATGTAATTATCAAAGAAGACCTTATAGCTAAAGAATACATTAAACAACGCACTGTAGGTTATGAGGAGTTAGTAGAAATTGTTAAAGACTACACTCCTGAAAAAGTAGCTGAAATTTGCAATGTAGTTGCTAATGATATTGTTAAAGCAGCAAGAATCTATGCATCAAAACCTGCAAGCATTCTGTATGCAATGGGTGTTACACAACATAAGTATGGCACAAATGGTGTTATGACATTATCTAACTTAGCTTTAATATGTGGCAATATTGGTATTGAAAATGCTGGTGTAAATCCACTTAGAGGGCAAGGAAATGTTCAAGGTGCATGTGATATGGGTGGATTACCAGATGTTTATCCAGGATACCAGAAGGTATTTGATGAGCAAGCAAATGAAAAATTTGCAAAAGCATGGAATAAAGGCCTTCCACTTGAACCAGGGTTAACTATTCCAGAAATGATTGAAGGTGCAAATGATGGTACTGTAAAGATGCTTTATATTATGGGTGAGAATCCTATGGTTTCAGACCCTGATATTTCTCATGTAAAAAGTGGCCTTAATAATTTAGATTTCTTAGTTGTCCAGGATATATTTTTAACAGAAACTGCTGAACTAGCTGATATAATCTTACCAGCTGCTGCATTTGCTGAAAAAGATGGTACTTTTACAAATACAGAAAGACGAATTCAAAAAGTAAACAAAATACTTCAAGCACCTGGCGAAGCAAAGTCTGATTGGCTTATAATGTGTGAATTAGCAAAAGTATTAGGTGATGATTTTAGCGTAAACAGTGCTGAAGAAATAATGGAAGAAATCGCTAGCTTAACACCTATTTATGGTGGGGTTTCGTATAAAAGATTAAACAATGTATCACTGCAATGGCCTTGTACAAGCGAGAAACATCCAGGCACTAAGTATTTACATAAAGGAGAATTCTCAAGAGGAAAAGCCAAAATAATACCGATTGACTTTGTGGAAAGTGATGAAGCACCCACAAAAGAATATCCTTTCTTAATGACTACAGGAAGAAATCTGTATCATTATCATACAAGAACTATGACTGGCAAAACAGCTGGTAATAATCAAAAATCTCCTCATTCTTATGTAGAGATAAACCCTACAACAGCTAAAAAGCTTGGGATTGAAAATGATGATTGGGTAGTAGTAAGTTCCCCAAGAGGTGAAGTTAAAACACAAGCAAAGATAACAGAGATAATTGGTGAGCAAGTCGTATTTATGCCTTTCCACTTTGCAGAAGGGGCCGCAAACTATATTACTAACACTAATCTGGACGAGATTGCAAAAATCCCAGAGTTAAAAGTCAATGCGGTAAATGTAAAGAAAGTGGATTAAGGTAGAAAACAATGCATAAATTTGGCACAGCAGTGATATTGGCTGGAGGAAAGTCTAGTAGAATGGGATTTGATAAACAGCTAATACAACTTAATGATGAGAATATTATTGAGCATATTGCACAAATACTACTAGAAGAGTTCTCAGAAATTCTTCTAGTTAGTAATTCATTGCCAAATGGCAAGTATGAAAAATTTGAAGTTATAAAAGATGCTATAGAGAATAAAGGCCCGCTAAGTGGAATCCATAGCGGGCTCTTATCAGCTCAAAGTGATTTTGTTTACTTTATAGCCTGTGACATGCCAATAATTAACCTTGATTATATTAGACATATGAAGAAAGTGATAAAGAGAAGTACTTCTAGCATACGAGCTTGCGTAACTAGATATAAGGAATGGATAGAGCCTTTTAATAGCTTTTATCATAAAGATATCACACTATTAATAGAAGACCATCTCAAAGAGGAACAATCAGTTTATTCATTAATAAAAAAGACAGAAACAATATACATTCCTGAGTCCACTGCTAGAAAATTCTCTAAAGATTGGAATATGTTTCTCAATATTAATACTACTGAAGATTTAGAAAGGTTTTTAGACAATGAAAAAAACAAAATTTGTAGAAATGCATAAAGTAACAGACAATTCAATCAAAAAAACTAGAGATGAAGTCATATTAGAAGTTCCCTATAGCATTTATGCTAATGATAAATATATCACTACACTATTTTGTTCACCAGAAAACTTAGAATATCTTGCTACTGGATTCTTATTTACCCAGAAAATAATAAAATCAAAACAAGAAATAAAAAGTTTAGAAATTGTTGATGGAAAAATTAACGTTGCTGTTCCTTTAGATATCGGTAACTTACTAAAAAATTCTGAATATTATAAAAAAAGTTTTAAAGATCAAATCCTTAACGATTTACACCCTATTGATGAAAGTGTGTATTCTACAATTGAGTTGTCAGTAACAAAAATTCAGGAAATTATGGAAGCCTTCACTACACGATCTGAAACTTTTATAAATACCGGAGCAGCACATTCTGTTGCACTGATGAAAGATTATGAAATATTGTCTTTTACAGAAGACGTGGCTAGACATAATGCAGTTGATAAAGTCGTAGGAAAAGCCTTAATTAATGAAATCAATATTTCAAAAATGGCACTCCTAACTAGCTGTAGGGTATCTGTTGAAATCATATCAAAAGCTGCTGTCATGAGCATTCCTGTAATAATCTCAAGAGCTGCTACCTCTAGTTTAGCAATTGAACTTGCTAAAGAGTTAAAAATAACCTTAATTGGTTTTACAAGGGGGAACAAATTCAACGTATATACTAATTATATCAAACTAATGTCTGAATAAATCCTATGAAAAATGACTCTTCAAATGTTACCAAAATAATCATCTAAAATTAGCTGAAATCACCCTTGATGTTTACCATGTGGCATGTTATATTGTGGGCAGTGTTGATTGTAAGACTATGCTGTATATGAAAGGTGTCTTGGAAATGTCGAATATAAGCTTGTATCTTCCTAAGGTTAAGGATGATACAAGAAAGCTTACTGAACTATTCTTAGTGTTTTTAGAAATTGGTGCTTTTACATTAGGTGGAGGATTTGCAATGATCCCACTAATCCAAAAAGAGTTGGTTGAAAAGAAACATTGGGTAGAAGAAGAAGAATTTTTGGACGAGATAGCAATCGCTCAATCAGTACCTGGTGCAATAGCTGTTAACACAGCTGCTATAACTGGACATAAAGTAAGAGGGTGGCCAGGAGCATTCGCTGCTACTTTGGGAGTTATGATTCCATCCTTTTCAATTATTATCTTGGTTGCATTATTTCTTAATAATTTCGCATCATTGGCCATTACACAGGCAATATTTAGAGCTATTAGACCTGTAGTTGTGGCTTTAATAACTTACTCTGCTTATAAGTGCTGGAATACCATTAGCATTTCACGCTTTAATATTACAATTGAGGTAGTATCATTACTAAGCTTGTTGGTTCTTAATGCACCGCCAGCAATTGTTATATTAGTGGCAATTTTGTTTGGTATAATAAGAAAGGTAAAGATTCATGGGAATACTAATTAATTTGTTTCTGACCTTTTTAAGAGTTGGAGCTCTTGCATTTGGTGGAGGATTTGCAGCAATTCCGATGATACAAAGTGATGTAGTTGCAACTTATGGTTGGATATCTAGTCATGAGTTTGCAAATATTATGGCAGTTGCTAGTATGACTCCTGGCCCTATAGCTATAAATAGTGCTACATACGTAGGATTCAAGATTTATGGTATTCTAGGTGGTTTAATTGCAACTTTCGGAGTGGTACTTGTTTCATTTATACTAATAGGTATAATAGCAGGTATCATGACTAAATTTTCAAACAACAAATACGTAAACTCTGTACTAGAGGTTTTAAGGCCAGTTATTGTAGTTCTAATATTAGTTGCAGCAATAAATACTGGTCACTCTGCTTTTGTAGATTATAGAGAGATTCTAATCTTTGGGGCGGCAATATTTTTGCTTTTTAAGACAAAGATACACCCCATAGCTTTAATCACAAGCTTTGGACTTCTAGGAATAATTATATATTGAAAAACTTGCTTGTTTACTGAGTTCACTCTTGTCAAGTAAACTGGTTGTTATTTGAAGTTTATTCAACATTAAGTGCTTGGTTTTGATATGCTATCGAAACCAAGCACTTAATTATTTTAAAAGCTTTTATTACTATAGTAGTTGTTATATGCTTTAGCTTTCGATAAAAACCTCTATGAACTAATAAATCTTCTATAAACATCAACTTATTTCAACGCTAAAACATCTCCTTGGCACCATATGACACTTGAGTGCTTAATAAGGTAAGTGTTCGAGTTACTCTAACTGTTAATTTATTATATAGATTCATCGTAAAAGCCTATGAAAAAGTCTAGGGATAGTTTCCCCTAGACTTCTTGCTATTCTTCATTTTCATCTTCTATTTTCCAATACTTTGAACCATCCTTGGCCCTACCAAGCTTGTTCAGTTCTACTAAACTTCTCCTCAATATAAAATAATCACTAAAAGTATGCCACTGGTCAATTATTTCATTGACTTCTTGTTCTGTATACTCAAGTTCTTCTTCAAATTTTGTTGCCAAGTAATCAATTACAGCTATTTTCTTTTTCATTTTTGACGGCCAAGTGTGAACTTTACCATGTTCATCTAAAAAATTCTTTATCTCTTCTAGCATTCTTCAATTCTACCTCCTCATATCTATTAAACACAAATATAGTCAAATCTAAAGCAATCTTTCTCACATACAAAATCTCAAAAATCAACATGTTATTCTATAAATATTATAGCATATTGCACTTATTTACTATCACATTAAATAATTAATTTTCCTTTAATGTTTTTTATAAATATGATATGATAATTTTATGGTTTCGACCGCTATCTAATATTAACTGTTGCCTTATAGACACATATCAAATATCAAGCAAAAAAAAATGAACTTAATTATTTACATCTATTTTTTTGTTCAATTTCGATAAAATTGCACTTTAACATGTTAACTATCTAACAAATAATGATATAATAATCCTAAGCAATGCGTAAACAAATACTGGAATTGGGGATAGTTCCTAAGTTATAAATCTCTAAAGTTAGGAGGAGAAATTGGTGAGTACTCTTCATTTTAAAAATACACAGTATCCATCAACTGCCTTTTTTATATTAAAACATTTGGGGCTTGTTCCTGGTGTAGAGGAACCTGTTTATCAAGAACTTGGTAACCAAATGTCTATATTAGGAGAATCTTTTGCACTGAACTCTCCATTGGCAAAAGGGCCAATATTTACACTAGTCTATCAAATCCCTAGTTATCTTGAAGTAACTCCAATGGAGTTTGATGAACTTTTCAGGTCGATAATATATTTGGTTGAAAATGAAAGCTTTAAGTCTTTTTCAACAAAATGGCCTGCAGAGACAAAGTATTGGGACACATGGTATTCTCCTGGTTGGATGCACCATTTGTTTAACAATCTACAAAAAGACAAGAACAGAGCGCTAGCAATAATTGAAACTTTTTTGCTTTTATTACATGATAACTGGGTTGACTATAGCAATATCTATAAAGAAAAAATGGCTGGATTTCAAATAGAGAAGCATGAACGTTTTTGTAATAGCTTTGACATATTCCGTAGATGGGAAGACAGCTTTTCTCAATCCTACCCTTATAATGACTTTACCGTGATTATCTGTCCAGAAGCTACTAATACAGCCACAAGTCTAGGACCTGAAAAAATTGTGTTAGGCATAGAAAAGACGAAAAACTCACTCAACACCTGTGTTCATGAGATTGGTGTGAGAATGATTGGCCTTGATAAGTTATCAAAGAATCAAGATATAGAAAGTATTATGATAAAAGATTTCGATAATATAATGTTATTGATTGAAACCGAGATATGTTTTAGAAAACAATCTATATTTCCAGAGATAAGAGTAGATTCATTTGTTGACTCTAATAATTTACATGATTTGATTGCATGGAGAGCAACTAAAAAGTCTCCTGACGAGTTTATTAATTCATTAATAAACTGGTATAAAGAAGCTAAAGGGTTAAGCTTAATATAATATAAAAATCTTTGATCTAGATAGATCAAAGATTTTTTAGTTTGCAATATATCCGCCATCAACCATTAGATTGACCCCAACTATAAACTTAGCTTCATCACTTGCTAAGAAAACTGTAGCTTTTGCCACATCCTGTGGTGTCCCTAATCTTGGCATTGGGGTTCTTGATTGTGAAAAATCAATTGACTCTTGTGTTGCTGGCCTTCCTGTTAGAATTCTTCCAGGTGCAACTGCATTACAAATTATATAATCTTTGGCATAATCAGTTGCAACTTGTCGTGTCATATACACCAAGCCACTCTTGCTGACTCCATAAGACATGTTATTATGTGCAGCTACCATACCATGTTGAGAAGTCACGTTTACAATTCTCCCTCTTGCTTCATTTACAATATCTTGAGTAAGCATCTGCTTAATCGCTCTCTTAGTGCAATAAAAAGCTCCTTTAAGGTTTACATCAATTGCCTTATTCCACTCTTCTTCCGTAGTTTCATGTAACTTCATATCATTACCCATATATGCTGCATTATTTACTAAGATATCAATTCTCTCATATTTATCTATGACAGATGACATTAGACTATCCACATCATCCCACTTTGAAACATCCACTCTTCTAAACTCAGCATTCCCATCAAACTGCTTAATTTCTTCTAAAGTAGTTATTCCTTCCTCTAATGGCTGTTCTATTATATCAGCAATAATAACTATTGCTCCTTCTTTAGCAAATTCAATGGCAATTCCTTTTCCTATTCCAGAAGATCCACCTGTGACAATTGCTACTTTATCTTTTAGTTTCATAGGTACCTCCTAAAGTTTCTGGCAACTATGATAACACACTTTACTGAATTAATATAGCAAAAAACCTGTATCCTCTACAGGTTTTCCTTTATTCTTTAGGATTATTATCGTCTTGCCTTGTAATCATTACTTTTTCAATTACACCTTCAGTAGCTTTTACTACCTTAATCTTTATATCTCCAGACTTAAACTCAGAGCCTTCAGTTGCAGGCTGACAAGCTTCTTCTGCCAAGCTACAAACTAACCCTCCTAAGGTATTCCCTCTATCAGTTGGCAATTCTAATCCTGTTGCCTCATGAACTTTGTTTACTGAAGTTGAAGCTGAATAAACCCTAGAATCTCTAGATACAAAATCTTCCTTTGGCGCTAAGTATCTGATTATTGCAAATATAATGGCAATAGCAATTGTACCTAAAACTAAGTCCATCATCGTTTCAGCATATATAAGCATTTTCCGTGCAATTACAAACAGAACTAGCTCTAAAATAGCATTTGTTGAATGTGATACAAGCATTAGAATTAGCTCTATTCCTACAACTAAAATTAGGGTATGTGCTAAAAAATGTTTAAAAACATCATATGATGCGTGAGCATTAGTAGTGAATATTTCTATCACATACATCACAAGGTCAATTAAGCCTATTGTCACCCCTATAGCTATTAATATAGCTAGGATTACCTCTAAAACATAAGTAAAGCCTTCTACTCTATTAAGAATATACTTCCCCACACCAATACATCTCCCTATCCTTATTTAAGCCTCTAACACAGCAATTGTACTCCTAAAAATGCATCAAGTCAAGGTTGGTCAATTTGCTTGAATTCTATGGTGCTCAGTACTTTTTTAGATTTTTTTTACCACAATTAAATAAAACAGGACACATGAATATATCCTGTTTTATTTGGCTTTATAAACAATAATTTACTCAAGATAAAAGTACAAAATAACTTCTAAATCTTGATCATATGTAATCATCGGTTCGACTATATCTTCTAATACTCTTATATTTCTTTCGTCTGTAGTTGTATTTTCACTCCAAGATATAACATTATTCAGTATTTCTTCACCACTGGCCCTATAATAATACTTAGCAAAATCTTCAGGGTATTCATTATCAGGGTCAATAGAAACATCTTTGATTTCCATTTCAAATAAGAGATAGATATCTCCAATTCTCTCATTATTAATCTTAATACTTTCAACAGTCTTATAATCTTCAGATACCTTGCCAGAAACAGTTACTGTATCTTCTACATCATATCTTCCTGAGTGATGTTGTACTTCTCTATTCATTACCGAAGTACCAGAAAAATTAAGGCCATCCCAGGTTATATCAATATCATAGTAATCAGATTTAACAGCTGCATCTGTTCCTAACAAGTCTTGGCGAGTAGAAAATTGAAAAGTCACACTAGGGGTGTCTGTTACTTCTAAATTTTTGCTACCAGATGAAGATCCTGTAGGCGAACTTGGTTGATTAGAACTATTTGGTGTTGCGCCTGTTGCTCCATCATCTCCACAAGCAGCCACTAATAAAAGTATGCATACAAGAGATATAATAGTTAGTAATTTTTTATTTATCATTTTCATTCTCCTCAATTAAATAGTATAGGGGCACTAAAGTACTATTAAATATAATCTTTACATATCCTCCTTTTAATTTACTTGCAACTGCTAAATTAAACACAAATTATCTCTTGTGCTTTAATTATATGTATAACTTAAGTTCTTAGCAATCTTTAATGAGTGAAATTATTAAATAGTTAATCTTTTTATTAATTTATTAAACTAAAGAATGCATTTTTCTCATTTTTATTTTATAATTAACTCATAGGTATTATGTTCCCTAGTACCTCACTATCTTTGAAAGGTGTGATAGAAATGTCACAACAATGGTATCTTTCAAGAAATGGATCCCAATATGGTCCATACTCATGGAATGACCTACAGAACTTAGCGCAGCAAGGAAACATTAGTAGAGATGATCTAATTTGGAGCAACTCTTTAGGAAACTGGACACAAGCAACAAATGTGCCAAATTTACTAAATCAAAATAGTTTCTCTAATAAGCCTAGTGATGGAATTGTCAATAAAAAGAATCCTTTGGGTCTAAGATTCTCTATTCGTCCAAGGATTAGATTTTTTCCAGGCGGTAAATTTATGATATTTATTGTAATAGCCATTATTGTAATAGGGCTTGTTATTAGTTACTTAAATGGCGATTTAGGCTCGCTACAAATGTTCTAACCCCACTAGACTAGATAAAATTTCAAGGAGGACATCAACGATGGCAGAACAATGGTTTGTGTACAAAAACCAAGAACAAAAAGGACCCTACACACTAGACGAGCTAAAGCAAGGAATTAGCTCTGGAGAATTTAGAAATAGTGATCTTTACTGGAATGAAAATATGGGAGATTGGAAGCCTGGCAACCAAATATCTCAACTATTCCAATCACAAAGCCCTCGTCCATCAGCTCCATCACCAGAATATACTCAGCCTAAGAAAAAATCTGGCTTAGTAAAGAAACTTGTTACAGTAGTTGTGATTGTAGCTGTTTTAGCAGCAGGTGCATTTGGTGCCCGTAAGCTATTAGGCGGAATCACTAGTGTTCTACCATTTTTTGGTGGAAGTGGCTCAGGGTTTGTGTATTACGACGAAGACTTAGTTAAAGACGCAGTTAACGTGCCATTTACTGATTTACAAGGATACTATTCAGGAGTTGCGAAATATACAAAAGCTGACAATATTGAACTAATGGGCGACATGTATGACGCTTCAGACTTAGAGTACTTAAATGAAAGACTTGGCAAAGAGATGGTCGCTATACTAGAAGCTGATGAGTACTATATCGATGTTTATACAATGCTACCAGGAAGTACTCAAGACTATGAAGACTCCTTAGATGAGACTATGTATCAAAATGGTGTGTTTAAATATACAGAGTCTTTTACTGATGAAGAGATTGGTGAAGCAAGCTTTATAAGTGAAGCAATAGTTCTAAATGGAAACAATGACTATCGTATTGTTGGTTACTATCAAATCAAGTTTATAAACCTAGATGGTGATGAGATTATTATTGAAATGGAATATGATGCAGAAAGAGGGCAACCTTAGAGAGATAGAGTCTCAATCATTTTTGACTGAGACTCTTCTTTTTATTAAAAACTATATTTTTTCTTCCTTCGTTACAACTTTTAGTGCAATAAATGATAAAGCTAATATAATAATTATCGCTGGTATAACATAGAATAGATTCATAGAGAACTCTCTATCCTTTCTTAAATCAAATATTGCCATTGTTGAATAAGTTGATTTTGACAAAATATCCTTACTAACAAATCTATAACCTATTTTCACGTCTTTCAACTCTTGTAAAGTGAGTTCTATATCGTCATGGTGATTATAAATAACTACGGATCCCTTAACATCACCATACACAAACACAATTTTATCGCCAACTTCTAGCTCTTTCTCTACATATTTTGTTGATTGATCACTAGTCACAAGCACTGCTTTTACAAAATCAAATGTACTACTGTTATATATTAGTTCTGCACTTAAATCATTTAACTCTATGTCTACATGTATTTTGTGACCTTCTTCATCAAGACTAGCTTTTACATAATTGTCTTTAACCTTGTACCACTCATCTACTAAAGTGCTCATTGCCCTTGACTCGGTAACGTCTACTAACACACTTTGAGAACCAAGAAGTTTATCCTTTTCTTCTAGAATATAAAATTCTAATTCAACATTTTTGAGCTTAGGTATGTCGTGAATATTAAAGTCAACTTCAATCTCTCTACTCATATTTTCTTTAATACTTGAAATAAATGCTGTAGTAGATCGATGTTCTCTATTTGACATTAGCCTTGATAAATACCTACCTATAAATTCACGGTAAGTCTTTGAGAAGTATAAATCCTTATAAATCTCCCAACTATATAAAAAGGCATCTGGATTATCTGCTGGATAATATATGGATATTCCTTTGGCATTTGGGTTATTAATACTGTTAATATTGTGATAAACAGCATTATCTATTGAGGACTTCAACAATAAGGCTTTTTCTTTGCTAAATGGCTCTAGCTTGTCTGCTAAATCATATAAGTCAACCATATCACTTGGGTATCGCCCTCCATATGATTCACTTCTACTTCTTGCTTGAACAATTTGTGCAAATCTATCAATATCCCCAAAATTATTTCTGTCAGTTATGATGCCTTTAACGAACTCTTCTAAATTTTTAACTACTTCATCTATTTTCCCTAAGTCTACTAAAGACAAAGTAATATTATTTGCAGCACTACTATCATAATAATATTCTGCAAATGAATCCACAATAACTCTTCCTAAGTCTCGACCACTAATCCATGGCTTCTCAACTATTGACCTTATAATCGGGGTGTAGTTCCAGCCATAGCCAGGCTCTAGCTCCTCAGAAGCCACGAAATACTTTCCATAATTACTTAACATACTCATTGTTTCCAATGTTGCCATCAAACATGCATCAAACCCTATTAATTCAAAATCTATTCCAGTACTTTCTTTTGCATTATGCATCCCTAACATGATTTCATTCAGAGATAGACTCTTTGCAGTATGATCATCGTGTCCATATCCTGAAACAGCACCCCCACCATGATTCCAATAGATAATCACGTATTTCTCAGCTGGATAGTTCTCATGAGCATATTCAATAAAGTTTGTAATTGACTCATGTGTACAAATACTTTCCTCATAAACACTAGAAACATCTTCCAATAAATGAATCTCACTTTGACCCACATACCAATATTGATTCATGTAGGGATTAATCTGTGGTAAATTCCAGTTACTTGTACCTCCAGTCTTGAATAAGATGTTAACATTTTGGCTAGATCCAACGTCCCACATTTCAGCAATATCCATAGTTCCCAACCCACTATTGCTTTCTAAGTCAGTTCCATTTAGATAAACCAAAAATGTATACTCTGAGGTAGTAATCTCCCCCCCTGAATCTTGATAATACTGCCATATACTGTCTATTACCGAGTCAAATAGTTCATCAAAATACTTGTCATCAAGTTCTTGTTGATAGTATGCATCACTAAATGTCCATTGTTGACTATTCCAATCATACTCATAGCTGTCTTCATATGTATACCAATCAAGATAAGAGAACTGACTAAAATACCATTGCTGTAAAAGCTCAAAATCATCTGTTGCTTCTATTTGAGAATATTGCTCATCAAATTCAATAGTATTAGTTGTCTGTTGCTGTATTTCTTGAGGGTCATGTTTTTGCCAATACTGACTGCTAGCATTATACTCCCATATATCCCCTTCATCAAATGAGTAAAAATCCCAAATAAAATTTTCATAGTTATATCTATACCAAACTCCAGTTTCTTGATTATAATGATAGATTGTATCATCACTAGTTTGGTAATATAAATAATACCAATAGTCAATCTCATCGAAGTAAATAGCATTCCATCCATCAATTTCTTTATAATCATCATTAATCTTCAGATAAGACACTATATACGGGTTATAAAAGCTCCAATCTTCCATAGATGGACTATAATAATAATAGTTTCCGACGTCTTCATCATGTTCTGTCCCATTATAAATTGTTAGAGCATTTCCAGATACAATTATATTACCTACTGGTAGAACTAACAATATGGTCAATAGAAATATGCTAGCTAATTTTTTCGTGTTCATAATGATTCCCCTAATAATGTTTTAATACAGTAAAGCCTTAGAAATATTATATCTTATTTATTTTTTTTTGCATAGAAAAAGAGGGCCTACACCCTCTAAACATTAACTATGTTTTCCTAAAAAAAGGATTGTATCTACATTACTGTCATAAATCATGAAAATAAAAGGCCTATTTGCTATAAAAATCTTTTCTTCTCTTGCTGATTCAATCATCTCAACAATTGTAGCTGCTGCTGCCTCACTCCCAGTTTCATCAACTTCAACGAATGCTTTATGTAGCACTCTTGAAATAAATATACCATCTCTTATATCACTAAAGTTAGCGCTGCTGTCAAATGCATCTTCCATTCCTAAATTAATCAGCTCTTCATTTAATAATCTTGTCCCATATTCAATGCTAAACTTAGGAACATGTATCGTCATTTCATCAACTATCTCAAAACTGCTTATTACTTTATTAAAAAGACTGTCATCTAGTTCATTTATAAAAGAATCTATATTCTTATCTTCATTTGGTAGCATTATTATCATTTGCAAGTCTTCATCTTCATAGGGCATTAATATAGCCTCGAAGCCACTCTCGCTATAATACTCTATCTCTCTAGAGTCATTCATCATATCTACAAGTTTGATACCCCCGTCTTCTGAATGAAACTCTGATTCGTATGTTTTCTTTGTGTCAAACTGATGTTTCCAATCTGCATTGAAGTATATTGCATTTATTAAATACAAAACTGCATTAGCAGGTAAAGGAGGTACTAACATATCTTTGATTTTCCCATTTGTTGCTTGTTCTATCCAACTGTTTATAACCTTAGCAGATTCAGCATCAGAAAAGTCCAAATAGTCTATATAAGCATCATACACTTCTTCAACTTTTATGAGATAGTCTTCTTTAATTTGCTCTCCCTCTCTAATCCATAAAGAATTCTTTAAACTTGTAGCTGCTACTCTACTATTATCATTCATAGATTTAATTAATTCATTATAATATTCATCCAACTCTTGTTGCTCTACCTTAGATATATTTAGAACTTCTGCTATCTGCTCTTTTGTTTTGCCTTCAGCACCTTCAAAAGCAAGTGTTAAAGCTATAGATATACTTAATGGAGATATAAAAATATCATTATTGTAATCGCTTTTTTGCAACTCTTTCAAAATATCAAATCCAAATTGCCTGTTTGCAATGCTTATATCATCATTAAGGTCCATCTGAATAGATGGAGTTTCACTAGGTATACATGCTGATAAAATAATAGTTAGAATACAGAGAACTGAAAGCATTGAAATTGGTTTTCGCATTGTAATCACCTCAATTATATGACGACACTTATTATCCTTTGTTCCATCAAAGCATTTATGATTTATTAAGTAGCGATAATTACAAGTGGAAAAGATTCTTGATTAATAAACTTACTGCCTGCAAAATCACCATATAGTTTCACTGTACTAAATCCAGCTTTATGTAATAAACTAGTTAGTTCATCTGATTGCAATGCTAATAAATCAACTTCATTTTGATACTTCTTTTCTCCAACCTCTAATATGGTATTGAAATTAACCTTTTTCTTATCGTCACTAATCTTATAATTACGATAAAAAACTATGTTCTTCTCTTTATTATAAATTGATGGTAAGCTAGTTATATTTTTCTTCAAGATCCTATCATAGTTTACAATCTGTAAAAGTAAAGTCCCATTTTCACTTAAAATTTCCCTACTTTGACTTAAGAAACGAAACACTTCTTCATTATTATCAAGATGAACCATAGAATTACCAATGCAAAAAATTAAGTCAAATTTTTTGTCAATAGTCCCTATATCAAGCATGTTCATTACCCTCGAATCAATCATTGCGTTTTTATTTTTTAAATTGCTTATCATTTTTTCATTAAGATCAATAGCAACTATGCTATACCCTTTAGAAAATAAATCTAAAGAATATTCTCCTGTGCTACACGCTACATCTAAAATATTCTTAGGTGGCTTGCCTGCTAAATTAGTTATAACATTTATCACTCTTTTCTTTTTTGGAAAAATATAATCATAGTATTTTTCAAGCGCAGAGTAAAATAGAGTCATCATATACACCTCTTTTTCAAAATTTCAAACATTAAGTAATTCAGTTTAGATCATATCACTATCTTCTATACAACTTTATTATACTAATTCATGGTACTGATTTCATTACTAATCGTTTGCTAAAATAGATAACCCTATATTAATCACACATATGCACCATAAATACCAATCCTTACTATTATTATATGTTTAATATGATTAATTTCGCAAATATGTTGCTAATGGCTTGAATTTAAGATTTATTTAATATAGAATATAAACCTAAATGATAATCGTTTTCATAAAGAGATGTGGAGGAAGAGGAAATGAAAAAGCTTATTACATTGATGATTTTATTAGTTGTCGTACTAGTAGCTTGCACTGTAGACTCTGGCACTGAGGATAGTACTTTAGTAATATACTCAAACAGAAACGAAAGATTTGTTCAGAACTTGATAGATAACTTCTCAGAAGAACACGGTGTGAATGTACAAGTACTTCATGGAGCTAGCCCTTTGCAGATAATCGAGGAATCAAACAATACTAGGGCAGACATTTATATATCAAATGATTTAGGTGCTCTTAGCTACCTAGATACTCATGGATATCTTAGTGAGGCAAGTTTAGCAGGAATTGAATCTATACCAGAAAACTTCAGAGCTGATAATAACTCTTATTTTGCTATTTCTTTAAGAGCTAGAGGGTTTATTTATAATAAGGACTTGATTAGCGCAGAAGAAATGCCAAAAAGTGTTGAAGATCTATTTAGCGATGACTTAACTAATGTCCCAAATGGATATGCCATTACCAGAGACTAACTATATGAAGTCAAGCATAAATTTGAGACGAAAGTTAAAATAAAAGCACCTAAAAAAGAGCATGGCAAAACAAGGTAGACACACTACCTTTTTAAGAATTCTGTTGCTTAATAAAAGATGTTAGGTTTGAGGAACAAAGACAGTATTGTTAGATAGTAAGTAATAAATAACTCTAACTAGTTTTTTAGCTACATGAGAGAGTGCAACATAATGATGTTTGCCTTCAGCTTTTTTCTTTAGGTAGTATTCTTTGAAAGTTTTGTCTCTCATAGCAATTAGTCTTGCAGCCTCTAAGAGAGCCCATCTAAGATAAGGAGAGCCTCGTTTAACCATTTTCATGTTAGAAGCAGCAAATTTGCCTGATTGATAAGTTGATGGATCAAGACCTGCAAAAGCAAGTAATTTGTATGGAGAGTCAAAGTTTTTAATACTTCCGATTTCAGAAATAATAACTGAACCTAATCCATAAGAGATTCCTGGGACAGATAATATAGGACTTTGTAATTCATCCATTATGCTTTTAATTTCATGATTAATTTTATTGATTTGTGAAGTATAGATTTCAATGAAAGAAATTGTTTGAGAAAGTTCAAAAGATAAAGCACGGCTGTCAGTACCAATAGAACTGCTAGCAGTTTCTCTTATCAATAGAGCTTTGCTCTTACCATACTTACCATAAGAACTTTTTTTTAAAACATTAGTAAGCTTAGTAAGATGGGCAGTAGCAATAGCTTTTTTTGAAGGGAAAGCCTTTAAAAGAGCATAGATTGATTTTTGATTGAGAGAATATACCACAGAGGATAACTCAGGAAACATGATATCAAGTATTCTATTAAGAGAAACTTTGTATCTTGATAGGTTCTTTTTTATCCTAGATTTATGTCTAGTTAATGACTTCAACTCACTCAAATGGTATGATAAGTTTGAGTGGGGAGAGAAGTTTCCTGACTGCAGCATAAGAGCAATAATTTTAGCATCAATCTTATCTGTCTTGCTTTTTCTAAGAGTATGAGCTTTTCTGAAAAGGTTAGTTTGGAGAGGATTAAGAACAACTAGCGGTAGTTGATTATTGGTGATAAAATTCATTAAGTTCAAGCTGTAGTGACCAGTAGCTTCAAGACCCACTCTTATTGTGTCTTTTGGGACATCGGGAATAGCAGCAAGAAAAGAGTTAAAACCCTCTAAGTCATTCTTAAAGGTGAATACATTTTTCAAAACCTCACCATCAGAAGAGACAATAAAACAGTCATGTTTATCTTTAGCAACGTCGATACCTACAAAGATCATAAAAAACACATCCTTAAATTATTATGTTGTGTTCCACATTGTTCTATGTTATGTATCCTTGCCCGAGATTAAACGTCAAAGCGTTATCTAACTAATAAACAAATAAACACAGAGATGTGGTTGGAGCCTCAGTTAAACAGTCAAGCTGTAGGTGATTTAACCAATCCACAACACTATGTAAATTATACAATAAAAAGGAAAGGGTAATGACCATGACTTAACTGCATGTTCATTATACAAGGTGTATCAATGGAGAGGCTTCTGCTTACCATATAGCGCAACTAGTTGGAGTTACTAAAAATACAGTAGCCAGATGGATAAGAAATTATCAATCTCTAGGGATCAAAGGGCTAACTACTACATCTAAAAATGTTTTTTACTCTAAAGAGCTTAAACATATGGCTGTGAAAGATTATCTTGATAATAAAGGTTCATTAAATGATATATGTAGAAAATATGGAATTAGGTCAAATACACAGTTAAGAAAATGGATTATGAAGTATAATAGTCATGAAAAGTTAAAATCTTCTGGAACAGGAGAGGTAACAATCATGATTAAAGGACGAAAAACTACTTATGAAGAACGAGTTGATATAGTTAAATATTGTATCGAACATCAAAATAATTATTCTAAAGCAGCTAATTTTTATCAAGTATCATATCAGCAGGTATATACTTGGATGAAAAAGTATAAAAAAGATGGAGTTAAAGCACTTCAAGATAAAAGAGGAAAAAGAAAATCTGTAGCAGAAATGTCAGAAGTAGAAAAATTAAGAGCAGAAAATAAATTATTATGCGCAGAGAATAGAAGGAAGCAAATAGAACTTGATTTTCTAAAAAAGCTCGAGGAGATAGAAAGGGGTCGATATTGAGCCAAGTAAGACATGAGACTATTTACTTAGCAATAAGTGACTTGAATATTACTAAGAAGTATCCAATAACACAGTTATGTGAAGTAGCTGGTATACAAAGGTCATCTTACTACAAGTGGCTTAATAGATCTGAAAGCATAAATGAGAAGTTTAATAGAGATTTAATCCCACTAATCAAAGATGCTTATGAGGAAAGGAATGGGATACTTGGTTATAGACAAATGACAATCAAACTTAATCGTGAGAATGATTTTAATGTAAATCATAAGAGAATATATCGTTTAATGGATATTCTAAACTTAAAATCGGTATGACGTAGAAAAAGGAAAAGCTACATAAAATCTACTCCAGAAATTACAGCAGATAACATTCTAGATAGAGATTTCAACTCTAATGAGTTTGGAGAGAAATGGCTTACCGATGTAACAGAGATGAAGTACTGTTCTAGTAGTAAAGCATATTCTAGTGCAATTTTAGATCTTGCTGACAAAAGTATTGTATCATTTGTTTTAGGTCATTCTAATAATAATCGATTAGTATTCAAAACCTTTGATATAGCTCACAAAGAATATCCAAGCTCTAAGCCAATCTTTCACAGCGATAGAGGATTTCAATATACAAGTAAAATGTTTAGAAAAATGTTGGATGATGCCAATATGATACAAATTATGTCTAGAGTATCAAGATGTATTGACAATGGACCGATGGAAGCATTTTGGGGAATGTTAAAGTTAGAAATGTACTATTTAAAAAAATTTGATACATATTTAGAGCTAGAGTCTGCTATCAAAAAATATATATATTATTACAATAACCATAGATATCAAAAAAGATTGAACTGTATGAGTCCAATAGAATACAGAAAATATTTATCAGATTCAGCTGCACAAAAAAATGCACCAATCATAATTCATGATTGATGCATAAAGGGTTTTTATTATTTCTACTGTCTACTTGACAGGGGCATGTTCACTAATGGATATGCCCAGATCACCTATATTATTTTGACCTACAATGTCAAACCTTTAAATCATGTTAGCAATATTCTTGTTTAGTTTGTTAATATTGTTAATTATTATACTAAATATACAAAAAATATTTACTAAAAAGTAAATATTTTTAATTTCTATATCAATTTTATTGAAAGTGGTGGATAATAATGGTGGAGGCGGAGCTCCACATATTATATCCACCAACTTACTTCGATTATTAGATAACCACTTGGAGAATGTGTCGAATAGATTACTGAAAGAGTTCAAACTTAATTAACTTGGTCTAAAAAATTATCCGCACCTTCATGTTAAACTGTCATATTTTCATCTATACGGTTAGAATGCACTATTGCATGTTCAATAATCTATGGATTTTTCAAACTTGAGGCCGAGAATGTAATCTAGCAACATATATAAGATTGAATTAGCGAAACTATATCAAAATAAAAGAGCAGCCACTTGTCGGATTTGTTAAAATAGATTGAGCAAAGTATTTCAGCTTATTTAGTAGAGAACCCGTGCAAATTATCCACGCTGTTAATGTAGAAAAAGGGTTGAGGAAAAGCTCAACCCTTCAAAAATACGGTTACTAAATTATGTTTTTTTAATAGTCACTATTTTGGGTCGTCCGTTGAATAGTATCCACCCCATATTCTTATCGTTGTAAAGCCACTATCGGTTAAACTACTAGCATAATCAGTTAGATCCTGAAACGCTGAAGTAGTAGAGTTAGTATTGGCTGCTATTTTAAAATCTGACATGGTACGTTGTCCTAATGTTCCACTTGCTTCTGTAACGACCATGGCATGATCTAGTGTGTTTTCACTAGCACTGTCATTCCAATCACAAGAAATGACATCACCACGATCTGCATTAAGTAAGTTTCCATGATATGTAGTACCATTCGGCCCTTCATAACCAGTCAGGTCTAATGACATTCTTTTAGCAAATCCTCTAACATTATCCCAAGTCCAACTCTGAGAGCTATCATAACCAGAGTAAGAACTGGATTGGTTTCTACACCATACATTTAGTGCACTAGACCCAGCATAACTTGTTGAAATTGCAGGGAAAGCTGTGGTACTACTTGCACTGTCATAATCCCCCAATAATCCTGCCCATACACATTGCGATGCGAAGTTTTGACAATTTACACCAGAAGAAAACCCAAATAGTGGATTGTAACCACCTGGTACAGTATCCCCTTTGTAATATTCTTTAGCATAATTCACAGCCTTATATGACCAATATGACCAACTATATAATGATCTAGACTGTGATATTGTTACTCCCCTAATTGGCGTAGATCTTGCTCTTAACATGTCATTCTTTATATCATTTACTCTTTGTTCAACATCTATAGGTTTATATTCAAAGCCTTCTTCTGTTGCTTCCCATGGATCACTGGTGACTACCTTAGTGATTTTCCAACCATTAGGTTGATTTCTTAAATCAAAAGTGTACTTTCTCCGACGGAAGTTTTCTTCATTAGGTCTGTTGTCCTTGTAATAAGTATAAGACTCAACAACACTAGCAACAGCATCATTTCCTTTAACTGACACTGTAAAACCACTAAAGACTAGATCATCAGACAATATATTCTGACCTAACTCTTTATGAATTGCTACTAAATACTTTTGTTCAGATAAACGATACTGGTTATACTTATTGTGTAAGCTTGCTGGGTCAATTAGACGAGTGCTATCATATTTCGCTGGAAGCCTTACGGAAGCTTTCAATGTAGCTAAAAATATTTAACAAGTCATTTCAATTTGCTGTTCTGAGCTTAATTTTTGAGAAACAGCTAGATCATTTAATTTAATATAGTCAGCTTGTGTAAATCTAAGGGTATCACCTATACTAGGCTTATCAAATGAATTAAGTAGGGTAAGGTCTTCTTTACTACTAGCAAACACAGTCATGTTAGCGATGGAAACAACAATTGCTAAGCAGCAGATTAGTAGTGAAATAATTCTTCTACACATAATTCTTACATCCTATTTTCTTTCATCTTCAGTTATTAACTTGGAATGATTAACTATCTTTTAATACAATGGAATCACATCCTTATTCTTAAATAGTAGTTGTCTACAATTCTAGGATTGAACATCGTATGGTGTCATAGCATCATGTATAATCCAAGGTGAATTATTATTCTTTCTACTTAAATAGAATTCTTGACACAACTTCCCACTCACAAATGGGACTTTCGCATTGTCATATTTAGCTATATAATAACTCCTTACAACTGCTATATTTTCCGTAGACCAACCTTTTAATTCCCATATTTCACTATCCTTCATCATTGAAACATAACCAGACTTATCAACTTCTTTTACGTTTATAATTTCAAAGCTAATTGTTCCAACCTCATTTTTTCTTTCATTAAGATGACTTCTCACAACATCTTCAGGAGACAAGAAATTCTTATTTATTGAAGTATCTGCTCTATTAAGATAGTTGTTAATTATTAACACTCCACTAACTAATAAAATAAGTCCTGCTATCATTAACAATTTTTTATTATTAAAAGTCTTCTTTTCCAAAACAAATCACCTTTCATTGTGATATTTGGATATGCTACATTTTAATTGACACATAGTTAGGTTACAATGCATTTAGTGAATTGATTAGTAATATTTATTTTCTAAAAAATCATCCTACATCTCAAAAAAATGAGTTGTTAAACCCTCTTCTTAGTAAACATAAAGGTCACTTATATATCGAGTGTTCTCAACACATACGCCATTAATATATACATAACCATAAGAAACCATTCTATACTGATATCCACTTTCTACGTACCAAATCTCACCTAGCCCACAAAAAGTGCCATTTTCTGTACTAGACCAGTGTATTAGTATTGTCCATCGTCCATTTTGATACTTTTGGAGATACGTACTTATTTTGCATTCATCAACATTCCTTGCATCAATAGAAGAAGTTAACTCTGCTTTTCCTTGATCTGTAATATTAAATTTACCTAGATTGCAAGAATAAGTTAGCCACTATGAAAAACAATCATATTCTTTCAGTTTAAAGAGGGAGAGGAGATAGATCTAGTTATCTAACCTCTTTCATAAAAACATTGTATGCTGTATCATAGCCTAAGATACGTCTAGGATAATCGTTAATCCATTGGATAATCCGTTTGATTTTATTGTCGCTAACTTTTTCAATAGGTGTTCCTTTAGGAATAAAGCGGCGTATCAATTTATGTT
>Ga0334900_1000249_pt1 | contig 89796 bp, 80 predicted proteins | sample GraSluR3_MG_2_FD_207231 | JGI IMG/M metagenome (GOLD analysis project Ga0334900, IMG submission 207231) | Sludge microbial communities from methane-producing bioreactor in Wageningen University, Netherlands - Granular Sludge_31_08-R3 | ecosystem: Engineered > Bioreactor > Anaerobic >... | reverse complement strand
AAAACGGAAAACGCTCACGGAAAGTTGGATAATTTGGAAACTAAAAATAAAATGAATAGAAATTAATGTGACATTTCTATTTAAACGAAACCTGTGACATTTCTATTTTCTTGACACAGAATTTTATCGGGATTTGATTTAAAAATGTTTTCGATAATCCCGCGTGCCGAGTTTCCCGTATCGCAGCAATTAAGGATAAAAAGTCCTGTATTTTCGGAGTTGTCTATTGCATTAACCGAGGTCTTATTAAGCGAAATCTTCCCGATATTATCTTCAATCTCGCCGTGTCCGGTAAAATGAAAAATATCACAGTCCAACAATGATGAGCGATAGTCGTCGAAATTATCCACGGGAATTATTTCGGTATCGAAACGTGAGGATAAAACCGGGGATAGCATTGAGGTTTCGGTTAAAGCGTTTTTTAAATCGGGACAGTAAACCATCATCAACCGTGCAGGATTTTTCTTTACAAACTCATTGCGATATTTCCCGTCGGGAAACATATAACGGCAGAAATGCCCTTTTATACCGAAATTTACGGGAATAAAGGCTTCCGTATCGGAAAATAAAATATCAATTCGTCTTGGAGCAGACGGAAGGTCGATACCGGGTATCCGCATAGTTTCGGCATAGCAGTTTTCCCGGCATTTTACGGCTTCGTTGAAACGCCCGTTTTTGGTATGTATATCCGTTTCGGTTTTGCTATGAGCCAAGACATTTCTTAACTTATCGAAAGTCTCATTATCAAGTTCCCGTTCGATAAATGTTTCGCTGTCGATGTCTATATATTCCATCCTGACGTAATCCCCGCAATTGCTGAATCTAATTACAATCGGAGGCGACAGATAAGCGGTATTAAGAGAGCATAGTTCCTTGAATAAACCGTCCGGTAATGAAAAGACACGGGTTTTATCGAATAGAGTTTCAAAAAGCAGGGGGGAAATCGGGGTAATGTCTCCTTTATCGAAATAAAGACGCAATTTTCCGCTTGAGTTAGATAAAACTCTCTTTAGTGAGGCGGGAATCATATAGCGTTTTTTTATTGAGACTATGGCAAATTGAGTTCCGGGGATTAATTTTAAATCATCGGACTTTTGCGAAAACAAGTTCGTTTCGATAAACGCCTCATCGGGATTGCATTCAAGTAATATCATAATTATTCCCTTTGAGGTTTTACAACGATAACGTTACCCTGATTAAGGAAAGCCACCGTTCTGGGGTTGGAAAAGATTCTTTCGGCATCGGAATTGTGGATTACAATATCCGTAAACATTTTGCCGGTAACGTCATAAGGCATAAGATAAAAGATACGCTTACCGCTGCGCGGGGAATTTAAGGCATAATAAAGAGAGGTTGTATATTTGCAGACGCCGTTTTTGAAGAGCGCATCCCGTTCCATAGTTTCGGGTCCGAAAAGCAAAACGCCGTCCTGGTCGTAAATTCTAAGTTCAATACTGGGGTTGAAATTACGGAACAGTGTAGTGTCGATTACAAGCCCGTCGAAATATTCCATATTTTGTCGCGCCTCATCAACATATTTTTGCAAAGGCCGCCTGTCGATATTTCGATAGAAAATATTAGCAAGCCCGCTATCGCCGAAAATATCAAGTTCAATAGCGCCGTAGTAGCGGTCGAATTTTTTTATCGGGGGATAATAAAACGCCTTGTCAACGTTGGCTATAATTTCATAGCGAAGGTCGCTTTTCAGGGAATAATAATCGCGTAACAGGAATATTTCCGATATACGCAATGACCCCAACGCTTTTATAAGATTTTGCCTGAGTTGATGCCTTATATCGGCGGAATATGCGGTAATCTGCCGTCCGATATTGGCATCCTCCTCCATAATAGGAATAGAAATTTCGCTGCGGATTTTTCCCGATGTCCAGTCGATTGTGGTTTCATAAAGCTTGATAAATTCCATATAATGATGGGATGTGTCCTGTTCGGTTTCCCATAAGAAACCCTCCCGCCAATTACGGGGATAAAGCATAACGCTTCCCATTAATATAAAAATACAAACAGGAATAAGCCTCGTTTTATAAATCATAATAAAGCCCTATTTCTTTTTGTTTTTTTTGGTATCAATATCCTTGCCTTCCATCCGTTGCTTTACAATATCCTCAGCCTTGAACTCAACAGGCTCCCATTTTTTAACCTCGCCGATTTTCTCTTCGGAGACATCGGTTTCGGAAGTTTCATCGGTTGTTGCAATCTTATCCGATTCAAGCCAAATACGGATAGTAAGCGCCGCTTTTTCGGCAAACTCATCAATACGTTTCTGGTATCCCGCTTTTTTATAGAGTTTAATAGCGGCGATTTTGTTGTTCTCCTCATAAAACAGATGGTCGGCAACCCTGACTATCCCATCCTGATAAGAAGTAGCAAGAAAAATTTTCAGTGCGTTTTTTATATCTCCGTTATTGAAAAGCTCGTTTCCTCTGCGAATCAGGGCTATTCTGTCATTTTCTTCCATTTAATACTCCAACGAACCGAGAAGACGTTTTAACGCCTCTCCTATTTTATCGACATTATCCTGATATGCGTTAATATTTCCGTCAAGTCTTGATTTTTCCGCCTCAAGCCATAGACGGTAAGCATCCGTAAGCACGTTTTCCGTAGAATAAGGCGACCCCGTTATCCTTAAACGGATATTTTGGATAAGTTCGTTAAAATTATCTCCCTGAAATACTACCCCGTCGATTACCGCAATAATTTTTACCAACTGGGGAATACTCGAATCCTCCGCTTCAAGGAAAATCGGCTCAAGATAGAGAATACCGCCTTCCAAAGGAATAAACTGGATATTTCCCCTGAACACCTTAGACCCTCTCATCCCCCAAAGACTGAAAAGCCTCGCCATTGTATCATCCTGATTAATCCGCGACTCTACCTGCATAGGTCCGAGTGAGGTTGTCCGCCTGTCGATATAGCGAAGAGTCATTCGCGGGGTTTTGTCATAGTAGGCTATAAGCCAACTCGACAAAAGCTCCTTCCCGATAGGATTAAACGGTTTTATCAGCGCAAACTGATACTCATTATCAACCTTAGCTAAGGTATAATACGGGATAAATTTTTGTCTTTCCTCGCCGTAAATCTGGTATGGTATATCCCAAACATCTTCGGCGTTATAAAAACTTTCATAGTTGCTGATATGGTAAGTGCATAAAACCTCAGATTGGATTATAAATATCGGTTCGGGATACCTGAAATGACGGGCGAATTTTTCGGGGATTTCCGTTTCAAAAAGTTCGGGGAATATATAACGGTATGCGTTTAGTATCGGGTCGGTTTTATCCGTTATATAATACGTTATCTCGCCGCTGTAAGCATCTATTACCAATTTAACGGAATTGCGGATATAATTAATGTCGCCGAAAACGGTTTCATACCTTTGCGCTATCGGAAACCGGTCGGAAACCGTGTAAGCGTCCATTATCCAATACAGTTTTCCGTCTATTATTGTGATATAAGGGTCTTTATCGTATTTAAGATAAGGAAAGATATATCGCACCCTTTCGTGGATATTACGACGGTATAGAATTTTCGATTCGGGGGTAATATATTTGGTTAAAAGCATCATACGGTCGGCAAAGACAATGGAGTGGATGAGCCTGTTAAAAAAGCATCCGATTTTAATACCTTTGCCGGTTTGGTATCGTGTGGAGATATTCGTATCGCTTGAATAACGCATCTCCTCCGCCTGAGTATGCACCAAAATATAATGGTCGGTTTTTTCACCGAAATATATCTGCGGATAGTCGATTTCAAGTTCCTCAAATTGGGACACGTTGTCAAGGTCGCTTACCCAGAATATAGGATTTCCGTCTTCCGACACCATATTTGCCGGGGAAATCACAACGCCGTATCCATGAGTATATCGAAGATGGATATTATCCCAGTTTTGCGCGTCAAACGGGAGATTTGAGATATTAAGCTCGCGGGGCGCAACAACCACCTGATAAACCTTTTCGCCGATAGTATATTTATCTACGTCAATATCTATAAATTCAAAGTAGGTTCTTATTTCCTGAAGTTGACGGACAACCTGCATATACGGGTCAATATCCCAAACCCTCATCTTGGATAGGATTTCGGGGAGGTCGGTATCTATATTGTGGTTGAAAGTATAGTCCTCAAGTTCAATATTAAAACCCCTGCGGGTTGCTTCAATACGGTTTCGCACAAATTCCCGTTGCACCATAAGCTCATTCGGTAAAACGTAGTAGTGATTAACTATATGAGGATAAAGCATAGTGGCAAGAGGAAAAACCGCGCCGAGTATTATCGTGTAAATCAGTATGGATTTTATACTTATTCCCCTGCGGGAACGGATAATCAACAATATAAGAATAATGAGAATTAATGCCATAAATGCGAAATATCCGTAGAAAAGTCCGTTTACCGCCGAAAACCCCACACCGATTTTAGGATGGGGTTGTTCTATTAAAACCTCAAGCAAATTTGAGAATATAAATAAGAGCAGGCAAAAAGTGCCGACTATAAGGAGAATTAATGAGGATAGGCGAAGATGAATCTTTTTTTTCCTGATAATGCCGTTGCCTTTAAGATTGTGAAGAATAATATCAAGGATAAAAAGCGTTCCGATAATTATTCCCATCATCATCAGAATAACGCGGAAAAGAGGAAGCCTGAACATATAGAAATAAGCATCAAGCCCGAAAATGGGGTCGGTATATCCCTGCGCGCGCGCTCCTATATTCCATATAAAAAGCTCCCAGTATATTACGCCCAAAACCCCGCATAATACCGATAGAGCAAGAGTTATTATTGTCAGGGGTATTTTTTTTTTAGGATTGTGTATTCCCTGAATCCATAAATTCATAAACGCGTAGGCGAATACAAACGGCAGAAGAAATGAGAACACCCTGATAAAAACCAGCTTGATTGTAACGCTTAAAAATCCCGCATCACTCCACCACATAAAATCCGCCACAAGATAAGACAACGGAAAAATCAATAAACCAAGCACAGCCAAAACACCAAGTATGATTAAAATTACCTTAGCGGCTTTTTTCATAATTTCACCTATTTTCGCTTAATTTTGTTAAAAATAATCAGCACGTCGAAAACCCTGTTTTCTTCCGTTACAACAGGTATAATATTAATATCCTCGCAATAGTAAGTTTTTTGACCGTTAAGTGAATAAATTTCTTTTTTTATGGTCATCTCGGAGGAGTTGGTGATTGCAAGGTCGATAGCCTGATTAAATTCGGCATCAATAAATTTATTAACCCCATCATCCTCAATATTATCATCTTTTTTAGCTAAATCGTTTTTTCTAATCCGAAGAGTGCTTAAAACCGAATTGGTGAGATTGGTAAAAAAGCCGTTTTCCTTTGACGAGGGGATAAAAAGTTCCTGAAATTTTTTGTTGTAATGCTTGATTATCTTGCTTCCCCCGTCATTGGAGATGGTAAGCACGGGTATTAAAAGGCGGTCGGAAATAATACGGAATTTTTGGTTTTCCGTCTTGATTTTCTGGGTTTTAAGCATATCGAATTTCATAATCTGGGCGGTGATGTAATTAAGATGAGTTCCGATATTACCGAATTCATCCTCCTTAGGAAATTGTAACATTTCCAAACTGTATCGCCCCTGCTTTTGAAGGTTCATAAGACGACGGGTATATTCCTTGTATTTATTAATTCCCCTGATGAAAACAAACACGAGGATATAAAGACCCAATACAAGTGCGCCTAAAACCAAAGATATATTAAATATATACAGCTTGTTTAAAAGCTCTACGGTCTCCGGCATTTCGATACCGGCTTCCTGTACGGCATTATTGACATATAAATCAATTGTGAAAATCGAGATTGCCGTTATGATATATATCATAAGCGAAAAAGCGATATAAATCTTGATTTTAGCTTGAAGCGAAACCAAAAGTTTCTCCTTGCATACGTTAATTATTATGTATATTATATTTCAATTCCGCCAAGTGTTCAAGTAAATGAGAGATTTTCAAATTAAAATATTTGATAAATTTCTATGTTCGCTTTAATATCATTCCATCCGAAAAAGGAGACAAACTTGATTATCCTGAACCGCGAGTTGAAAAAGAGCCTTTCAAAATTGAAAACTCTGTATGCCCTTCTTGAACGGCAAACCGAAAAATTTAAAAAAATTAGCGGGTTGGAATGTATTCAGGGATGCGGAATTTGTTGCGAAAAAGATGAAATAGAGGCGAGCGTTTTGGAGTTTTTGCCGCTTGCTATTGAGTTATGGAAAAACGGCGAGGCGCTTATATATCTTGAAATATTGTTATATTTGCCCGAAGATAGCCGATGTGTTTTTTACCGCAAAAATGAGGAGACCAACATTGGGGGATGTGGATGCTATCCGTATCGCGGGATGATTTGCAGACTTTTCGGTTTCAGTGCGCTTCCCGATAAAAACGGGAAACTCCGTCTTGTTACCTGCAACGCTATAAAATCCGCTAACCCCGATAAAACCGCAAAAGCGCAGGACTTAATCGACAACGGCTTCCCTGTCCCCGTTATGTCCTCCTTTGCAAATGAGCTTGTTAATATAAACCCCGCGCTGGGTTTTGCGCGCTATCCCTTAAATCAGGCGATACGTTTGGCGATAGAATATATCGGTTTTATAATAGAGTTAAACGGGAAATACAAACCGGATATGGGGAAATAAAAAACCGCGCCTTTTAAGACGCGATTTGAACAATCTATTTATTATACAAAGGTCGTGATTTATATTTAGTGTGCAATAACTTATGCGACTTTTCGGAAAGCGGCTTGTCCAAAAACTCCTTGTAGAGAGTCTGTATTGCGGGGTTATCGTGAGAGCAACGGATTTTGCTTGCCGAATCGTCGTTGTATATGCCTTTTGCGCGAAGCTGACGGACTCTGTCGTTAGCGCCGTAAGGTTGCCCCCCTCCGCCGACACATCCGCCCCGACACGCCATAACCTCTATAAAATCATAAGGAGATTTTTCACCCCTTGCCGCAGCTTCTTTTACCTTATCGAGAACATTTTGGACATTGGTAAGCCCGTGCGCAACGGCAATTCTAACGTCGATGCCTTCAATATCAATAACGGCTTCTTTAATGCCTTCAAGCCCGCGTGTAGCCTCAAATTCGACCTTGCCGAGATTTTTACCCGTTATGAGCTTGTAAGCGGTTCTAAGCGCCGCCTCCATTACTCCGCCCGTTGCGCCGAACAACGTTCCTGCGCCGGCATACTCACCGAGAATAGAGTCGGCTTGTTCATCGGGAAGGTTAGGAAAATCTATCCCCGCCTGTTTTATCATCCTTGCAAGTTCGCGTGTGGTGAGTGAAACGTCTATATCCTGATAGCCGCTTGAGAACATATCCTCGGTTCGGGTAATCTCGTATTTCTTTGATGTGCATGGCATAATAGAAGCCATAAAAATCTTAGACGGGTCGATGCCCATTTTCTTTGCATAATAGGTTTTTGCAAGCGCGCCGACCATTTCATGCGGGGATTTTGCAGTGGAGAAATTAGGAATCATATCATCATAGTATTTTTCAAGATAATCAACCCAGGAAGGACAACATGAGGTAATAAGCGGAAGCGCGCCCTTTTTATCTACAAAGCGTTCGACAAATTCGCTGCCCTCTTCCATAATGGTAAGGTCTGCACCGAAATTGGTATCAAATATGGCATCAAAACCGAGACGACGAAGCGCCGAATAGGTCTTGCCGGTAACAAGGGTGCCGGGTTCATAACCGAAAGACTCGCCTAAAGCAACCCTTACGGCGGGAGCAATCTGGACTACCTTAACCTTGTCGGGGTCGCGTAAAGCCATCCATACATCATGGGTTTCGTCTTTTTCATAAATAGCGCCGACAGGGCAATGAGCCGAACATTGTCCGCAATAAACGCAGGGACTATCATTTAAGCGCACGTCCGCCGCCGGAGCGATACGGGTTTCAAATCCCCGCGACAGAAATTCAATGGCGAAAACCTTTTGCATCTCATGGCAGACATTTACACATCGTCCGCAGAACACACATTTTTCAGGATTAAGAACAATTGAAGGTGAGGAATCATCAACCGGTAAATCGCGAAGCCTTTGCTCAAACGGGATTTCACGGATACCGAAGTTAGCGGATAGTTCCTGAAGCTCACAATTATTGTTACGGGGACATCTTAAACAATCGTTCGGGTGACGCGAAAGGATAAGTTCAAGCACGGTGCGCCTGACCTCAACAATTTCAGGGTCGTGGGTGATAATACTGATACCTTCCTCAACAGGGGTTGCACATGCGCGAATCATCTTGGGGCTTCCTTCTATTTTGACAACGCAAAGCCCGCAAGCCGCCCACGCGGGCAGGTCGGGATGGTAACAGAGGGTCGGCACTTTAACCTGAACCATATTTGCCGCTTCAAGAATTGTCATCCCCTCTTTAACCTTATAATCATTGCCGTTTATTTTAACGTTAATCATTGCCATAATGCTATCCTCCTTAGCTTCTCAAAACCGCGCCGAATTTACAAACCGAGAAACACTCCCCGCATTTGATACATAGTTCCTGATTAATTATATGGGGCTGGCGTTTTTCCCCGTCTATACAATTAACGGGGCATCTTCTTGCGCACAACGTGCAACCGATACATTTTTCGGCATCAATGGAATAAACGACAAGGTCACGACATTTGCCCGACGGACATCGTTTATCCTCTATATGAGCTATGTATTCGTCTTTAAAATATTTTACGGTGGAAACCACGGGGTTCGGCGCAGTTTGACCAAGTCCGCAAAGTGAGGCGCGTCTCATAGCATGCCCGAGTTTTTCAAGTAAATCAAAATCGGTTATCTTGCCCTTGCCCTTGGTTATGTCATCAAGGATACCGTGCATCTGCTTGCCGCCTATACGACAAGGCGCACATTTGCCGCAGGACTCGTCAACCGTAAATTCAAGGTAAAACTTTGCAATATCAACCATACAGTCGTCTTCATCCATAACGATAAGTCCCCCGGAACCCATAATCGAACCGAGAGCCTGGAGGTTTTCGTAATCAATAGGGGTATCAAGAAACTCCTCCGTAAGAACGCCGCCGGATGGTCCTCCCGACTGGACAGCCTTAAACTTCTTACCGTCTTTAATTCCTCCGCCAATATCGAAAATGATTTCGCGAAGCGATGTTCCCATCGGGACTTCTATAAGCCCTGAATTATTAACCTTTCCGGTAAGAGCAAAAACCTTAGTGCCTTTGGAATTTTCGGTGCCGATAGAGCCGAACCATTTCCCCCCTTTTGTTATAATTACGGGGATATTAGCGAGAGTTTCAACGTTGTTGATAGTAGTCGGATAGCCCCACAAACCTTTAACCGAAGGGAATGGGGGTCGGGGTCTCGGCATACCGCGTTTACCCTCTATGGAGGCAAGCAATGCCGTTTCCTCACCGCAGACAAAAGCGCCGGCGCCGAGCCTGAGTTCTATATCAAAGGAAAAGTCCGTTCCGAGGATATTATTGCCGAGAAGCCCATATTCGCGGGCTTGCTTGATAGCTTCATTGAGACGGTTAATAGCTACGGGATATTCAGCGCGGATATAGATATATCCCTGATTTGCCCCGATAGTCTTTCCGCAGATAGCCATAGCCTCAAGGACAGAGTGAGGGTCTCCCTCAAGCGTGCTTCTGTCCATATAAGCGCCGGGGTCTCCTTCATCGGCGTTACAAACCACGTATTTTGTATCGCTTTTTTGTTGAAAAGCAAAATTCCATTTTTTCCAAGTATGGTAGCCTGCGCCGCCGCGCCCTCTAAGCCCCGAATGCTTAAGCTCCTCAATAACGTTTTCGGGCTTCATTTCAAAAAGGACTTTTTCAAGTGCAAGATAACCGTCGCGCGCAATATATTCATCTATGCTGTCGGGGTCGATTACGCCGGAATTGCGAAGAACTATACGAAATTGCTTTTGATAAAAGTCGATATTTTCAATATGAACCCTGCCTTTGTCCTTTTTAGCATCGTAAAGAAGACGGTCAATGGTTCGTCCTTTGATAATATGCTCTTCGACTATTTCAGTAGCATCTTCGGGCTTAACCATAACGTAAAACGCCTCTTCGGGTAGAATTTTAACGATAGGACCTTGTTCGCAAAAGCCGAAGCACCCCGTTTTAACAATCTGGACTTGTTCCATAAGGTCGTTTTTTTCGAGTTCAAGACGGATATTCTGGAAAATATCATTAGCCTTAGCGGATTCACACCCTGTTCCCCCGCAAACGAGAATATAGTTTTTGTAAGTCATAAAAAAGCCTCCGCTTAAGATTCTTCTAAAATATCAACGGAAGGCTTGTCAAAAAGATGGTCATTAACAAGCCTGTGGTTGACAATATGACGGTCAACAATCTTGCGAGCGATTTTATCATCAACGTTACCGTAAATAGCATCAGTCATATCGGGCATACGAATTTTGACGGTAGGTTCATTGGTGCAAAATCCCATACATCCGGTTTGCTTAATCAGGACATTGGTAATATCGCGTTTTTCAATTTCATCAAGGAAGGCCTCAAGAGTTAATTTAGCGCCTGCGGCAATTCCACAAGTTCCCATACCGACAATAATTTCTATAGGTTTGCCCGATGTTTCCCTTTTGTTGATTTCTTTTCGTTTTTGTTCCCTAAGCTTTCTTAAATCATCAAGACTAAGTTTAGACATAGTAATCCTCCGTCAGTTTAATTCCTCTTCAAGAGAGGAGATAAAATTTTTTGCGAGAATAAGCGAATCGGCGGATTGAATTTCACCGAGAGCGCTTAAAAGGTCGCTTCGTAATACCGAATATTTTTTACCGTTTTTATGACGGTTTACGACAAGTTCGTAATTTCCGTCAAACGCCATAGAAAAAAGCGTTGTTTTTATAATGTCTCCCAAAGGAGGGCTGTCTATATGAGAAAGGTCAAACGAAAAATAGACGGAAGTTCCGTAACCTTTCTCGGATTTAATATCAAATTCGCCGTTTACGGCTTCAACCGCTTGGATAATGAACGGGATACCGAGCCCGACTTTGCGATGTTGATGTTTAGCGCCGCCGGTGTAAAAAGGGTCTTTAATTTTAGAAAGAGTATCCTCATCCATTCCGCTTCCGTTATCCGCAATATAAACCCGCAATACGCGGTTCTCCTCAATAATATCCACAATAACGGAAGATGCTCCCGATTCTATGGAGTTTTCGATAATATCGGAGATAAAATCGGCGATAGATGAATGCATTACTGCTCCCGGAATTTAGCGATAATTTCGGGAAGCTCGTCTTTAGTAACGCGCCCGAAGACCTCACCGTTGATTGTAATAACCGGGGCAAGACCGCAACACCCGACACATCTAACAGCCTCAATAGAAAAAAGTTCATCCTGTGTGGTGGAGTTAATGCCGATACCGAGAATATCCTCAATGTTTTGGATTAAATCATTACCCCCTTTAAGATAACATGCAGTTCCCATACATACCGATATAATATATTTACCCGGTTTTACTAATTTAAAGAAATGATAAAAAGTAACAACGCCGTAGATTTTGGCAAGGGGAACGTTGAGGATACGGGAGAGCTGAAGCGCAACCTCACGAGGGATATAACCGTATTCCTCCTGAACCCTGTGCAATATCATAATGAGGTTGCCCTCTTTGTCTTTCCATTTTTCAATAAAAGAAACAAGCTCATCCGACAACTTTACGCCGACTTCATCCTTGCGAAACATAATATCCTCCCGAAAAGGTATTGGGGTTTAAGAGAACCGTAGTAAGTGAACAAATTCACAAGAAAAATATTTTATCATACTTTAGGTAAAATAGCAAGAGAATGGAAATTATGAAATGGGAAAAAGGGGTTAAAAACACGGTATAATTTAATATTAAATCCTAAAATATAAAACATAAAGCGGCAAACTAACCTTGTAAAAATTGACTTTTAATGATATTGAATTTATCCTAAATATGGGTGAATTACTAATTTCGGGGGAAATAATGAATCCATGGTACATTATTTTTATCATTTTGTTTGCCGGAGTGATGACTTATTTCGCTTTTATCGACACTAAAAAAGGGTTTCGTTATGCGCTTCCTTTATTTCTCAGGATATTTGTCCCGTTAGTATTGACGGGAATAATAGTGAAAATACCCCAATTGATAGGACTGACGGAGAAGGGAGATATTGTATCTTACATAATCGGAGCGATAGGTTCTATAATCTTTTTTATAGTGCTTATTAATGTGTTCCGTAAGGCTGAAAAGCAAAAGCGATTAAATGTTTTGGACTATTTCTTAGGGTTTATATTCGGCGTGTTGCGCGGATGGCTGTATTTCGGATATTTTACTTTATATATCCACAGGATATTTGATTTAAAATTTATTGACTCGCAACTGCTGAATACTATAATAACTCCGGTAGAATGGGTATTGTTCTTAAGTTTTTTCTAAACTAAACTTGCCGATACAAACCGCAGCAGGGTTTCTTTTAAAGGAAGTGTGGGTTTTCTAATTGAAATTTTAAAAAATGTCTGGGGTATGCGTGGAGGGAACACACATTTTGGGGTCTACACCTCTTTATAGGGATTTCAATACTTTGCGTGGAATTGCTTCTCCGATATGGGGAAACAGGAAGCGCAGATGAGAAAACCCACTTTTTAACGAGGACCCGAAAGGAATTTCCGACACGGTACTCCGGGCTTATTATATTCAGGAGGAGAACTGATGGATGCTTCTGTAATTGCGAAGAAATACGCTAACTCGGTCAAAAACGGGAAAATCAATGTTAGTGAGCTTATCAAAGTTCCTAAGCTTGTTAATTGCGGCAACTGGACTTCGGTTGAAATTGTCGGTGCAATAGATTATAAACACAGAGTCCCACCTGCTCATTACAAGGGTTTGCTTGTTAAACACAACGGCGGACTTTACTATATTTCTCAAACTTTGGTTGATGAGCTTAGCAAATTCCAAAAAAACTTTAGTAAGGTTAAATCCCAAATTACAGTTATTTCCGAAGAATAGAAGTTATATTCCCAGAAACGCGCTTGCTATGGAAAAATAAATAACCACGCCGAGAATATCGGCAATAGAGGTAATAAGCGGAGCGCTCGCGGTTGCGGGGTCTAATTTAAACAATTTCAGTATAAACGGGAGTATTGTTCCTACGGTGCTTCCCATAATTACCACCGCAAGCATTGATATGGCAACGCTGATACCTACAATCATCCCCCCACGATAAATACCGAGAAGCGATACAGCCGCTCCCATAGTTAAACCCAAAAGTATAGATACGCATAAGTCCCTCATTACTAGTTTAAGCCAATTGCGGGGAACAACCTCGTTCATTGCCATAGCGCGTATTACAAGAGTTGCCGCTTGAGAACCCGCATTACCCCCGCTGTCTATAAGCAGCGGGAGGAAAAAGACAAGCGCGACCGTTTTCTCGATTACCGCTTCAAAACTTGCAATAGCGGCGCCCGAAAATATATTCATAAATACCAACGCGATAAGCCACATTATTCTCTTGCCGTAAAGTGATATAACCCTTGCGCTTCCGTAGCTCTCCTCAAGAGGACTGATAGCAGATGCCTTATGGAAGTCTTCGGTGGTTTCTTCCTGTGCAACGTCGATAACATCATCAAACGTTACGATACCCACCAAAACTCCGCCGGAATCAACAACCGGCAAAGCCGGTAAGTCGTAGTGGTCTAAGGCTTCAACGGCTTTTTCTCTGTCATCCATAGCGGAAAGCGCTATATATTGATGGTCCATTATATCTTCAACCTTTTTATCGGGGGCGGCAAGAATGAAATGGCGCAATTCAAGAGCATCAAGAAGTTTCCAATCGCTGTCGGTAACGTATATCATATTAATAGTTTCACTATCCTGACCTATTTTTCGGATATGATTAAGCGCACGCTGGATAGACCAATTCATCTTCACCGCAACGTAATCGGGTGTCATAATTCTTCCGATACTATCTTCGGGATAACCCAAGAGTTCAAGGGTTTCTTTTCTATCATCGGGAGAAAGAAGGTTTAAAAGTTTGCGGGTAACCTTACCCGGACATTCTTCAAAGAAATGCGTTCTGTCGTCGGGATGGAGTTCTGCAAGAATCTGGCGAATTTGTTGATTGTTCATCTTTGATATAAGCATTTCCTGCATTTCCCATTCCATCTCGGAAAACACATCCGCAGCAAGTTCTTTTGGAAGGAGACGGAAAATAATAACTCTGTCCTCTTCGGATTTAACCGCATCTATTAAATCCGCAATATCCGGGGATTTAAGGCTCGGCAAAAAGTCTTTCAATTCTTTCCAGTTTTTGGCTTCAATAAGTTCTTCGATTTCGGGTCTAACAGCTTCCGCCAACATCTTTGCCTCCTTTTAATTAATGATTCCGCCTTCCGCAATTTTATCATAATACGGACGGTCTATCAAATTTTTTAAAAAAATTTCTTTTCCGGCAGATATAGAACGGTTAAAAAAAACGTTTAATTAAATTTTCAGACATAATTTTCAAATATAAAACTTAAACTTATTTTAATTATTCCGATATAATAAAGGGAGTCTTTTTTTGGAGGGAGTCTATGAAAAAATTTGTTTTTGCAATGCTCTTTATATCACTTTTTTGCTATAAATTGTATGCCGATTTCCCGCGTTATCTCTACGGGGTAGCATCGTGGTATGGTGATGAGTATGAGGGTAAACGGACGGCAAGCGGGGAGATTTACAGAGCTGCCGAACTAACCGCGGCACATCGAAGCCTTCCTTTCGGGAGTGTGCTTGAAGTGGAAAACCTTGAAAATAGTCGAAAAGTGATGGTTACCGTCAATGACAGAGGACCTTTCGTTGAAAACCGCATTATTGATTTATCGAAAAAGGCGGCGGAAAGGCTTGGATTTTTAGAAAAGGGAACTACTTATGTTAAAATTACCGTATTGGAGCTTGGTGAAGCTACCGAAGAAGAAGAGGCCGTTACGCCTGTTACCGAAACTTCACGAACAACTCAACCTGCCGATACAACGTCTCGTACTAATGGCGAAGTTGCTTATGGTATTGAAACCGTTGAGAGAATAGAAACAAATCATATTTCATCGGAAAGAATGACGGTTATCACGAACTACGTTCTTGTTACTAATTATCACGAGCTTCCTTATGAAAGATTAACCATAACAAACCGTCTTGCCGAACGTAATGTTAGAATGGATGATATTGAGGATAAAGATGATGCGTTTGTTCCGGGAAGTATATTTGATGAAAGAGTTGAAAGCAATATGAACGTCGTAGATTTAGATGATGACGATTTTGATGATGATTTTATCAAAAGTATTGAAACTGCGGGCTTTGTTACCGATACCAATAACGATAAACCAATCGGTGATAAACCATCCGACAAAAACGCTATTGAACTCGATTTCGACCCTTCGTTATGGACTTTTGAGGACGTGCCTATATTGACTACAACGACACAGGTTACGCCGGATTTATTAATGGATGATAAGGACAAGAAGGCAATTGAACGCGAGAAAAACTCCATACAAGAGGAAATAGTCCGCGAGGCGGTATCGAAAGATATGCAAGCGGATATAGTGGTGGATAAATACGGTTTCAGCTATGCGGTGCAGGTCGGAGCTTTTCAAAAGGAGTCCAATGCGCTCAGGCTTTATGACCGGTTGCGACGCGAAGGCTTTTCGGCGTTTATGACACAAGCAACCGTGCGGGGCAAAGGATTCACCCGCGTAAGAGTCGGCTATTTCGATTCGATAGAAAGAGCGCAACGCGAAGCCGGCAGACTGAAATCTATCGGCTTGCCCACCTTGCTTGTGCAAATAGAATTTTCCGCAAACTAAGGGTCTATTAATGAGATACGCTTCATCAGATTAGACTAACGCAGGTATAATCAAAAAACGGAGAATTGGAGGGAGGTCATTTCCCCTCCGCTCAATGACCGATAGCGAACACACCCCCGTAAAGTGTTATTCCGATTATATACCCGCGACGGTATTACAAGGGAAATAGCACCGACATTTCCGTAAATAAAAATTTCCATATCACTTGACATTGCGGCTTATTTATGTTACATTAATATATTATAATAACCTGATTTGAGGCGTTTATGAGACTATTATTTGCATTGTTAGGCGGTATAATTACGTTTATTTCCCCCTGTGTCCTTCCTATGATACCGATGTATATTTCTTATATAACGGGACTTTCGGTTAAGGAGTTGCGTGAAGACAAACGCGGTCTTTTCAGGGTTTTTATTAACTCGCTTTTTTTTGTTTTAGGTTTTACGATAATTTTCACGTTGCTTGCCCTGATTTTATATATTTTAGTCAGCGGGCTTGGCGAGGCAAGAGTATGGTTTGACAGGATTGCCGGGCTTGTTATCATTATCTTCGGGCTTCATATAATGGGCGTTATTAATATACGGTTTTTGAATTATCAGGCTAAGATAGATAAAAAAAGCAGGAAAACAGGCGTTCTATCATCATTTTTGATGGGGATAGTATTCGGGGCGGGATGGACTCCCTGTATAGGTCCTATTCTCAGCGGAATACTGTTTACATCGGCATCGGCACAAAACCCGGTGCTTGCCGCTCTCCTGCTTGTGGTATTTTCTATGGGGATAGGGATACCGTTTATACTAACGGCTGTTGCCACGAACCGTTTTCTTGCGATTTTTGAGGGTATAAAACGTCATTATCGCACGATAGAAATTATAAGCGGGGTTTTCCTGATAATACTCGGCGTGCTTGTCGGGCTTAGCCTTATGGAGGTTATCTCCGCGTGGATTATGGAGGCTTTACCCGGACTTGCCGAAGTCGAGTTTATGTTCAGCGAAAAATTCGGCAATATCCCCGATTGATTTTAAGGAGGATTTTTATGAAACGATTTTTTACCTTAGGCTTGGTTATTTTGGCGGGATTAATGTTTTTCTCCTGTGATAACGGCAATGCCGACACATCGGAGAGTAAAGTATCAACAAGCGAACATACCGCCCCCTTGTTCAGCAAAACAGATATTTGGGATAAAGAAACCATATCGCTTGAAGATTACAAGGGAAAAGTGGTATTTCTCAATTTCTGGGCGACATGGTGTCCTCCATGCCGCCATGAAATTCCCGACCTCATAAAACTGCAAAACAATTATTCCAATGAACTTGTTGTAATCGGAATTTCGCTTGACAGGGCGGGAATTCATACCGTTCGTAATTTCGCAGAGGAGTATAATATAAACTATCTTCTCATTATGGGGGATCCGAAACTCGTATCCGATTACGGCGGCGTTAGCGCCATTCCCACCTCGTTTATTGTTGATAAAAACGGCGAACTTGTTGAAAGAATTGTCGGTTACAGGACTTATGAGCAGTTTGACGCCATTATCAAAAAGTATTTGGATAGTGAATAAGTTTAGGCGGTTAGATAACAAGGTCAAAGAATGGTTGCCGAGTTTTTTATATCGGTCATTTCGGTTTCGCTTAATGGCTGTCCCGCCCCACACCAATTTGTCCGAGATACCAAACTGTCGTCCGCAAATCGGTAAGGGGCTTCAGTTATTTTAATGAGGAATCTCCTGACAACAAGATTAGATTCTTCAGGGGTTAGACTGATGCGGGTATAATCGGAATGACGCTTTACGGGAGGCGGTATCCGCATTGTCCGAGATACCAAACTGTCGTCCGCAAATCGGTAAGGGGCTTCAGTTATTTTAATGAGGAATCTCCTGATGACAAGATTAGATTCTTCAGGGGTTAGACTGATGCGGGTATAATCGGAATGACGCTTTACGGGAGGCGGTATCCGCCGGTCAGGGATGACTGTGCTACCGGGCTTTTTGCAATATCCGGGCTTGGCGAACTCAAAGTATAATTGAGTTAGTTATCGGCTATTGTTTGCACGGACGTTTATTCTCGCAAAGGCTTGATAAAATGTCGAGGCGATATAAGCCCGTCTCGGTAAGCCCTCGCCCTGATTCCGTCTCAGATGGGAATTGATTACCATAAGACTTCCATCCCCGCGTCTGAAAGCGTGTGTGGTGGGGTATTGAAGATTAATCATATCGCGCTTTACCGCTCCGCTTGCGTAATGGATATAGGTCATTGTGTTATATTCTCCGATAGATTCTATAATCCCGACGTGTGTCAGAGGGTCATCCCAAAGCCCGTTGCGGTTGGCATCATAAGTATTGTTAAAAAAGACCAAATCTCCCGGATTGGCTATGATATTTGTATAAACGAACCCGTATTCCATAAGCCCGTAGTAGAGGGAATCCACTCCCCGTTCACCTATACTATATGCGCGCGTAATATCCAAGCCTGCTCTGTAATAGATATAACGAACGTAACCGATACAATCCTGCGTAAACCGCTTCCCGTTAAGCGAGGGAATACTTTGCATACCTACCGACTGTGATGCCGCATTTACCACGTTGGCATAGAATGTTTCCATATCTGCGAATAAAACAGCCGGGGTTATAAATATTATTACCGAAACTGAAATGATTATCTTTCGCATAAAAACTCCCAATATATTTGGTGGTATAGCCGGTATGACCGTGCTACTAATACAATATAACACGCTTTTTATTATCGGCAGGCGCAAACCTTTTTTTAACGGGTATAACCGATTTGACTTTATCGCTGGGGTAAATTAAACTATTGCAAAAAGTTTCTGGAGTTTATAATGAAAACCGTAACCTTTAACGAACTTAAGGATTATCGCAGGACTTTGCTTGACGTTGACAGGCAAGTTTTTGACACGGTGCAGACTATAATAGAAGATGTCCGCAAAAACGGGGATGCTGCAGTAAAGAAATATACCAAGAAATTCGACACCCCGAATATTGATGACCTCAATCTTGTTGTAAGCCGACGGGAGATAGACGATGCGATAAAGTATGTTGAAAGCGAGATGGCTGAAGTTTTCCGATGTTTTCTCAAGGCGGCTGATAATATAGAGGAGTTTCACTACGCGCAAAAAGAAGAATCATGGGCATCATCAAGCCGGAAGAATATATGCGGGATGCTTATATTGCCGATAGAACGGGTGGGGCTGTATGTTCCGGGATGGAAGGGGTTTTATCCGTCATCGGCGATAATGAATATAGTTCCCGCGAAAGTTGCGGGGGTCAACGAACTTATTATATCCACACCGCCGGATAAGGAAGGGAAAGTAAACCCGTTGCTGTTGGCGCTTGCGGACAGGCTCGGCGCGGACAGGATTATCAAAGCGGGGGGGGCGCAGGCTATTGCCGCTATGGCTTTCGGCACGGAGTCCGTTCCCAATGTTTATAAAATAACGGGTCCCGGTAACAGTTACGTTACCGCGGCGAAACGTCTTGTGTCGGGGGTTGTCGGTATCGACTCGCTTGCGGGACCATCGGAGGTCGTCGTTTTTGCCGATAATTCCGCTAATCCCGAATGGGTGGCGATAGACCTGTGCGCTCAGGCGGAGCATACCGATGATACCACATCGATTCTTATATCGACAAGCGCGGATTTTATCGCTAAGGTTAATGCCGAGCTTGACAGGATTATTCCCTCTTTGGAAAGAAGCGATATTATTAAGAAATCCATCGAGACAAACTCTATGGCGATAGTGGTTGATACTATTGAGGATGGTTTCGATATAGCAAACCGTATTGCGCCGGAGCATATTGAGATTATGCTTAACTATGACGAGGAAAAGGCGCTCAATATGGTAAAGAACGCGGGCGCAATATTTTTAGGTCATCACACACCGGTTGCGGTGGGGGATTATTACTACGGTCCTAACCACGTTCTCCCGACAAACGGCACGGCGACTTTCTCCTCACCGCTTGGAGTCTATGACTTTGTCAAACGGACGAGTTTTATGGGAGTTACGTCGGAGTATTTGAAGGAACACGGGAAAAATATAGAGACTATGGCGAACTTTGAGGGTTTTAGCGCGCACGCTTTGTCGGTGAAGGTCAGGCGGGAGGTTTAATCAGATATCCGCGCCGAACAGTTTGGCATAGATAAGCAACAATCGCTCCTCGTTGATTTGAACCTGATTAAGCACGTCGGGGTTGATTTCTTTTTGGAGCTTTTTAAATGCTTCAATCCGATGTTTAAGCATAGATGCGTGTTCGAGACGGGTTTGTAAATCCAATCTTTGAGAGGAGTTTAACTCTTCATTTTCGAGCATAGTTGTTAGTTGTATTTCCGCAAATTCTATTTGACGGATATAATCGTTAATCTCATCGGCGGGAACCTCGCGACTAAAAGTCATATAAGAATAGGTTTTTGAAAAAGTTCTAAATTCCTGAAGAAAGTCGGATGTGGTATGGTAACCCGTGCGGTTTTCAATTTCTTTGACGAAATCGGGGTTTGCTTTAAGTTGGGATTCTAAATAATCGAAAACCTCATCGGAAAACAGTCCGTTTTGTTGGATATAATCGGAATATGTTTGAATATAAGGCACGAGTCTGTTTAGAGCGGATGCGTAGAATACAATTCTGCGGGCTACGGAAACCTTATTGATGTCGATTTTTTCAACAACTTTTACGCCTTCAGCGTTTGTGTGTTCGCCCTCAATACGCGCGATTTCGTTGTCGAAATTTGTTTTGGATTTGTCCCCGTTGGTATCGCATCCGATAAATAAAAGTCCCGCTATTGCAAAAATAAAAACAAATTTCATAGATTACCCCTATGTTAAAAAAAATACTGGGGCGTTTTTGCGCCCCAGTAAAAAAACTCAATAAAAAACTATTTGACCACCTGAACGCCGACAGTTTTGGTGCAGACACTTACAACGCTGAGAATACCGGTAATAAGATAGTCAACAAAAGTCAGTTCGGTTTGAACCAAAACTTTTGAACCGTCGGGAACGTTAGCCAAAAGATCTGCGGTTGAGTTGTCACCGAGAGGAACAAGGCCCCAAAGAACGTAGAAAACTCTTTTCTGGTAATCGTAGTTGCTGATTGCTCCGGATGCAAGAGTAACATTCTTGCCTTCGGGAGCGCGAACAACGATTTTCTGACAAGCAAAAGTAACAACACTAAACACAACCAACACTAAGAGAGCCAAAACCTTCTTCATAAAACTACCTCCGAAATATAGATTGCCACATTATAAAACATTCATTTTTTTTGTCAAGGGATTAAATCTTTTATTCTTAAAATATCCTACAAAAATTTACCGTATAACTCGAAATCAAAGTTTAAATCATTCTGTTTATATGTATTAATGATTATTTCTAAGTTAGGTTAATTTTCGTAACCTCATATTTCTTGTTGAAATTTTGAGGGATTCAGTTTATACTTATTATCGTAAGGAAAACGGGATATGACATATAGATTTATAAATTTGAAAAATTACACGACCAGAACGTTTGAAGCTCCTTGTGCTTATTTTCAGGATGAAAGGATGTCTAAACTTGAAATGGTTTTCCCGCGTCCCGAACAGATGGAGGAATACCATCTCTTTCTAAACGCGGGATACCGCAGGTATGCGGATTTGTTTTATCGTGCCGTATGCAATAACTGCAACGGATGTGTCGCTATGCGCTTGGAGGTTTCAAAATTCCGTATATCGAAAAGCCAGAGACGCACTTTGAACAAAAATCAGGATATTGAAGTGCGGGTATCGGGGGATTCGGATATTACCCGTGAAAAATTGGAACTCTATATGAAATACAAACGGCATAAGCATGATGAGCAAAACGAAAACAATCCCGAGAAAATAACCGAATCTTTTAACGAGCTTGTCAAGATGCACGACGGGTATCCGTATATTATCGAGATGGATTATTATTTGGACGGCAAACTGGTCGGGGTAGGGATTGTCGATGAAGCCGACGATGCTTTATCATCTAATTATTTCTACTATGACACGGATATTCTATACAGGCGACCCGGAATTTTTAGCATTTTATCCGAGATTCGACTTGCCGAAAAGTTGGAAAAGAGATATTATTATTTAGGATATTTTATTAAAGATACTCCGAAGATGTCTTATAAGATAAATTTCAGGCCCCATCGGTTGCTTATAGACGGGGAATGGGTTGAGTTTGGTAAACAGTTCCCCACCGATTTATGAGATTACTTTAGGGAGCGCAGGATAAACTTGTTGTGAGCCTACGGGGTTATTGGGGCAGTGCCTGTTCCCTTGTCATTCCGATAGAGGTATAATCGGAATGACACTATATGCACAGGCCGGAAGCCCGTGCCACCAATGATAGCCTTAATTAAAACAAGAGGGATTATATGGCGTTTGAATTTTGCTTTGATAAACTATACACAGTAGAGATACAGGAATATCCGTGTTTATATTTTTTAGACGGTAGAATTGCGAAATTCCGAACCGTATTTCCGAGAATCGACCAGATGATTGACTACCGCAAGTTTATGGGGGAGGGGTTTTGTCGCGATACCTTTGTCTTTTTTAAGCCGATATGCGAGGGATGTTCCGCTTGTATTCCTATGAGGATAGAGGTTGATAAATTTTGCCCGTCAAAAAGTCAAAAACGTGTCCTGAAAAAAAACAAGGACATCAAAATAACGGTCAAACGCGCGGGGCTTCCCACTCCCGATGACGAGGTTTTATATGCTAAATACAATAAGTTGCGCCACCCGGAACGCAATAAGGATGAGTATTTGCAGGGTATTTTTAATCTCCACATGGGATACCCTTATAGCTATGAAATGAGGTTTTATATTGAAGACAGGTTAATCGGCGTAAGTATCCTTGATGAAAGTATGGAGTCTATTTCATCGGCGTATTTTTACTGGGACCCCGATTTTGAAGACAGGAGCCTCGGCGTTTACAGTATGATACAGGAAATCTTTTATGCAAAACTTTCCAATAAAAAATATCTTTATCTCGGTTTTTATATACGCGACATAAGTAATATGGAATATAAAAGCCGTTTCAGACCCGCCCAGTTATATATAAATTCCGAATGGGTTGATTTTTACCCGGACTTTGACAAACTGTAAATTCAGTCTCTTAAAGCTTGACAACCCCTGTAAAAAAAGTATATAATTTGCTTTAATAAGAAAGAAAATTTTTTTAATCGGAGGTTTATTATGGGCGAAAGTTTCTCAACAACGACTCGAACGAGTTGGGGGCAGAATCTCGGAAAAAGCATCAAGGGTGTTTTTATCGGCTTGATTATGTTCCTTGCCTCGTTTGTGGTTCTATGGGTCAATGAAGGAAGAATGGATTTATCCAAAGTGGCGGTGTTGGCGGAAGAGGTTTCGGCAGACAGCGTGGATGCTGCTTTTGCAGGCGAGCTTGTTTCGGTAACGGGCAATTTGACTACAACCGAAAGGCTCGGCGACCCGCAGTTTTTAAGACCGGGCGAATATATCGCTCTCTCAAGGTCGGCTGAGATGTATGCGTGGATTCAGGATGAAAAAACCGAAACGCGCGACCTCCCCGGGGGCGGAACTGAGACTACAACAACCTATACCTACCGCACCGATTGGACTTCCTCTCCGCAGGATTCCTCAAGTTTTCACAGACCGGAAGGTCATCAGAACCCTCGTATGCCTTACGAAAACAGGAGTTACACCGTTTCTACCGCTAAGGTCGGCACTTGGGCAATTGACCCTCAGCGTATATCGCTTCCCGGCAGAAGAAACCGCGTGGAATTGACTGATGCTAACGCAATTCTCGGACCTAATCAAAAAATTGAGCAGAATTTTATCTTTATTCCACATGGCGAAACTGAAGGGAGTTTAAACACACCGAAGGTCGGGGACGTGCGTATCAGTTTTTCCGCTTTGGAAAACAACGTTTATGTAACCGCATTCGGCGAGGCAACATCGGACGGGCGTATCGTTAGTTATGAATATGCCGGTGAGAAAAAAGCCGCACGTGACAAGCTGAGAAGGGATGCCACTCTTTACCATGCGCGCGAGGGGAGCAGAAGCACCGCTATTCAAACCCTTGCAGGCGAACATAAAATGATGCTTTGGATTCTTCGTATAGTCGGCTTCGTTCTTATGTGGGTAGGTTTGCAGATGTTCTTCGGGCCTTTGGTAACGGTTCTCAAGGTGATTCCTTTCCTCGGAAGGGTAGGAAAAGGCGTTGTCGGCGTAATTACGTTTATAACCGCGCTTGTGCTTTCGGGTTTTACTATCGTTATTGCGATGCTTGCACGAAGCGTTATAGCGCTTTTGATTTTACTCGCGATAGTTGTATTCCTTACGATTTTCCTTATTTCCCGCGGGAAGAAAAAATCGCAGGAAAAACCTGCAGCTTAGTTTTTAAAATTTAACTCTATGGATATAGCCGCCCCGTGTTGAACGGTGCGGCTTTTTTTGTGGTCATCTCGATATGCCTCGCACTGCTCGGCTACTCGATGACCGGTATCCTGTTTTTCGACAAGTGTCATTCTGATTGCTCTACTTTAGTTTTTCCCTTGAAGAATCCGCGTCCGTTCGCTCCCCGGGTGCCGAACGCAGAGAGGTGTATCGAGGGGAGCGCCCGTGGTTATCGCGATACGCCTCGCACTGCTCGGCTACTCGATGACCGGTATCCTGTTTTCCGACAAGTGTCATTCTGATTGCTCTACTTTAGTTTTTCCCTTGAAGAATCCGCTTCCGTTAAAGGAGATACACTCCGCCGGATTAGACTGTCGCGGGTATAATCCGTGTAACACGGCGGGATGGTCGCCTCGATACGCTCGTTTCACTCGCACTCGGCGACCGAATTATTATCTTGAAGTCATTTTTTAAACCAACCGGTCATCTCTGAGCGTGCGGACTTCGCTCCCCGAGTGCCGAACGTAGAGAGGTGTATCGAGGGGAGCGCCCGTGGTTATCGCGATACGCCCCGCACTGCTCGGCTACTCGATAACCGGTATCCTGTTTTCCGACAAGTGTCATTCTGATTGCTCTACTTTAGTTTTTCCCTTGAAGAATCCGCTTCCGTCCGTTAAAAGAGATACACTCCGCCGGATTAGACTGTCGCGGGTATAATCCGTGTAACACGGCGGGATGGTCGCCTCGATACGCTCGTTTCACTCGCACTCGGCGACCGAATTGTTATCTTGAAGTCATTTTTTAAACCAACCGGTCATCTCTGAGCGTGCGGACTTCGCTCCCCGAGTGCCGAACGTAGAGAGGTGTATCGAGGGGAGCGAAAAAAAAAGCCCTCCCCGAAGGGAGGGCTTGATATGTAGCTAAAATGTTTTAAGCTAAAATTATTCAATCACATAAGCAGAAGAATATGTTGATTGGACATTGGGAGAGGCTGACATATTCCAAGCATCTGCAATAGAGTTTCCTGCGTCTTCTGGGATTACATCAAAGGTACCATGTTGTCCGCTTTCGTTTCCGCTTAAGACCACTATTGCTTTCAGGCTATCTGTTGCAGACAGACCCATTTCAGATAAAGGTATTTTCATTTCAAATCCGGCGGTGCGGTCAACGGCAAATTCAGCGCCTTTTAGATCATCCCACGTAGCCAATATTGCGGTGCCTAAATCGGAAGATGCGTATAAAGCAGCACCATTAACTTCATTATCGTTTTTGATTCTAAATGGGATATGATACTGAGGTTTATTAGCTGTGCCGGAGAAGTTGAATTGCGCTCCCCAAGGATTTCCCGATTCTCCGGAATCTGAATCGTTGACATGAATTGCTATATTAATAAACAGACCGTTATCACCCCAGTTAGGAACATTTACGGTCTCAACCCATATATAAAGATTATCCCCATCATTAATCATAAGAAGTTCGCCGATTTGCATACCATCCCATCCGGCTGTAGCGGATGCGCCCATTACGGTTGCAAAATCCCAGTCAGCGTCCTTTGTGCCGTCGATGGTAATTCCAAGTATTCTATCGTAAGTAGCTACAACGCCGTCGGAAGCCTGCCATCCGTCTATCGGGTTATATTCTCCTTCTGCCATATAAGCGTAAACGGTTATGGTAATACTTTCTCCTACGTTTATGCCTGAAGCGTCAACGGTGAGAACTCCCTCATCATCGAAACCGTCCGGTTCATCGGTTTTGGGGTCAAAATCGACACCCTCTGTGCCTACATAGTAACAGAAAGTAGCGTCCGGGGTAGTGGAAGACGCGGTTATTTCAAAACTATTTCCTACAAAATCAGAGCCGGAAACGGGGTCTAAAGTAGGATTTGCAACCTTACCGTGAACTACAAAATCTTCGCTTACTATTTCGGAATTATCATGGTCTGCTTTCATACCGATTGCTTTTATTGTAGTGGTTGCAGTTATAACGAAAGGAACTCCGTATTCGGTAGAACCATCATCCGGGTCGGCCCCATCATCGGTGTAATAAATATCAGCGTCTGCTGTAGCACAAGTGATGGTTATAGTCCATTCGCCGTCAACACACTCCCATTCTCCGCTGATAACGGGGTTTTTAACCGTGAGGGTGGCATATACGGTAGCGGTATCTTCTTCGCCCTTATATTCTACTGTAACGGAACCGTTTACGTTAAACTCATAATTAGCGGTTCCTGCGGTAACGGTTCCAACCGTGAAAGTTCCTGTAAACGCGCTTTCGCCTGCGTTCCAAGCAAGTTGTATATCACCGGATGCAGGGTCGCCGTTTACGGTAGTAATATTGACGGTCGGAGTTGCGGTATCGTCAAGCGCTTCATCCGTAACCGTTACGGTAACGGTTTCATCTCCCTCAACAACGTCATAGGAAGTAGCATCGAGAGAAATTGTAACTACAGCCGCGAGAGTGGTAACGGTAACTTTAACGGGATCAAGAGTTTCTTCACCGACCACTGCGGTAACGTAAACATCATATTCGGTGTCGAAATCCAAATCCGAGAATGGGATAGTAGCCTGAACGTCTGCATCGGCATCTGTAAATTCGCCGGTATCGACAATATCCTGTGCATCGGGTACGGTAGCGGAGATAAGCGCATAGATACCACCGTCCATGTTGATAGTGGCGGTGATGTCGAATGAAGTGCCGGTTATATTAGCGGCATCGGGTGCGGTAGTCCAACCGAGTTCTAAAGGTGTGTCGGTAGGATCGCCCCAGATATTATCCACCGTCATATCACCATCAACTACAACTTCGCGGTCATCTCCGAGATATTCACCGCCGTCCCAGCCGGCACCGTCAAAGTACTTATACTGGTAAGTGCCCGCTTCAAGTTCAAGGGTGATAGAGTAGATACCATCGCCTACATCATCAAGTTCCAAATCGGCATCATCGCCCGGTGTAGTCCATTCGGCAAACGAACCTGAAATATAAACGGGACCGGTTACCCCAGCGCCGGTTGTGTCAACATTGAAAGTTACATCGTAAAGAACCGGGTCGTCATCATCGTCGTCATCATCATCGTCGTCGTCGTCATCGATCTCCCCGTTTTTAGTGTCCGGCGGGTCAACCTCAGGACCACAACCAACAAAACTCAAACCTAACACGAGAAACAATGGTAGCAGCAAATAAATAAGTTTCTTCATACGAATCCTCCTAAACAAAATTTTTCACATTTTACCATAATAAGAATATATGTCAATAGAAAAATCGTTTTATTTTTATTTTTTTGCCGATTTGTGAGGTTGTAAGAATATTTTATATTGTAATGCTAACGAAAGGAAAGATAAAAACAAAAGGGAGCGTCGATAACACGCACGCTCCCCTTAATATGCGCTTAAATGTAGCTTTTTGCTCAAATTCCGATAAAGTTTTTTACAACCTCTCAAACTTATAAAGGGATTCGCAATCCGAAATCAGTCTGAGGTTGTAATTTGGTATTAGGTGGGACCCGGGTCGACTACAGTAACGCTGAATGCTTCCTCGCCGAAGGAGGGCGTAACATCATCGTAAGCTAATACACGGAAATAGTAAACGCCTTCGGAAAGCGTAACCCCATCGGCTACTTTGACTTCATCGCCGTCAATAATGAAGCTGGCGTTGTCGCCATCACCGTCTCCGCTAACAAGGTCAAAAAGGACAGGGTCTTCGGTTCCCGTTACCGAAAGAGTGCCTACAACGGTGCCGGCGGGTAGCGGGTCGTAAAGAGGAGAGACCTCGTCAAAAACTACGGTGTATGGAGAATCCTCCCCGACATTAACCGTGAAGTTAAATTCCTTTTCAAGGTTGCTTACAAGGCATTGAGCTTTGATGCGGAAATAGTAAGTTCCTGCGGTGAGCGCGGTATTGCCGACTTTAACCTGATTTCCTTCGATAGTCAGCTTGTCGTTGTCGGTATCCCCTGTGCCTGAAACTAAAGTGTAAGTGATAGTTCCCTCACCGCCGGTTGCAGACAGAGTTCCGACAACGGCATTAGGAGCTACGTTATCTTCGCCTTCCTGAAGGTCGGGTGTCGGGTCAAATGAGATATCCGAAATCTGGGTCGGGTCAATTATGGTAACTAAGATAACCACGACTGAAAAATGCTCTTCGCGGGAACTAACGGAATCGCGCGCCCTTACGCGGAAAGAATAAGACCCCATAAGCAACACGGTATCGCCGATTTTAACCTCATCGCCGTCGATAGTAAACCTGTCGTTGTCGTCATCGCCAAGCCCTTTAACTAACGAGTAGGTAACATCACCTTTACCGCCCGTTACGGAAAGCGTGCCGATAGATGACCCCGGCATTATCGAACCTTCGCCATCCTGTAATTCCTCCGACATAGTAAAAATTATGTCGCTAATTCCTTCGGTTTCCGGCGCTTCTTCTTTGGGTCCGCAACCGATAAAACTTGCCCCGCACAAGATAAATACCGGCAGAACCATAAAAATAAACCTTTTCATTACCACCTCCTCTATGTAATTCAACCTATTCTATATATATTGGAAAAATATGTCAATAGAAAACCCCTTTTTTATACAAATTTATTTTTTTGTTTATTTTATGTATGGATTTATAAAGGTTTGGGCATAAACGGACGGATACAAGAGATAAATTAAAAAACGGCCGACATTCGGAAAAGAATACTAAGATTTTATATAGGTTGCGGTAACTTCATCGGAATTGTCCATATCTATATTAGTGGCGAAAGCGTGGAAAGTAACGGTATTTGATATGGTTATAGGAGAGATGTAAGTATGGAATAATAGCCGGTCATTGGTGGAAAAGACAATGGTTGCGCCTTCGGTTTCGGTATATATTTCTATTTGGATAGTATCGGTAAAGGAATAAGAACTATCCGGGGAAAACTGCGGGGTTTTAACTTTTTGCGGATATTGAGGAGTTTCGCTGAACGTATAGGTTGCGATAACTTCATCCGAATCAATCATATCTATATTGGTGGCGAAAGCGTGGAAAGTAACGGTATCTGATATGGTTATAGGAGAGAAGTAAGTATGGAATAATAGCCGGTCATTGGTGGAAAAGATAATGGATGCGCCTTCGGTTTCGGTATGGATTTCTATTTGAAGCGCGTTTGTAAAAATATTATCCGCAGACGGAGAAAAATGAGGGGTAGATACCTTGAGTTTTTCGATTTTTTGATAAACAGACTCGGCTGTGCGGGAACGGGTGTTTCCGTTGTGTGAATATGCGAATAGGGTAGCGGTATTATCGAGAATAATAGGACTGGAATAATTGAGCCAAACCCCGTCCTGATTAATCCGGTATTTTACAGAGACATTTTCGATGTCGTTGGATATAGTAATCTCTATAGAATCATCAAAAACGGCATTGGCGGGAATAAATATCGGGGGAGAAATGACTGTTTTCGAGCTTTCGTCATTATCTATGGAATTACCCGCACATATATTGAGAATAAAAATCGACAGGATAAGGGATAGCAGGGCGTATATTTTTTTGATTGCCTTTCCCCTTATTTAAAAATTTGGATTAGAGAAAAATACTCACATATTTTAGTATTAAATTCAAGGATGTCAATAGGCGGGGTGTTATTGTTAAGTAAAATTAAGTTAAAAATAATATAAATTTAATTAATACGCATTTTTATAGGATAACGATATTAAACGATATTTAAACGTATAATAGGGCGCTTAATTGATTTTAAAATGGTGATACTTACGGTTGTCTGTTCTTTTGAAAAAATACTTACTTAAATTGCTTAAAAAAGTTAGATATATAGCTTATTCCTTGCTCGAATTTGATGGGTTTCATTTATTATAACCGTTTGTTATCGGCATCCGCCTGTCTTTGCCGAACGCGCGAGGAGTTACTTTTATACCCGGAGGTGCTTGGCGGCGTTTATATTCGCTGTTGTCTATCATCCTTATTATTTTCCGCACTATATCCTCATCCCCCGCTTTTGTAATTATCTCCTCCACGCTGCAATCCTCCTCTACATAACCCCGTATTATTGTATCAAGTATATCGTAATCGGGAAGGGAATCGCTGTCTTTTTGGTCTGGGCGAAGTTCAGCCGATGGGGGGCGGTCTATTATTCTTTGCGGGATAATTTCACTTTCGCGGTTTATATATCCCGCTAATTTGTAAACGTCGCTTTTAACCACGTCTTTTATGACCGCAAAGCCTCCCGCCATATCCCCGTATAAAGTGGCGTAACCGACACTCATCTCGCTTTTATTTCCCGTTGTAAGCACCAACAGCGAGAATTTGTTTGATAACGCCATTATTAAATTTCCCCGTATCCTTGACTGCAGATTTTCCTCGGTTGTATCAAAAGAACTCCCTTTAAAAGCCGGCGCGAGTTTATCGCAGTAATGTTCAAACAGGTCCTGGATTTCAAGCGTATGTAACGTAATACCGAGATTTTTACACAGCTTTTCCGTATCCTCCCTGCTTATATCGGCGGAATATTTCGACGGCATATATACCCCGCTTACCCGTTCCGCACCTAACGCCTTAACCGCAATTACCGCGACAAGCGCCGAATCTATCCCTCCGCTTATCGCTATAACTGTGTTTTTAAATCCGTTTTTATTGACATAATCCCGTGTGCCGAGTATCAACGCTTTATAAATAGATTCTATTCTTTCCGTAGATTTTACAATAGCGGGCTTTTTTTCGATAAACCGGTGTCGCGGGTTTTCTATCCCGTTTATTTCAATTTCGCGTAACGGGAATTTCGGTTCGGTATCGGTGTTTATGGTTTCGCGGCGACGAATGTCCTTTAGACGTTCGCTGAAAACTCTGTCTATGTTTATATCAATTACGCCGAAATCCTCCTCAAATTGCTTTAACCTTGCGATAAGGTTTCCTTTAGGGTCATAAACCGTTGACCCCCCGTCAAAAACAAGCTCATCCTGCCCGCCTACAAGATTACAATTCACAAGATAAACCGCTCCGTCCCCCGCTCTTGATTTATACATAGATTCGCGGTATTCCTGTTTTCCCGCGTGATACGGCGAAGCGCTGAGGTTTATCAGTATATCCGCGTTACCGTCAACGGTTTGATAATGACCGGGACCGTCGGGATACCAGATATCTTCGCAGATATTAACCCCGACGCGAACCCCGAAATATTTGTAAACCGGTATATGTTTCCCCGATTTGAAATAGCGTTTCTCATCGAAAACCCCGTAATTGGGAAGATATATCTTATTGTAAACGTCAACGAGTTTTCCCTCGTAAAAAACGCCCGTCGAATTATAAATATCGTCACGTTTATTGATAAACCCGCATATAATAAGCAGGTCAAGTCCCGAACTCAGCTTTGCGATTTCGTCACGCGCTTTTAGGTTTGACTGCAAAAACTCGGCTTTGAATACTAAATCCTCAGGGGGATAGCCCGTAACGGCAAGTTCAGGGAATACTAAAATATCCGCTTTTTCCCGTGATGCAATCTCGCTACCTTTTCGTATTTTCGACAGGTTGCCTTCTATATCCCCGACCCTGAAATTAAATTGTGCTAAGGCGATTCTTAAAACTTTCATAGTTATCCTCTTTAGGGATTTTTATTATTTTAAAATGATACTGAAAATAAAACAAGATTTGAGCAGTCCGCTTGTTTTTTTAAGAGAGGATTTTGTTTTAAACTTGAGTTTTTCGGGAAGCGGATGTTATACTTATATTAATAAAAAAATGTTTGGAGGGCGCTAAATGATTAAATATTGTAAAATCGGGGCTTTATCCGGTGCATTTTTTTTGATATTGGTATTAAGCGGATGCGGAATGTATGGTTTTTTCGGGAGTTCGGTTTTATCGTCTTCCGTGTTTAGAAGCGCGAGAGTTTTAAAGCCGGGGGATAAAAAATTGTCGATAAAAACCGTGGAATTATTACCTACCGGTGTCGGGTTTGCTTTCGGGTTACCGTCAAACGCGCAGATTTTTGCCGCTGTAAATGCCGTAAACGGATTAGTTTTACTTGATGAGCCGCTTTACCTTTTCGGCCCCGAAGCCTGTATTTCCAAAAATTTAGTAAACTTAGGCGATATTTTTTATATCACAACTTCCATTACAGGCGAGATGTATTTGGGAATCAAAACTACCGAAAATTACAATAAAACCGCTTTCGGGTTTATCGGGGAAGCGGGTTTTGATTTGGGGATTTTTCCGTTTAAGGAATTCGGGCTTTTTGCCCAGTTAAATTCAGCTTATTTTTATATGCAGACTTTTGACGGCGCAATAAATTATATAGATATAACCTCCGTTCCGGGTATTTCTTCTGGAATCGGTATAGGTTTATTTGTAGGCAATTTTGAAATTAAATTAGCCGCAAAAGTTTTCGGGTATATCACGTGGGATGAGAGCTATTTGTATGAAGATTATATTGATGTATATCCGAATATCGGAATTGAAGTGGGATGGAAATTTTAAGGATTTATTATTAGAACTCAAAAATACTTGCTTCGGTGTATTGCTTTTTTATTTCTTAAAGATATAATATGTAAACTCAAATTCCCATTCAAAGCCCAATTCATTTTTATCTTGAAGCATTTGCACTATATCGCTTTCGCAGAAAGCAAAATCAGGGGATAGTTTAATATTTCGTTAAATAATTCGGAGGTGGGGTTATGAAACGGGTTTTAAAGTTAGGGTTGCTTATTAGTCTATTCATTTCAATTTTTGTTTTAGGCGGGTGTATTCCCGATACTATCGTTTTACCGTCAGCCGCTTTCAGGACGGGGAAGGTATTGGAAAGCGGGGAAAGGCGCGTTTCGTTGAAAAACTGGTTTTTTGTTCCTATGGGGGCGACATTTGAATTGGGACTCCCCGCAGGATTTCAATTGGCAGGCGGGTTAAATGTCTTTAACGGACGCACTGAAATTAACGATAAGACTTTAAATTTTTTGGGACCTGAATTATATGTATCTAAAAATTTAATCAATGTAGATGAAGTCTTTTATATTACCACATCAATAGGCGGGCAGACTTATATTACCGTAGACAGCGCTAAGGATTATTTTTACTCCGTTTTCGGGGCAATGGGTGGAATTAGTTTGGATATCGGTACTTTTCCCGTCAAATGGTTCGGGTTTTATTTCAATATTAACGCCAATTATTTCTATATGGAGATATTTGAGGAGAATATAACAACCGCTATTTGTTACTCTCCCGTTTTTCCGTTCGGCGGCGGTATCGGGTTTTTCTTTAAACGCTTTGATATAAAAATAGGGGTTAATTTTCTTATGTTTGACCCGTTTTTATACGGCAACAATTTAGATGTTTATGTGCTTCCGTTCGGCGGCGTTGAGTTGGGTTTTAGGTTTTAACTTAATCTAAAATTTGTTTTATTTATTAGAAAATTTCGGAGGTGGGTGATGAAAAGGGGTTATTTAGCGGGTGTGATAAGCTATTTTTTTGCGGTTTTAATATTGGGAGGATGCGGTGCTGTCAGTCGTGAAGTATCCGAAAGAAGTTCGCAGATACGGATATTTCCCAACACCGATACGGTTTTTGTTGCACCGTCATCCGCATTCAGAACGGGACGGGTTTTGGATTTCGGAGAGCATCGTATATCGGTAAAATTGCCTTTCCCAAGCTGGATTACTTTAGGCTACGAGGCGGGTTTGCTATGGGATATGCAGATTTATGCCGGTATAAGCACGGTAAGCGGTGCGGTCAGGCTTAGTAATGCCGTGGCTATGATAGGTCCTGAGGTTTATCTCTCCAAAAACCTCTTAAGTATTGAAGATATATTTTATATCACCCCGACAATCGGCGGTCAGACTTATTTCGCAATCGAAAGCTCGGATATTTATCAAGGGTCGGCTGTCGGGTTTATGGTGGGCGGGGGTTTTGATATCGGCGTTTTTCCCGTTAAAAGTTTCGGGGCTTTCTTACAAATTGATTTGACTTACCTCTATGTCGAGACCTTTGCCGATGGCGTTAGTTACAGGGTTTTTGCAGAACCTAATCTGCTGATGGGAATGGGTTTCGGGTTTTTCGGCAGGAGGTTTGATATAAAATTTGCTTTTAAATCTATCCTTCCGGCGTTTGTTCCTTCGGATGCGGATTTTTCGGGATACGTGGCGGAGGTTTATGTCGGGATTGAACTCGGATGGAAAATCAAGGTTTTTTGATGTAATGTAAAATACTCCGTTCGGAGTATTGTTTTTTCTATAGTTTGATATATAATTACTAATAAACTCGGTTTGATAAAATCAGGAGGTGAAATTATGAAAGGTTACAAAATCGGGGTGTTTGCCGTGGTGGTTGTTATCGCTGTATTTCTTAGCGGATGTGTCCCTAACTTTGTTATCATTCCTTCTTCCGCTTTCAGAACTGCCAGAGTTTTGGAACGCGGGGAAAAACGTATGTCAATCAGGGGGTTTACTGTTATACCCACCGCATTAGGTTTTGAATTGGGTTTGCCGTGGGGTATGCAGTTATATACGGGGTTAAATGCTTTTCACGGCCAATCAAAAATAGAAGGCGATTTACAACTTTGGGGTCCTGAGGCATATCTTACAAAAAACTGGTTGAATCTTGGTAATATCTTGTATATTTCTACATCTATCGGCGGGCAGGTATTTGTAGGAATAGAGAGCGATGTGGATAAACATTCCTCCGCTTTTGGGTTTTTAGCAGGCGGCAGCTTGGATTTGGGTGTGTTTCCGGTTAAATGGTTCGGTATTTATACATTAGTGGAAGCAGATTATCTGTATTTCCAGTGGTTTAATGAGGGGAAATTTATTGCAGATTTTGGTGCGCCGGCATTTTTATGGGGTGCCGGTATTGAACTTTCCGCTGAACATTTTGATGTTAGAATTGGTTATAAAACTCCTATCGGTTTTGATTTGTCCGAAATTTTGACTATTAGTTTGGATGGCGGATTTATACCGTATGCCGGTATTGAAATAGGTTTTAAATTCTGATTAACCTAACAGGTTAGATGTAAAGCGGCTACGGCTTTATTTTTAGGGCTTAGCTTATTGAATACCTTTACCGCCTGAGATGTGGGCTTGATTATTGTTTCTATATTATTTGCTTTAAGCAGGGATAAAGCGCTTTCGTGGATTTTCATAACTCCGAACATCCCCGTCCCGAAAATAACGGTTTGCGGTTTGTATGTTATTATCTCCTCTATATCTTCGGGTAATACTAAATGTCCGCTTTTACGTCTCCACGAGGGAACGACGCCTTCCGGGAAGATTATTATATCAGATACAAACGTTTCACCGTCTATTTTGATTGAACCGAAAGCATATTTTTCTATTTCCATATTTTCCCTTCCGTTTATTAAATCCGAAAACGTTTTCGCACGGTTGCAGGGTTGTTTATATCGGTCATTTCCCCCCCCCCAATTTGTGGGCTACTTCAGGTGTGGCTTTACAAATTGGTGTGGGGCGATGAACGACCTGCTATGAGCATAGGCGAATGCTATCAAAGTGTCTGCCCCGCCGTGTCATTCCGATTAAGCTACTTCAGCTCTACTAATGAAGAATCTACTTCGGTTAAAGGAGATTCCTCACGGGTTAGGCTTGCGCGGGTATAATCGGAATGACACCTTGTCGGGGAGTGGCGGTCAAATCTCAATCAATATATTATCTATCAGGCGCGCTTTATTAAAAAACACGGCAACCGCTATCACCGCCCGTTTTTCAATTACCTTAAGTTCCTCCAAGCTGTCGGGATGCGCTACCGATATATAGTCGATTTTCGCATACGGGGCTTTTTCGCTTATCAACCGTTCTATGTTTGATACTATAACTGAGGGGCTCCGCTCTCCTTGTTCAATCTGCCTTTTTGCCGAAACAAGGGACTTGTATATCAATCCTGCATCGGTTCTTTCCTTTTCGCTGAGGTATTTATTGCGCGAACTCATCGCAAGCCCGTTTTTTTCGCGCATTGTCGGCAAAACCCGTATATCTATATACATATTAAGGTCTTTAACTATTCGCTTGATAATAACCGACTGCTGATAGTCTTTTTGCCCGAAATATGCCCTGTCGGGGGTAACTATATTAAACAGTTTTGTAACCACCGTAGCGACTCCCTCAAAATGACCCGGGCGTTTTGCACCGCAGAGATAATCGGGGAGCTTTTTGATTATAACCCTTGTCAGGTTGTCGGGGGGATACATCTCCTCCACCGGCGGGTAAAACAGGATATCTATGCCGGGATTTTCAAGCAGTTGTCTGTCGCTGTCAAACGGACGGGGGTAGTTATCCAAATCTTCGTTTTCCCCAAACTGGAGCGGGTTTACGAATATGCTTACTACGGTAATATCGTTTTCCTGCAGGGATTGACTAACGAGACTCAGATGCCCATCGTGGAGCGCTCCCATTGTCGGGACAAAGCCTATACTTTTGTTTTCTTTTTTTAGCGATTGAATTTCTTTATGTGTATCCCGCGCGCTTTTGATTATTTTCATCGGTTTCTCCTCCCGAATATTTTATGGGAGAATCCCGTTATTTTCAAGTAAAATACCCCCGGTTTTTTTGTATTATTCTTGTATTTGCTTCTATTTAATGATATAATCTACTATAATCTCTCGGCAAGCGGGGGCGCTGTTTAATGCAAAAATTAAACGCACGATTCGTTTTAATATCTCTCCTTTTATCGGCTTGTTTGTTTTGTATGGTATCCTACTCTTATAGCGGGGACTTATTCACCCCGGAAGAATATGCCGAAAAAATCGACTACACCAACGACTTTTGCGTTATAGTAATGGATTTGTGCACCGGAGAGGATATTTTTGTCCGCGACCCTCAATCTATGCTTGATAAACCTATGGCGATGGGGTCTATAATCAAACCCTTTACGATTATCGCTAAATTCAGGAATAACCCCGTTGATATTGGCGAAACCCATTATTGCGATGCTTATAACGAGAATGTTCGCGATGAGGAAAAGTGCTGGCTGTTAGCGGGACACGGCAGACTTACTTTAATCCCCGCGCTTGCTCATTCCTGCAACACGTATTTTTATAATTTTTCAAAGGATATTGATTTTGCGCTCTATGTTTCGGTTTTGCAGGAATGGGGGGTAATTCCCGGCAGAAGCGCTTTTACGCGACGGTTTCTTAATCCTGTCGAGCGTTCTATGGCTTTAATCGGCAAGATGAATATTATGCATATCCGCGCGACCGATTTAATTTCCGCTTACGCCAAAATCTTTACTCAAAAAGATGCCCCGCATTTGGCGGTTTCCGCGCGCGAGGCTATTTTAGACGGGATGAGGATGGTTTATACCGTTGGAACTGCAAAGAGTTCGCGGGAAAAACTCTTTATGCCGGATTATTTACCCGTTTATTGCAAAACGGGAACTGGAGTTTATGAGGATAGCGACGGGGTTGATATTCGCAGGACTAACGGGTTTTTTATCGGGGTATATGATTTTCGTTATATGGTTTATGTCGGCGCGCTTGAGACTACCGGCTCGCATGCCGCCTCTTATATAGGGCTTTCGGTTTTAAACTATTTCGCCGTTCGGGATACCAATTCCGTTCAATATATTTCGGAGGATATAATAAATGACAAACTTTAAGGCAAGGGCGTTTATTGTTGTTTTATGTATGATATGGGGTGCTGTTAGTTCCTATGCGAATATAGCGGTGCCTGAAAATACGGTTGCGTTTCTTTACGTTCGCGATATTGTAAATCTTGAGGACAACCTTCGCAAAAACGGTTTGATGAATATGGACAAGGAGTATATCGACTACCTTCTCCATTATTTTGAAGACCGCGAACTTATCGGCAATTATCGTAGTTTTCGCGCGCTTGAGGGCGGCGATATTGTCAAGTCTCTTGTCGGAGAGGTTTGTTTTATCAATATTATGAATGATTACGTTATACTTGTTGAGGCAAGACGCGGGTCTAATTTCTTTGTGCGCGCTATGAACGCCGTTAGCGCAAGAAATCAGGTTTACGGATACTTTGTCGATACGGTTGGTAAATATATTATTCTGGGTAAAAACTCCGCTACCGTCTCTTATTTTAAGCGCGTTGCAAACACCCGTCTTAAAGACAATGTCCTTGATGAGTTTAACGAGCGGGCGCAGGATATTATATATTACAAAACCGGTCAGACCGTTATCCATCCCTTTGCCGACAGAGTTTTGGGTATGAGCGGGAATAAAAAGCGCTTTGCTTTGGGGGTAGAGTTTGCGACCAAATCCTTGACGTTATTCGGTGCGCCTTTCGACTCCGATATAAAGCCTCCGTTTGTCAGACGGGCAAACGAATACGGCGCTTATTCCCCATCCGATGCTCTTTTCTTTCTTGATACTATGCAAAACCCGGGGATTGTTTTATCCGGAATTTTCGGCAATCCCATTATGATGGAATTTATTACCAATTTCCGCACTTTATTTGAAGACCAATGCCATTTTTCCATAAACGGGCTTTCACGTGAAATTCAACCGTCTTTTGTGTTCATAGCTAAAAGCAGACGCGTTGATGACGCCGATGCGAGATTCTTTTTTCGTGATTTCTTGTCCAAAGCTATGGGCGAGGAGAAATGGAATAATGTTCGGTTAGGTATATATACGGGTTTTGAGGGAGACAGAAGCAAAGCCGTATATTTTGAGCATAACGGGTATTTTGTAGTAAGCGACAACCGCGCAGGTGCGCAAAAAGCTCTTACCACCGTAGCCGGCAGAAACCCATCCGTTTGGGATATTTCCGCAACCCGCAATCTCAAGCGGGTCGGCGACAAAAATTCGGCTTATTTTATCAACTTTGAAAACCTTGCTCAAAGCATTTATACCTCTATGCTTTATTCCATCCGTCCCGATAACACAAAGCGGGAACATCTGCGCGCATTTATGCGTCCCGTTAAGGATTTGGGTAATCTGGTTGGGTATTCCGAACAGTCTAAGGACTATACCCGTTATTTTATGGTTTTATCCCCGATTAGCGAGTAGGAGGAAGTTTATGAAAAAACTATTTATTATATTTACGGTTTTATCAGCGGTTTTTATTGCCAATCCATTGTTTTCAAGCCAGTTTTATCTTTCAACGGAAAAGAGCTTTATGGAGAACGAGGATGCACGTGTCAAGATTGAAAGCGTTAATATTTCTTCGGTTACGGTAAGGCTATATAAAATCCCCGACCCGAAGAGCTTTATCCGTTCCCGTCGTAATATTAACCGCGTTTATATTGAGTCGGAATACATACAGGCAAACCCCGCTTCTATGCTTACCGAATACGCCAATACTTTTAAGCAATCGATGCGGATTTTCGGCAGAAAAACCTTTGATAATCAGGAGTTTAAATCCGGCGCTTTTTACACTATGGGCGATACTCTTGAAACGAGACGTCCTCAAAGCAAGGTTTCCATAGGCAGAATAGAGGAGTTTGAGTTTATCAACGAGTTTGAGATGCAGTTAGCCGGCGGGCATTCGTGGACGTATTCCTTTATTGATTTCGGTAAACTCAAGGGCGGGTTGTATCTTGCAGAGGTGTTTACTCCCTCGTATATAGGCTATACGCTTGTTCACGTTTCCAAAAACGCCGTTTATATAAAGAAAAGCGAAAGCCGTATGCTTATCCGCAGTGTGGATAAAGCATCGGGAACGCCGGTTCGCGCTAATATATCGGTTTATGATTTTGACAAAGGCAATGAAATAAGCAAGGGACGTGCGGACAATGACGGCATTTTCGATTATAAATTCCGTCCCAATCAGCATTCGGAACTGCTCGTTTATGCCGAGACGGATGATGATTTCACTTTTTACAAGGTATCGTTTTACCCATCCGCAGAAAAAGAACGGATTGTATATCTATACACCGACAGCCCGATTTATAAACCCGGACAAACGGTAAATATCAAGGGCGTGGTTCGCGATTTCGTAAATTCCGAATACAATATCCCTCGCTTAAGAACCGCCGATATGAAAATAACCGACCCTCGCGGGGGAACTATATCGCTTTCCGCTTCACGTGTCGGCGGTTACGGCAGTTTTTTATCGTCTTATGATATTCCCGAAAACGCCCCCACCGGTATTTACAGGGTTTTTGCCGCTATCGACGGCAAGGATTATAGCGGGGAGTTTCGGGTTGAACATTATGTAAAACCGCAATTTAAGGTTGACGTTGTAACGCCTAAGCGCGTTATCGTGGGGTCCGAGAAAGTGAACTTCACAATCCGCGCCGAATATTTTACAGGTATGAAAGTTGCCGATGCCCGCGTTACATATTCCATTTTCAGGACACCCGCGAGGGATGACCTGATGGAAAGCGAGCGCAATATCTTTGAAGACCCTGCCTATGCCTCAAGAGTGGAGTTTTTAGAGAGCATAAGCGCCACTTTAGACCGTTCCGGTGAGTTTAAGGGTTCGTTTTTACCATCCAAATACGGAATTGACCGCGATTATGTCTATATAATCCGCGCTCAGGCGGTTGATGACTCCTATGCCCGCGCTAACGGCCAGACTACCGTTAAAGTAGTCAAAACCGAGTTTATGCTTCAGGCGAGAGTCGGTAAATCCGTCTATACGGAACGCGAAAACGTTACAGTCAATTTCAGGCTTATGTATCACGACGGGAAACCCGTTGTTAATAAAGACGTGGAGTATTCCGCAACTATCGAAAGCGATAATAATACCATAGCAAGCGGACGTTCCCGCACGGGTTCGGACGGTTACGGCAATATATCTTTCAGGGCGCGCGGAACGGGATTTTTAAGGATAAATCTCAACGTTACCGACAGTCTCGGCAATAAATTAGAGGAAAACGTCTATACTTGGCTCGGTAAGGACGGCGCTACCTTTGTTTACACCTCCGGCGATATTACAATAGTCTTGGATAAAGACGAATATAAGGTCGGCGAGCGCGCCAACGTGCTTGTCGTTTCTCCGGTTTCCTTTGCTAATGCGCTTATTACCACCGAGAGAGAGGATATTTTTACTCACTCCTCAAGACGGCTTAACGGGAATTCTATGATGTTTGAGGTCCCGGTAACCTCGCAGTTTACCCCGAATTTCTTTTTAAGCGTTTCGTTTATATTCAATAATCAGGTTTATGAAAACACGGTCAGGGTTAAAGCTCCTCCGCTTGACAAGATGCTTAACGTCAAAATCGAACCCGATAAAGAAAGCTATTATCCCCGCGAAAAGGGAACGATAAAGTTACAGGTAACCGATGCTAACGGACGTCCCGTTGATGCCGAAATTTCGGTCGCGGTTGTTAATGAGGCGTTATATCGAATATCAAGCGAACTTTTCCCCGACCCGAGAGTGTTTTTCTATTCTTACAGGTGGAACAGTATTAGTTCGCATAATTCGATTGCATTGCGCTTTTACGGGTATTCCCGTATGGTAAGACAGCGTCTTGCGATGAATTACTATGACCGCAAGGTCTGGGGCTTTGAGGATTTCCTTAACGCCGAACAGTCAAGGTATGCGGGAGTAAAAGAGGCGGAAAGCAGGCAGGAGGGCGCTGTCCCGCGTGCAAAAGCAAACGGCGAAGATGAAGATGATGAAGAAGAGGCGATTATTCGCGAAATATTCAAAGACCAGATTCTTTGGGAGGGCAGCGTTACCACCGACAGGCGCGGAAATGCCTCGGTTACGGTTGATTTCCCCGATAACCTTACCGAGTGGAGAATTGTTGCCGTGGCTTTCACTAAGGATACGCGCGTAGGCAAGGAAACTTCTACCGTTAAAACCGCCAAGGATTTCTTTGTCCGTTTCAACACTCCGAGAAATTTGACTTACGCAGACCGCGCAAGCGGGTTTATTACTTTGGTTAATAACACGTCAAGCAGGCGGTCAATTTCACTTGATATAGACGCACGGAATATGAAAACCGATTTTCGGTCAAGAAATATAAATATTAATGCAGGGTCGCAAACTGTTATCGAATTTAGTCTTGAACCCGATAAAGTAGGGCGCGCTTTTCTTACCGCTACCGCAAAAGGCGGAGGTCAAACCGATATTATGAGAGTCGGGATGGATGTTTTACCCGTTTCGATAAAGCAGGTTCATTCGGAGGTTAAACTTATCAGCAGGAATACCGACAGTTTCACGTTTAGTGTCCCGTCGGGAGCTATACCCGAAACGGTTAGCGCTACGGTTAATTTAAGTGAGATGGAAAACCCGTTCGGGGTGATAGCGGGCGCGCTTCCGTTTTTAAAAAGCTATCCTTACGGATGTGTTGAGCAGACGGTAAGCAGTTTCCTTCCCAACCTTGTTGCGTTTGATGTTGCACAAAATTTGAGTATTGAATTGCCGCACGCCTTTGCAGACAAAGATGATATTTTAAAGAGCGGGCTTTCCAAACTTGTCGGCTACCAGAGCCCTCAAGGCGGGTGGGGATGGTGGAGCGAAGGCGGGGTTGATATTTATATGACCGCTTACGTTCTTTACGCTATGGTTTTGGCAAGACGCTCTCATCCGCAGTTTGTGGATAATAATTCGTTTAACCGCGGGGTTAACGCGTTGAGAAGCGCGCTTACCCGCTCCGGCAACATTGACCCGAACACGATGATTTACGGGTATTACGTTCTTTCGGAGGCAGGGTATTATTACCGCGATATGTTAAACCGTCAGGCTAATTCCAATATACAATCGCCGTATCATCTGGCGTTATTAATTCTTACGGCAAAAAATTCAGGGCTTACCGATTTAGCGCGGTCGCTTGCAGACCGTCTTGAACAAACGGCAAATCCCGCCACGACCGGAGTTTCATGGTCTTCTTCAGGTCATCATTACTGGTACGGCGACAGTGTTGTTATAACAAGCTATGCGGTAAGGGCGTTAATCGCCGCAAAGCCGGATTCGGATTATATAGGCAGAGGGGTTATATATCTTATATCCTCGCGTAATAACGGGACACACTGGCGGTCAACAAGAGACACCGCGCTTGCCGTTTATGCGCTTTCCGATTATGCCAAGGGAGGTTTCGTTCGCACATCGGCATCAAGCGTAAACGTAGCCTTGAACAATCGCGTTATCGGAAAATTTGAGTTTTCACCCCGCAACTTTAGAAGCTCTATAAGTTTGGACAGCTCGTCCGTTACACCCGGTAATACCTATACGGTAACTTTTCCCAACGTGCGGGGAAATTTTGTCGGCGACGTTTTACTTGAATACAATAACGAGGATACACAAATTTCCGCCAATAACAACGGTATAAATATCAGCCGTTCTTATTATCGTATTGCGGATAAGACAAGACTTGTTCCTCTCGGCAGGAATACCACGGTGAACGCCGGCGATGTCATTTTGGTTGAGGTAAACGTTTCGGGAAGCCCCTCGCTTGACTATGTTGTTATTGAAGACCCGATTCCTTCGGGATTCCTTCCCGTTTATGACGTAAACGAATATAATATAAGCGGCGTATCGTTCTTTAAGGATATTACGCATCACGAGTTCGGAAGCGATAAGTCGAGCTTTTTCCTTCGCAATTTCAGGAGCGGAAAATATCATTATATCCTTCAGGCGAATTATCCGGGCGTTTATTATTCCAAGCCCGGTATCGCTTACGGGATGTATAGGCCTCAGGAATGGGGAAATAGCGACAGCACGCTTATAGAAATAAGAAAATAAGGGGTTTGCCGATGATTAAAGCGATAGCAAGTTTGATAATATTGTTCGTTTGTGTGTCTTTCGCATACCCGCTTCAAATTGAAACGGAGGGCGGTTATACCCGTGATAGATTATTCCCGTTGCGTATAAATAATTCATCAACGCGTCTGTTGAAGGTTGTGTGCAACGGCGTTCCTATGCTGATGAAATCTTACGACAGTTTTAGGAGAATATCGCTTAGCCGGGGTATTAATACTATTATCGTTATGGAATACGAAGATGATTCCCCCGAAACCGAGAGATGGCGGGAACAAAACCGGACAAGACGGACATCCTCACCTGCTATCGACAGCGTGGTAATATATGCGGACATTTCCCCCGCGCCTCTAAAAATTATCCATACGTGGGACAATGAATTTAACTACGTGGATTTATACGTTACCGAACCGAGCGGCGAGACTTTAAGTTATGGTAACCGTTCAAGCCGATTGGGCGGGGTGATGGATATAGGTATGGATACGGTGGGCTATGGTCCTCAAATTTATACGATGCCTTATATGAACGCGGGAGTTTACGAGATTTATATCTCATACTGGGGCGGAAGCCGAAGCCGGCTTACGGAGATTACTACAACCGTTATAATGCACGAAGGCACTGAGCGCGAGGAGAGACAGGTTTTTCAGGCTTTTCTCACCAGACCGGGGCACCGTATTTTTGTCGGAAAGGTGGAATTGAAATAATATCGAGGTGAAATATGAAAAGAATTTACCGGATTATCGCGTTTATGATGATAATTAACGTTCTGTATCCGTTGAGGATTAAAAATCCGGGCGGGGGATTTATAAGGGAAAAGGCTTTCGACCTTGAGATAGAGGACTTGCCCGAACTTATGAAATTTAACTATAACGGGGTGAGCTTTCTTGCAAAAGGTAGCGGCGTTTTCAGCCGTAGAATTATAGGCGCGCGGGGATGGAATACTATCACCGTATCGGATTTTAAAAACTTAAACGTCTCCGATACTATAAACGTTTACGCGGACGTTGCTCCGACTGCCGTTAAGGTTATACTTTTTTGGGATACCGACAATACCGACCTCGATTTGCATATTGTTGAGCCTGACGGAACGGAGTGTAATTATAGAAACCCGCGCACCCCGTTGGGAGGCAGTCTTGACGTGGATGTTACATCGGGGTATGGCCCTGAAATTTATACTATGGAAAATCCAAATTCAGGCACTTATGAAATATATGTCCATTTTTACGGCGGGGCGGAACTTACCGAGGCCGGAGTTGCGGTTATTCTTTTTGAAGGCACGCAACGGGAAGCTCGTTATAATTTCTCTTTGATGCTTACCCGTTCGGGGGATAAAGTCTTTATCGGGAAGTTTGATGTCCGTTAGTAAAATATTTATTTTAGTCTGTGTTATTATTCTTGCGGCGTTTTTATCTGTCGGGATTGTTGTCTTTTTAAACCCCTCGCTTGAAATAGATAAGGGCGTATCGGTTATATCCTCCGTTCCGACAAACCCCGGCGCGGTTGCTTTATATAATCGTTACCTGTTTTTTCGCGCCCCGCTTACCGGTTTCACCGCTCATATCGACAACACCAATCTTGCAGGGATTATAGTATCGGGTAACGTGATTTATATTAAGAGTCGTTGGGTAACCAATAGCGGCGAAGTTAATCTTATTATCCGAAGCGGAAATAATGAGATAACCAATACCTTTGAAATAACAATTCCCGTAACGGACGGAAATCTTGACGGGTATCCCGATGTTGTAAGGCTTGGCGAAGGCAGAAGTTTCAGGGATTGGTTTTGCGCCATAGCGGAGTCGCAGTTTTATTACCCCAGCGACACGTGGTTTGATATTCATAAGGACTGTGCGGGATTGATAGAGTTTGCGTTTAAAGAGGCGTTGAAGAAGCACGATGAAGAATGGGCGCGGGACTACCGTTTTTTATCGGATTTTTCCATCCCCGATGACCGCCATTATTATTACCCCGATGTTCCGCTTCTCGGCAGAAGGGTTTTCAGGATTCGCGAGGGGGCTTTTGACCCCGAAAACGTAGAGCGCGATTTTGCAGTCAGCGCGCACGGGACTTTGTTACGGAATTATAGTATGAACAAGGTCGGCAGGGATATAAGTCTTGCACGAAAAGGGGATATAATTTTCTTTCTTAACCCCGACAACCTTGAAATGCCGTCTCATTCTATGATTTACACAGGTCCTGAATACGAAACACCCGACCCGCTTGAAGGTTTTGTTATTTATCATACGGGGGGCGATGCCTCATCAAGAGGATCTATGCGCAAGGTGAAATTAGCCGACCTTGTAAAACATCCCAACCCCAATTGGCGTCCTTTAGCTCAAAATTCCCGTTTCTTAGGTGTTTACAGATGGAAAATTTTAAACTGATTTTTATTGTTTTTCTGTTTTTTTATACAAGCGCTTATTCTCAATTTCGATATAATCTCAGCGAGGCGGAAATAACTTCAGCGCAGAGTATCGTGCCGTTTGAGCTTGAGGAAATCAATTCGATAATAAAATCCCGGCGTGAAAAACTTGAAGAGGTTTTCGGCAAAATCCGCGTTGATAAACCCCGCTTTGTGATTTACGGTTCAACCGATGAGTTTACAAGGGAGCATAATACCGTGTGGCAGGTCGGAGGGATTTATTTCCGCGGAGTGATTCATATTCAGCCGGTTTCAAGCCTTCGCATTCGCGGAAATTTTGAAACCATAATTGCAAATGAATATACGCATCATTTTTTAAGCGCGCGTTTTAAAGATATGCCGTTTTTTATGAAAGAGGGGATGTCGGCGTATTTTGCGGGGCTTCCGTTGCGAAAGGATTATCCCTTATCTGTTGAAACGATGGAGGCAAGGAAGGAGGAGGTTTTTACTAATTACTCGTTTTTGGAGAAATTTGTATCGGGCGCAAGATATTTTGTTGCGTTTATCTTGGAAAATTTCGGCACTGACGGGCTTATTGAGATACTTGAGGGCGATAAAAAACAACTTGAGGATTTATACCGCGAATACTATTTCTTAAACAGCGCAAAGGCAAAAGTCCTGTTGCCTCCCGTTGCCGAAAGACGGTTTACCGTATCATCGGAAGGGATTGTCGATACGGTTATAACGCTTTCGGACGGACGTATTATTGAAAAAAAGTTGAGCGCGGAAAGCATACATATAGAAACCGTATCGGGCGGGATTTTCGTAAACGATACCGCGGCGATACGCGCGCATTTTAAATTCCGAGATTCGTTTTCAATACAGGGAAGAGCTTATCGCGGGAAGCTTGAAATAATTTGGACGCCTCGCGAAATCAGGATAGTCAATATCCTGCCGGTGGAGTATTATTTATACGGCACAGTGGCAAGCGAGATGCCCTCCGAAAATCCGGTCGCGCTTGAACTCCAGTCGATACTTTCGCGAAGTTTGGCATATTACAGGATACATAGTCGCGAGGATAGCGATTATAATCTCTCGGCTTTTACAATCGACCAGTCTTACCGGGGGATGGAATGGGAGACACGACAGGCGCGTGAAGCCGTTATATTCACCGAGGGGCTTGTTATGAAATTCGCCGAGTCGGTTGTTCTCCCTTATTATTCCTCCACTTGCGCGGGGCATACCGCGTATTCCGAAGACGTATGGAACGAGGCTAAACCGTATCTGAAAAGTATAGATTGCCGTAACGACGAAGGCGACATACTATGTGCAAAATCACCGCATTTCGGGGAATGGGAAAACTCAATTACGCAAACCCGTCTTTCCGAAATCCTCGGCGAGAAGGTTTTTAATATGGAAATTGCGCAGACCAATCATTACGGCAGGGTAAAATCGCTCAAGATTAACGGGCGGATTTTCGGGTTTGATGCGTTTAAGAGCAGGGTCGGGCGCGAGGAGGGATGGTTTTTTCTTAAAAGCAATTTGTTTGAGTTGAAGAGAGACGGCGATACTTATATATTTAAGGGCAGGGGATTGGGACACGGCGTAGGGCTTTGTCAATACGGGGCTATGGAGCTTGCCGAAACGTCAACGGTTGAGGAAATAGCAAATTTTTATTTTGACAATGTCGATATTAGATTTATTCAGCGGAACTATTCAATTTGGAAATGACGGAGGAATATTGCAAGAATTTTTCCCGTGAAAAACAGAATAAAGGGAAGTTTCATTTTTGGAGTTACACAGGAACTATTTGCTTCGGACGACAATAATACTGAAATGAGAGAGGAATAGGTTATATAAAATTTGACTTTTAGTGAAATAATTTGTAAAATATCATTCGACAGTTCGGGCTGTAGCGCAGTTCGGTTTAGCGCACTACCTTGGGGTGGTAGGGGTCGGAAGTTCAAATCTTCTCAGCCCGAATAATAGACGCGTCGGCTTATGTCGGCGCGTTTTTGTTTTTATACTTTAAATCTAAAACGGAGGATTATTATGGCATTATCGTGGGAAGATAAAGAAAAACTTAACGCCGCCATTAATCAGCTTACGCGTTCGCTTCCGCCTATCGCTAAGATGGGGCTTGCCAATAGAAGCATACCCGACCTGCTTATGATGATACCGCAGGAGTTCAGAAAATACACCCTCGCGGAATTGATTGATGCGGTAAAGGATAGCTGGGATAAAAAAGAAATCGGGTGGTAACTACGGCGTTGTTGAAAGTATATCGTCGATAGTTTCTATATTAAATTCTATATAAATGAAATATCTATTGAAAATTTCCGATAATGTAGTATATTATAGTGTATTAAATATAAAACATAAAAGTAGGTGGTAAATTTATGGAAGAACCCGTTTGTTTTTCCGATTTAATACAAAACATAATCTTAGAATATCAAAAGCAAGGTTTAGGATTTGGGAGAACTCGTCTAATAAAAATAGCTTATTTGCTTGAATTAAATTATTTTAGAGAATTTAAGCAAAGACTGACAGACGCAAAGTGGATATTTTATAAATATGGCCCCTATCCGATTAATTACACCAATTATCTTGAAGGAGAAAATATTTCCGTTTTCAAAGATGAGGATTTGGATTTTTCGGCTATTAGGATTAAAGATGAGCTTGAAGTTCCTTCAATTCCATCTTTTCTGAGAGTGAAAATACAAAATTTGATTTTAAAATACAAAAACAGTGAATTAAATGAATTATTGAATGAAGTTTATTTTTATACCGGACCTATGAAAAATGCAACTCCAAGTGATGAACTGGATTTTAACGTTATTATATTGGAGAAAAAGAAAGAAAAAATTTTAATAAAGGACGCTACAAAAGAAAGCCGAAGAAAGATAAAAGATATTCAACGAAAATTATCAATCGCCTTATCTAAGATACCCAAGAAAGAATTTCAGAAAAAATTTATTAATGAAAATTGGTTGTTGGACCCGGATGTTAAGGTAGAGCAATAATTATGGATATTATTGATAAATGTATAGATGAAATTGGCCTACCAATACCAATAAAGCAATATTATCAATGTTTAGAATTTAAAGCGAGAACGGATTTTGAAGTAGGACAAATTGTCTATGCGATTATTAGTTATCCAACCCAAAAAGATATAAAAATGCTAAATGTTGTTTCTTATGACCCTACACAAGCAGAAAAAGCTAAATATGAAATTGTTGATTTTAATTTTAAAAAATTTTCAAATTCATCTCATCGCCCTATTCACGGTGATAATCTGGAACATGATGAAATTTATGTTCTTCAAAAAGGAAAGATGAGACCGTGTGTTATATTGAATAAAGTCCAAAGTATATTTGATAATTCACTGTATCCGGAAAACATTTATCTTTGCGCTCCTATATTTTCTTTTAAAGAGAAGCATGAAGATAAATATATGTTAGATATTCTAAAATTTTCTATTGAAGATTGTTTTTTTCTACCAAAAGATACAAAGGGATTGAAAAACCATTCCGTAGTAAGATTTAGTAGAATTTTACCGCTTCATTTTAAAAATCTGGAGCCTTATTCTTGTTTGCTGGAAAGAAAAAAACCTCTTGCTTTGTCGGATGAAGCTTTCAACCTGTTAGTTTATCATTTATCAAATTATTTATCTGTTTCGAGAAAAACGGATGAAATTGCTCTGATAATAAAAGAGTATGCGGATTTAATTGATTATTTTAGTGAGGAACAATGAATTTTGTATAATAATATAACAGTGGTAACTACGGCGTTGTTGAAAGAATATCGTCGATAGTTTCCGCGCGTCGTATAAGGCGCGCTTTGCCGTTGCCGACTAAAACCTCTGCGGGTCGCGGGCGCGAGTTATACTGTGATGCCATCGCGTAACCGTAAGCTCCCGCGGTCAGTATAGCCAACGTATCGCCGACTTGCGGTTCTGCGACAGGTCGGGCAACGGGCTGCTCCTTATCACGGGTAAACACGTCCCCGCTTTCACAGATATATCCCGCCACGACAACGTCCTCAAGTTTGCCGTCCGCACGGCTTGCATTGACTATATGATGATAACTCCCGTAAGCCATCGGACGGATAAGATGATTAAACCCGGAGTTTACTCCGACAAAGGTAAATTTGGGGGTATGTTTTTTATCGGTAACGGAGGTAAGCAGGAAACCCGCCTCCGCGACAAGAAACCGTCCGGGCTCAAGCGAAAGCGCGACTTTTTTACCGTATTCGCGGCTGAAGTTTTCCATCAGGCGTGAGGCTTCATTGCCGAAAAGTTTAAGGTCGAAATCGGGTTGTTCGGGACGATACGCCACACCGACACCTCCCCCGAAATCCACAAAGTCAATATCATCAAAGTTGCGTGCCATTCTCAAAATTATTTCCATCACTTCCATAAATTTTTTTTCTTCAAGGATACCCGAACCTATATGGCAATGGATACCTGCGAGTTTGAGGTTGTATTTTTTTATAATATCCGAAGCGCGGGAAAAATCGCTTTCAAAGATACCGAATTTGGAATCGCGTCCGCCGGTTATAACGTGGCTGTGATGCCCCGCGCCCATATCGGGGTTTACACGTATGGAAATTTCGGTATTGGGATGGTTTTTTGCATATTGCTCAAGCGTAAACAGCGACCCGATATTAAGCATCACCCCCCGTTCCATAGCAAAACCCATATCGTTTTCGGTAAGATTCACTCCCGTAAAGAGAATCTTTGAGGGTTCAAACCCCGCTTTAAGCGAAATTTCAATTTCACTTGGGGATACGGTGTCAACGTAGCATCCTTCCGAATTGAATATTTTAAGTATATGGAGATTGGTATTTGCTTTTACCGCGTAATGTATTCTCAACGGGGAATAGGGGATAGCGTTAATAAGGCTTTCGACGCGGTTTTTGATAATTTCTTCATCATAAACGTAAAGCGGTGAACCGAATTGTTTGATTAAATCATCCGCCGCAATATTTCCGATATAAAGCGCGCCGTTTTTGAAGTCGTAATTATACATAGCAGTCTCCTCATAAGTATGGAGTAAATTTTAAAACAGGAAGGCGATAAAATCAAATAATAATGAGAAAGGAGAAGCCGCACCCTACCCCGGAGGTCTTTTGTTAACTACCGGTTATTTTAATTCAAAACTATTTTAGAAGGTTTCTTAGCTTCTCCTTCTCTATGGTGGTTGTGTCGGAATGGCTATTTATAAAAACGTCGCTTTCAAAACCGAAATGCAAGCGGATTCCGAATTCTAAATCATTTTAACCGTATATATAATATCATTTTCGATAAAAATATAGAATACTCCAAAGGGAGTATTTTTCAAAAATAAAGCAAACTTTGGTTTTTATATTGAAAACCCGCCGCAGATAATAGTTAAATACTGTGCATTGTGAATTGTGCAAAAAAATATCCGCAAAATAAAGGTTTTTTTGTTGAATAAAAATATGATATAATATAATATATTACTATAGATATAGCCGAGAGGGAACTTATGGATTTTCAAGGGATTGTAAACTCTATTAAAGGAATTGATGAAAAAATATCCGTATATGAAAGCGGAGACCTGATGGCTGTGTTGGATATCAAAGATGCTTACCTTGAGCTTAAGGAAAAAGTCGGGACAAACAGGGCGCTTGGTGATTTAGCCAAATTTATCGACCTGCTTTCCCGTATATGTATGAAACTTTCCGCACTTGAGCTTGAGGAGAAAGCCCGTTCACTTTTGTCATCATCGAATAAAAGTCTCTCTGATTTATTCGGCAAACACAAATCGGGTAAGGAAATTGCAGATGAACTTAATACCGTAATTGCCGAGATACGGTCTATTATCAAATCGGATAAGGCACAAAAGAAGGATAAGCCGGTTTATGCAGTCGATGAGGATAAGACCGAAGTTGATAATAAGGAAATATCCGTTCCGGAAGATTTTTTCATAAACGAGGGACTTGATTCTGCAATAACTACGGCTTCCGACAGGGTGGAAACCTATGAAAGCGGCGACCTGATGAAACTTGTCGAGATTAAAGAGGCTTATTTTAAACTCAAGGAAAAACTATTAAAACTGGATTCTCTTAAAGGTTTGGTTGAGCGCGTGAATAAGTTGATTGAATTTACCGATTCTATTTCCGATGATGAAAAAGTCGAGGGGGCAAAACAGGTTCTTAATTCCGCTAATGGCGTAATTAGCGAGTTTTTTAAGGGCGAACGGAAATTAGAGACATCTTTGAAAAAAATTGATGAAATTATCGAAGCTGCCCCGAATATCATAGAGGAATACCAAAACCGTCCGAAACCCGCGCTTGAAGTCGCAAAAGAAACGGATGAGACTATGTCGGAAGTGTCTGAAACCGAAGCTGCGACTGAGGTTTCAACTCAGGAAAGCGGGGATATTGCTTATACCGAAGAATCAACCGAAGAAGGGACTATGGAATATCCGCCGAATTACTTTGCCAATATAGTTGATGACCCTAAGATGATTGCGCAGTTAAGCGACGAAGTAAAGGAGCATCTCGACAACGCGCAATATACGCTTGTCGAACTTGAAAACGACCCCACCGATAAAGAAAATATCAATAAGGTTTTCCGCAGTTTCCATACGATAAAAGGTTCATCGGCGTTTCTCGGGCTTAAAAATGTTGAAGATGTCGGCCACGTGATGGAAGACCTGCTTGTTCTTATTCGCGACAACAAGATAAAGATAACTATGGACCTTATAGACGTGATTTTTGAGGGTATAGATATTTTGCGTTCGCTTGTTGAGATTATGAATGATTGCGGTTTTGATATTGAAAAAATGAAAATCGAGTTTGTATCGGTGGATATTTTTACATATACAAAACTTTTGAAAAAAGTCCTGTTGCAATATCAAAACCGTCCCATTGCCGATATACTTGCCGATGCGGGCTGGGGTAAAAAATTCAAGGGCGAAGAGGTTGCGGATACCGTATCGCAAGGCACGGTCAAGACTAAAAAATCATCATCTATGCAGAAAGCCAATTATGTCAAGGTATCAAACCAGCGCTTAAATACTCTTATAGATATAGTCGGCGAACTTGTTATAAACCAGTCTATGCTTAAACAGATTATTGATTCCAATGAAAGCGCCGATACCACCGCCGAAAGAAGTATTACCCAGCTTGAAAGTATAACCACTAATATAAAAAATCTCGTGCTGTCGATGGGGATGGTGCCTATTGCCGAGGTGTTTAACAAGCTCAAGGTTGTAATACGCAACACCGCTGCGGAACTCAATAAATCGGTTGATGTGGAAATATCGGGTGAGGATACGGAGCTTGACCGTAACGTGATGGAATCAATATATGACCCGCTTGTCCATATAGCCCGAAACGCCGTTGACCACGGTATTGAAACTCCCGCCGAACGAAAAACTAAGGGCAAAAACCCTGTGGGCAGGATTTCCATATCTGCGGAACATCGCGGTAACGGTATCGAAATTGTTGTTTCCGATGACGGTAAGGGTATAAGCAAGCAAAAGGTTATAAGAAAAGCGCTTGAGAAAAAACTTATCAAGGAAGATGATGCTGATAATCTGTCGGATAAGGATATTTTCGGTATGATGTTTTTGCCCGGATTTTCAACGGCGGAAAAAGTTACCGAGGTTTCCGGCAGAGGAGTTGGGCTTGACGTGGTAAAAAAGAATATTGATGAGATACACGGAAAGGTTGAGGTTTTCTCGGAGGAGGGAAAATATAGTAAAATTGTGGTGAAACTCCCGTTGACGCTTGCCATTATTGAGGGATTTGTTATCACGGTCGGGGAAAATAATTATGTCCTGCCGTTTAACGCTATTGATGAGATAATAGTGCCGACCGAAGACCAAATCAAGGTAATGGATGACGGAGCGAGGATGCTTTTTAATCGCGGGCATTATATCCCGTTGGTTTCCGCCGCACAGATTTTTAAAGAAAAAAAATGCAAAGGGGATATAACCTCCTGCCTTATTGTTATAATTTCCTATGAGGGCGCAAATTACGGCATTATAGTTGACAACGTGGTGGGGAAGCAGGAGATTGTAATAAAAAATCTCGGTGAAAGTCTCCAGAAATTATCGCTGTTTTCCGGGGGGACTATATTCGGAGACGGAACTATCGGGTTTGTTATTGATATAGAGGGTTTTCTCGAAGAAGCAAAAAAATAAAATTGAGAGGATAAATATGGCTATATTTATCGTGGACGATTCAAGCGTGGTCAGAAGCGTAGTCAAAAAATCGCTTGATTTATACGGATTTAAGGAAATTCTTGAGGCTGAGGACGGCGAACAGGCTCTTGAAGTAATCCGTCCTAATTACAAAAATATTGATATTTATGTTCTTGATGTAAATATGCCCAAAATGGACGGGATAACGTTAATCGGGGAAATCCGTAAACTCGATTCCACTGCGCCGATTATTATGTTGACCACCGAATCCGACAAGGCTAAAATGATGGAGGCGAAAAATCTCGGCGCTACCGGCTGGATTATTAAACCTTTCGATGCCGAGAAATTTATTAAGGTTGTAGAAATGTTTTTGAAAAAATAGGTGCGGGGAGGTTATTATGAGTCAACTTTCCAAGTTTCTTATTTTTAATATAAATAATGAGGAATATGGAATTCCCATTTCCCAAATAAACGGGGTGATTCGTTATGTTCCGATTACGCCGATTCACGAATCATCCAAATTCCTGAAAGGCGTCATTAACCTTCGCGGAAAAATTATCCCGATTATAGATATGCGGGCAAAATTCAGTATTCGGGAAAAAGAATATACCGACAGGACCGTGTTTATTATTGTCGATATCCGAAACGATAAAGGAACATTCAATATCGGTATTGCAGTGGACGGAGTTCAGGACGTGGTGGATATATCCTCCGATGACCTTGAAACCGCTCCCAAAATAGGTCTCCGTTTGAAATCACAGTATCTTAGCGGTATTGCTAAAATCGGGGAAAGGATGATTATGATTCTCAATATGGACAAGATTTTAACATCCGATGAGGTTGTTGATATGAATCAATTAAGTAAAGAAGAGGTTATGGCATAAGCTAAAATTTTTTTACCTTTTATACTATAAATAATCGTTATTTGACAAATATTACTTATTTTAGGGTGAAATTTTGTTAATGGGGGAAAACTATGTTTAAGAAAGCCGGTATTACAACAAAACTGATTGTCTCATCGCTTACTATTGCGCTTTTTGTGGGTATAGTCGGAGGGCTTGGGCTTTACGGCTCCGGTGAAATAAGGCGGGCTATGGAAGAGTTGGAGGAGAAGGATGAGTTTTATTCCAACCTACTTTACCGCGAGGTTGAGCATCTGATGTGGGCGCAGGCGGTTATGGGGGCAATAAGCGCCCGGCAAAACAGGGTGGAGGCGGAATTGGATTATCGCAGATGTAATTTCGGGCTATGGTATTACAGTGAAGCAAGAAGCGCTATTGTCGAGGATTTCCCACGACTTCGAGAACCGTTTGATGCTATAAGAAAAACCTCACGCCGACCTTCACCAAAGCGTAGAACGGATTAACAACCTGCTTGCGGCGGGTAATTTTGACGGTGCTAACGATTACTATAACCGCGTTACCGCAACCCATCTTGCCGAGGTGCAGCGTTTGCTCGGGCAGGGGCGGAGTATTATGGCGGAGGAGCAGGAGCGGTTTAAGACACAGGTTGAAGCGAATGTTGCACGGATTAATTTAATTATCGTAGCGGGTATTATAATCGGGCTTATTGTGGCTATCGGTTTGGGGACTTTTATGAGTCTTGCCATATCGCGTTCTATTTCGGGTAACGTGGATAATCTCGCATTGAGTGCAAACCAGCTTACCAACGCCTCTATGCAGGTTTCATCATCAAGTCAGGAGCTGTCAAGCGGCGCATCGGAGCTTGCCTCATCGGTAGAGGAGATGACCTCTTCCATAGAGGAGTTGCAGTCCATTATCGAATCCAACACCAAGAATATTAACGAGGGCAAGGGGATGAGCGATGCGGCTAACAGGGAGGCTAAAGAAAGCACCAAGCTGATGGAGGAATTGGAATCCAATATTGATGAAATAGATGAAAACAGCAGGAAGGTTGCCAAGGTTATAAAAGTTATAGACGATATAGCGTTCCAGACAAATATCCTTGCGTTGAATGCTGCGGTTGAGGCGGCGCGTGCGGGTGATGCGGGACGCGGGTTTGCGGTTGTTGCGGAGCAGGTTAAGAACCTTGCGCAGAAAAGCGCGGAAGCCGCAAAGGAAACCGCCGTGCTTATCGAAAATGCTATGAACAGCGTTACCGCGGGTAAGGGGAAAACCAGGACGGTTAAAGAAAGCTCGGTTAAATCCGGAGAAGGAATGGATAAAATCGCTACCATTATGGATGAGGTTAGTCGCGGGTCGCAGGAACAACTCAAGGGGGCTAATCAGGTTACCAAGGCTATCAGCCAGATTAATTCCGTAGTCCAGCAAACGGCATCCACATCGGAGGAGAACGCCGCGGCGGGTGAGGAGCTTCTTGCGCAGGCGGAAACCCTTAAAGGCGTCGTTATTGACCTGAACGAGATTGTTAAAGGCAAGGGCGCTAAAATCGAAGGGCTTAAAACAAAAAGTGATAACAATAAGATTCAGGTTTTACAGGATAAACCGAAACCTCAAGTTACGGAAAAACGCAACCTCCGGCTTTCCCATAAAGACGAGGGCGTTGAGATTATCAAGCCGGAGGATAAAATCCCGCTTGAGGATTTTAAAGACTTTTAATACATACGATAAAAGGTCGCGGGTTAATCTCGCGACCTTTATTTTGTATTTTCGGGTTTATAAAACATATCTATATTATGTCTTCCTTTGACAAGCGCCGTCATAGGTAGTTTTTTGAGGAGCGGTTTAATCTTTGAAGCGTAAACGGATTCCTGTCCTTTCGGGGGAATATTGACACCTAAAACCACTAATCTTGCATTTTGAGAGGCGTTTGCTATGATTTCCTGTATTTCATCGCGGGTTTTTTCCGCCGGTTTCGGCAAATCAAAGTTGGATATAAAATTAACGAATTTAGACAAAAACGACCCCTTTCCGAATTTGATTTTCTTTTGTCGCGGGATAATTTGGGTTTCACCGCCGATGTCTTCGGGGTTTTTATCAATACCCAGAGAAATCACATCAACCTCGGCATTGATACGGCTTTCCTCTACGATTGAACCGATATTTTCTTCGGCGGTCTTTTTTAAAGTATCGTTTTCAACCACCATACGGATACAGATTTTTGTTTTACTCCAATCATCCGCTTTTGTAAGCATAACGGGGATTAACAGCATCATAGATAGGTTTGCCTTAAACCCGCTTATCCAAACGTCTATACGGTCTTCCGATACATATTCCTCAAGATGATTTTTAATAAGAATTACGTTTTTCTTGAGAAGGTCATATCTGGCAAGGTTTGCAAAATGATTATGCAAACTGTTATTATCAAGCGAAAAATCGGAAATCAGCGTGTTGGCTTTAAAACTTCTTAGTCCGTCCGCCTGAATTGCTATCATAGCCGGTTCTTTTTGCTTATCGGTAATAACGACTTCCGGGTATAACAGGTAGAAATTATTTTTATCGACGAAATCCTGAAATTCCGCTTTTTCCGTTTCGGCAATCTCAAAGGCTTGTTCTATCGTTTTATCGATAAAGATATAATCGGCAATAAGTCCGCCCTTACCCGCAAGGTCGGATGCGAATTTAGCAAGCGTAAACCTGTTTGATTTATCGTTTTCCAAAATGGCAAAATGAGGTCTCCAGTTGCGGGGATGTTCCGCGAATTTCTCATAATTTCGCAGGGCAAACTCAATTCTTGAAGCCCAAAACCCCTTGCGTATATCCCCCCAGTTCGATTCCAATCTTCGACGGGTATTATACGCATATATAAAAGCGATAATAATAATAGCTACTACCGTAACAAGCGCATCAATCAGGAACATACAGGCGAATGCGGCAAACCCTCCGAGAAACGATAAAACCATCGGTGTTTTGAACGTGGGTCGGAAAGAGGGATTCCCGATTAAGCGTTCCATTCCGGCTACGATATTTGCTATACCGTAAGATGCGAGGAAAAACATAGTAAGAAGTTGCGCGACAAAATCTATGTTGCCGAGAACTAAAAGTATTGTGGCTAACGCTATACTGAAAATCATAGCCACGCGAGGCTCATTAGCGGGACCGCTTCCCTTGCCGAGAAAACGGGGGACTATACCGTCTCTTGCCAAAGCCTGCAAGGTTCTCGGTGCGCCGAGCAACATCCCTATTGCGGATGAGATTGTCGCCGCCCAGATTCCGATTACGACGAGAATGGGAATTTTTGCCGTTTCTATCATCAGCAAGTCTTTGCCGAAAATTTGGTTCGGTTCAAAATTGAATGCAAACCATAGCGCTATAACCGCGTAAATTAGGAAAGTAAAAAGTATTGCGGAAATAGAACCTCGCGGGATATTCTTGCTTGGGTCGCGAAGGTCGCCGGAAAGACTTATCCCCACGTCTATACCCGTAACGGCGGGGAAAAATATTGCAAAAGTCAGCCAAAATCCGCCCTCCTGAAAACTTCCCATAATCTGCGGCTGCACGTCAAACCTTAAATTGCCTATCATAAACGATACGATAGCTACCAAGACCAAAGCCAAGATTATATACTGGGCTTTTATCGCTATTTCCGCGCTGAATATAGACAAAAGTGTTAGAACGGCGAGGGTTATCAGGTTTAATACGGGGGCGGGAATATTAGGGAAAAATCTCTGTAAAGCCATAGTAAAACCTATGATATAAAACGCGATGGAGAAAGCTTGAGCAAAAAAGAGCGCTATCCCGATTGCCCCTCCGATTTCGGGACCGAGATTTCGGGAGATTAGAAAATAAGTCCCTCCCCCTTCTACCTTGATATTTGTTGCGATTGACGACATAGAAAGCGCAGTGGTAAAAGTTATAAAATTCGCCATCAGGATAATTAAAAGACCGCCGAGAAGTCCGGCATTTGCTATAACCCATCCCTCACGATAAAACAGGATTACGCCGAATATCGTAAGCACACTGGGGATAAACACGCCGGATATAGTCCCGAAGCGTTTCTTCATTTTTTCCATTAAGAGTCCTTGAGTTTAAGTAATTCAATAATTATAATATGTGCGGAAGGAAAGTCAATAAAAATTTTTTTGTAAGTAAAATTTATGCTACGACTTTAGATTAAAAAACTGAGGAGGAAAAAAATGATAGAATTTTTAAATGCGAATCAGGGTTTTGTGATGGTTGTGCTGACTTTAGCTTATGTTGTTACTACCGTGCTGATTTTATGGGTATCGCTAAAATCCCATAAAGAGCAACTGAGACCCTATGTAATTGTTTATTTACATAGTGAAGAAAATATTGTTTATTTGATTATAAAAAATTTTGGAAAAACAGCCGCTAGAAACGTAAAGATTAACTCTATTCCTGAATTAGAAAACCCGAAATATAATCCTTTAAAGAAATCTTTATCTTTTGAAAATATTATTCCTCATATACCGCCAGATTACAATTATAAGGCGTTTGTAGATTTTTATGATAATATCAAGGTCAAAAAGTATGATTTTATTATAGAATATGAGGGAAATTTAGATAAAAGAAAATATAGGGAAAGCTATGTTTCGGATTTAGAGTTTGGAGCTTATTTTATATTTATAAAAGATAAAAAAGAAAAATCAGCTATAGACAAATTTATGGATAAAAACCATAATAAAATCCAGATAATTATTGATAAATTAAGTTTACCAAAATGAGTCAAATCAAGACAAATAATTTACTCCATCAGGGCTTTGAGATATTCCGCGACGGTGTCGTGGCGTTTATTATACGCCTGCAAATACGGGGTAAGCCCCTCATCACAAATAACGTTTATATCCGCACCCGCTTCGACTATTTTTTTTACCGGAGGGAGAAACCCCCGATGCGCCGCTTTATGCAGTGCGGTTTGTCCCGCGTTATCTCGGATATTAACATCCGCCCCTGCCTCAAGAAGCATGTCGATTATATCATCGTTCCCGTGATATGCCGCATACATCAGAGGGGTCAAACCCGCCTCATTGACAAGATTAATATCGGCGCCGCGTTCTATCAATATACGTGCGGCGTTGCGTTCTATCAATTTATTTGCGTGCATAATCCTTCCGCTTATTGATACTTCTATCAGGGCGGTGTTGCCGTGATTTCCCTTTGAATTTATATCCGCGCCCGCATCAAGCAGAATATCTACGACCTTAAAAGCTCCCATTTGCGCGGCGTAATGAAGGGGGCGCATATTTATCATATTTTTCGCATTAACATCAGCCCCGCTTTCGACTAAGATAGAAACGGCTTTGACGGCGTTATTGTAGCTTGCCCAGAAAATCGGGGTAGCATCGCCCAAATCCCTTGCCTCAATATCAGCCCCCTGCTCAATTAGAAATCTAACCGTTTCAGCTTGATTAAATTCGCTTGCGTAGTGCAAGGGAGTTCTGCCGAACCTATTATCGGTGGAATGGATATCCGCACCCGCCGTGACTAAAAATTTAACGGTTTCAAAGGTCTTTGTGCGACTTGCCCTGACAAGCGGGGTTGAACCTTCCGAATCCCGCGCCTCAATATTAGCCCCGCGCTCAATCAGAAATTTTACAATCTCAATATGGTTGTTTTCGCTTGCGTAATGCAGGGGAGTGCGTCCGTGTCTTGTGTCGGGTTCGTCTATATTAATATCCTCGCGAGCCCGCGCGATATTAACCATATATTCGGTTTTTCCCATCCGCGATGCTGTCCAGATATCCATATCCTCTTCTTTGCATCCCGAAAAGACCATAACGGCAATACATAAAACCAAAAGTCCTTTAAAAATTTTCATCAATGCGCCTCCGACCAGTTTTTTCCCATACCCGTATCAACAATAAGTTTCACGTCAAGTTTAACGACATTCTCCATTTTATCGCGAACAAACGCGGTAAATTTATCGGTTTCATTATCAGGCACCTCAAACAGAAGTTCATCGTGAATTTGTAAAATCATCCGTGCGGATGAGAAATTATCGGGGAGAGTCTTATGTATTTCAATCATAGCCAGCTTCATAATATCAGCGGCGCTGCCTTGCACAACGGTATTAATTGAGAACCGCTCGGCGTGGTTTAGCGAGGTTAGCCCTCTGAATTTCTTGCCGAGAAGCTCCGGCACGGGACGGCGTCTCCCGAACATAGTCCGCACCTCGCCGTTTTGGCAGGCGCTTTCGATAACCTCCTGCATAAATTGTCGCATTCCGGGAAATTTACTAAAATAGTTGTCGATAAAGTTACGCGCCTCATCCATCGTAATACCCAAGTCCCTTGACAGCTTAAATGGACCCATCCCGTAGCTTATCCCGTAGTTGATAGTTTTGGCGAGTCGTCTGTCATCCTGCGTAATATCCGCTATGGGTTTGCCGAGTATTACCGATGCGGTGATTGAATGAATATCCGCGCCTTCGCCGAATGCTTTTTGCATAGCGTTGTCCTTGCTTAGATGTGCAAAAAGGCGAAGTTCAATTTGCGAATAGTCGGCGCTGACAAGAGTAAAACCATCCTCTGCGACAAACGCCCCCCGTATCCTTCGTCCAAGTTCGTCGCGGATAGGTATGTTTTGCAAATTAGGGTCGCTTGATGATAACCGTCCCGTTGTCGTAACGGTCTGGTTGAAACTTGTATGGATACGCCCGCTTTTCTTGTTTACTATTTGCGGGAGAGCATCAACGTAAGTGGTTTTAAGTTTGGTGTAAGTCCTGTATTCAAGGAGAAGCGCGGGGAGGGGATGGATATTTGCGAGTTCCTTTAAAGTTTGCTCATCGGTGGATGCCTGTTTTGTCGGGGTTTTTTTATTTACCGGAAGTCCGAGTTTATCGAAAAGAATCGTGCGGAGTTGTTTTGTCGAGTTTATATTAAACTCATCGCCCGCCGCAAGATATATCCTTTTTTCAAGTTCGTAAATCTTATCGCCTAACTCTACGGAAATCCGTTTGAGATACGCGGTGTCTATCTTAACCCCGTTATGCTCCATCACGGCAAGAACCGGTATTAACGGCATTTCGATATTATATAAAACCTCTTGAAGCCCGAAGTCCTTAATTTTTTGTTCTAATTTTGATTTAAGCCTGAGCGCAATATCGGCATCCTCGCCGGCATAATCCTTCACCTTTTCTATATCCGCATCAAGCAAAGTCCTCAGCTTGGTGTCGATAACAACTTCGGCATATTTGACCGTTTTATAGCTTAGAATACGTTCGGCGAGGTTATCCAAACTGTAATGGGTTTGCGAGGGGTCTATCAGGTAAGCCCCGACCATCGTATCAAACCCCAAGCCCTGCAGGTTTATACCGTAGTTAAGCAGGATTTCCGTCTCAAATTTGAGATTTTGCCCGATTTTTGCAATATTTTTATCCTCAAAGACAGGTTTGAGCCTGTTAAGCAAGTCCTGCTTATTAAATTCGGTTTTTATATCGTGCTTTACCGGGATATAATACGCCTCTTTTTCCTTGAGCGCTACGGCAACACCGATAATTTCAGACTCAACAACGGACTTGGCATCCGTTTCAAAATCAAGACAAAAACTTTTTTGCTTATAAATCTCGTCTATTAAACTATCCAACACCGCATTCGACGTAACAAGATAATATTTTCCGTCCATAGAAATTAATTTATTCTCCGCGATTTCCTCATCAAACAGGGATAAGGAATAAGACGGTTTGGGTGAGGATTTAGGAGTTTCGCCGATTTCCTTTAGAATACTCGGCATTTCAAGCTCACGGATTTTAGAGACTAACGCATCGTTATAAATATTGTCTATATGCGAATTGGCGACCGATAATATATCCGTATCGTCGAAATCCACGTCGCGTTTTATAATAGCGAGACGCTTGCTTAAAAATGCGCTGTCCTTATACTCGATAAGTTTGGCTTGAATAGCGCCCTTTATACTGTCGATATTTTCATAGATAGCCTCAAGCGATGGGTATTGAGCAAGGAGTGCGGATGCTCCCTTTTCGCCGATACCTTTAACGCCGGGGATATTATCCGATGAGTCCCCGACCATACCTATAAAATCGGGGATTTGTTCGGGATAAACCCCTTTGAGTTCCTTTACCCCCTCGCGGTCTAAAAGACGGGTTTCGCTGACACCCTTGATTACCCCCAGAACGCGGACTTTATTATCGACAAGCTGGAAAAGGTCTTTATCCCCGGTGAGAATTGTAACCTCGTTTTTATCTTTAAGATGCTCGGCAAAAGTCCCGATAACATCATCCGCCTCTACCCCCTCGCGGGCAAACACGGGAATACCCATCATCTTGGTAAGTTCTATTATTTGCGGGATTTGCTCCTTGAGCTCCTCCGGGGTTTCATCACGGTTAGCCTTGTAATCGGGAAACATATCGGTTCTGAAAGACTTTCTTGAAACGTCAAAAGCCACGCCGACCGCATCGGGTTTCTCATCTTTAAAGAGCTTAAACAGCATACGGAGATAGCCGAAAATAGCGGATGTGTTTTTACCTTTAGAGGTGTATAACGGGCGACGGATAAGGGAATAATGAGCGCGGAATATAATGCCGCTGCCGTCTATAAGTATTATGCGCTTTGACACAATTTCCTCCTTGTTGCGGGTATATTATATCCTGAAAAAGCGGGGTTAGCAAGGAAAGACATATTGCAATGTGAGTCTTTGTTAGGCTAAGGGGATAATACTTAAAACTAATTTTGAAACAGGCTTTGATGATATGCTTTTTTATTTTGAGTTGATTTAGAGCTTAGTTTTATACCGTCTTTCGGAATTATTGGAGTATGGTCAATCTCTTTTTGCAGAGTGGGAATAAGATAATGTTTTGATATTTTTTCCCAGTCAATATCGCGTAAAGTGAATATTCTGTCCAAGAAAAAGCTGACCCACACGTCTGCAAATTTAGAGTTAGGCTCTTCCTGAGATAATTTAGACTCCGATATTTTTGCATATTCCCCGTCAATTTCAAAACCGATAAAATTTCTTCCCAAACGTTTTGCCGCCAAAGCCGTGGTTCCGGTTCCCGAAAACGGGTCTAATACAATATCGCCTTCATCGGTGGACATAAGAATTATACGTTCAAGCAGATGTAAAGGTAATTGACAGGGGTGTTCATCACGGTATTTATTATGTTTTACCCTATGAATATCGCTCCAAACATCTGAAAGCAAGGGGCCAAAAGGGTGAAGCATATCTTTTTTTCCTCCGTAATCTTTATGGAGATAATTACATTTGCGGCACCTTTTATGAGGATAACGGATTTCATAAAATTTGTTTAATTTGGTATCTTTGGCATAATAAAGGATTCCATAGTGCGAGGGTTGTAAGGATTTACCCATCGGAGAAGTCGGAGCATCCCATACAATCCAATGCTTAAAATGCGCAATTTCATTAAGAAAAGATGTATAATAAGTCAGCCATTTAGGGATATTATGCAGGAATATAGAACCCGACGGTTTCGTTACCCGAACCATCTCATTTATCCAAAGATTGCACCATTCAAGATATTCTTTTATATGGAGACTATCATTTGTTGTATTGTATTTTTTTTTCAGATTAAAAGGCGGGTCGGCGAATGTAATATCTATGCTGTCGCTTGGAATTTCCTTAAAAAGTTCCAAACAATCCCCTTGAATAATTTCATTCAAATATTTATCAATCATTTTGAAACTCCCGTATCAGCAGGTTTTTAAATCGTTCTATTTCCTCTTTATGAAAAGTAAATACGTCTTCATAAGCGCTTACCATACGTTTGAGGTCTTCCGGGCGCACATACCACCCGATACCGTCAACGAAACCGATAAATTTTGCAGACGGGCAGTGTTTTTTTATGCTATCGCGGATTTGTATTTCGGTTTTAGATTTATCGCCTTGATTAGAAGAAGTTGTTACCATAAACGAGCTTTCGATAATTATTCGCGGATTGTTTTTACTTGGAATTATAAAATCCATTCTTCTTTTAGTATCGGGAGAATTTTCTATTAATTCATCTAAATCTCCGCTTTCGTATTTTATATTCAAACTATCCAATAAATCGACGATAACCTTTTCGGGATTGTTTTCTGATTTTCCTGAATAAGAGCCCTTTTCTTTATACCTGACTAAGGTATCAATCATAGCGGTAACGTCAAAATTCAATTTTGATAAACCGAGTTTTTTTAATTCAAAAAGCGGAACCGTTTCAACAAGGAAAGGTAAAGTAGCGCCCTCAAAAAAGATATTGACTATTCCTTGCCTGAAAAATTCGTTTTCACGAATATATTTTGCAATTTTTTTATCCGACCATTCCTTTAATTTATTTTCTTCTTCAATATCCTGCCATTTTTCTTTCAGCGCTAATTCGCATAATGCCTTGTCATCTACAACGCGAATTAAAGTGATTAATCGCTGAAAAAATTCTTTTGATAAACCGGTTAACGCAAACAGGGCGGTTAATCCGTTTTTGTTTTTTGCAAGCATATTAATAAAAATTTCTTTGATTACTCCTTTTGTTTCAATTTCATTTTTTAATAGTAGTAAAGTTTCCCGGATTGAATTTATATAACCTTCGTATTTTTCTTGAAACGCTTTATTGAAAAAATAGAATGTATTTTTGGCTATAACGGTATTGAATTTATCTTCCGTTGTTCTGCCCATTAGTTTTTCCTCCTTGTTGCGGGTATATTATATCCTGAAACTTAGCGCGAGGCAAGGAAAAAGGGGGCTTATTAATTATCTATTGCGCAATAATATTATCTATGCTATAATCAGAATGTAATGAAAAGCAAGGAAATTTTTGTATGAACGATAAATCCAATCAGGGGCGGCTGCCCGTTGTCGCAATAGTCGGCAGGCCCAATGTAGGAAAATCCTCTTTGTTTAATATGCTTGTCCGTGAAAGAAAGTCTATTGTCGATGAGACCGAGGGGGTAACGCGGGATATAATAATCGGCACGGCTAAAACTCATCGCACAAGTTTTACTCTCTATGATACGGCGGGGTATCTCGAAAAAGGCGACCGTTTCAACGCTCTTGTGCAGGAAAAAGTCAAGCAGGCTATCGGTTCGGCTGACCTTATCCTGTTTATGGTTGATGGGCGGGAGTTCAATCCTATAGATGAGGAGTTGGCGCTTTTCCTTAAACGCCAAAACCGTCCCGTTATGCTATTGGTTAATAAACTTGATAATCGCCAGATGGAGGATTACGCAAACGAGTTTTACGCATTGGGATTTGATGAGTTAATCCCGTTTTCGGTGGTGCAAAAACGCGGGATTACCACGCTTCTTGAAAAAATTGAAGATGCGCTGGGAGATATAGAACATAGCGAAGACACGGCGGGGGAAATCCGTATTGCTATAACGGGAAAACCCAATGTAGGTAAGTCGATGCTTCTTAATGCTATGCTGGGTTATGAACGGAGTATCGTATCGGAGGTTGCGGGAACGACACGGGATTCTATAGACGACGTTTTGGACTGGAACGGGCGACGTATTCGTCTTATAGATACCGCAGGGCTTCGCAGGAAATCCAAGATTGATGAGGATATTGAGTATTACAGTAACGTGCGAGCCGTGCAGGCTATTGAAAGATGCGATATTGTTATACAGTTGATTGACGCAAGCGAGCCTATATCAAATCAGGACAAAAAAATCGCATCTATGGTTATAGAAAAAGGGCGGTCTATCGTTTTCGCATTCAACAAATGGGACCTTGTTAAACCCGGGGACGCCAAAGATAATTATAACGCTATGCGCGACTTTGAAAAACAGCTTCGCCTTGAACTTCCCGAATTTGATTATATACCGGTAGAGTATATCTCCGCCAAGGATAAATATAAAATCGACAAGCTGATGGAAACGGTATTCAGGATTTATGAGGATTTTCATTACCGTGTGCCGACCGCTCAATTAAACGAATGGCTTGAAACCCAGATTTCCGAAAGCAATATCGAAAGACCACGTTCCCAATTAAAGGTTTATTATGTAACGCAGGTATTAACCGCACCGCCGAAATTTATCTTTTTTATCAACAAAAAGTCTTATCTTCGTAAAGACTACCCGCGTTTTCTCGAAAACAGGTTGCGGTTGGCATTTGAGTTTACCGGAGTTCCGATAAGAATTAATTTCCGCGAAAAAGAAGGCGATAAAAAAAAGAAGAAACGTTGATTTTTCCTTAGATCAAAGAAGGAGGAATTTGAAATGGCAAGCAAAAAGCAAATCAAAGAATCGGTTTTTCAGGAATTTTTGGATGAGGTTAAGGAACGCGCCCATGAGATTTATCTTGAAAGAACGGAAAACGGCATTTCCGGCGATACGATGAACGACTGGCTCAAAGCCGAAAAGGAAATGAAGAAAAAATACAATATAAAGTAGGCTTACTTATTTTCGCTTTTATATTTTGCATACTTATCCGCAAACCCGCTTCGATATAAATATACGGTGTTGTTTTGAAACAAAGGCTCGTTTACTTCGGTAATTCGCATAGCCTTTTCAAAATCGGGGGTTCCCGGTATGGGAGAATACAGCGCGGTTTTCGGTGTTGCCCCGCATTGGCGGATATATTCCAATGTTTCTTCCTCCGCCGATAAACTACCCGGCGTATTAAGCAGGGCGTAAACCTTAATATTCTCCCCCGTAAAGCCCGCACAAAATAATGTTTCCAAAGCCCGTTTAAACTCATCGGGGGTGGTTTTCCTGTCCTTAATCCCGTGAAATGCAGGCGAAACCGATTCAAGCGACAGATGTATATCCATAAACCCTGCTTTTTTCATCAGCCCCGCAATTTTTTTATCAATAAAACGGATATGGAGACCGTTCGGGGTATAAAACCTTGTTTCAATCCCCGCGGATATTACTCTGCTTAGAATTTTTGCAAGATGGTTTTCAGCGTTGAACAACAGGGCATCGTCATAAAACGCGAAGTCTTTCACTCCGTAATCGCGGTAAAGCGAAATTATACAATCGGCGACAGCTTCGGGCGGAAACTGCATAAACTTATTCAACTTTGAACTTATGCAATAATCACAACTAAAAACGCATCCGACCGAGGTTAAAACCGGGGCATACCGGTATTCGCCGAGAAGGGAATAATCGGGATTCCTGTAACCATTATATTGTATCTCGGTTTCGCAAATATCGTTTATCATACGCAGGACTGTCCGCATATCCTGTGATGGTATAACAAAATCCGCCGTGCTGTGCTTTTTTGCGTGCGATGGTATAATCGAGGGGTAGATTCCACCGAGCAAAATCTTAGTGTCGGGAAACGTTTCGCGCACCAAGTTTATAGTATGGATAACCCCGCGATACCAGTAAGTCATCCCGGATGTAATAAACACAAAATCGGGAACAAACGGCGTCTTTTTAAGTTCCGAAATAAAAACCTCATCGGGAAGTCCGTAACGTTTAAACTTTCGCGGGATGTCGGATAGAATTTCGGGCTTTTTTATAGGGGTTTTGTAGAAATTGCCGGTTTTATCGGGTTTGGTTTTTAAATCGGGGAGAGCGGGATGGTTTCTTTGAAGCGCGTTTATAAAATGCAGTTCAAACCGGTCTTTCAGATATGAAGCAAGATAGATTAAGCCGAGAGGCTTTGAATAGTGGTCATAAGCGGCAAAATCCTCAATATGCGGATTGATTAACAGGGCGCGTTTCTTTTTCACAAGCCTTTAAACACCCTCAAATATTTGTAACGGTTTTTATCTTTAGATATAATCGCAAGCAGTTTGCCCGATTTTAATATACGGTATTCCCCGTTATGCAGGGGCGCAGTATCAAACACCTTATCCGTCAAAGGTTTTCCGTTATATATATGTTCCTCGTCAACGGAAAGTTCAAGCGAGGGTAATTCCGACAAAGATTCGTTCAAGCCGATAATGCTTTTCTTTATGGTATCGGGGGATATACTATCAAAATCAAGCGCGCTATCAATACCGATACCCGCCGACTTAGTTCTTCTTAATGCCTCCAGATACCCGCCCCATCCGAGTTTTGTCCCGAGGTCGCGGGCGATGGAACGGATATAAGTCCCCGATGAGCAGGTGATGGTAAGAGTCGCGGTTTTATTATCAATATCGGTATTATCAAGCGTTATGGATTTAACACAGACGATGCGCGGCTTGAGAATTACCTCCTCGTTATTACGCGCAAGTTCATAGCTTCGTTTGCCGTTTATCCTGAGCGCGGAGTATTTCGGGGGCAGTTGTTCGATTTCACCTGTAAAGGCAGGTAGGATGTCTTTAAGTTTGGCGGTATCAAATTCAAAGTCGAAAGTTCGGATAATTTCGCCCTCGGCATCATCGGTTTCGGTGAAAGCGCCGAAACGCACTGTCGCTATATAAATTTTTTCACCTTTGAGTAAAAAGTCGAATGCTTTGGTCGCCTCGCCGAAAAGTATAGGCAAAACCCCGCTTGCCGAAACGTCAAGCGTTCCGCCATGCCCGATTTTCTTTGTCCGCACGGTCGATTTGATTTTTCGGATAACGTCGTAAGAACTTATTCCCGACGGTTTATCAATAGCCAAAATCCCCGTAATCTCGCGAAAATCAGGTAACCCCATCAGTTATTTTCCACCAAAACCGTGATACTCTCCTCTATTGTCTCATCCATAAGCGTATAAATCACAACCCGGATTTCAACCTCGCCGTTGGGATGTTGTCTTGTATCCCACTCATATTGATAAGGAGGAGAAAACAAAAGCGTTTCAAACACGTTATCAATATAAATTTCTATCTCATCCACAATAATATTATCAGGAGGTTGGATAAGTATAGTCTGGATTCCGCTTACTCTTTGCCGGTCGTATGGGGTAACAATTATTCCCTGTTCGCCGAACATATCCGAGCATCCCGAAATAAATAACGCGAAGGCAAATAAAACGGCAAAAACCTTGTATTTTTTCATAAAACTCTCCATTAGTGGATTAAGCAGAACTTTTAAGGCTGCATATATATTTTATCATCAAATCACAGAAAAGCAAGAATATGAGAAAAAGCAAAATTGTATATTAAATACCCATCTGTGTAAAAATTACACACTTTGCGGTCTGATTACGGGTTTCTAATTCGTTACTGCGCAAACAATTAAGTATGGCACGTTAATTGCAATATAAGTAGTAATTACGTGTAGTAGTAAATGATAACATAAAACCCCCGGTCATTTTGACTTTGCTCAATGACCGCAGCGATGTGTATTATAAAATAATAATACAAAACCCCGGTTCCGTTCTGGGGGGGAAATTATGGGTTCGCCGGAAGACAACATGTCTCTGCGAATCCGGGATTTGCCGTAAAGTGGACATCGGCCATTTGGGGGACTCTTAAATTTTGGCTATTGGGAACGCGTCAGCGCGTTCCCATTTCTTTTTCCCCGCCCCGTCTTGAAATTTTCCCCGCTTTATATTATTATATTCTAATCGTAAAAACGGTTAAACACCCGAAGGAGACAGTTATGACCTCAAAAGAAATCCGTCAGGCGTTTTTGGACTTTTTCGCCGAACGCGGGCATACCATAGTTAAATCCGCATCGCTTGTTCCTGAAAATGACCCGACTCTCCTGTTTACAAACGCCGGTATGAATCAGTTTAAGGACGTGTTTCTCGGAACGGGAAAACGCAACTACACCCGTGCCGCAGATACCCAAAAATGTATGCGCGTTTCGGGTAAACATAACGACCTTGATGATGTCGGCAAGGATACTTACCATCATACGCTTTTCGAGATGCTGGGAAACTGGTCGTTTGGTGATTACTACAAAAAAGAGGCTATTGAATGGGCGTGGGAGTTTTTAACCTCCGTTTTTAAACTCCCCAAGGATAAGCTTTACGCAACCGTTTATAAAACCGATGATGAATCTTTTGAACTCTGGGGCAGGGTTACGGATATAGAAAAATCCCATATACTTCGTTTCGGTGAAAAAGATAATTTCTGGGAAATGGGAGACACGGGACCTTGCGGACCCTGTTCGGAAATCCATATCGACCTCGGCGAAAACGCCTGCGATAAAAAGGATATAAAAGGGCATAAATGCGAAGTCAACGCGGGATGCGCCCGCTTTATCGAAATCTGGAATCTCGTTTTTATACAATATAACCGTCTTCAGGGCGGAACGCTTCAAGACCTTCCCGCAAAACACGTGGATACGGGAATGGGGTTTGAACGATTAGTTGCGGTGGTGCAGGGTAAGCATTCAAACTACGATACCGACCTGTTCACTCCGATAATAAACAAAATCGGGGAAATAAGCGGGCATAAATACCGTGAAAAAGACGGGATGGCGTTTCGGGTTATTTCCGACCATATCCGTGCATTGACGTTTGCGCTTGCCGACGGGATTATGCCGTCTAACGAGGGGCGCGGATACGTGCTTCGTAAAATCCTCAGGCGTGCCACCCGATACGGTAAGACACTCGGTTTTGATTCCCCGTTCCTTTATGATTTAGTCGATTCGGTTGTTGAAATTATGGGCGAGGCTTTCCCGGAGGTCGCGGATAAATCCGAGATGATTAAATCGGTTATTCAATCGGAGGAGGAGTCCTTTTTCCGCACATTGAACCGCGGGATGGATAAACTCAGCGAGATTGTTTCTAAAGTCAAGTCCGATAAAAAACGCACTATCAGCGGGGATGATATTTTCCTTTTGTATGACTCGATGGGTTTCCCGTTGGATTTTACCGAACAGGTTGCAAAAGATGAAAACCTGTCGCTTGATATGGAGCGGTTTAATGAACTTATGGGGGAACAAAAAGAACGCGCACGCGCAAGCTGGAAAGGCGACAGCTTTGACCTTGCCGTTATCGCGGGAAAAACCTCACCCTCGCTATACGAGGGGGAAAACCTTGATGAAATAAAGGGTAAAATAAACCTGCTTGCGCGGGACAATGAGATAGTCGATACGGTTAAAGCCGATGAATCCGTTGCGGTAATCGCAGACAGGACTGTATTTTACGCGGAGCGAGGCGGTCAGGTCGGGGACAAAGGCGTTATCAGGAAAGGCGATTCCCAAATCGCGGTCTATGATACCAAAATCTTTGAGGATGCTTATATTCATTACGGGACTGTTATATCCGGCGAGTTTAAGACGGGAGATACGGCGGTTTTTACAATAGACGGAGCACGCAAAAAGGCTATCGCGAGGAATCACACCGCAACCCATCTGATACACAAAGCCCTTAAAGAAACGGTCGGAGTTCACGCCACGCAAGCCGGGTCTCTTGTCGCTCCCGACAGGCTGAGATTCGACTTTACCCATAATAAAGCCCTGTCGAAAGACGAAATAGAGGAAATCGAAAACCGCGTTAATACATCGGTGCTGAACAATATCAAACTTGAAACGAAAATTATGTCCAAGAGCGAGGCGATGAAACGCGGAGCGGAGGCTAATTTTGAGGAAAAATACGGCGATACGGTTCGCGTTGTTAATATCGGGGGCTACTCAATGGAACTTTGCGGCGGAACTCATGTTACATATACGGGCGAAATCGGGCTTGTGAAAATTATATCGGAGGGGTCAATCTCCGCCGGAACGCGAAGACTTGAGGCTATCACGGGGTTAAATTCGCTTGAGGATTACCGTAGTTATTTCTACCGCATAAAGGAACTCTCATCCGTTTTTAAAGTCGATGATGAAAAGGTTGTGGAACGCGTAATGATGCTGTTGGAAACGTTACGCGCAAAAGAGCGCGAAATAAATGAACTCAGGGCGGGCAATGCGGTATCGCAGGTTTCGCAGTTTATATCTGAGGCTGAAACGCTTGGCGACAGCAAAATCGTAATCCGTCGCGTCGATATGGAATCATCGGCGATGGTTAAAGCGGTTGACGGGTTCAAAGAACAGGTTGAGCGAGGAGTTATATTCCTTATAACGTCTCAAGGAGAGAAAGTCGTGCTTGTAGCGGGAGTTACCAAACCGCTTGTGTCGAAAATCAAAGCCGGTGATATAGCCCGCGAAACGGCGAAGGTTGTCGGCGGTGGAGGCGGAGGACGCCCCGATTTTGCACAGGCAGGCGGTAAGGATATATCTAAAATCGAGGATGCAATCACCCGCGCTAAAGAGATAATTAAAGAGGCTCTCGGTTAAAAATGAAGCGTTATCTTTTATTAAAATTAATATGCCTGCCTATTGTGTCCAATGGAGGAATTGGAAATCCGCTGTTCATTATCCATCCCTTTCGTTTCATTTCCTCATAAAAATTTTCCAATTCTCTATATTCGGGGTCGTTTTCATAAATTTGCTCATTTTTCAAAAATCTTTTTAGCCTCTTTACACTCATTGCTCATACCCTCCCAGAAACTTCTAACTTCTCGTCTAATGTATCTTTCCTACTTACAGTAATGCTATATTAAACCACCACTTGTTTTATATTTTTCTTCTATGTTTTGTATAAATTTTTTATATTCTAAAAGTCTACCAACTACTTTTTCTTTATCAATTTTTTCTTCCATATCACCAAGCCAATCTTTGCTATCAACTAAGGCAATAGTCATATGTTTTCCAACTCCAAATCTGGGTGGTCGCACAATGGAATTAATACCTTGTTCTTGCGCCGAATCTAAGATAAATTTACTATATTTATTTCTAACTTCTCCGCGACTTGCATTTTCTGGCATTTCAACACCGTCTTCAGGGTGTGTTGAAATTTTAAAACGAAGTTTGTATTCATCTATCATAAGGCAAACGGGGTAAATCTCCCACGTTTTCCAATATAATCCGGCACTCCAAAAATAACCCCCATGAACATATCCCCAATTTACCAACTCTATTTGTTTATCTAAATATAGAAAAAATCCCTGCCAATCATCACTAACCCAATCTTTGATTAATTTATTTTCCCATTCTTTATATTGATTCTCAATTCTAACAAGTCTTGATTTGAAATCACAATAAATGTTGTTTGTTGCATCATAATTTTCTAAAAGTAAGATAAAATCTTGCCTGTTGTAGATTTTGAAACCTTTTTTCTCCACGCTATTTAAATTTTCGCAGGACTCATTGCCAGTTTTTAAGTAAACATAAATTGGTATATAGTTATGCTCATTGCACCATTTGTCGGCGCTATTTATATAACTTTCTAACTGTCCCCACCCTTCTTTTGTATTAGTCTTATCTTCAATAATAATTAAATATTTGTCATTGATTTCTGCCCAAACATCAATATTTTCCCGTTGCCTGTCTGCACGAACTTTTTTAATTTTTTCATTAAAATCCGGAAGGCTTTTTCTTATCAAATCAGTTGCAAAATCAACAGCACACTTGTTTAATTCACTATCATATTTAGCATTTTCACTATCTGCCCATAGTAAAAGCCAAGTTATAAATGCATCCTGAGTTAATTCTTTGGTTGAAATATCAAAAATATTTGGCCTCACATCAAACCTCCTATAATACAGTATTTTGTAATATTAACATTTTTGTTTTAAGTTTAAAGTAAAAAAGGATTTTTATCAATCGTTTTTTTAAAAGTTAATCTAACCATCCTGCGGGACACGTTCTATATCGGCGCCGAGATTTTGAAGTTTAAGCTCGAAATTTTCATATCCGCGGTCGATATGATAAATACGCAAAACCTCGCTTAAACCGCTTGCCGCGAGCGCGCCTACAACAAGCCCCGCACCTGCGCGAATGTCGGATGCCATAATAGCGGCGCCAGACAGTTTCGGCACCCCTTTTACAACCGCGATATTTCCCTCAACCTGTATATCCGCCCCCATCCTTACAAGCTCGGGGGCATGCATAAACCGGTCGGGGAAGATGTTTTCACGGATAATACTAATCCCGTTTGCAAGACAGCAATGCGCCATGAGTTGAGCCTGAAGGTCTGTCGGGAAAAACGGATACGGTTGCGTATCCATCTCCACGGCTTTTATATCTCCGCCTTTCGCGATAAACTCATTATCCGATAGAATATCAAACTCAACCCCCGCCTGTGAAAACTTTTCTATTACCGCTTCTACGTGATGTATATTAGTGTTTTTTACGGTAATCCTGCCTCCCGTAATACCGGCGCATGCTATAAAAGTGCCTGTTTCAATACGGTCGGGGATAACGCTGAACTCCGAACCGTGTAATGAAGAAACCCCCTCAATTTCTATAAGCGAGGTTCCCGCGCCGGTAATTTTCGCGCCGATGGAGACAAGAAAATCGGCAAGCGCGCTGACCTCAGGCTCAGCCGCCGCCCCGTCGATAACAGTCTTCCCCTTTGCAAGCACCGCCGCCATCATAACGTTTTCAGTCGCAAGCACGCTCGGACCATGCGAACCGAGTATATTCATCCGCTTCCCGGTAAGCTCTTTCGCCTGCGCCCATACATAACCATGCTCAACAACCATCTCGGTGCCGAGCGCTTTCATACCCTTGAGATGGATGTCTATCGGACGGGGACCTATGGCGCATCCGCCTGGAAACGAAATTTTAGCCTTACCCCGCCTTCCGAGTAAGGGTCCCATCACCGCAATAGATGCTCTCATTTTTCGGACAATATCGTAAGGCGCTTCATAATCCTCATTGTTTGCCTCGACTATCTTAAGCGAATTATTTTCAAAATATTCGACTTTCTTGCCGAGCTGTTCAAGAAGCGCAATCATAGTGCGGATGTCCATAAGTTCGGGGACATTATGAAGGATAACGTCTTCGGCGGTCAGGATAGAAGCCGCCATTATAGGCAGTGAGGCGTTTTTTGAGCCGTTGATTACAACCTCGCCCTGTAGTTTTTGCCCGCCTTTGATTTTGAATTTATGCATTGTTTTCCTCCTTTTTTTGGGATTTTTTAAAAAACAGGTTCACCGCGACAATCATCAGGAATACCGCGAAAATCTTTCGCAAAACGTTTTCATCTATATTAACGGCGAATCTTCCGCCGAAAAATCCGCCTGCGATAAAAAACAATGCCAGAATCCACGCCGCTTTAAAATCCACCGCTTTGGCTTTATGGTATTCAAGTGCGGCAAGCAACCCGATAGGCGGCACCATCATCATAAGCGTTGTAGCCTGCGCGGATTTTTGCGTAAATCCGAAAAGAAACACAAGCGCGGGAATAACAATAGTCCCTCCGCCGATACCGAGAATACCCCCGAAAACTCCGGCAACAAGTCCTAAAATCACTAATCCGATTATCTCTATTAGAGTAAACATATCCCCTCCTTAACCGAAAAACATACGAACCGCAATAGCGGCGATATAAACGGCAAAAATCTTGCGTAAAATATCCGAGTTGAGCTTAACGGCAACCTTAGCGCCGAGAAACTCGCCTATAATGAACGCGGCGGCTAAAATAGCTGCTGCAATAATACTTCCCTCGCCCGCGCGGTAATACTCAATAGCGGCAAGTATCCCGATAGGCGGCACCATCATCATAAGCGTAGTGCCTTGAGCCTTTTTTTGGCTAAATCCGAATAGAAAAATAAGTCCCGGGATAACAACAGTTCCACCGCCCAAGCCTAATAATCCCCCGAGTAATCCGGCGACAATTCCTATTACGGCAATCCCGACTGCCTTAATCATTACCATTCCTTGATATGCGTTTTCAGGCAATATTATACAATAGAATTGATAAAAAAGAAAAAAACGACCGCGTCGCTTTTTTAAAAACTTAGACAAGTCTATGAATTAGTGTATGGCTCGGCACCCGGGGAGCGATGTCCGAACAGTCAGGGATGGCTATGTCTCTATTAGCGCGGGAATAATTATTAGATACAATGAGCCGTCTTTAAGTTAATCTTTAATAGTTCATATGATGCTTAACGACCTTGCCCTCTTTGATAAAGATAACGTCTTCGGCAATATTAGTGGTAAGGTCGGCGATACGTTCAAGGTTACGTGCAATCCTTATAAGATTAAGCCCGCGCTCAAGAACGGATGAGTCCGATGACATATGCGAAATCAGTTCGCGCAAAACGGCGTTTCGGAGATTATCGACAATATCGTCATTTTTCAACACATCGACAGCCAAAAGCGCGTTCTCATCTACAAAAGCGTTCATCGCATTTTTTAACATCTTAACGGTTTCCTGAGCCATTCGGGGAATATCAACCAAAGGCTTAATCTCAGGTCTGTCGATTAAATAAAGCCCGCTGTCGGCGATATTAACCGCCAAATCCGCCATCCTTTCCAAATCGTTATTAATCTTGGAAATCATCATAGTAATACGCAAATTTTTAGCTTCGGGCTGATATAAAGCGATAGAACTTAGACACAATTCGTCTATTTCAAGCTCCGAAAGGTTGGCTTGGTCTTCAAGATTATCTATAACGTCTTTAAGCATTTCGCGGTCTTTTTCAAGAAGTCCCTTAATACTGTTTTCTATCATAGCTTGAACAAGACTTGCGAATTGAACAGTCCTCTTTTTTAGTTTCTCCAATTTTTCTTCGAGCATCTCCATAAAATTCCCTCCAAAACAAGACATCGAGTCTCGTTAATAATTTATTGTATAACATAAGTTTAACTTATCCGAACTTGCCTGTCAAATACTCTTCGGTTCGCTTATCTTCGGGGACAGTAAAGAGTTTTTCGGTGGTGCCGAATTCCACAAGTTCGCCGAGATAAAGGAAAGCGGTATAATCGGAAACTCTACCAGCCTGAGCAATATTATGAGTTACAAGGATAATAGCCACTTCTTTTTTGAGTTCAACGATAAGTTCCTCAATATGCATAGTGGACTTAGGGTCTAAAGCAGAGGTCGGTTCATCAAGCAAAAGAACGTCGGGGTTCATAGCCAAAGCGCGAGCGATACAAAGACGCTGTTGCTGACCGCCGGAAAGAAAAGTCCCTTTTTTGTGGAGCTTATCTTTGACTTCTTCCCAAAGCGCGGCGCTGCGAAGCGAATCCTCGACAATACGGTCAAGCTCAACCTTACTCTTTTTTATCGAATTTAGTTTAAACCCCGCGATAACGTTATTATATATACTCATAGTAGGAAACGGGTTCGGACGCTGAAAAACCATCCCGATTTTACGTCTGAGCATAATCGGGTTAATCAAATAAATATCTTCGCCCAACAGTTTAATCAAGCCCTCGGTGCGCGCACCGGAATTCATCTCGTGCATACGGTTAAGGCATCGTATAAGCGTAGATTTACCGCATCCCGATGGTCCCATTACCGCGGTTACTTTTTTTGCCGAAAAATTCATCGTTACGTTTTTTAAAACCGCTAAACCTCCGGCATAATATGCGTTCAGATTGCTTATTTCTAAAACTTTACCTTCCATTTGTTCACCACCATTTTCGTTAATATATTTAAAACCAACACGAATATCACAAGTATAGCGGAAGCCCCCCACGAGTTCACAATCAAATTAGTGTTGGGACTCATTGAGTTTTTATAAATCAAAGTCGGCAACGCCTCCATAGGCTTAAATAGGTTTGTGTTTAAAAACCGGCTTCCGAAAGATGTAAAAAGCAAAGGGGCGGTTTCTCCCATAATTCTTGCTACCCCCATAAGAATACCGGTAACAATACCGCTTATCCCCGACGGGATAATGAGCCTCATCACTACCCTGTAATATGGAGTTCCCAGAGCAAGCCCCGCTTCCTTTATGCTATTGGGAATAAGTTTTATAGTCTCCTCGGTGCTTTTAATAACAAGTGGGAGCATCATAAGCGCCAAAGCCACACTTCCCGATATACCCGAAAAGGTTTTAGTGGTTCTGACAATCCATAGCGAAACAACAATACCGAAAATAATAGAGGGAATTCCCTGTATCATATCCACCGCGACACGCGTAATATTAGCGATTTTAGAGTTCTTGTGTTCGGCAAGGAAAATACCTACGGCGATACCGAAAGGTATAGCAATAAGCGCGCCGACTAAAACAATCAGCAAAGTTCCGACAATAGCGTTGGCGACACCACCCACTCTTAGTCCCTCTTGTGCAATTTCGATTTCGCCCTGAGGTGACGGGGAAATTGTGGTTAGAAAGCTCCAGTTTATTACGGGCAATCCCCTGATAAATATATAATATAAAATCAGTATCAAAGGAACTATGGACAAAATCGAAAATATAATTACAAAGGCTAAAAATATTTTGTCTTTTGCAATATTTACGCTTAGATTATCCTTTTCTTTCATTTTAATTTTCCTTCACACTTAGTTTTTTGATAATGAACCTTCCCAGAAGCCCGAAAATCATAGTAATAAGAAATAACACAAGTCCGAGTTCGGTAAGCGCCGAAAGCTGTAATCCTCCCGCCTCCGCATATTCATTAGCGATTAAACTGGCGATAGTCTGTCCCGATGAGAAAATACCGTCGGGCATTTGATTCCTGTTCCCGATAACCATAGTAACCGCCATAGTTTCGCCTAAAGCGCGACCGAAAGCAAGTAAAACGCCGGCAAATATACCCGAACCCGCATAGGGAATAATAACCCTTCGCACAACCTCAAACCGCGTTGCTCCCATCGCATAAGCCGCCTCTTTTATATCGGGCGGGACAAGACTTATTACCTCACGGGCAAGCGAGGCGGAATACGGGATAATCATTACGGAAAGAATCAGCGAGGATGTAAATATATTAGCGCCCCACATCGGCACAAGAAAGAAAAACGCCCAGAAACCGTAAATAATAGACGGGATTCCCGCGAGAAGCTCGTTGGTTGTTTTAAGCATATTGGAAAACGCGCCGTAGGTAAAATATTCACCCAAAAAAATTGCAATAGCTATGGAAAAAGGCATAGATATTAAAAGGGCAAGAAGAGAGGTGAGTAACGTTCCAGATACAAAGGGCAAAGCCCCATACCATCGTTTAGTCTCGTGTTCACCGCCCGTTACCTCTCTGCCCGTGTCGGCAAAAATCAGACTATCCTCCGTTATAAGCCTGTCGTAGTCATCCGACAAGCTGAAACCCCATTGATAATTTGCCGAAAGATGGAAATTGTTTTCATCACGAATCCCCGTTTTTATGTCAACCTTATATTTTTGCCCGGAAGCAAACGGGGTTTCGGGAACAAACAAGATTTGGTTTGTATTATAGACAATATTCGTCTTTGTAACTTTCTTATCGGAAGATATATTAGTAACGGGAAAATAATCAAAAGCAAAGTCTCCTTTGATTATATCTTCGCCGAAATCCTTTACAACGACATTTTTATTATTGACCGATTCGGGATTTATTGAGCGGAGAAAATTAATACGGATACCATCCGCCGAAATCTCTCCCGTCCCGTTGGTTGACGTTATAACCGAGACATCTCTAACTACATTCATACGGACATTCCACTGCGTAGTGGTGAAAAATCTCAGACCGTATTCCTTAAATGAAGGAGCGGAGGAAAAAAACAGGGAAACAAAAATTCCGAAAAGAATAAGTAAAACAAAAACAGTAATAGCAAGAAGCGTATTATTAAAAATCTTATCGGATTTATAGACAGCAGGCGTGGGTTTAGAAACCGTAACCGCACCCCTGCGGGCGCGGTTACGAATAGGTTTGTTAATATCTTTAGTATTGGATTTTTTCGCCATTATAAACCACCGAATCAATCAGAGCTTGAGCCTTAACAAGTGCGGCATCGGATAACGGGGCATAATCAAGAGGGACAGTATATTGCTGTCCGTCGCTAATTATCCAGTTCAAAAGCTTGACAATGGTCTTTGCGCGTTCCTTAGACCTTCCGCCGTAAGCCTGCTCCTGATATACAATAATCCACGTAAAAGCGGTGATAGGATAACCCTGCGGAGCGGATGTATTAACTATGGAAACCCTCATATCATCCGGCAAACTAATTTCTGAGGCAAGAGTGGTGCTTTCAACGGTAGGCATTATAAAATTGCCGCTTTTGTTTTTGATAGACCCCAGAGGCATATTGTTTTGCTTTGCATAAGAGAACTCAACATAGCCGATAGCGCCGGCATTTTCACGGACATATCCCGAAACCCCGGCGTTTCCTTTTTGACCGATACTTACAGGCCAGTTGACTGATGTTGCTTTACCGATACGCCTGTTCCAAGTTGCGCTCGTTTCATTAAGGTAATCGGTGAAAACATAGGTAGTTCCGCTTCCGTCCGAACGGTGAACGGGAATGATTGCCAAATCGGGAAGGGAAATTCCCGGGTTAAGTTTTGCGATTTTCGGGTCGTTCCATTTTGTAATTTCGCCGAGATATATTCCCGCGATAATATCGGAGGAAAATTTCAAATCGGGATTGCCGGGAAGGTTGTATGTGATACCGACTGAACCGATACAGGTGGGAATATGAAGAATATGCGCGCCTGCTTCACGAAGCTGGTCATCGGTTAAAGCCGCATCAGTTCCGCCGAAATCAATAATTCTGTCCATAAGGCTTCTGATGCCGCCTCCCGAACCTATACCTTCATAGTTGACTTGAATCCCGGTTTTATTATAGTATTCATCAAGCATCCTCGCGTAAAGCGGGTAAGGAAAAGTAGCGCCCGCACCGCTCAGGGTAACTTGCCCGCCGCACCCCATTAAACCTAATGCGGTTATCGCCATAATAGAAATAGTCAAAATAGTCCTTTTCATAAAAAATCCTCCTCATACAAATTTGAAAACAAATCATTAAATCGAAAAACCAATCTTGTATTCAGCCTGAGCCTTAAACTCATAGTCGATTTTTTCTCCGCCGAGTTTCATACCGAACATAGGTTTGACAGCAAAGCCTTTGATGGCTTCCCAGTTAGCACCGAGATATAAACCCGTATTACCCTCAAGTTCGTGCATAGTCTTAAAGTGAACCAAAAATTTGTCGGTAATATTATATCAGATATCACCGTTGATATAATGAGCAAGCGCAGAGTCGGCATCCTTTGCGGTATCATATATACCGAGATACTCGACAACTAACCCGAATCCATATAGTTTGAATTCAATAAACCCGTCAAATGCATGGGTCGGGGGGGTATCAACATAGGTATATTTATAAGACAAACCTAAATCAAGGTTCAGATTGTCGGATTTCAAGAAATGGAATATTGAGCTTGCAACGCCTGCAAAGGTAAGACCCACCGTATCATCGGAAGCCCATTTTTTATAACCCCCGCCGTTAAAAAACTGGAGATTATAAGACATAAAACTTAGCTTGCCGTAAAAATCAATACCCAAATCCGCAGAGGATGCAGCCTTTGCAGTATCAACTAAGGATTTTGCAGGTATCGGATATTTCCACAACGGAAGATGCCCGAAATTAACCCCGGTCATTCCAAGTCTTACCGCGAAAGCATCAATAAATTTGTAATCGAAATAAGCGTATTTGAACAAATCGGGAGCGTTGACAACATCAAGCGTAAGCCTGACTGTTGCTTTTTCGTTTAAATCACCGCGAAAAGTAAAATACCCTCTTTCGATAAACACACCGTCTTCAATGACGGTATCACCTTCGCTCATATAAGCCCCGTAGCTAAACCAAGTCAGAGCATCGAACCTAAAGCGGCCATAGGCGCTTGAAAAACCAACCGCCGTCAAAATCATCAGATAGACATAAACCCTTTTCATCCGAACGTCCTCCTATATCAAAATTTTTAATGCATAAAAATCTTAATATTCCCCGATAGCCCCTGTATAGAAATAGTATAACGAGGATATATTAAAATGAACGGGTTAAGATGAATTAAACTGAAAATTAATTTTGTGTTAATTTAAGAAATTTAATATTAGACGGGAAAGCTTATAATAAAGCGGGTGCCGATACCGATTAGGCTTTCCACCTCGATTTTACCTTTATGGATATTGACAATATGCTTAACGATAGAAAGCCCCAGCCCCGTTCCGCCGAGAAGACGGGAACGCGATTTGTCCACGACATAAAACCGCTCAAAAATTTTTGAAAGATGATGCGGTGCGATACCGACCCCCGTATCCTCTACAACAACCCTGACCTCTTCGTAAGATTTCCTGATAGTAATAAGGATACCGCCCTTTTCGGTATATTTAATCGCGTTATCGACTAAATTAATAAACATCTGCTCAATTTTAAAAATATCTCCGTTAATCACAACGCCTTTGTCTAAATTGGTTTTGAAATACAACGACTTGTCTCTGAGCTTTTTCTCGAAAGCCACTTCAATATTATCAACGACATTCTTTAAATCGACTGTCTCCAATTGCAGATATTTACCCATCTCCTCAAGTCTTGACAGCAAAAGGAGGTCTTTGACTATATTATCCAAGCGGTTGGCATTCCGTTCGATAATTTCTATGTAGCGGAGTTTTTCCTTATCGGATTCTTCCGATTTTAGGGTTTCGATAAAGCCTTTTATGGAAGTCAGAGGAGTTTTAAGCTCATGCGATACGCTTGCGACAAGATTTTTCTTAAAACTTTCCGCCTGTTTAGCCTCGGAAATATCATAAAGAATATTCAAAATCCTGCTTCTGACAGGTAAAAACACCCCGACAAACAGAAAATACTTTTCATCAAACGAAATCTCGGCAACATGACTTTTTTTATCCTTGCGAATTTCGGATATACTGTTGTCGATATTGTTGTTTCGCAAAACCTCCCAATATAATTTGCGCTCAACGCTTGATTGAGAGACAAGATTTTTAAACCCCTCGTTTGCAAGGACAATCCTGTCATTATCATCAATAATCCAAAGCGCTTCCTGCATAGAGGAGATAAGAGCGTTAAGTTCCTCACGTTCGCTCACCATTCCCTCAAAAAGCGACCGTAACTTATCCGACATATAATTAAAGGATTCGGAAATTTTAGAAAACTCGCCGGGGTTTTTAAAGAAAATTTTAGTGCGGAAATTCCCGTTTTTAATCTCATCAATCGCAGCGTTTAGATTATTTATCTTACCGTAAACGTTCGACGTGTAAATCAGAGAAACAATCAAAGCAAGAACAAGTATTAAACCGGAAACAACCAAATAAACCGTAAAAAAATTGAAAAAAATCGCGGAAAACCGCGTTTCAAACTCGCCCGCACGGATAACAAAAGGAATCCGGTTGTCGATATATACAGGTCTTGCCGCGTAAATCATCGGTCTGCCGAGAGTGGCGCTTTTTCGCCAAGCCCGTCCGGCTTCCCCGTCAAACGCCCGCGCAATTTCAAACCTTGTGTTATGGTTTTCCATAGCCTTTGCGTTGAAATATGTATCGGCAATAACTTTTCCACTGCGCCTGACTACCGTAAAACGGGCTTCAAATCTTCCGCTCTGTTCGCTTAAATATTCCTGCAAACCGTCCATATCCCCATTGTTGATATAAGATATTGCCTTTTCACCGGTTATAAGAGCTGCCTTGTCCAAATATTCAACCCGAAAATCATAATAATTAGACCTCATTACCCGATGGGAAACGCCGATTACCGTTATAAACAGAATTGCAGTAATAACAAAGATAGAAATAAATAATTTAAAGAAAATTATAGCCTTCATTCCGCGAGTTTATACCCCACACCACGAACGTTTTTTATAATATCGCCTTTTTTGCCTAATTTTTCGCGCAAATGGCGTATATGCACGTCAATAGTCCTGTCGACAACCATTTTTTCATTACCCCAAAGATAGTCCAAAATCTGTTCCCGCGTATAAACCCATCCCGGCTTTTCCGAAAGCATAACAAGGATTTTAAACTCGGTAGAGGTTAAGTCGATTACTTTACCGTTAACCGAAACCTCATAGCGATGCAGGTCAATCTCCATATCCTTGCTTATGATACGCTTTTTTCCGTCGTCGTCATTATTACCGTTATGAGTATTACGGCGTAAAACCGCTTTAACTCTGGCGACAAGCTCATTGGGAGAAAAAGGTTTTGTGATATAATCATCCGCGCCAAGCTCAAGCCCGAGCACCCTGTCAATCTCCTCGCCCCTCGCGGTAAGCATTATAATCGGCAGGTTTTCAAGACCTTTCATCTTGCGTAAATCTTTGAGTATATCAAACCCGTTGCTTCCGGGAAGCATAAGGTCGAGGATTAAAAGAGACGGTATATTTTTTTGTATATTGCGGTATAAATCATTCGCCTCAAGATAGCCCGTAACGGCAAAACCCGCTTTTTTCAGATTGACGCTTACAAGCTCAACAATATCGGCTTCGTCATCCAATATGGCAACCGTTTTGGACATAGGCTTATCCTTAATGTATTTTTCGCAATAATCCTACCATCAAAAAAATTGTTTGTCAATAAACTGCCTGTGGTTTGATTTTTTAGCAACAAAAATCTATAATAAACATCCGAAAACTAATATATAAAAGGATGGAAATAATATGGACAAAAGTTATGAAAAGCGCGTGATAATCGTGTTTATCGCTTCGTTTGTGCTTTTGGCGGCATCGTTTTTTCTTATACCCCGCCAAGCCCCTGAGGAGCAGGACACCGAAACCGCAGTAGTCGAGGAAATTGAAACCAAGCCCGACACAAAACCCGCCGATACTTTGGTTAGCGAGGTTAAAGAGAACGTGCGGTTTGTATCGCGTGGAAGGGAAGAGATTTTTGAGATTTCATACGAGGATTTAATCTCACTGCATATAAACTCTAAAGGCGCCGTTATAGAAAAACTCTATATAGACGGTGAATGGAATCAATTCACCAACGCAATAGAAGTGTCATCGGCTAATGAAAAAGTTAAAAACAGCGATTTCTATTTCGGTGATTTTAGCGCTAAAGACGCTATCGCCGACCGTCCCGTTTATAACGTAACGGAGCATACGGGAAACAGCATAACCTTATCGGCGGATTTTAATATCAAAAACACCCCGGTTCGCGTTATCAGGACTTTTACGGTTCAATCCAACTATCAATTTGAAGAAACCGTTACCTTAAGAAATCTCTCGTCAATACCGGTAAATATCAGCCTTAATAATAAGTCTTTCACTATCGGGCAGAGTTTCCAGTTTTTCACCCCCGAACAGGCTCATCCGCGAAACCGTTTTGAGTCCAAGTATTTTGACGGGGAAAAGCTCAAGGATGCTATCTCACGGGGCGGAATTTTCCGCAAGAAAGTTGATAACGAGGTGGTCGGAAAACCCGATTGGTTGAGTGTCGCCGACAGCTATTTTATCGCTATCATAAACCCTCAGACCGATACGTTTTCAGGCAGATATTCGGTGCTTGAAGAGGAAAACTCATACCTTGAGGTTGAGGTGTCGCTTGAAAATTCACCGGTTGTGCTTGACGGAAACAGCGAGGAAAGTTTCTCGCTTGAATACTACGTGGGTCCCCGTAAGGAAAGTTTTATCCGTGATATAGACCCGTCCTACCGCAGACTTTTCAGTTGGCCTGTTGTTTTCAACTGGTTTATGAAGCCTATTGAATGGGGACTTACCTGGCTTATGTTCGCATTATCAACGTTTATAGGAAACTGGGGGCTTGTAATCCTTGTTCTCGCTCTTATAATCAAATTGGTGCTTTCTCCTCTGTCAATCAAGGGCGCTATATCTATTAAAAGAATGAATCTGCTTCAACCGAAAATGAAACAGCTTCAGGAAAAATACAAGGACAACCCGCAGGTGATGCAACAAAAGCTCGGCGAACTCTACAAAAAAGAGGGAGTCAACCCGCTTGGAGGATGCTGGCCTATGTTCCTGCAAATTCCGGTGTTTTTTGCGCTTTTCCGCGTATTATCCCATTCCGTTGAACTCAAGGGCGCAAGATTCCTTTGGATACAAGACCTTACTCTACCCGATACCCTTTTCAGGATGAATATTCCTATATTGCCTAACGAGTTTAATCTCTTGCCGATACTTATGACGGGAATACAGCTTGTCCAGACCAAACTCCAAAGCACCCGTAACCCCACTATGCAAGCCGGCGGGATGGGAAAATGGCAGACTTATCTGCTGCCTATAATGTTCCTGTTCCTGTTTTGGAATATGCCTTCGGGACTTGTGCTTTACTGGACTATCCAAAACGTATATACGATTATTGAGCAGTCAATAATAAATCAGGATAAGTATATCAAACTTAAATAGAGAAAAAGATGAATGATACGATAACGTCAATAACCACCCCGATAGGCGAAAGTTCTATCGGGGTGATTCGTATAAGCGGAAAGGATACGTTCCCGATACTGTCAAAGTGTTTTAAATCCAAGATGCCGATAAATTCCGCAAAGGGAAACACCGTCATTTACGGCAGGATTTACAATCCGCAAAACGGTGCGCTTATAGACGAGGTAATGGTTGCGGTATTTCGCGCGCCCAAATCATTTACGGGAGAAGACACGGCGGAAATATCCGCGCACGGCAACCCGTTTATACTAAAAGAGATAACCGGCACGCTAATCGCGGCGGGCGCAAGAATAGCCAAGCCCGGCGAATTTACGCAACGGGCATTTTTAAACGGTAAAATCGACCTTCCCCGCGCCGAGGCTATAAACGATATTATCCGCGCTCACACATCTTATGCCCGCGCAAGCGCGTTATCCCGTCTTGAAGGGGTTTTATCCGGTGCGCTTGAGGATATTCATTCATCAATACTTGATTTAATCGCCCGGATAGAGGTGGCGATAGACCATTCCGATACGGATAACGAATTTGAAGGCTATGAGGATTTCCTGTTTCGTTTAAACGGGATTATTGCAAAAATCGACAAACTGTTAAGCACGGCGCAGGCAGGGAAAATATTATCAAGCGGACTTAGACTTGCCATTATCGGCGCGCCGAATACCGGAAAATCAAGTCTTATGAACACGTTGCTTCAGGAAGACCGCGTAATCGTTTCGGATATGGAAGGCACAACGAGGGATACTGTCGAAAACGAACTTAATATTCAAGGCATCCCTGTCCGTCTGATAGACACGGCGGGGGTTCGTATTACCGATGACCCTGTTGAAAATCTCGGCATAAAACGCACTATCGACACTATTAAATCCGCCGATTTAAGAATTGTGCTTTTGGATGCCACCCGTCCGTTTCAGGACAGAGACCGTCAGGTATTGGATACGGTCGCGGGATTAGACAACATTATTGCTGTAAACAAATGCGATATTTCCCAAACCAAAGATAATATAAAAGACCTGACAAAACGGTTTCCCGAAGCGATAAAAATTTCCGCAATGACGGGCGAGGGTATAGGACTAATCGAGAAGGCTACTTACGATTTTTATTTTTCATTCGGGGTAAATCCCGAAAGCGATGCCTTAATCGCGAATATCCGTCAGCAAAACCTGCTTGAAACAACCAAAGTTTCACTTGAAAAAGCAATCGACACGATAAGTCAAAAAATGTCGGAGGAGTTTATCGCGTATGAGGTTCGCAAGGCGCGAAACTCAATCGAGGAGATTTTGGGCAAAACCACCGATGATGCCGTTCTTGACCGTATATTTTCTAATTTTTGTATCGGCAAATAGGTTTAAAGTATCTTATCAAGGGCGTTTATCAATATGTCAACCTCTTTTTCGGTGATGGTAAACGGCGGAGCTAAACGGAGTGTGTTATTCCCGGCGCGAAGCGTTACAATCCCCTTTTCAATAAGCGACAAAATCACCGAGCCCACGTCAACGCCGTTTAAGTCAACTCCAATCATAAGCCCGTAAACACGAATATCGCCGATTTTATCGCCTTTCCTTTCTTTAAGCGATTCCAAAGACTTTTTGAGATACGCGGCGAGACTGTTGACTTTATCAAGCAACTGCGGGGTAATCTGGTCTAAAACCGCGCACCCTGCGGCTGTGGCAAGATAATTCCCGCCGAAAGTCGAGTTATGGAAACCGAGCGGAATTTTACCGGCAATTTCCGGTTTTACAAGTATCGCGCCTATCGGGAACCCGTTGCCCAAGGCTTTTGCCATAGTAATAATATCGGGTTTTATATCAAAATTCAGGTATCCGAAAGCCTTGCCCGTCCTGCCGATACCGGTTTGCACCTCATCTATAACAATAAGCGCGTTATGCTTTACTGCAAGCTCATTAATTTTTGCGATAAATGAATCCGACAAAGCGCGGACTCCGCCCTCGCACTGCACAACCTCTATAAATATAGCGCAGACGTTATCATCGAAGGCGCGCTCAAGCGATTCTACCGAGTTATAATCGACAATTTCGATATTGGGCAGGAGAGGCTCAAAGCCTTTCTTGTATTTTTCCTGCCCGGTAAGCGTAATAGTCCCGACCGTTCGCCCGTGAAACGAACCCTCCACCGCAAGCACCTTGTTTTTAGATGGGGACATTTTATTGCCTGCAAGACGCACAATTTTAAGAGCGGTCTCGTTAGCCTCCGCCCCGCTGTTGCAGAAAAACATCTTGCCGTCAAATGACTTTTCGCAAATCTTTTTTGCCAATTCCGCCTGCCCGGGAATATAAAACAAATTCGATATATGAGATATTTTGTCTATCTGTTTTTTTACGGCATCATTGACCCGTTTATTGCAATGCCCCAGATTAACGACCGCAATCCCCGATGTGAAATCCATATACTTTTTCCCGTTAATATCGGTGAGAGTGTGGTCTTTACCATCGACAAAAACAAGCTCAAATCGTTTCCCGAAAGCTATAAGCTGATTTTCAGCACTTTCGATAATATGCTCCATCGAAATCTCCTCTAATTGGTGGATAATTATAAAGTAGAAAGTGAAAAGTGTAAAGCAGAAAGGCGACTGAAAAGGAGGGGTCATTCCGATAATGTCGTCCAAAGCCAAGAGTTCCTATGTAACTCCAAAAATGAAACTTCCCTTTATTCTGTTTTCTCATAGGAGACCTCCTTTTTATATTCTACGATAAACTGATTTTTATAAGACAGCCTTATTTT